>SXGU01525311.1_pt1 | contig 12056 bp, 12 predicted proteins | sample 3174531 | NCBI WGS metagenome assembly SXGU01 (sample SAMN11356863, study PRJNA531348) | freshwater metagenome | isolation source: freshwater sample F1-140 | place: China: Fuxian Lake, Yuxi | collected 2017-12-25
AGCATCAGCGGGTGGAACACCATGCCGGGGTCCTGCAGCAACGGATTGAGGTCGCGCCCGTCCGGCGCCGCGGGCAGCAGGCGCTCGAACGGGTTCGACGTGATCAGCATGAAGAGCAGGAAGCCGACGCTGATCATGCCCATGACGCCAAGGATGCGCGCGACCATCGCGTCGGGAAGGTTGCGGCTGAAGACGCTCACCGCGAGCATCCACACGCTCAGCATCAGCACCCACAGCAGCAACGAGCCTTCGTGGCTGCCCCATGTCGCCGCGACGCGGTACTCCAGCGGCAGCGTGCTGTTCGAGTGGCTCGCGACGTTGAGCACCGAGAAGTCGTTGTTCACGAACGACGCCGCCAGGCAGCCGAAGGCGATCGCCGCGAACACGAACTGCCCCTGCGCCACGGGCCGCGCGACGGCGACCAGCGCGGGAATGCGCTTCGCCGCGCCGTACAGGGGCAGCGTGGACTGCACCAGCGCGAGCGCGAGCGCCAGCAGCAGCGAGAACTGGCCGAGCTCCGGGATCATTTCTTCGGTCCTTTCGACGGGGGCGGCAGTTCGCCCTTCTGCGCCTTGGCGACGGCCTCGGCTGCTTCCGGCGGCCTGGAGTTCGCGTCGTGCTTGGCGAGCACCTCCTGCGCGCGGAACACGCCACCGGCGTCGAGCTTGCCCTGCGCGACCACGCCCTTGCCCTCGCGGAACAGGTCGGGAAGGATGCCGCGGTACTCGACGGGAATCGTCTTCGCGGTGTCGGTGACGACGAAGCGCACCGTCAGGCCGTCGGGCAGGCGCTTCAGGCTGCCGGTCTCGACCATGCCGCCGAGGCGGAAGGTGCGGTCCACCGGCGCCTCGTTGGCGGCCACCTGGCTGGGGCTGAAGAAGAACACGAGGTTGCTCTGGAACGCGTTCAGCACCAGCGCGATGGCGATGCCGAGCGCCGCGACGCCCCCGGCGATCATCGCCAGCCTGCGGTGGCGCGGCTTCATCGCGCCTCCCCCGCGGCGCGCGCGCGCCGCGCGAGCGTCCACGCCTCGATGGCGATGCACAGGGCCGTCACGCCGTACGAGCCCCAGACGTAGAGTCCGTACCCGCCCATGTCGATGAACGCGCCCACGCTGCCCCAATTCATGATTCGACGCCCTTCTCCCGCACCCATGCGGCCGTTCGTTCCCTCTCGAGGATGATCGAGCGCACCCGCCACAACGCCACCGCGATGCTGTACATCCACGCCGCGATCGCCAGAAGCATCATGCCGAGGAACATCGTCATCGCCATCGACGGCGCCTTGGTCAGGCTCACCGAGGCGCCCTGGTGCAGCGTGTTCCACCACTTCACCGAGTAATAGATGATCGGCACGTTGACCACGCCCACGATCGCCAGCACCGCACCCGCGCGGTCGGCGCGGCGCGGATCGTCGATCGCGCTCGTGAGCCCGATGAAGCCGATGTACAGGAAGAGCAGGATCAATTCGGAAGTCAGGCGCGCATCCCACACCCCCCAGGTGCCCCACGTGGGCTTGCCCCAAAGCGCGCCTGTCCACAGCGCGATGAACGTGAACATCGCGCCGGTGGGTGCGATCGCCGCGGCCATCATGCCGGACAGGCGCGTGTTCAGCACCAGCCCGGTGGCGGCCCACAGCGCCATCACGACGTAGAGGAACATCGACATCCATGCCGCCGGCACGTGGATGAAGATGATGCGGTACGACTCGCCCTGCGTGGCGTCGGTGGGCGCGACGAAGAAGCCGACGTACAGGCCCGCCGCGGTGAACACCGCGGCAAGGATGGCGAAGTACGGGATCAGGCGGCCGGCGAGCGGGTAGAACGCCGCCGGCGCGGCGAAGCGCAGCAGCGGGTTGCCTTGCGCCCCGGTCGTCTGGTCGATCATTTCCGCCTTCATGGACAAGAATGCCAGCCCCTAGTTCAGTCGTACGCGATCCGCAGGGCGGCGCAAGCCGCCCACGGCGCCACCACGCAGGACACCGCCAGCACAGCCCCCAGCAACGACAGGTGGGGCATGGCGCTCAGTCCCGACGCGGAAGCCGCCACCCCCCCCGCGCCGAAGATCAGCACCGGGATGTACAGCGGCAACACCAGGAGCGCCAGCAGGATTCCACCGCCCCGCACACCCAGCGTCAGCGCCGCCCCCACCGCCCCGATCAGGCTCAGCACCGGCGTGCCGAGGAACAACGATAAGGCCAATACAGCAAGGCTTTGTTGCGGCAGGTCAAATTGTAGCCCGAGCAGGGGCGCGAGCAGCGCCATCGGCAGCCCGGAGACCATCCAGTGCGCGAGGACTTTGCCGGCGACGACGATACCCAGCGGATGCGCCGATACCAGCATCTGCTCCAGCGTGCCGTCGGCGTGGTCGGCGGCGAAGATGCGGTTCAGCGACAGCATCGCCGCGAGCAGCGCGGCGACCCAGACGATGCCGGGCGCCATCGCGCGCATCAGGTTCGGCTCCGGTCCCGTGCCGAGCGGGAACAGCGTCACCACGATGACGAAGAACACCAGCTGGTTGAAGACGTCGCCGCGCCGTCGCATGGCGAGGCGCAGGTCGCGCGCGAGGATGGAACGCAGGCCGCCGGTCATCGCGCGCTCAGCCTTCCAGCACGACGACGTGGCGCCGCGGCGCGTCGATGGCGACGTCCTGGTGCGTGGTGAGAACTGCCATGCCGCCCGCGGCGAGATGCGCGTCCACCAGCCCGGCGATGGTGGCGAGCGCCGCGACGTCGAGCGCGGCGACCGGCTCGTCGAGGATCCACAGCGGCGTGTCCATGGCGAGGCACAGCCGCGCCAGCGCGACGCGGCGCTTCTGGCCCTGGGACAGGTAGCGCGCGGGCAGTCGGGCCCGCGAGGCGAGCCCGACCCGCTCCAGCGCCCCCGCGAGTTCGCCCGGAGAGGAATGGCGGCCTGACAGCTCGCGCGCGAAGGCAAGGTTCTCCTCGGCGCTGAATTCGTCCTTCAGCGCGTTGGCGTGGCCGATGAACAGCAGCTGCCGCGTGTATTCCTCTCCCATCTCCCGGGTGTCCGCGCCCGACCAGCGCACCGTCCCGGCCTCGGGCCGCGACAGCCCGGCGAGGATGCGCAGCAGGCTGGTCTTGCCGCTGCCGTTCGGCCCCTGCACCAGCAGCAGCCCGCCCGGCTCGAGCGCGAAGCCGACGCCGGAAAAGAGGCGCACGTCGCCGCGCACGCACACGAGATCCTTGGCTTCGAGCATGGGGTCCGGAAGACTGGGGGTTCCGCGAAAAACGGCAAGGATACCCGTGCTGCCGCGCCCGGCCGAAAAAGAAAGGGCGGCTCGCGCCGCCCTTCCGGCTGCCGCGCGAACGCGCTACGGCAGCTTCACCGCCTCGATGTCGGCCTTGGCGCCGAGTCCCAGCGTGAGCGGGAACGAGACGAAGTGCCCCCGGGTGGTGATGTTCTCGTCGTGCACGGCAAAGCCGACGCTGTAGACGCCGCCCGGCTTGAGCGCTTTGTCGTCGCCATTGGCGAGGTTCAGCGGCCGGGTCATGACCACCGTCCACACGCCGTCCTTCCAAGTCCCGGCGCCCTTGTTGTCGCCCGCCGAACCCGTCGGCGCCTGCAGGAAGTAGCGCGGCACCATGTCGCCTTCCTTCCAGCCGGCGTTCGGATCGAACGGCACGGCGTTGTCGCCGAGGATAAGGAAGTTGCCCTTGCCCGGCACCTGCGACTGCGTGACGGCTTTCGCGCCGAACTTCGAGGCGTCGTACATGTACCTCGGCTGCCTCGTCTTGTCGTCGAGATTGGACGCGAACGGATTCTTTCCAGCGTCGGAGCTGCGGAAATCGAGGACGTAGCCGTCATCGGAGGCGCCGACGGGGTTGGAACGGTGCGCGCGCCACTGGATCAGGTCGAGGAACATGCCCTCCGACTTCAGCTTGGCCAGTTCCTCCGGCGTCTTCACGGTGCGCCAGTCGGTGGGGTCGTTGCGCGACGCCGGCAGGTACTTGCGCACGTCGGCGCGGTTGATGAACTTGCGCGCGTCGGCGCCGGAACCCGTCTTCTGCATGTCGCGCTGGCCGTCGTGGCAGGTCAGCCAGCAACCCTGCTGCGCGAACCCGGGCACCTTGCCGTCATCGAGCAACAGCGACAGCCGGTCCTCGTAGATGCCGGGCTGCTTGCCCTCCCGCACCACCTGGTCGAGCTTGGGGAAGCCGTGGATCTTCCATTCCTTGCCGTCGAAGCGGTAGTACGGATACTCGATCCCGGCCGCGTTGCGCTGGGTCTTCCACTGGAAGCGCAGGTAGGCATTGCGATCGTCATAGGCGGCCTGCACCTTCAGGTCCACCCAGCCGTTCTTGCCCTTCACCGGGACCGGTTCGAGCACATTGCCCTTCGAGATCTTCTCGCCGTCGTTCTTGATGTCGTCCGCGTCGTCGTGGCACGAGGTGCAGGCATCGCCCTTGAGCGTCTGCGCGTCCGCCGCCTTGTGCGCGGGCGAACGCAGCCACTCGTAGGACGACTGCCCGGGATAGAGCAGCAGCACGTCCTTCACCGCCACCTTCGACCAGTCGATCGTCGCCGGATCGGCCGCCAGGACCGGGCCGATGCCCATGGATGCCACGAATGCCGCCAACAGGGTCCGTTTCATGACTTGCTCCTTACGGAAATGAATGTCCGGAATGCATGGCGCCATGGTGTGCCCATCCGACTCCGCTGGCTTGACGAGGATCAACCCCGCCGGGCGAACGCTACTTCGGCTTGCTGGCGAGGATCCACGCCGCGAGGTTGCGGATCTGCTTCTCGTCCTTGGTGTCGACGATCTTGTGGTCTTCTTCCTTCTTGTCGTCGAGCATCTTCACCTTCGGTCCGGTCATCAGCTGCTTGACGATCTTGTCTACGCCGTCCGGCTTGCCCTTGTACTTGTCGGCAATGGTCACCAGCGCCGCGCCCTTCTTCTCCCGCGTCGGGTGGTGGCACTTGGCGCAGTCGTTGCGCTTGAACAGGCCCTTGGCGGCTTCTTCATCGACGGCCTGCGCCGACGCTGCGCCCGAAAACGCCGTCGCGGACGCCGCGAACACGATGCCGGAAGCGATCTGGAGGATGGTGCGGGTCTTCATGGTCGTTCTCCTGGGTCAATGCATTCATGCGCCGAGGAAGCCGGAAATCACCAGCGCCAGCAGCACCAGGCCGATGGCGATCAGGGCGATCCCGAGCGCCTTCGAGCCCGTCGTCAGTTGCCTCGACGGTTCGTCGACGAGGTGCTTCTGCAGCTCGCCGGAATCCAGCAGCCGCCGGTACTGCAGCGGGTGCTCGCGCCGGAACTCCTCGACCGCCACCGAGCCGGTGAACATCACCACGTCGGGCGGCGGCAGTTTGTCGGGACGGAAATGGTTGTTGAAGAAATGCACGGTGAACAGGAACACCGCCGCGAGGAAGGCTTCCTCGCCGTGCACCAGCATCGCCACGTTGAGCACCCAGCCGGGCAGCACGGCGGCGGTGTAGGTCGGCAGCGCGAGCATCATGCCGCTGCCGCCGATGATCGCCATGCCCCAGAACACTGCCCAGTAGTCGAAGCGCTCCCAGTACGTCCAGCGGTCGAACAGCGGCTTCGGCCCCATGCCGAAGAACCACTTGAACATGCCGAGCATGTCCTTCGCGTCCTGCCAGGACGGCACCAGGGAATCCGGCCCGAACCAGCGGAAGGTCCGGCGGACGCTCCACAGGTGGACCACGACGTACACGAGGTGCACGAGGAAGATGCCGAGCATCACCGCCGCGGCGATGCGGTGCATCAGCCCGGCGAGCTGCGGCCCGCCCATCAGCTTCATCACCACCGGCGCCCAGGCGCTCTGCGAATAGAACACCGTCATCCCGGTGAGCACCAGCAACATCACGCTGAGGGCGAAGGCGAGGTGCGCGATGCGCCACAGAGGCCCGAAACGGCGCACCTGCTTGCCCTGCGCCTGCGGCAGGTCGTCGACCTGCACGTGCGGCCTCGCCTTACGCGCCTTGCGGTCCTGGAACTCGCGGTAGTACCAGAGACCGGAGTGGATCCAGAAGAACGCGAACACGCCGGCGAGCAGCGCCCACATGAAGCGCGCCGTGATCCACATCTCCGGGTAGCGCTTGAAGTCGTGCGCATGCGCATGCGGACCGAAACTGACGAAGCCGGGCGTGGCCTCCTTGAGGTCCTTCTTGCCGCTGTGGCAGGTGCGGCAGGTGCCGAGCCGGTTGTCCGGGTGCACCTTGGAGTTCTTGTCGCTCGCCTTGAGGATGGCGTGGCTGCCGTGGCAGTCGTGGCACTTCGCCGTGTAGCCGTAGCCGAGCTTGTTGACCTGGCCGTGGTAGGTGTCGCCGTAGCTGCCGAAGTTCTCCTTGTGGCAGGTGCCGCATTCCTTCGTGATCAGCGTCTTGAAGGCCTCGCCGGAGGTCGAGACCACCGAGTGCGCGCTGTGGCAGTCCATGCAGACCGCGCTCTTGGGGTCCTTCTTCTCCAGCGCGGCGACGCCGTGGACGGATTCCTTGTATTCGTCCAGCGCGTCGCTGTGGCAACTGTCGCCGCAAAGGGCGGCGGAGTCCGCGCGCCAGGCCCCTTTTCGCGCGGGCGAGCCGAGCGGCGGCACGTCGAAGTAATGCGCCTCGTGGCAATCGTTGCACTTCGCCTTCGGACTGGCGGGATCCTGCTTGGAGGGCTGCGCGTGGAACGACTTGCGATAGGCCTCGATGTTCTGCGCGACGATGCCGAGCCGCGGCTTGTCCTTGTCCTTGCCCTCCTTCTGCGCCTTGGCCCACAGGTCCTGGTGGCAGCCAGCGCAGTCGGCCTTGGGCAGCGGGCCCTTCTCGTGCGGCGCCTTGTCGTCGACGATGTCCTGGTGGCAGGACGCGCAGTCCATCTTCGCGTGCACGCCCTTGCCGAAGCGCTCGTGGTCCAGCGCCCGCAGCGGACGCTTTTTGCCGTCGGGACCCTTGACCTCGATCTTGTCCTTCTTGCCGTCGTGGCAGCCCAGGCACGTGGCCGAATCGAGCTTCTGGGCGGACGCGACCCCTGCCGCCAGCAGAAAGGCAAGGCCCGTGGCGGCCAGCCGCGCGCCCACGCCAAGGATGCCGCTTTTCAGGGCGGTCCATCGCGATGGTTCCTGCCGTTCCCGGGCGGTCCAGTGCTGCATGACATGCAGGCTATCCACCCTTGCTGCGCGGTTCTTTGATCTGGATCACATACCTAATGGCGAAGGGGCGGGTCTCCCCGCCCCTCCGCCAGGACGTGCTGCGCTTAGTGCTTGTGTTCTTCGGTCGCCGGCGCCGCAGCCATGCCGCAGCCCATGTCGCCGCGCATCCCGCGCCGTTCGCCCATCCCGGCGCCGTGGCCCTTGCCGTGGTTGCCCATCCCGGCGCGGTGCTCCGCGGCGAGTTTCTGGCGCTCTTCCGGCGTGGCGCTGCGCATCTTCTCCTGCATCGCGGCACGCGCTTCCGGCGTCATCGACTGCTGGCCCGCATTGGCACCCGGATGCGCGTACACGTTGGCGACAGCGAGGCCGAGGACGGCGCCCGCGCCGATGATCCACTTGCTGGCGTTGTTCATTCGAGAATCCTTTTCATGAGTGAGTGAAGTGCTGCTGGATGCATTTCACTCCTCACGTGTCAGCAGAGTATTGCTGTCAGGCCCGGTTTTGTAACGTAGTGTTACCCGCGCAGGATGAAATCCGCCGCCCGCTCGCCGATCATGATGCTGGGCGCGTTGGTGTTGCCCCCGATCAACGAAGGCATGATCGACGCATCCGCCACGCGAAGCTTGTCGATGCCGCGCACGCGCAGCTGGGGATCCACCACCGCCATCTCGTCGACGCCCATCCGGCAGGTGCCGACCGGGTGGTACTCGGTGTCCGCATGGTCGCGGATCGACTGCGTGATTTCGCTCTCCGTCTTCCACGCTTCGCCCGTGCGGTTCCGGCCACGGTAGTGGTCGAGCGGCGTGCGCTCCAGGATGTCCGAGGTGATGCGCGTCGCGCGCTCGAGGGCGCGCAGGTCCGCGTCTTCGGCGAGGAACGCCGGGTCGATGAGCGGCGCCGCGAGCGGGTCTGCAGAGGCGAGCGTCACCGAGCCGCGGCTCAGCGGCCGCAACACGCAGACGTGGGCGCAGAAGCCGAGCCGGAACTGGCGCTTGCGGCCATGGTCCTGCACGATGGCGATGAGGAAGTGGACCTGCGCGTCGGGCCGCTCGAGGCCCGGGCGGGTGCGCAGGAACGCGCCCGACTCGGCGGCGTTCGACGTGATCAGGCCCGTCCCGTCGCGCCGGTACTCGCCGATCGAGCCGAGCACGCGCAGCGCGCCCATCGGCGACAGGCCGAGCAGGTCATTCATCGGCGATTCGTACGACAGCGTGTAGTTGATGTGGTCGTGCAGGTTGCGGCCGACGCCGGGCAGCTCGTGGCACAACGCGACGCCGTGGGGCTTGATCGCCGCCTCCGGGCCGATGCCGGAGAGCAGCAGCAGTTGCGGCGAACCGAATGCGCCGGCGGAGACGATCACTTCCTTCCTCGCCGTCAGCATTTCGCGCCGGCCGCGCACCAGCACTTCGACGCCGTTGCAGGTCGTGCCGTGCATCTGAAGGCGCACGGCATGGGCGTGCGTGAGGATGGCCAGGTTGGCGCGGCCGCGGGCGGGGTCGAGGTAGGCGCGGGCGGCGCTCCAGCGCCGGCCCCTGCGCACGGTGAGCTGGTACATGCCGAAGCCGTCCTGCCGTGCGCCGTTGAAGTCGTCGTTGCGCTCCAGCCCGGCCTGGGCCGCAGCGCCGAAGAAGGCCTCGTTGGCGCCCGAGTGCGACACGCCATTCGATACGTGCAACGGCCCACCCGCGCCATGCCATTCGCTCGCACCGCGTTCATTGTCTTCGCAGCGCATGAACACCGGCAGCACATCGTTCCAGGACCAGCCCTCGCAGCCGGCCGCCGCCCAGTCGTCGTAGTCCGACGCATGGCCGCGCATGTAGATCATGGCGTTGATCGAACTGCTGCCGCCGAGCGTCTTGCCCCGCGGCTGGTAGCCGCGGCGCCCGTTCAGCCCGGGCTGGGGCACAGTTTCAAACGCCCAGTTGTTGAGCTTCGAGGGCACCATCACTGCGATGCCGAAGGGCGCATCGACCAGCGGCGAGGAGTCCGGACCTCCCGCCTCCACGAGGCAGACGGTGTGACGCCCATCCTCGGAGAGTCGCGCGGCGATCGCACAGCCGGCGGAACCTGCGCCGACGACGACGTAATCGAATTCGGCAGTGGCGGGCATGCGGGAAGTGTAAGCCCTGCGCGCAGGCCGGATTAGTGCCGGGCTACTAAACGCCCGCAGCTTGCCGGACAGCCTCCGCGATGCGGTTCGCCGCGCCCTCGATCGCCTCGCGTGGCTCGCCCTCCACCATCACGCGCAGGAGCGGTTCGGTGCCGGAGGGCCGCAGCAGGATGCGGCCACGGCCTTCCAGCCCGGCCTGCGCCTTCTCCCGGGCAGCCTCGATTCCGGCGTGCGCCTTCATGTCGAACCCCGCAGGCACGCGCACGTTGAGCAGGACCTGCGGATACATGCGCAGGTCCTCGGTGATACCGGCCAGCGACTGCCCCGTCTCGCGCAGGGCAGTCAGCACCTGCAGCGCCGAGACGATCGCGTCGCCCGTGGTGTGCCGGTCGAGGCACAGCACGTGGCCGGAATTCTCGCCGCCGTGGAGCCACCCGCGCTCGCGCAACGCCTCCAGCACGTAACGGTCGCCGACCTTCGTGCGCACGAACGGCACGCCGAGCAGCGCGAACGCCTGCTCGAGGCCGAGGTTGCTCATCAGCGTGCCGACGACACCGGCGACCGGGCCCTTCGAGCGGCGATGCTTCACGATCGCATACAGGAGCTGGTCGCCTTCGTACAGGCGGCCCTGCGCGTCGGCCATGACGACGCGATCGGCGTCGCCATCGCGCGCGAGGCCGCCGTCGGCGCCGCGGCGGGCGACCTCCGCTACCAGGGCCTGCGGCGCGGTGGCGCCGACGCCGCTGTTGATGTTGAAGCCATCGGGCGTCACGCCGATCGACGACACCTCGGCGCCGAGTTCGTGGAACACCGCCGGCGCGGTGCCGTAGGCGGCGCCGTTGGCGCAGTCGACGACGATCTTCATGCCGCGCAGGTCGAGGTCCGCCGGAACGGTCGACTTGCAGAACTCGACATAGCGCCCGGCCGCGTCGTCGACACGCCGCGCGCGCCCGAGACCGGAGGATTCGTTGCAGCCCATGCCGGCGTCGAGCCCACGCTCGATCTCGGCCTCGACCGCGTCCGGCAGCTTGTAGCCGTCGCCGGAGAAAAACTTGATGCCGTTGTCGGCGTAGGGATTGTGCGACGCGCTGATCACCACGCCGGCCTGCAGGCGCAGCGCGCGCGCAAGGTAGGCCACGCCCGGCGTCGGCAGCGGGCCGCAGAGGTAGACGTCGACGCCCGCAGCGGAGAAGCCCGCCTCCAGCGCCGCCTCGATCATGTAGCCCGAGATGCGCGTGTCCTTGCCGATGAGGACCGCCGGCCGCTCGACCGGATGCCTTGCGACGAGCACGCGCCCGGCCGCGTAGCCGAGGCGAAGCACGAAATCCGGCGTCATCGGCGGCTGGCCGACGGTGCCTCGAACGCCATCCGTCCCGAAATGCTTCCTGCTCATGACGCCGCCCACGCCTCCCAGACGCGCAACGCATCGCGGGTTTCGCGGACATCGTGCACGCGCAGTATTTTCGCCCCTCCGACGACGGCGAGCAACGCCGCGGCGAGGCTCGCCGGCAGGCGCTCCTGCGCCGGCCGGCCGGTCAGGCGTCCCAGCGTCGACTTCCTGGACCACCCGGCGAGCACCGGGAAGCCGAGATCCGCGATGCTGCCCAGCGCCCTGAGAAGCCTCAGGTTGTGCGCATCGGTCTTGCCGAAGCCGAAGCCTGGATCGAGCACGATGCGCTCGCGCGACACGCCCGCGGCCACTGCAGCCCCGGCGCGGCCGGCGAGGAAGGCCCTCACCTCGGCGACGACATCGTCGTAGCGCGGTTCGTCCTGCATGGTCGCCGGGTCGCCCTTCTTGTGCATCAGGCAGACGCCGCAGTCGCTCGCGGCGACGGCCGCCAGCGCCCCGGGGAGCGCCAGCGCCTCGATATCGTTGATCATCGACGCGCCCGCCGCGATCGCCTCGCGCATCACCACGGGCTTTCGCGTGTCGACGCTCAACGGCACCGGGAGGTCGCGCAGCGCGTCCAGCACGGGCAGGAGGCGCGCCAGTTCATCGGCCTCGCTGGTTGCCGAGGCGCCGGGGCGCGTGGATTCGGCGCCGAAATCGAGGATGTCCGCGCCGTCGGCGGCAAGCGATCGTGCATGCGCGATCGCCGCGTCCCGGTCGAGGAACGCGCCGCCATCCGAGAACGAGTCGGGCGTGATGTTCACCACGCCCATCAGCAGCGGACGCCCGAGCGGCAGGTCGAACCTGCCGCAGCGGAGCGTCATCGAGCGGCGCCGCAGCGTCGGCGCCGCGTCAGGCGCTTGGGGCCGGGGCGGCCTGGGCTTCCGGGCCGCTGCTCGCCGCGGGCGGCGTCTTGCCGCTGCCGGACGAACTCGCCTTGGGCGGGCGCGGCGGCTTGCCTTCCATGATGTCGGTGAGCTGGTCGGCGTCCAGCGTCTCCCACTCCATCAGCGCGGCGGTCATCGCCTCGACCTTGTCGCGGTTGGCCTCGAGCAGGCCGCGCGCGAGCTTGTACTGCGCGTCGATGATGCGGCGGATCTCCTCGTCGACCTTCTGCATGGTCGACTCCGAGACGTTCTTGTGCGTGGTGATGGAGCGGCCGAGGAACACCTCGCCCTCGTTCTCGCCGTAGACCATCGGGCCGAGGGCGTCGGACATGCCCCAGTGCGTGACCATGCGCCGCGCGATCTCGGTGGCGCGCTCGAAGTCGTTGGCCGCGCCGGTGGTCATCTGCCCCATGAACAGCTCCTCGGCGATGCGGCCGCCGAACAGGACGGTGATGGTGCTGAGGAGGCGCTCGCGGTCCTGGCTGTAGCGGTCCTCGGTCGGCAGCTGCATGGTGTCGCCTAGCGCGCGGCCGCGCGG
>SXGU01375812.1_pt1 | contig 12052 bp, 14 predicted proteins | sample 3174531 | NCBI WGS metagenome assembly SXGU01 (sample SAMN11356863, study PRJNA531348) | freshwater metagenome | isolation source: freshwater sample F1-140 | place: China: Fuxian Lake, Yuxi | collected 2017-12-25
CGGGCACATGCCACTGGCCAATTCGATCGTCATCGACCGCCACGCGCGCCATCGCGCCGGCCGGCGGACACAACCGCAAGGTCTCTTTGACGATCTGCGCGGTGAATGGCAGGCGATCGAGGTCGGCCGAGCCGGGCGGCCTCGAGCATCGACGACAGCAGGTCGTGCCTGGGGCCACCCTCGGCGCGGCGCTTCGCGATATACGGCAGGATCTCGGCGTCGTACGCCGCCATCGCCCGGGCGTAGGCGCGGTTGCTCCGCGTCGGGAATAGAGGTGGCAGTCGAAGGAAGCCGTCGAGGCGCCGGAAGGCATCGGCAAAGGGGTCGCGAATGCGGCGGAAGTCCTTGCGCGAGTCCGTGCCGAAGTGTATCTGGATGCCGATATCGAGAATCAGATCCATGACGGCGTCGCTGACGCGGACTTCGCCCGCGGTCCAGCCGTCGAGCATCGCGCGCGTCGCCGAGACGGCGACATCCGCGAACGGCCTGATGTGGACGCGGCCAAGGTGACCGTGTCCGAGGCCGCGAGTGTGGGCGGAGCCACTCAAGGTGCGGCCTTAAAGCCAATCCCCGTGAGGATGATGTCCTGCGCACCGCGCGGGATGGCCCTTTCCCGCTTTTCCCAATCACTTATACAATCTCCAGCGCGATAGCCCAGAAAAGAGACGCGGATGTCAACCGACCGAATGCAGAGCCTGGCCGCCTTGGAGGCCGGCCAGCTGACGGAGATCGTGCGCCGGGCGCAGGCCAGCCCAGGCTTCGAGATCGGGGAATGGTCTGTGCGCCATTTGAGCAAGGACGGGATGATCAACCCGGAAGGTCTCTTCCTTGTTAGCGGGGACGGCCACGACGAGCGCGGCCCGCGCTGCTGGTCGCTGGTCTTGAAGTCGATCAACGCCGCCAGCCCCGAGCCCGACCCCAGCGACCCATGGCATTGGAAACGAGAATACTGGGCGTTGGAGTCGGGTCTCCTGGATCGATTGCCCGGCCCCATGGCCACACCCTTCTGCTTTGGCGTAGCGCTGCAGCCCGATGGCGCCTGGCTGTGGCTGGAGCATGTCTTGGACCGCTCACCGCGCCGGTGGGGAACGGCGGAGTTTGTCTTTGCCGCCGAGCAGTTGGGCCGGACAACCGGCGCCTGGCTGGCGAGCGGCATGGTGTTGGACTATCCCTGGGTGTGCCGCGGGCACGCCCGTGTCTGGGCCGAGGGATTCGCGCCGAAGGATGAGATGTGGGCGAATGAATATGTCCAGCGCGCCTGGCCCCCAGAACTGCGCGAGCGCACGCTGGCTCTCTGGGCCGAGCGCGAGCGCCTTAGCGCCGCGCTTGATCGCTTGCCGCAGACCTTCGCGCATTTCGATAGCCAGCGCCGCAACCTAATGATCCGCACTCGCCCTGACGGCCGGGACGAGCTGGTAGCCGTAGATTGGGGCTGGTGCGGCTGGGGGCCGGTTGGTCTTGACGCCGCAATCCTGATCGGCAACAGCATGATCCTCGTCGAATTGGAACCGGCCGCTGTGCCTGAGCTGGAAGCCGCGGCCTTCCCCGCCTACCTCGACGGGCTGCGCGCGGCGGGCTGGCAAGGCAATGTGGACCAGGTGCGCCTGGCCTATGCCGCGGCAACCGCCCTGTTCTGCGGCGTCAGCGGGCCCGGCCTGGCGGCTTGCTTTGCCCGCCCAGAGAATGACGCCTGGCTGCAAGATAACTTTGGCGTCGACTCCGCCGGCGCCGCGGAGCACTGCGCGCGGCTGTGCGAGTTTGGGGTGAGCCATGGCGAGGAGGCGCTGCGGCTCGCGGAGCGGCTCTTCTAGAGCGGTTACGACTGACGTGATTCTCCTCCGGTCAACGGGCCGGGTCTGGCCGCAAGCCTCAGAGCTTGAATAGCCCGTCGGGGTTACTCCCCAGCAGCTCAGCCTTCAGCGCCAGTGGGTCCACCGGCAGTAGGCGGGCCTCCATGCGTTTGGTGATCAGCGGCACCCTGCGGATGTGGTCCAGCGCCGCGGCGATGGTGTCCATGGCGGCGTCGGACAGCCAGTGCTGCCGGTCGAAGCGGGCCAGGTTGAGCGAGACGGTGTAGGCGCGCAGAGTCTTCTCGCCGGCGCGCGCGATCCTGGTTAAGATAAATGCTCTGGCCTGACAGGTACCGGGCGTTGCCAGCCATCAAACGCGGCAGCTGATCCGGTGTGGCCGGGGTGCCGCGGCCTAGCTCGACGCCTGGGTGCCCGCGACTTCGGCCGGCAGCTGTTGCTGGGCGTGGGCGACGTCCATGTTGTCGATCGTGCCGCCGAGCTCGAAATGCTGGATGAAGACCCGCCCGATGCCGTACGTCATCGCGGCGCCCCACGCCGGCATCGCCAGCATGCCGCCGATCTGTCCGACCACGGGAATCGCCTTCAGCACCGAGCTGCCGGCCCCATACGCCAGCTTCGTCGACGTCACACCGCCGACGAGCGCCGTCACGATCGCCTTAGTCTGTTCGCGCTTGAACGGCACGCCGTAGCACTGCGCGAGGTCCGCGATCATCTTGAGCTGCAGGCCGCCGATGGCGAGCACGTCCGCCGCGGGTATCGGGATCAAGCCGGCGCCCGCCGCCAGTTTGCTGTAGCGGACCACGATATGCTGCGGGTCGCCGCTCACGATCACCGGTTCGGCCGGCCTGATTGTGACTTTCGACGACACAACCGGAGGTTCGGGCGTCGGTGGCGGGGCAGCGGCGGCCGCCTCGGCCGGCGGCTTTCCCTCGGAACGATAGACCCAGCCTCTCGACGCAGGCTGCGCCACGGGCTTCCCCTCATTCGGGCCGAAGGACGGTCGTGGCTTCTTGGCTCTCGGCATGGCAACGGTTCCTTATCGTGCTCACGATGCGCGTCTTGTCTTCGCGGCCGCCGCGTTACGCCGATCCGCCTCGCGCGCGACCTTCCGCGCGCGTTTGGTCGGAATGGCGGCGATCAGCAGCAACAGCCCGAGAATCGGCGTCAGCAGCACCGAGACGAAGAAATACCCCCAGAATCCGAATCGGTAGCGTCGGCCAAAGAACCCGATTAGCAGGGAACCCAACAGCCACGCGGTGACGCCCTGGACGATCATCCCTGCCTCCTGATTACCGTCTGCGGCCGCCGGTCGGCCCGGCGCCGGTCGCCCGGCCGGGCGGCGCCGGAGGCGCCGAGTTGGCGGGCGACGGATCCGGCGCCGTCAATCCATCCGACAACCCGGGCATGTTGAGGATCAGCGGCAGGCCGTCGTTGCCGCTGCCGATGACGACGATCTTCGCGTTCGGTGACTTGGCCAGCTCGAGCGTGGCCTCGATGCCTTTCCAGCGTAGCAGGGGCGCCGTGATGCTCGAGTTGACCGTCCGCTGGAAGTCGTAGATGCCCTGCGCTTCGATCCGTTTTCGTTGCGCTTCTTGTTGCTCGATCTCCAGCATGAACTGGTATTCGAGCGCCTGCTGTTCCTTGACGAGCTTGCCTTGGATGGCCTGCTCGATGGCCTCGGGCAGACGAATCGCTTGGATCAGGACGTCGTCGATTACGAGATAGCGGTCGCGGACCTGAACCACGGAGCGCGCCACGATTTCACGCTCCATGTCGCCGGTCCGCAGCGAATACAGCTCTTCGGGCTTGTACTGGCCCATGACCTGACGCACGGCCGAGAGCACTTCCGGGATCAGGACCCGGTCGACGTAGTCGGGCCCCACATTTTGATGGAGCTGCGGCACGGTCTTGGCGGACGGCCTGAAGCGGATCGACACGTCCGCCTTGATCAGCAGGCCGTCCGCCGCCAGCACGCTCGCGGTCACGTCCTTGCGTTGCACGCGCACATCGTAAATCGTCATCATGTCCCACGGAAAGATGAAGTGCGTGCCCTCGAGATAGATCGTATCCACGACGACGCCGCCGCCGAAGCGGCGCCACAAGACGCCCTCCTGGCCGACACCGATGGTGCTGACGATCTTCGGCCACAGCACGAGAACCGCGAGGACGATGAGGATGACGCCGATGATGAGCGCCGGCAGCCCTCGCCGCACCCATGCGCGCAAGGGCCCGACCGGCTTCGAGTCTGGGGCGTCGGCCAGCGACTCGGGCCAATCGTCACGCATCGTCGCGTCGGTCACGGCCGGTCCTTCTTCGCCACGGTGGCGGCCGCCGGCGGCGTGCCGTCCTCCGCGGCGGCCCGCGCCTGCGCCACCCGCTCGTACATGCGCAGCTCGCCGAAGGGACACATCGAGGTCGTGCCGTTGACCGTGACCGCGACCGCAGCGTTTGGCGCGCGGGCGTCAAGCGGACAGCTCAGGCCATCGAACTGGCCGTACATCGTTACAAAGTCAGCGATGGCCGTCGAAAGCGCGCCCGCGACCTTGCTGCTCTCGTCTTCTCGCACGAACTGCTGGGCGACAACCGCCGTCGCTTCGAGCACGTACGCGTCATCTGGGCTGTCCCCCGCGTAGTCGAAGCCGATGCCGAGCGTGGCGCCGGCCGGAAACGTCAGCTTACCCCCGTTCCGGCCGTGCAGGCTTGAGCGCAGTTCGATGGCGGTCCGGCTGGTGTTCCTGAGCATCACGCAGCCGCAGGTACCCGCCTGCGTGTTGAGCACGATCGCTTTCCCGCCACGGATGAACGACGACCCCACCGTGTATTTCTCGGTGCCCGCCTGGCCGAGCTGCTCGGCATACGCTTGATTCATGTTGAGCAATCCAAACGGACAGCTTTGAGACGCGCAGGGGACATCGACCGGATCTTCCTCGGACTCAACGTAGTCAGCGATAGGGGTCAGTTGCCGGCCCGGCGCACCGTTCACGGGGCTGTAGGCCGACACCTGGTAGACATCCGCGTTCGTGGGACCGGCCCAGTCGAAGCGGAAGCGTCTGGGCTCGCCCGGTTTCAGGAGGAACCGGCCGGTCTCGATCCCGTGCCGTCTTGAGATGACGACCACGTCGCCCGTCTGCTGCTTGGCGCTCATCGTCATGCAGGAGCAGGACGGCATCAGGGACGCCACGATCAGCTCCGCGCCGCCGTCGGTTAACTTCGTGCCGTTAAAGAGGGTCTCGCTGTTGCAGCCCGCCAGAGAAAGGACTAGCGCCATGATGATCGGCAGATTCCATCGTCGCCGTGTGGCGAAAGACGATCTCATCGTAATTCCTCGCCTCCGTGACAATGGCGTGGCGTTCGGGGGGCGCCATGCGCGCCAGCGCGCTCGAATGACGCTACCACGGCATACGCCGGGTGCCTGTCGGCCCCAACGCATGCCGTCGGAAAAGTGTCGGGTGGACGACTACGCCGCGGGCGCGCTCTTGCCGAACGCGCGATAGAGCGGCTTGTTCAGCGTCGACGACGTAAACGAGTTGCCCCGAAGCAGGACTGAGGCGGCGAAGCCGGCCGGCCCGAGAAACGCCAGCGCCGCCACGGAGCCGAGCAAATGCAGGCTGCCGGACTTGACGTTGCCGTCGATGAACTGGCTGGCGCCGGGCACGACCAATTCGCCAAGCAGTTTGATACCGTTACCCGTGTCGGTTGAAGACATGTAAAACTCCTTTGATAGTTACCGTCGTAGCATTCTACACAAGTCGATTAGAATTTGGCAACCGTCCGTATCGCGCCATGGTAAGTGGTACCGGAGGACGCCTCGCCGCGCCAGAAATGGTGTTACCCAGGCGGGTGTGCCCGAGGAGGGCACCCGCGTGGGACCACAGGCGAGGCAGGAGTATCTGGCGCAGCTGCGCGACCGCTACGTGCGGGCGTCGCGGCGGGAGAAGGGTCGGATGCTCACCGAGGTGGTGACGGTGACCGGCTTCACCGAAATCGACCTCGTCAGTCATTCGGGGGATCGCGCGGATGGGGACTTTGTCCAGACGCTGAATCTGACCGACATCCCCACCACGCCGGGCGCAGGACGTCCAGTTCACGCGGGCCCGCCCCGACAAGGAGGACGACAACGCCCATCTCGAACAGAAGAACTGGACGCATGTCCGCAAGCTGATGGGCTACGTCCGCTACGATTCCACCGCCGCCCTCACGGCGATGAACGCCACGGGGCGCGACGAAGCGCCGCTCGGTAACACTTACTAATGGCTCGACACGCCGTCCAAGCGAATGGCGCGCGGAATTGACCCGCGATGGCCTGTGAGATACCTTATTCTCGATGAAACGATTAGCCACAATTGTACTTACCGTTCTCGTCTGCGGCCTCGCGCCGCGGTCTGCCCACGCACAGGCCTCCGCGCCCGCCAATCCGCCGGCGGCGGCACCGACCTCCCCGGATCAGAAGAAGCCCGACTACGGCCAGTGGTGGCTGCTCGATCCCCGTGACATGGAGACCAAGGCGCCGGGCTGGCTGACCTTCGCCAATGGCCAGGGCTCGTTCACCAACTCGACGGGTTCGGTGTCGGGATTTCAGGTTGCCGCTGGTCTCAACGTGGTGAACCGGAAGGGCCTGATGACGAATATACTCTCGCTGTCGACCAACATCCAGGAGCAGCGGTTGGAAAACAATGGCGGCTTGTTCCGGCAGTCCACCTCGAGATTGAGCGAAATGGTCATCGTCAGCGTGTCGAAGCCGGTTAATGTCATCGGCGGCGTCACGTTGGAGCGGGATCAGCCAAAGAAGGTCGATTACCGCATCGCGTATTTCGGGGGCGTCAGCAAGCGATTCGGCAAAGGCAACCACAAGGCCGCGGCCGTCGCCGCGGCCGGATACGAGGCGCAGGACTTTTCGACCGTGCCGAATACGAATCAGAGTGGCTTTACGCTCTACTTCGAGAATACGTACGACGCGGTCATTGCCCGGAAGGGCCAGTTCAGCCACAGCTTCAACACGACGATTCATACGACCAGCGGCGGCGGCTCCCGCCTGACGTGGAATGTCGGGTTGCAGACGCAGTTGAATCCGCACATTGGCATCGGCCCGATGTTCCAGCTACGCTACAACAGCCAGCCGGTCCAGTCCGTGCAGAAGACCGACACGATGCTGATGTTCGCCGTGCAGGTCCGCTAGTCCAGGAGATCTTCGGCGACGGCGCGCATCACCGCGTCGCGCGCCGTCTGCACGTAGAAGTGATCGCCGTCGAACATCCGTACGCGCGTCGCGCGCGACGAGTGCTTCGCCCAGCCGTCCAGATCGTCAACCGGGACGTGCCGGTCGCGCGTCGCGGCGAGAATCGTCAGCGGCACCTCGAGGGCCGGACCGGGGACGAACTCGTAGGTCTCACACAGCGTGAAGTCCGCGCGAAGGACGGGCAGTGCCAGCGCGACGAACTCCGGGTCGTTCAACAGCACGTCGGGCGTTCCGCCGAACCGGCGCAGTTCCGCCATAAACTCCTGATCGGGCAGGGCGTGGATGGCGACCGAGGACGGCCGGCGATCGGGCGACCGATGGCCCGACAGGAACAGCCGCGTGGGCAGCGGGCGTCCTGTTTGCTGCAACCGGCGCGCGAGTTCAAACGCGATGAGCGCCCCCATGCTGTGGCCGAAGAAGGCGTAGGGCGCGTCGAATGCCGGCGTCAGGACAGTCGCGAGCGCGTCGACGAGCGGCGCGAGATGGCGATACCTCGTCTCCGCGAGCCGATCTTCACGCCCCGGCAGCTGGACCGCGCACACATTGACGCCCGGGCCGAACGCCTGGCACCAGGTCCGGTACGTCGAGGCGCCGCTACCGGCGAACGGAAAACAGATCAGTCGAGACTGGATCGTGGAATCGGATCGAGAGGCGAACCAACGCAGGGCCGGAAGGGCAGGCGGCACGAAACTCAGCGGGCCGCGTCAGAGCTTGTTGGCGTGCATCGCGCGGCGGAGGCTGAGCGGCCGCATGTCGGTCCAGACCTCCGCGATGTGGGCCAGGCACTCGTCCTTGGTGCCTGTTTTGCCATCCGCGCGCCAACCGGCCGGCAACTCGCGATCGGCGGGCCAGATCGAGTACTGCTCCTCGTCGTTGATGACGACTTTGTGAGGCGTGGCGGCGTCGGAATCGTCCCAGCTCATGCGAGTTGATAGTGATACCATGCGGAACTAGGCCAGTCAAGCCGCGCGCGCCTTCCATAGTACAATTCAGGGTCGCATGACGCTGATTGGCTTGATCAAGCGCGAGTCGAACGGCCTCCGCTGGGACGTGTACGCGGGCGCCGTGATCTCGGGGGGGGCCAACGCCGGCATCCTGGCGGTCATCAACGCCTCGATGCAGGGCGGGGCGGAAGTGCCGTCCGGCCGCTATCTCCTCATCTACATCGTCCTCATCACGCTCTACATCCTGTGCTTCCGCTACACGTTCGGGCGGATCAGCCAGTTGTTCGAGGGCATGCTGCACCGCGTGCGGATGCGGATTACGTCCAAGATCGAGACGGCCGAGCTCTCGGTGCTCGAGAACGTCGGCAAGAGCCGCATCTACAACGTCATTACGAAAGAAACCCTCGTCATCTCGCAGTCGAGCGGCAGCCTCACGTTCGCGCTGCAGGCGAGCCTGCTGATCCTCTTTTCGGCGTGCTACATCGCGATCTTGTCCAAGACGGCGTTCGCGCTGACGGTGACACTGGTCGGCCTCGGGCTCTTCATCTACCGTTACTACGGACAGGAGGCCGTCCGCCTGATCACGATGGCGACGCAGAAGGAGATCGCGTTTCTCGACACCGTGACCCATGCGATCGAAGGGTTCAAGGAGGTGAAGCTGAACCAGCGCCGGCGGGAGGACCTCTTCCGCGAGCTGGAGCGGATCAGCAGCGTGCTGGGCAACGTGCGCACGCAGACCGAGGACCGGTACAACAAGAGCTCGATCTTCTCGCAGGTCATCTTCTACATCCTGATTGGCGCGGTCGTGTTCGTGCTGCCTCGGCTGATGCCAACCTATAACTCCGTCCTGAAGGAGCTGACGACGGCGATTCTGTTCGTGATTGGCCCGCTCACGGCGTTGGTTGGCGCGATCCCGGCGTTTTCCCGGGCGAATATCGCCGCCGACAACATTCACAAGCTCGAGATGGCGCTCGAGGCCCTGACCCCGAAGGACCCACCCAGAGGCGATCCGGACCGCTACGCCGGTTTCAAGACGCTCACGCTGACCGACATCGAGTACTCCTTCCACGACACGGCGGGGCAGCGGACGTTTACCGTCGGCCCCGCGTCGCTGGTGGTGCGCGCGGGTGAGATCCTCTTCATCATCGGGGGCAACGGCAGCGGCAAGTCCACGCTGCTGCGGCTTTTGACCGGGCTGTATCCACCCTCCAAGGGCATGATCGACGTGGACGGCGAGCGCATCGACGGCACGCGACTTCAGAGCTATCGTGAACTCTTCACGGCGATCTTTTCGGACTTCCACCTCTTCGACAAGCTCTATGGCCTCCGCGATCTCGACCCGGTGCGCGTCCAGGCGCTGCTCAAGGAAATGCAGCTGCAGGACAAGACCGAGTTCGCCAACGACCGCTTCACCACGCTCGATCTCTCGACGGGACAGCGGAAGCGCCTCGCGCTCGTTGTCTCGTTGCTCGAGGACAAGCCCGTGTACGTGTTCGATGAGCTCGCTGCCGACCAGGACCCGGAGTTCCGCCGGTTCCTGTACGAGACGCTGATCTACAACCTGCGCGCGCGCGGCAAGACGATCATCGCCGTCACGCACGACGACCGGTATTTCCACCTGGCGGATCGGACCGTCAAGATACTCGACGGCAAGATCGAGTTTGTCACCGGGCCTCCGGCCGACACAGATGCTCGATGACGGCCATCGACGGTTGACGCTCCTCGACCTCCCGGAACGTCCGCGACATGGCGGCGGCCCGGCCCCTGATGTGCTCGTCGGTCAGCGCGCGCCGCACGAGATCGCGAATGTCCTTGGACGTGCTCGTGGCGAAATCGCCGACGACGCCGATCTCGTGGTACCGGATGCGCGCTGCGGCGCCCGGCTGGTCGAAGAAGATCGGGAACGCGACCTGCGGGACGCCGTGGTAGACGCACTCCTTCACGGTGCCGATACCGGCGTGGTTGATCATCACGGCGGCGCGCTCGATCACTCGCAATTGCGGCGTGCCCTTCACGAGAATCGCGTTCGACGGCACGCCGGTGAACGCCGAGGCGTCCAGGCCGGTGCCGAGGTTCACCACCAGCTGCCATCCCGGCTCGGCTGCGGCCGCGTCGATGACCCGCTGCAGGAACGACTGGCTGAACGCGATGCTGCCGAGCGACACATACACCAGCGCCCTGGAGGGATCGAGCGCAGCCCACGGGAAGGGGTGGTTCTGGCGCGTCAGGTCGATCGCGGCTTCGACATAGTGCCGGCCTGGACGGCCGAGCGCCTGAGGAAACTCGAACGCGTCGGGGCACATCGTGAGGATCGGCAGGTCGAGCACGGGCATCAGCTCGGTGCGCGTGTTGAACCGATCGGACGGGTAGCCGCACTCGGCGGCGAGACGCGTCAAGTGCTCGATCCAGTCGGTCACCCCGGTCAGTCGCGCGGCCAGGTTCGCGCGACGCCGGTTGGCGAACAACGCGTGCCACGCCTGTTCCACCGCCTGCCGGCCCGCCGCATCGGTCGCCGGCGGCAGCTGCGAGTGGAGGGGCGGGACGACGGGATCCTCGATTCCCGGCAGGCACTGGTTGAGGTAGGCGCAGGGTGTCCCCGTGCGGTACGCGGCGAGCGCCCAGTGGGTGTGGACGGCGCTGTCGATCAAGATCAGATCCGGGGCGAACGGCGCCACCGCCGACGGAAACTCCTCGATGCCGCCTTTGATCAGGAAATTGATAAACGCCTCGTGGCGGAGCAGCCGCCGCCGCTCGTCGAGCAGAAATCGCAGGCGCTCCCAGCCGACGCCGCGATCGACGCCGCCCTTGACCCACGTACGGACGAAGCCTTGCGGAAACCAGTTCTCGAAGACCGCGATGTTCTCGAAGCCATGCGGCGTCACGATCGCCTCGGCGTCCTTCATGCCGCAGAAGGCGACTCGATGCCCGCGCAAGCGCAGCGCCTTGGCGATCGCCAGCGACGCGTTCATCGCGCTCGCCAGCGGCAGAATACAGAACAGGACCGCGGCCATCAGCGGGTGCCCGCCGCAGGCGAGAGACAGTGTCCGTGACGTCCGGCGCCACTGGCCGGCGACCGCCCGGGCCGAGGGGCGCGGATATCGTGCGCGCCCTCCTGGATTTCAAGCGGCGCCGCGTGCTCGCGTTCGAGGATGCCGCGCGCACCTACGGCGGGGTCGCCGCGCTCCATTGTCTCGGTTTCAAGCTGTACCTGGTGACCGGGGCGGAGCCTGTCCGGCACGTAATGGTCACCAACGCGGACAACTACGTGAAGTCGCCGGGTGGCCGCCGCGCCCAGGCATTCTTCGGGCAATCGCTCCAGACGACGCCGGGGGCCGCCGCCAAACAGCGGCGCCAGATGCTCGCGACCATTCTGCAGCGCGACCGCGTGCGGCCCGTGCCATTAACAGAAGAGGCCGCGAATACGGTCTATCGTCTTCTCCCGCTGCGCTGTCAACAGTCGTCACTCTGTTCTCTCCGGCGGGTCCTAAAGGACCCGGTCTACTTCAGCTCGTCGTAGATCGCCTGGATGGCGGCCTTCGTGCGCGTCGATGCATAGCCTGCGTAGGTCTTGGTCAGGTTGATCGACGCCGCCGCCTCGTCCACGGTCTTGCCGGCGCGACCCCATGCTTCTTCGCCACCTCCGGGATCGGCTTGGCATCCGCCTCCCGCAGGATCGTCACCATCTGCTCTTCGGTAAATCGGGTCTTCTTCATGGCTCCCTCGTGCCTCCGAGGGGCCATTCTCTCAGGCTTCAGGTGGTCCGAAAAAGACCGGGCAGGTCACAGGTGCGCCGCCTGCGCGCGGAAGGTCTCGAAGTCGCTCCAAGGTTGAGCGCGAGAAGATAACAGCATGCGGTAGGCTAGGCGAGCCATGCGGACGCTGATCGACCCAACTGGACCCGACCGCACCCTGCCCCCGGTTCTGAAAAACGTCGCGTTCCCTGTCATCGGCGCGCCGCTGTTCATCATCAGCAACCCGAAGCTGGTGATCGCCCAGTGCCAGGCGGGTGTGGTTGGTGCCATGCCGGCGCTCAACGCCCGCCCGGCGGCGCAGCTCGACGA
>SXGU01353582.1_pt1 | contig 12048 bp, 12 predicted proteins | sample 3174531 | NCBI WGS metagenome assembly SXGU01 (sample SAMN11356863, study PRJNA531348) | freshwater metagenome | isolation source: freshwater sample F1-140 | place: China: Fuxian Lake, Yuxi | collected 2017-12-25
CGCGCCACCACCACCCCCGACAGCCCACCCGAGGAATAAACGAGGACGCATGAAGGCCCCCCGCGGGGGGCCTTCATGCCGTCAGCCGTGATGCATTTTTACTCCGGCCAGACGATGCATTTTTACTCCGGCGTTGACACAGGCACTGATCTCCTTGACGTTGATGCGGAGGGCGGCGTTCAGGTCGGCGATGGCACCTTCGTTGTTTTCCTTTCGGGTGTAGAGGACAATCGCTCGATTGATAAGCGGGTAGGTCTGCTTGGGAGCCAGGCGGATCGCGTCGCTATAGTCGAGGATCGCCCGGTCGGCCTCACCGATACTTTGGTAGATAGATCCGCGTTGAATGTAGAGAAAGGCATTCGTCGGCGAGCCGCCGATCGCCTCGGTCATGATGCGGATCGCCGACCTGTAGTCGGCCTTCGAGCGGGCCTCGCTTCCCTTGCCGTCGTCGGAAAGTCCGCGATTGAGATAGACGAGCGCAAGCTCTCCGCCCGTCAGCTTCCCGGATTGGATCGCCTCCGTGCAGGCTACCACCTTTTCCGGGGCGGGCGCGCCTGTGAGGCCCTGGCAGACGTCGACGTAGTGCTGAACCTGCGGCTCGACGGCGGGCTTCTCGTCCTTGGGCTTTGCCTGCGCCAAAGCTTCTGTCCACGAGCCGTCCCCGCCCATTGCGACGGACACGACAAGCAAAGTGGACGCGAGGAAGCGTACGCAGATCGTCATGCTGTAGGCTCGATGCTCGGCACGGAGTCTTCCCTTTCCTTCGCAACAATACCGCCAAATCTGCATCGCAAGTGATATTATCTTACCCGAGGACATTTCAAGCACTCCGATGACTTAGAATGCTCGATTTAGGTGGCCATTTGATGGCGTAATGTCGCACGGGCTGGCAAAGAATCGCCACTGCTTCGATGACTTTGCGGTAGGCAAGAACACTTGGTCCAGGTCGGATCAAAAACAGGAGGGTGGGAATGAAGCAAAAGACGCAGATCATCGGGCGCCGGACCGTCGTTGCCGGCCTGACCGGGGCACTGGCTGCACCGGCGATCGTCCTGGCGCAGGGTACCTACCCCAACAGGCTTGTGCGCTACATCAACCCCTTCCCGGCGGGCGGCGCCACCGACACGCTGTCACGCATCCTCTGCCAGAAACTGACGGAAATCTCCGGCCAGCAGTTCATCGTCGAGAACCGTGGCGGGTCGGGCGGCAACGTCGGCATGGACGTTCTCGCGAAGTCCGACCCGGACGGCTACACGGTGGGACTGGGCGGCATCGCCACCCACGCCATCTCGCCCACGCTGTATGCAAAGTTGCCGTTCGATGCCCGCAACGACTTCACTTTTATCACCACGATGTGGGCGTTGCCCAACATGCTCGTGGTCAACCTCGACGTGCCGGCCAAGACGGTGCAGGAGCTGATCGACCTGCTGAAGAAGAATCCCGGCAAGTACTCTTATGCTTCGGCCGGTTCGGGCACGACCCTTCACTTGTCGGGCGAACTTTTCAAGATGCTGGCGGGTGTCGACATGCTGCACGTGCCCTATCGTGGCGGCGGCCCTGCCATGCAGGATCTGCTGGCGGGCCAGGTTCACATGATCTTCGACAATATTCCCGGCGCCCTCGCGCAGGCACGGCCGGGCAAGGTACGGCCGATTGCCGTCACCACGACCAAGCGGTCGCCGGCCGCGCCGGACGTGCCGACGATCTCCGAGACGCTGGTCGGTTTCGACATCCAATCCTGGACCACACTTACCGGACCGGCAAAGTTGCCGCCCGCGATCGTCAGTCGGCTGTCAGAGCTTTCCAAGCAAGCGCTCGAAAGCGAGGACCTCAAGGCCAAGTTCCTCGAGCAGGGTGCATTGGCGTGGTGGCAGTCGCCGGCCGACACGCTGGCCTATCGCGACGCCGAGGAGGCGCGGCTGGCGCCGATCATTCGAAAGTCGGGCGCGCGGGTCGAGTAACCATGGTGTCAGTCCTCACCACTGCGCAAGCCGTCGTGTCGATGCTGGAAGTAAATGGCATCGACACGCTCTATTGCCTGCCCGGCGTCCAGAACGATGCGTTCTTCGACGCTCTTTACGATCGCACCAATGCGATACGGCCAATCCATGCGCGGCACGAGCAGGCATGTGCCTATATGGCGTTGGGCCATGCCATGGCGACCGGCAAGCCGTCCGCCTATGCGGTGGTCCCTGGGCCGGGCTTTCTGAACACCACGGCAGCATTGTCGACGGCCTACGCCGTCAATGCGCCGGTGCTGGCCCTCACGGGACAGATCCAGCAGGCGATGATCGGCCGCAATGTCGGCCTGTTGCACGAGTTGCCCGACCAGCTCTCGATCATGCGCGGCCTCACCAAGTGGGCGGAACGGCTGCGCTCCCCGGCTGAAGCCCCGGGCATGATCGACGAGGCGTTCCGGCGCCTGCTCTCGGGTCGGCGACGCCCGGTCGGTCTCGAATGCGCGATGGACACCTGGGCGCGACGTGCTCCGGTGGAACTGATCACGACGCCTGCCGTGGCCGATCCCTGCCCGGTCGACGACGAAGCGGTCGAGCGCGCGGCCAAGCTCTTGGGAAGTGCCGAGCGGCCGGTGATTGTGGTCGGTGGCGGTGCGCAGGATGCCGGTGAATTTGTCCGCCTGATTGCCGAGATGCTCGACGCGCCGGTGGTGACGGGACGCATGGGCCAGGGCGTCCTGGACGGACGACATAGGTTATCGGTCACCGCGCCGGCCGGTTACCGGTTCTGGGGTGAGGCCGATGTCGTGCTGGCGGTCGGCACGCGTCTTCAGCCGCAACAACAGAATTGGGGCGTCGACGATTCGCTGAGGATCATTCGGATCGATGTCGACAGCGAGGAACTCGACCGCCAACGCAAACCCGAGATCGGCATCGTGGGCGATGCGGCGGCGACACTGGAGGCATTGGCCGATAGGTTGGCCAGACACAACACCAAACGGAACGGCCGCGCCGAGGCGGTGGCCGAGGTCAAGGTTTCGGCCACCAAACGGATTCGCGACACCTTGGCGCCGCAGGTCGCCTATCTCGACGCCATCCGCAAGGCGTTGCCAGAAGATGGCATCCTGGTCGATGAACTGACCCAGATGGGATATGCCGCCCGCCTCGCCTACCCGACCTACAAGCCGCGCACGTTCCTCTCGCCGGGCTACCAGGGTACGTTGGGCTGGGGCTATGCCACGTCGCTCGGCGCGAAGAGTGCCCTGCCGGATACGCCGGTCGTCTCGATCAGCGGCGACGGTGGGTTCCTGTTCACGGCGATGGAGATGGCGACGGCCGCCCAGCATGGCATCGGGGTCGTCGCCGTCGTTTTCAGCGATGGTGCCTATGGCAACGTCCGTCGTATCCAGCAGCAGTCCTACAGCAATCGCACCATCGCCAGCGATCTGCGCAATCCCGATTTCGTCAAGCTCGCGGAAAGCTTCGGGCTCGATGCGGTGCGGGTGAAGTCCGCGGAGGAACTGGGGACCGCGATCTCGCGCGGCATCGCCAGAGGTGGCCCGATGCTGATCGATTGCCCCGTCGGCCAGCTTCCCGATCCGTGGCCGCTGGTCCAGGTGCCGCGGATCAGGCCGAGTAAGTCTTGATCACCTCGGGGTCGGGATCGCGTCCGAGGCCCGGTCCTGTCGGCAAGACGAAGCGCCCCTTCACCGGGGTTACCAACTCGCCATAGAGGCTGGCTTCCAGGTCCATGTGATAGCGTTCGATCATTCCCCCCGGCTCGCCGCGGGCGGCCATCAGCTGCAGGGTCGCGTGGAAGCCCGGTCCGAAATACGGTGAATGCGGCATCAACGTTACGCCCGCGGCATCGGCCAGCACCGCCACTTTCTGAAATTCGGTTACGCCGCCCACCTTGGTGACGCTGGGCTGGGCATAGTCGACTGCGCCGGCGGCGAACATCTCGCGGAACTGGAAGGACGTGCAGTTGTTCTCGCCCGCCGCCATGGCGACGCCAGTGCCGGCGCGTAGCCGTGCGATCGCGGCAAAATCCTCGGGCGGAAAAATCGGCTCCTCCAGCCAGTGCAAATCGTAGGGCCGCAGCTTCAGGGTCATGTGGCGCGCTTCTTCGGGCGTCCACGGGCAGTTCGTGTCGACCATGATGGCTACATTGGCGCCCGCCTCCTCCCGGGCTGCCTTCACTTCGCCTTCCTCCGTTTCGTGCAACTTGATGTGTCGATAGCCCTGCTCGACCGCCTGCCTGACCCGGGCGGCCACTCGTTCGGGATCGCGGTACTTCAGCAGGCTGGCATAGGCCGGCAGGCTGTCGCGGCCTGCGCCTCCCAGCAGCCTGTGCAACGGCAGGTTCGCCGCTTTGCCGGCAATGTCCCACAGCGCGATGTCGAGGCCTGACAGGGCAAAGGTGGTGATGCCGTAACGGCCGAAGAGATGCAGCATCTGCTGCAATTCACGTGACAGACGGGCGATATCGCCGGCATCGCGGCCAATGACGACGGGCGCGATCATGTGGTCGAGCGCGGCCTGTACCGCTTCCGTGCAGCCGTAGCAGAAAGCCTCGCCCCAGCCGACCAGGCCGGTGTCGGTCTCGACCCGGACGAGCAGGATGTTGTTGGTCGTCCAGTTGCGCCCGCCATAGCCCGTCGGATTGCCACCGAAAGTGAAAGGCACCTTGACCGAATGGCTGTCGATGCGTGCGATCTTCACTCGATGCGTCCCTTGCGGTTTATGTCGGCAAGCAGCGCCGTGGCGTGAGTTTGGTCGGCAAGCCGTTTGGAGGTGAATCTCTGGTCACCGGCCGGCGCGATGCCGAGTAGATGAGGTGACAAGAGCGCCGGCAGTGGTGGCGGTTCGGTGTCTTCCTCGGGCATCTCGACCTCCGCCATTGCGAAGTATGTCGAGCCGTTGTCGCGCTTGAAGAAATCGACATCCCAATGGAACTGCCCCTCGTTCCACGAGTAGCGAACCTTTTGAAGGGTCTCCCTGCGCTGAGTCCACAGCCGTTTGAAGTCGATGGCGCTGAGGCCGGTCTCGATCTCGACGACCTGACCGTCAATCGCGCGCTTGTAGGTGAAGACGTGGTCAGTCTTGCCGCCCCCTTCGATCGAGCGAATGCGCACGCCCGATGCGTCGAGATAGGCTTGGCGCAGAACGTTGCGGGCGACGCCGGGCGTCTTCGCCAACGCGGATTCCAGCCCGCCGTCCTCGTCGAGGACAAATTTGCGCTCGTTTTCGATCGGCATGCTAGAGTCGCCACCATGTCCACCCAGACCATCGACGAACTGCCGACGCCCTCGCTCATTCTCGACCGGGCGATCCTGCGCCGCAACCTAAAGCGCATGAGCGATCGCCTCCGCGATGCGGGGGTGATGTTGCGCCCTCATCTCAAGACCGCGAAGTCCGTTCAGGTCGGCCGCATGGCCGTCGAGGGCCACGATGGTCGCATCACGGTGTCGACCCTGGCGGAGGCCCGCTATTTTGCCGCCGGCGGCTTCAAGGACATCCTTTACGGCGTCGGCATCGTGCCGGCGAAGCTGCCGGCCATCGCCGAGTTGCGCCGTCGGGGCGTCAACCTCCGCGTCGTGACTGACAATCTCACGGCCGCGAAGGCACTCGCCGCTGCGGCCACGCCGGACAACGCCTTCTCCGTCCTCATCGAGATCGACAGTGGCGCCGGACGCGCCGGGCTGCCTTTCCCCGAGCTGTCTGGGCTGCTCGACATTGCTCGCGTCCTCCATGGCGCACCCGGCATCGAACTGGCGGGAGTCATGACCCACGCCGGCCACTCCTATCACCAGAGCACGCCCGAAGGCATTGCGATGGTCGCCGACCAGGAGCGACGGGCGGTCGTGGGCGCAGCCGAGGCACTGAGGGCGGCAGGCATTCCTTGTCCGATCGTTTCGGCCGGCTCGACACCCACGGCCATGCATTCGCGCGATTTCACCGGCATCACCGAGATGCGGCCGGGCGTTTATGTCTTCAACGACCTCGACCAGGCTTTCATCGGCTCCTGCGGCGTTGGCGATCTGGCGCTTTCGGTTCTGGCGTCGGTGATCGGCCACTATCCGCACCGCAACCAGCTCCTGGTCGATGCCGGTGCCCTGGCGCTGTCGAAGGACATCAGTGCCCAGGAGTTTCAGCCCAAGGTCGGTTACGGCACGGTCGCCGGCACGGAAATGAATGGCATCGCCGTCGTCGACTGCTCTCAGGAGCATGGGTTCGTCGGCGCGGACAGGCCCCTGCCCTACGCCGACCTGCCGGTCGGCGCGCGAGTCCGCATTCTGCCCAACCATGCCTGCATCACGGCCGCCGCCTACGACCGCTACTACGTCGTCGACAGCGAACTCGACGGCGGTCGCGCCGTCGTCGACGTCTACGACCGCGTCAACGGCTGGTAGGAGATGTTTGGGCGTCACTCCGGGCAATTTCGGGCGAGCGCTTCCCTTGCTGTCGGCTTCGTCGTCGCCGGTAGCCTGGCTGGATTTCTCTACGGCCTGAATGTCGACGGGGCTGCCAACGCAAAGTGGAGAGGTTTGCTGATAGGCGGCCTCACATCGTTCCTGATCGCAATCGTCGAGACCGGCATAGCAACTTGGCGCGACGGTGCTCTGCGCCGGCTGCCGTTGTGGCAGGCCTTGTTCGTGCGTTGGTCCGGCTGGGTGACGGCAGCTGTTGTCGGGGCGTCTGTTGCCATTGCCTTGATTCCCACGAAATCCGATGTATCGCCGTTCACGATCGTCGGCGAGGCAATCTGGATCTCGATGCTCGTTGGGACCATACTCGTCACAGCGGTGGAAGCGATTCGCCTCCTCGGCGGTCGTGCGCTGCTCCACCTCGCCACCGGGCGGTATTGGCGTCCACGAACCGAGAATCGGCTGGTCTTGATCCTCGACGTTGTCGGATCGACCGCAATTGCCGAGCGCGATGGTCCAGAAGGGTTTTATCGCATCATGGCGAGCCTGGCGGCGCGCACGGAGTCAATCGTGCGCGCCCGAGGCGGCGAAATAGATCGCTACATCGGCGATGAGATCGTTGCTACATGGCCTGCGACAGGCCGGGATGCGGCGATAGCGGCAGTAGCGGAGCTGTTTGATCGTCTGGCCGCCGAAAGCGTCAAATTCCGGGTCGTCCTTCACGCAGGGCCGATGGTTGTCGGCGAGATGGGAGTGGCTCGACGCGAGATTGTCTTGCTGGGAGACGCATTGAACACGTCGTCGCGCTTACTCGATTTGGCGCGCGAGCTGGGCGAAGTGTGCCTGGTCAGCGAGGCGGTCCTGGCGCCTCCGCTTTCGGTCATGCCCGCCGCGCTCTCGCTCGGGCGGTTCATTCTCCGCGGCAAGAAAGAGGAGATCTCTGTTTTTGCGCTACGCCCCCTGCTACAGTGAGTTGATGGTGTGACCGCCATCGACCGTTACAATGCTGCCGGTCATGAATGCGCCGGCGTCCGAAGCCAGCAGCAGTAGCGCGCCGTCGAGGTGCTCCGGCTGTCCGATACGACGTTGCGGAATGCGCTCGATCAGGCGCTGACCGCCGGCGGTCTTCCAGAAGGCACTGTTCATCTCGGTCTCAATGTAGCCAGGACATATTGCGTTCACTCGAATGTCGTGGCGCGCCCATTCCATGGCAAGCGCCCGTGTTAAGTGAATGAGGCCGGCCTTCGAGGCGTTGTAGGGCGCCACTTGGCCGATGGTGCGCAATCCCAGGATCGAGGCGATATTGACGATCACTCCAGGTTGCTTGGCTGCCACCCAGCGCCGACCTGCCGCCTGGGCGACCAGCCAGGCGCCGCGCAGGTTGGTGTCAACGACGGCGTCCCAGTCCGCCTCGGGCATCTCGAGCGCCGGCTTGACGATCGATATGCCGGCGTGGTTGACGACGATGTCGATGGCTCCCAGCGCCTGCTCTGCCTGTTCGAAGGCCTCGGCAACGGACACCCCCGATTGCACGTCGAGATCGACGGCAATGACCCGCGCGCCATCTTTCTGCAGTTCTGCCTGCAAAGCCGACAGCCGATCGGCGCGGTGGGCGGCGATGGCCACTGCCGCGCCGACGCCAGTCAGCGTACGGGCAAAGTGAACCCCGAGCCCCGACGAGGCACCGGTGATCAGGGCGGCCTTGCCGCTGAGGTCGAATCGCTTGGACATGGCCGTCGCTCCCCTGTTCTATGCCGGCGTTATAGGCGGCAAGCGCACCATGGGGAAACATGCACCTCCATCTCGAAGGCCAACCGATACCGGTCCTCGTCAGGGCCAGGAACGCCAGCCTTGCCGGCAAGAAAGCAGCAACGGTGTGACACGCACGCCCTGGGGGCTCGTCGGGCTGCTGGTCGCGGCCGGAATCGTTGCCGCGTTCCATGTCGGCAAGGTTCCGCCCTCCATTCCATCGATTCGCGAGGACCTCGACGCCACCTTGAGCCAGGCGGGTTGGCTGCTGTCGACCGTCAACTTGATCACCGCCCTGGGCGGCATGGCGATCGCAATGACCGCCGATCGCATCGGGCACCGCCGCCTGATCCTGCTGGGAACCGGCCTATGTCTTGCCGCGAGCCTGCTCAGCGGTTTTGCCGGCAGCGTCGATGCCCTGCTGGTGGGCCGCGTGGTCGAGGGCCTGGGGTTCGTTTCCGTGACGGTGGCCGTCCCCAGTCTGCTGCTGAGGATCGCCGGCGCCTCGGACCAGAGGCTCGCGATGGCCGTGTGGACGACCTATATGCCGGCGGGGGCCGGGACGATGATGCTGCTGGCGGCCTTCATCCTGCCGCAGGCATCGTGGCGGGCCGTTTGGTTGGTTGCAGCGGGTGTCTCCGCTTTCATGTTTGTCGGGCTCCTCGTAGGCGCCCTGTCCCGACGCGAACTCGGCCGCCAGCCACCGAGCGAACGTTCGGTGCTTGCCGAAATGACCGAGGTAGCGGGCTCCGGAGGACCACTCGCGATCGCACTCTGCTTCGGCGCCTACTCGTGTTGCTGGTTTGCCGTCGTAGGATTCCTGCCGACTCTTCAGGTCGAGCGTCTGGGGTTTTCGACATCGAAGGCGGCCGTCGTGACGGCGATCGTCGTCATGGCGAACGTCGGTGGCAATCTTTCCGCTGGATGGCTGCTGCATCGCGGCGTGCCGCGCGTCGCCGTGATCGTCGGGGCCACGTTCGCGATGTCCTTCTGCGCGGCCGGCATCTTTGTCGATGGCGTGCCCGATCCGTTGCGTTTGATCCTGGCGGGCGTCTACTCCGCCGTCATCGGTGTGGTTCCCGGGGCTTTGTTCACGGCGATTCCTCTTCATGCACCCCGTCCTCACCTGGGCGGCGCGGCCACCGGCCTGCTGATGCAGGGCTCCAATATCGGCAGCCTGATCGGTCCGCCGATCACCGGTGCGCTGGTTGCTGTGGGAGGTTGGCCGAGCGCCGCCTGGATTACGTCTATCGCCCTGGCGATCGTGGCCGGCTCCGGTCTCTTCCTGCATTGGCGCGAAAAGCGTACGATCCCGGCCAGGCTGCGGGAAACACCGTCATGATCTACGTCGACATCGTCTCGGACACCATCTGTCCCTGGTGTTACATCGGCAAGCGCCGCTTCGAGCGTGCCTTGGCGCTCAGCGGTCGCAACGACGTTGCGATCTCGTGGCGGCCGTTTCAGCTCAATCCCGACATGCCCGCCGACGGCATGACGCGCGACGACTATGTCAGGGCCAAGTTCGGTGGCGGCGATCGTCCACGCCAAATCTACCAGGCGATTGCCGAGAGCGGGCGCGAGGCGGGTATTGAATTTCAGTTCTCCCGCATCAAGCGCACGCCCAATACCGTGCTGTCGCATCGGCTGGTGCACTGGAGCGCCAGGAACGAGGTGCAGGACGAGGTCGTTGCGGAGCTTTTCAAAGCCTACTTCGAGGAGGGGCTCGACATCGGCGATCTTGACACGCTAGTTGCCTGCGCGGTGCGCGCCGGCATCGACGAGGCCGAGGCGCGGCACTTCCTCATGAGCGAAGAGGGCCGGCAGGAGGTCGTTGCCTCCGACGTCTACGCCCGGCGCCTCGGCATCAACGGCGTCCCCTGCTTCATCGTCAATCGAAAGTACGCCGTGTCGGGCGCCCAGCCGCCGTCCGCCTTCGTCGAGATTTTCAATCTTGCCGAACGCGACGCCGCGACCAGCGCCGCTCAGTCCATCGTCTGAGCCGAACGATGGCGGGCGTAGATCGTCCGCACCCAGAGCGCCCCCGGATGGGCCTGGATGGATGCGATCCAGTTCGCCGTGCTGGCCGGCATCGGCCGCGGCTTGGTCATGGTCGAGTTCGGCGGGTCCACGACCATCGCAAGAATTGACGCGGCGGCGACGTCGGCTGCGGTCAGGCCGTTGCCCACCAGGTGACCCGTCGCCCGCGATCGGTCGGCAACGAAGGACAGCCCCTCCTGCAGGGCGCTTTCGCCGTCGTCGATGGCGGCCTGGCCGGTGATTCCGTTGCCGCGTCGCACCATGCCTTGGGCGAGTGGCAGCATCATCCGGTACGCGGTGCGGTGGAGTGCGCTCTGGCCTTCGGCAAAGACCCTGCAGAAGTAGCCGTGGTCCTCGAGCAGAAGCGCCAGGACCTTGCGCCGGATTCGCGGTCCGAGATCGTTGTCGAACTTCTCCTCGATGCCGGCAACCTCCGGCAACTGGGTGTGCAGCGGCGGCGACGGCTGAAGACGGTCCAGCTCACGCAGGATAGCTGCCGAGCCCGCGATCGCGCGGCCATCGATCAGGAGGACGGGTGTGGCGGTCTGGCCCGAGACCTTGCGGACTTTGCCCATGTGCGGTCCCGGCATCAGGTCCGTCCGACGGTGCGGCAGATGCTTCAGGTTGAGCGCCCAGCGCGCCTTTTCGTTGTAGGGCGAGTACTGAAACTGCAGCAGCTCGATGTTCATCAGGCCCTCCTGTCATCCTATATGATAATAATCATATTGTATGTTATATAACATAAGAAGGAGAAACACCGTGCCGGTCAACCCCAACCGCAAGGCCCGGACCCGCCAGGAAATACTCGATCATGCTGCCCGCCTGTTCCGCCTGTGCGGCTACGAGGCGACCACCATCGACGATGTCATGCTGGCGGCCGGGCTGACGCGCGGCGCCTTCTACGCCCACTTCGGCTCGAAGGATGACCTGTTCGCGGAAGTCCTGCGCACCAGCCACGGCCTGCTACGGCTGTTGCGCACGCGGACGGGCGAGGATCCGCGGACGCTGGGGCGTGAGGCCGCACGGATCCTCGACGACTACCTGCACAAGGACCATATCGGAGAGGTGTCCGTCGGCTGCACGTTGGCCGCCTTGCCGGGCGATGTCGGGCGCGCGGCCCTGCCCGCGCGCCTCGCCTACGCCAATGCGGTCTACGGGCTGATCGCCGAGCTGGGGCGGGGCCGGCCGAGACCCCGACAGCTCGATGCCAACGCGACTGCGGCCGCGGTACTCTGCGTCGGAGCGATCGGCATGGCCCGGGCCTCGGGCGACCGGCGGCTCGGCGACTGGCTCCTGTGCTGCGCCCGGCGTGCGGCAGCCGCGTTGCTCGAAGCGCCGCCGGCGAAACTCAAGCCGCGAGCTTCGCGAGCCCGGCCAAAATCGAGGTCACACCGGAAATCCGCTGCCGCTCGTCGGCCCAGACGCGCTGCACGATGACGCGGTGATCGGGCCTGAGCTTGACTAACGGCGAATTCTTCTGGATCCAGGCGATCAGCCTGTCGGGTCTGGCGAACTTGTTGTCATGGAATGACAGCACGACCGCTTTCTCGCCGGCATCGATCCGGTCGACGCCCGCGGCGCGGCAATGGATTTTTAGGCCGACCGTGTTCAGCAGGAATTCGGCTTCTATCGGCATCCTGCCGAACCGGTCGACCATCTCGGTGGCAAACGCGTCGATCTCCGCCTGGCTCTCCAGCGCACCGATTCGCCTGTAGAGGCCCATGCGCACCGACAGCTCGCCGACATAGTCTTCCGGGATCAGCACCGGGATGCCAAGATTGATCTGCGGCGACCAGTCGGCCTTCTCGGCTTCCTCCACCCTGCCCCGGGCCGAGGCCACGGCCTCGTCGAGAAGCTGCTGGTAGAGTTCGATACCC
>SXGU01106621.1_pt1 | contig 12043 bp, 9 predicted proteins | sample 3174531 | NCBI WGS metagenome assembly SXGU01 (sample SAMN11356863, study PRJNA531348) | freshwater metagenome | isolation source: freshwater sample F1-140 | place: China: Fuxian Lake, Yuxi | collected 2017-12-25
GAACTTCATTCGGGCTCTGGTGGAGGGTGGGTTCGCCGATCTTCATCATCCGGAGTACTGGGACCTCGGGTTCGTAGAGCACTCGCCGCTGGCCGCCGACTACGGCCGGATGGTGCGTTCCATTGGCGAGAGCCTGCGTTTCATGGAGACGCTGGCGGGAGTGCAGGTCGCCGAGATCAGCCGGGTCGACTTCTTCACCAGTCACGAGTGCCTGCTGCTTCCATATGAGGAAGCGCTCACCCGGCAGGTGCCGCGGCGCAGCGGCTGGTGGAACCTGTCGACCCATTTCCCGTGGCTGGGGCTCCGCACTGCCGTGGCCGGGGAAGGGCATGTGGAGTACCTGCGCGGAATCCAGAACCCGATCGCCGTGAAGGTCGGCCCCAACTCGCAACCAGCGCGGGTCGCCGAACTCTGCCAGATCATCAATCCAGCCAATGAACCGGGGCGTCTCACTCTGGTGCATCGAATGGGGGCGCACGGAATCGCCGCCGCGCTGGGACCGGTGATCGACGCTGTGGGGCGCAGCGGTCAGCGGGTGGTCTGGGCGTGCGATCCGATGCACGGCAACACCGAGTCGGTCACTCCCAGCAGCGGCCCCGGCAAGGGAGTTCCGATCAAGACCCGCAAGTTTGCCCACATCCTGGCCGAACTGGAGCAGGCCTTCGAGATCCATCAGGCCAAGGGCTCGGTGCTCGGCGGCGTTCACTTTGAACTGGTCGGTGAGGACGTGACCGAGTGCACCGGCGGAGCGCGCGGGCTGACCGACGACGATCTGGCCCGGGCCTATCGCTCGCAGGTTGACCCGCGGTTGAACTATGAGCAGGCTCTGGAACTCGCCATGTTGATTTCGCGGCGCATGGCCCGTGATTCGTCCAGCTAGGCCCACTTTGCCGGACACCCGCCCGCTGCGTCGGGCCGCCACTCCGAGCCTGTAGGATCGCCCCTTCGATGCATTCCAGCCGCCGCAGTGTCGTAGTTACCGGGGTCGGGCCGGTCTGCGGCTTCGGAGTTGGAGCGGAGGCGTTGTGGAACGGGCTGGCCAGCGGTGGCACCGCAATCGCGCCGATTGCCCGATTCGATGCCCACGCGTTTCCCTGCGCGCTGGCGGCCAGCGTCCCCGCCGACGCGCTGGATGTGCTCAAGTTGGTTCCCAAGAGTTATCGCAAGGCAACCAAGGTCATGGCCCGCGATATCGAGATTGCCGTCGCGGCGGCCCACGCTGCCGTAGCAGATGCGGGACTCACCACGCGAGGCACGGCTGAGGGCCAGCCGCCCACGATTCCAGCTGGCCGGGTTGGTTGCCACATTGGTGCCGGGCTGATCGCCGCTGACACCGATGAACTCTCGGGGGCCCTAGTGACCTGTCGACGGCCCGACGGCACCTTCGACATCGGCGCTTGGGGTCAGGCTGGGATGCAAAACCTCACGCCACTGTGGCTGCTGAAGTATCTGCCAAACATGCTGGCCTGCCATGTCACAATCATCCATGGCTGCGAGGGACCGTCGAACACCATCACCTGCGCCGAGGCGTCCAGCGGACTGTCGCTGGGCGAGTCGCGCCGCGTTATCGAGCGGGGCGCGGCCGATGCCTGTCTCTCCGGTGGTGCCGAGAGCAAGATCAATCCGATGGGCATGCTGCGCCAGCATTTCGCTGGGCGAACCGTCACGCCGGGCGCGGGCGAAGATGCTTTGGGTCTGCTGAAACCTTTTTCAACCAGCTCCTGTGGCACAGTGCTGGGTGAAGGCGGCGGGTTGCTGGTGCTGGAGGAACTCGAGTGCGCTCGACGGCGGGGGGGGCGCATTCTGGCCGAGTTCGCCGGGTTCGCCGCTGGACAGTGCGGCGCCGACACTCTCGGTCAGGACCTGTCGGGCGCTGGTGATGATGTTGCGGCGGTCATCAATGGGGCACTCAACGATGCGGGCATGAAGCCGGGGGAAATCAGCGCGATCGTTCCTCTGGGCAGCGGGACTTCCACTTCCGATGCCGCTGAAGTGGCTGGGCTGCGCCAAGTGTTCGGCGCTCGGCTATCAAACATTCCGCTGGTGACGATCATTCCCGCCGTGGGCAACTGCGCCGCTGGAGCCGGGGCGCTGGCCGCCACTACCGCGGTGCTCTGCCTGGATCGCCAAATGCTGCCAGCCCGTCGGGCCGGTGGCGACTTGCCGGGAGTCGATGCCAGTCCGTGCGCGGCGCGGTCGATGCCGCTTTCGAGTGTGCTGGTGGTCACCACCAGCCTCGGCGGACAAATCACCGCCGTGGTGTTCAGGAGGGCGGCATGAGCGGTCCGCGGATAGTGGTGACCGGCATGGGTTGGGTGACGCCGCTGGGCCACTCGCTGGAGGCGGTCTGGCCGCGGCTGGTGCGGGGCGAGTCGGGGATGAATCGCACCAGCCGCTTCGATGCCCGCACCTTCCCGACCACATTCTGTGCCGAGGTGAAGGACTATTCGATTGCGCCGTTCGTACGCGACGCGGCCGTGCACGCCACTGCCGGATTGAACTCACAGTTCGCGCTGGGCGCAGCGGCGCAGGCTTGGAAACAGGCTCGCTTGCATGAATCACCGGCGGCTGATCTGCGCCGCGTCGGCATGTACCTCGGAGCTGGCGAGGGTGCTCTCGACAGCGAGAACTATGTGGCCACCAATATCGCCTCCTGGAACGAGAGCCAGAAGCGCAGCGACGGCGCGGTCTGGATCGCCGAAGCGCTGAAGCGGATGAACGCCCTGCGGGAACTTGAGCAGGAGCCCAACATGCCGCTGGCTCACCTGGCGCGTGAGTTCGGCATTCGCGGGCCAGCGTCCAACTGCCTGACAGCCTGCGCCGCCAGCACTCAGGCCATCGGCGAGGCCTTTGAGCAATTGCGCCGCGGCGACACCGATGTCATGCTGGCGGGCGGCACGCACACCATGATCCACATGCTCGGCGTGACCGGATTCAACCGGCTCACCGCGCTATCGGCCAGCACCGGCGATCCATGCGCGGCATCCCGACCCTTCGCCGTCGACCGCGACGGCTTTGTCATGGGCGAGGGCTCAGGGATGGTGATCCTCGAGACGCTGGAGCACGCCCGACGGCGCGGCGCCACCATCTTGGCGGAGGTTGCGGGATACGGGTCCAGCGCCGATGCCTATCGGATCACCGACATTCACCCCGAAGGGCGGGGGCCCGGCGCGGCCATGTCGGCGGCGCTGGCTCAGGCGGGCATTGATCCGCGCGCGGCGCGCCCCGACGGTCGTGCCCCGGTTGACTACATCAGCGCCCACGGCACCGGGACCAAGGAAAACGACTCCATTGAAACGCTGGCGGTGAAGCGAGTGTTTGGCGATCAGGCCCGGCGTCTGGCGATGTCCAGCCTCAAGAGCATGATGGGCCACCTCATCGCCGCCGCCGGCGCGGTGGAGTTCATTTCCTGCGTTCTCTCCATGCAGAACAGCGTCCTGCTGCCGACCATGAACCTGCGCAATCCCGACCCGGCGCTTGATTTGGACTATGTTCCAAATGCCTCGCGGGCGGGGAAGGTGGACATCTGCCTCAGCAACTCGTTCGGGTTCGGCGGCCAGAATGACGCCGTAGTCGTGCGGCGCTTCGAGGAGTAACCGATCGTGGCGCGGTGCCTCAAGCCCGCCCGCATCTGCGTAGCGCTGTTGGTGATGGCGGTGGCTCTGGCGGACTGGCTGGCCGCCTCAACGCCCCAATGGTGGAAGGGCGCTTCGGGGTATGGCCCAGCCGACGACCAGCGGGCTGGCCAACTGGAGACTCATTTCACTGCCGCGCTTCACCGCCTCCGCGAGAACGACCAACCGTGGGCGATAGAGATCGAGGCGGAAGACCTCAACCGCTGGCTGGCCTGCCGCGCGGTGCGCTGGGCGGACTTCGACCCGGAACTGGCTTCGCTGAGTGAACTGGCCCGCTGGCGACTGGACGCCCGCGCGGGTCGGCTGCTGGTCGCCGCCGATCAGGGGGGCTGGATCATGGGCGCCTCGTTGCAGCCCGGCGTGGAAACTGGCGGGCTGGAGCTTGGCCTGGCACAAGCCAGCATCGGCTCACTGCGAGTTCCAGTCAGTCTGGGGTCGGGCGCGCTGCACTCCCTGCAGCCGGAACTGCGCCGACTCATGCAGTTGAAACTGGTCGACGGCCGTACGGTGGAACTGGTCGACATCGAGCTCCTCCCCGGGCGGATCGTCCTGCAAATGCGCACCCGGGGGCCCTGAGTCGCCGACCGCTACACTTCGAAACCCCAGCTATGCCGCAGATCACGATCAACGGAACGGCCTGCGAATTCAGCAAGGGCCAGACAATCATTCAGGCCGCCGACGCTCATGGTGTCGAGATTCCGCGCTACTGCTACCACCCCGGGCTGAGCATCCCGGCCAACTGCCGCATCTGCCTGGCTGAGGTGTCCCAACTCAATCCCAAGACCGGCAAGCTCGAACGCATCCCCAAGTTGATGCCCACCTGCCACACCGCTGCAGTTGACGGCATGGTGGTTTCAACTGTGTCGGAGCCAGCCCGCGAGAACCAGAAGCAGGTGATGGAGTTCCTGCTGATCAATCATCCGGTGGATTGCCCGGTTTGCGATCAGGCCGGCGAGTGCACCCTGCAGGACTACAGCTACCAGCACGGTAACGCCCAGAGTCGCTTTCAGGAACAGAAGATCAAGCAGCCCAAGAAGGACGTTGGCGAGCACGTCCTGCTCTACAGCGATCGCTGCATCATGTGCACCCGTTGTGTGCGCTTCACGCGCGAGGTGACTGGGACCAACGAACTGATGGTCAGCGGCCGCGGTGGCACTGAGTCGATCGATGTTTTCCCCGGGCAGGCGCTTGAGGCGGCCGGGATGAGCGGCAATGTGGTTGATCTCTGCCCGGTCGGGGCCCTCTTGGACAAGGACTTCCTATTCAAGCAGCGGGTGTGGTTCCTGAAGCGGGTGCCGTCGATTGATGGCATCACTGCCAGCGGCGACAACATCTGGGTTGAGCAGAACGAGGGGCGAGTCTGGCGATTGAAGCCGCGTGAGAACGCCGCGATCAACCAGTGGTGGATGACCGACGAGGTGCGCTACGGCTGGAAGTTCATTCACAGTGATGAGCGGCTCACGCTGCCGACGATGCGCGGCGCGGCAGTTGATGGCGCTGACCCCGCCGGAGCCTGGAATGCCGCACTCTCCCGGGCCGATGCGCTGTTGCGCGGCGCGGTGGCTTCCCGCACGGGCGTGGCACTAGCAGTCAGCCCGATGCTCTCCTGCGAAGATGCATTCCTGCTGGCGCACACGGCGCTGGCCTACGACCCCGACGCCATCCTGGGCATTGGGCCGGTGCCCGTCAGCGGCAGCGATAGAACCGTGGGCACATTCACCATCAGCGCTGAGAAGGCACCCAACGCCCGCGGGGTGCGCCGAACTCTCGAAGCGGTGGCGGCATCCGTCCCCGGCCGCAGCAGCGGCGCGACGGTTCACGACTGGTCGGCGCTGCGCGCGGCATTGGCCAAGCGCGCCGGTGCCGCCGTGATCCTGACCGGCAACTATCCCGGTGCGTGGCAGACTCCGGAGTTGATCGCGGCGGTGAATGGCCACCCGTTGCTGCTCCTGGACACGCTTCGCGGGCCGCTTTGCTCCAGCGCGGAAGTGGTGATGCCCGCCGCCACTTGGCTGGAGAAGGACGGATCATTCGAGAGCGCCCGTGGGCACTTGCAGGGATTCTGCCGGGCCATCGAGCCGGTGGGGGCGGCTCGCAGCGAAGGCCAGGTAGCGATCGACCTCGATGCCATCCGGCGCGGGGTGAAGGGCGATCACTTTGATGTGGCTTCCATTCGCGCAGAAATGGGGGCGACCGCCGGGATGGAGCAGTTCGCCACCCTTTGCCAGCCGAGCGATGTGGCGCGTCGGGCCACCTCGGACATGCAGTTCGTAGAGATCTAGCCGGGCAGCATGGCGGCACCGCCAACTCCAGCGCCGTCGGGAGATCAAAGTCCGCTACGGGAAGTGTGGGCGTTGGCGTGGCCAACGGTCCTCACCATGACCTCGTACACGCTGATGCAGTTCGTCGGCAGCGTGATGTTGGCGCAAGTCGGCCCGCTACAGGTGGCCGCTCAGGGCAATGGCGGCATCTGGTCGTTTGTTCCGCTGGCATTCCTGTTTGGCGGGCTCACCGTGGTGAACAGTTATGTCGCGCAGAATCTCGGCGCCGGGCGGCTGCATGCTGCGGCGCGATATGGCTGGGCCGGTCTGTGGTTCTCCGGGATCACTTGGCTCTTCATTCTGGTGCCATACGGGCTGTCGCTGCCCCGGCTCTTCAGCAGTCTGGGGCACTCACCAGAACTGGCGGCGATGGAGAGTTCCTACGCGCAGGTGCTGGTCTTCGGCGGCATCATCTCGCTGTCGGGAAAGGCCATGAGCCACTTCTTCTTCGGCTTGCACCGCCCGAAGGTGATCACCATTGCCGCTATCGCCGGGAACCTGGTGAACATCCTCACCAACTTCATCCTCATCTATGGTGAGGCTGGCCTGCCGGCGCTGGGACTGCGCGGGATTCCCGGCACGCCCGCCCTGGGGGTGACTGGTGCGGCCATTGCCACCGTGTTGGGAACCGCTGTCGAGGTGAGCATCCCCCTCACCGTCTTCCTCTCGCGGCGAATGGATCGCGAACTGGGCACACGCCGCGCCTGGCGGCCGCAGTGGAGCGCCCTGCGCGACTTGGTGCGCACCGGCTGGCCAGCGGGCATTCAATTCGGCAACGAGATTTTCTGCTGGGCGATCTTCATGAGTGTGCTGGTTGGCAGATTCGGCGAACTGCACCTCACCGCAGGCTGGGCGGTGCTGCGCTACATGCATCTGTCGTTCATGCCAGCGGTCGGATTCAGCGTGGCCACCACCTCGCTGGTGGGCCGTTACATCGGGGCCGGCAATCCCAACACCGCCGTGGCCCGAGCCCACACTGCGCTCTTGATCTCAGTCATTTACATGGCGCTCTGCGGCATCATGATGTGGACATTCAGCGCCCCATTGGTGAGTCTCTTCGCCGAGGGGGCCCACACCGATCCAGCCACCAGCGCCGAGATCGTGCGCATCGGCAGCCGCATCATGCTGGCGGCGGCGGTCTTCCAGGCCTTCGATGCGGTGGGCATCGTTTACTCCGGGGCGCTGCGCGGTGCCGGAGACACGCTCTGGCCCGGCGTGGTCACCATCGTGCTTTCGTGGGTGCTGATTGTCGGATTGGGTTGGGGATTCGTGGTCTGGACACCGGGCCTTGAGTCGTTGGGACCGTGGATCGCCTCGGCGGTGTACATCGCCGCTCTCGGAGCGGCCATGGGATGGCGCTTTGAAAAGGGGCCGTGGCGGACCATGCGGCTGGTTGATCCGAGTCGGCCCGATGATGCCGCAGCGCTGGTGGCACCCATCACCGGCGGTGCCCCGGAACTGGCTGGCGCCGGGTCCATTGAGGACATCGCCGACGCATTCCAATGTGCTACAGTTGCCCCTTCGCCCAAAGCCCAGGAGCAGCAGAATAGGCATGCCGACTGATACCGCCCGCGACACCGCCAACGCCCGCACCCAATTCGAACTCGGCGCCCAGCATGAAGCCGAAGGCCGCACTCCGGAGGCAATCAGCGCTTACCGGCAGGCGGTTGAGCTTGACGGAACGCCGGATCAGGTGTTCCGTCTGGCGTTCCTGCTCGACCTGCATGGCGAGGACGAGGAAGCGTTCGGCCTTTACGAGCAACTCTGCCGACTGCCGCAGCCACCGGTGAATGCCCTGATCAACTTGGCGGTGATCTTCGAGGACCGCAGTGAGACCGGACATGCCGAGCGCTGTCTGCAGAAGGTGCTTGATGGCGACGCCACTCACGGCCGCGCCCGGCTCTTCTTCAAGGACGCTGCCGGAAGCCGCGACATGCTGTTCGACGAGGACGAGGCTGCGGCCGATGCCCGGCAGAATGCCATGCTCGACACGCCGGTTACCGATTTCGAACTTTCAGTGCGCGCCCGCAATTGCCTGAAGAAGATGGAGATCCGCACGCTGGGGGACCTGCTGAAGGTGACCGAGCACGAGCTGATGGCCTACAAGAACTTCGGCGAGACCAGCCTGACCGAGATCAAGCAGATGCTCACCGCTCGCGGACTGCGTCTGGGTCAGGGCCTAGAAGGCGGCGGCTACATGTTCAAGCGACCGGAGAGATACGCCGAGCTGCGCGAGATCGCCGGCGACGAGATCCTCTCATCTCCGGTGGCAACTCTGGAACTCTCAGTTCGCGCCCGCAAGGCGTTGCAGCTGTTGAATGTGCAGACCGTGGGTGATCTGGCTAGCGTGACCGAGGCCGAACTGATGGGCGTGAAGAACTTCGGTGCCACCAGTCTGGAGGAGATCCGGGCTCGCCTGGCGGACCGAAACCTGTCCCTGCGCAAAATGGACTGATTCGGCTGCGGGGGATTCTGCGCCTGTGGTGCGTCGTCGGCCGATCTATGGCCGAAGCCGATATCTATGCGCGCTGCCCGAACACTCCTGTCCATGCTGCTGACGGTCGCGGCGGTGGGGCATTCCGGCTGCGTCACTGGCGAGGGCTCGGGAGCCACCTCAGTACCGCAAACCACCACGACTGTGGCTGTCGGTGGAGCTACGCCGGTCGCCACACTGCCTCCGGTGCCGCCGCCACCACCACCGCGCCCGGCTCCACCGGCGGTCGAACCGATCGTGCGGATTCGCTTGGCGGAGTTCCCAACCTCCGCAGATCGGATCGTTCTCACTCACCCAGCCGGAGGGCTGATGGTCGGAGTCGGGGCGCGAAAAGAGCGGTTGCTGACGCCGGTGTCAATCTGGAGCGAAGGCGGGGCCATCGTGGCCCAGGGAGCCCGCAGCAAGTCAATTCAGCGCTGGCCCGGGGCGAGCGAGGTGCAGGTACAGGCCCCCTCCGGTGCCGCGCGAGAGGTCACTTGGAACAAGACGCGCTGGCCGGGCGAGATGGTGGTGGCGCGACCTGACGCCGCCCGGGCGCAACTGGATCTGGTGGTGCATGTCGGGCTGGAGACCTACCTCCCCGGAGTGCTGGCCCGCGAGCTATACCCCAACTGGGACGAGGCGGCCTTCCGCGCTCAGGCGGTGGCGGCCCGCAGTTTCGCGGTGTGCGAGCACGAGTTCTGGAAAACGCGGCGTCACTACGACATGGTTGCCGGGGAAGCGTCGCAGGCCTGGATCGGGACTACCACTCACAGTCGCAGCCGCTCCGCCGCCACCGCTACCCGCGGTCGTCTGCTGGTGTGGGGAGCACGAGTTGTTCCGGCGTACTACAGCTCCTGTTGCGGTGGACGCCCGGCGGATGCCATCGACTGCGTCACAGCGAATCCGAACTGCGACATCCCGCCGCTGCAGGCGCATCAGGAACGCAGTGCTGACTGCTGCGAATCGGCGCCGCGGCGCAAGTGGAGCCAGCGCATTCCGGTGGAAGAGGCATTGGACGCGCTGCACCAGTACGGTCGCGAGCACGCTCGGGCGGATCTGGTCAAACTGGGGCGGCTGCGCTCCATAGAAGTGGTGCGGCGCAACGATTGTCAGCGTCCGGAAGCCTTGCGGATCCGCGACACCAGCGGCACGGCGGTGGAGATCACCGCCGAGCAACTGCGCTGGGCGCTAGCCGCCGCCACCGGGCCCACGCCAAGTTCCAGTGACTTCACCGCGCGGCTCGCTGGCGGCACGCTGTTTTTGGAGGGGCGCGGCTACGGGCACGGCGCTGGCATGTGCCAACACGGCGCTCAGCACATGGCAGTCGGCGGTTCAGACTGGCAGCAGATTCTTGAGCGTTACTATCCGGGTTCGGTCGTTCAGACCGCCTGGAAGTAACGGATGTTCACTGGCATCGTCCAATCCATGGGGAAGGTCGTCAGCGTCGAGCGGCGTGACGGGGTGCTGCGTGTGCGCCTAGAGGCCCACGGCTGGAATGCTGCGGCGCGTCGCGGAGATTCAATCGCTGTGGACGGAGTCTGCCTGACCCTGATTGACGATGCCGCCACCGACCTGAACTTCGATGTGGTTGAGCAGACCCTGAGCCTGACCACGCTGGGGGCGCTCAGAGCCGGAGATCAGGTTCATCTGGAAGCAGCCGTTACAGCTGCCACGCCGCTGGGCGGTCATCTGGTGCAGGGGCATGTTGATGGCGTCGGTTCAGTGCTGCAGGCCGAACGCGCCGCCGACTCGGCGCGCCTGCGCATTGGAGTTCCGGCGTCCATTGCCAGCACGCTGGTTCCACAAGGCAGCGTCTGCGTGAGTGGCGTCTCGCTCACTGTGGCGGCCTGCGGTGAACAGGACAACACGGCCTGGTTCGAGGTGGCGCTCATTCCGGAAACTATCGGGCGCACCTGGCTGGGCGCGCTGCAGCGCGGCGCGCGGGTGAACATTGAAGCTGACTATCTCGCCAAACTGGTGGCCCGAATGGTCGACCGCGCCTTGGCGAACCGCCAGCGCTGAGTGCGCGCGGAACTACTCGCCTACCCGGGCGCAGAGCAAGGTGACATCATCGGGGAGCGGCTCGTCATCGGCTTCAGCATCAATGCGCCGCGCCACCGCATCCACGAAGGTGCGCGGATCGCGGAACCCGGCCAGCGAAGCGAACATGTCTAGGTAGCGTCGATTGGGCATGCGCAAGTTGCCGTGAACATGGCCCGGTGAGGGCAGGGACTGTTCGAATCCGTCGGTATAGATGAGCAACCAGTCGCCCGGGTTCAGCGTGGCCGATGCCTCGCTGAACTTCTCGCCTTCGAAAACCCCCAGCAGCCCACCCTTGACCTCAAAGAAGTCCATCGAGCCATCGGGGCGCATACGAATGGCTGGCGGGTGGCCGCCGCTGGAGATCTCCATCTGGCCGTTGCGAGTATCGATCACCGCGTAGATGGCCGTGGCGAAGCGTGTGGAGCGACCGGACCGCATCAAGAGGTCGGTGTTCACCCGTTCCAGAGCTTCGGCCGGGGGAATCAGGCGGTACGAATCGCCGGTCACTTGCTTGGTTGGCAGGCTGCGGCTGATCACCAGAGTCAGCAGGGCGGCTGGGACACCGTGGCCGACGGCATCGGCGCAGAACAGCCCGAGGTGATGCTCGTCGAGGCGGATGGCGTTGTAGATGTCGCCGGAGACAAAGCTGGCTGGCCGCCAGAGTGCGGCCACGGAGATCGGTCCGAGGGTAGGCAGAGTTGCCGGGATGAACTCACGCTGCACGCTGGCCGCCAACTGCAGTTCGTCTTCGATTACCCCAATGGCCTGTCGCAGTCCGCCCGATGACTGCTGGGCATCAGAGTGCAGGGCCCGCAGGCGGTCCACTTCGGCCCCGCGGGCGATGACTCCCCGCAGCACGCCTGCCAACTGGTCGATCGAAGCCGAGATCGGCAGCACCACCACGCCAACTGGTTCGAGTGAAGCGCGGGCATCGTCGGCCATCACCACGATCGGCACATGGCGGCGCTCGGCTTCGTCGAGCGCTTGATTGGTGCGCGGCGCTCCTAGGCTGCGGGTTCCCCAGAGGACCATGGCTTCGGCGGCGGCCAACGCTGGCCCAGCCCAGTTGCCGACGGTCGGCGAGTGCGCCGCCGGGGGCGCCCCTTCGTTGCACTCCACGACGCCGATGTCCATGCCGAATCGGGTGGCCAACGAGCGGGCGGCCTCAGTCGCGGCGTCGATGTGCCCGGATGTCGCCATGACTACCACCCGGTGGCTGACGCGATCGGTGTGGCTGGAGAAGGTGGCGCTCACGGCGAGGAAGTCTAGTTCGCGCCCAGGAGGAGCACGACAGCGCCGATATCCTGCCGGGAATGAAGCCGATGAGCGAGCCGGATCTGGCCGCCGCCCTGAGCGGACTTTCGGGTTGGGAGCGCGCCGGGGATCAGATCAAGCGGACATTCACCTTTGCCGACTTTCTGGCCTCGATGCGCTTTGTGAACCAAGTGGCGCTGGCCGCAGAAGAGCAGCAGCATCATCCCGACATCCTCGTCCGTTGGAATCGAGTCACCCTGACGCTCTCCACGCACGACGCTGGCGGAATCACCGAGCGCGACTTCCGTCTGGCC
>SXGU01317781.1_pt1 | contig 12042 bp, 12 predicted proteins | sample 3174531 | NCBI WGS metagenome assembly SXGU01 (sample SAMN11356863, study PRJNA531348) | freshwater metagenome | isolation source: freshwater sample F1-140 | place: China: Fuxian Lake, Yuxi | collected 2017-12-25
GGAGAATAGCCCGAGCCCCACAGGCTGTCGTCGACGTAATGGACGTTCCCCGAGCGGACAGCGGGAAGACGCTCCCAGAGCGGGTTCATCGCCAACTGCGCACGGAGTTTCTAAATATCCGAATAACAACGACTATTTTCAAAAGATAAAGTCAATCTATTTAAAACTAAAAAAATATAATGAAGCAAAATTGCTTTTGGAAAATCAAATCCAAAAAACTCCTAATGATATAACTTTGTACTCAGAACTTGGAAATGTTTATGCAAAAATTGGAAATGATTCACTTGCATTTACAATGTGGAACAAAACAATTCAAATTCAACCGAAAAACTTTTTATCTTACAAACTTGCAGCTGAAAGTGCAACAGAAAATAAATTTTTTGAAAAAGCAATTCAATATTTTTTACAATTTAGGACTGCAACAAATGATGAATCTGTTTTTGCATCTGAAATTGCCTCTCTTTATGCAATCGTAAATAATTTTGAAAATGCTACTTTAGAATATTTAACATTATTGAATGAAACACCTCAACAAATTCAATATGTACAAGGAAAATTATCTACTTTCACAAATAAACAAGAAGGAATTGATGCTGCAATAAAAATTTTAAATGAGAAAATTGAAAATACTAAAACAAGTATTGCTCTAAAAAAAATACTTGCGTTTCTTTTGATGGAAGAAAAAAAATTTGGTGAAGCAAAAAAAATTTATTTTGAAATAGATAAACTAACTCAATCAAATGGAGGCGAACTATTTCATTTTGCTGAAAAAATGTTTAAAGAAAAAGAATTTTTAATTTCTGCTGAAACATATTTTGAAATAAAAGAGACATATAAAAATTTTTCTCAAATAAATTATGTTGATCAAAAATTTGCTGAAGCAATTGAAGAACTTGCAAATTTAAATGATACAACAAAAAAAATTGGAAATAAATTTGAAGTTTCTTTTCATCAGGCAATTTTAATTTATAACGAAATCGTAAACAAAAATTTAAATAATGAAATTGGAGCAAAAACATTATTCAAAACTGCAAAAATTCAATTTGAAAAATTTCACCAAACCAATAATGCAATCTCTACGTTAACAAAGTTAGAACAACTTAAAATATCTTCTCCGTTAAAAATTGATGGGGAAATTTTTTCTGCTGAAATTTTTATTTTTCTTGGAGATACAACTTCTGCACTTTCAATTCTACAATCAATTGTAGAAAAAAAAAGAATTTTGCCATCACAAATTGAAGAAACAAAATATAAAATTGCAGAAATAAATTTTTTCTCTGGAAATTTTACAACAGCGTTACAATTATTAAACGATATTACTAAAAATTTATTGAGCGATTTTACAAATGATGCTTTAAATCTCAAATTATTTATTGAAGACCATTTAAGTGATAAACATTCATTGCAACAATTTGCAAAGGGAATGTATCTTACAAGACAAAAAAAAATTGACGATGCAAAAAATATTTTTGAAAAAATTGTAAACTCAGAACTTTCTGATGATGCAACGATAGAAATTGCAATAATTTATTTTAACGAAAATAAATTCGATAAAACAATTGAAACATATAATAAACTTTTAAATGAATTCAAAGAAAGCAATTTGCTTGATAAAGCAACTTTTAATCTTGCAAAAACTTATGAACGTGTTGGAGAAAAAAATAAATCAATCGAATTTTACGAACAACTTTTAGAAAAATTTCCAAAGTCAATTTATTTAGATGAAGCGAGAAAAAAAATTCGTGAATTGAGAGGTGATAAAATATGAAATTTTTAAAATTTATTTTTATTGCCTTACTGTTTATTTATAAAAATTTTTCACAAGAAAAAATTTTAATTCCAATGGATTTGACTCAAACAAATCACTTGAAAGCATATGGAATTGCATATTGGATTTTATCAAACCAAACAGAAGTTGATTGGCTTTTGAATTACAGAGGAGGTTCATTTATGATAAGTTTTGACAATTCAATTTTAAATGAATGTAGAATTAGAGAGGTTTTATTTGAAGAAATTTCAGGAAGTGAAGCGACTCAAATTTATAGTGAAATACAAAGTGAAAATTCAAATATGGATGCTGTTCGTTTGGAAAAAATTCCAAAAATCGCTGTGTATCAACCATCAATTTTTCGCCCGTGGGATGATGCTGTTGTAATGGCTTTGACTTATGCTGAAATTCCATTTGAAAAAATTTGGGATGAAGAAGTTTTACAAAATAAACTTTCAGAATATGATTGGCTTCATCTACATCACGAAGATTTTACGGGACAATATGGAAAATTTTATTCTTCATTTCACAATGCTCAATGGTATATTGAACAACAAATGTTTAATGAACAAATGGCAAAAAAACTTGGATTTAAAAAAGTTTCTGAAATGAAAAAAAGTGTTGTAAAAGAAATAAAAAATTATATTTCAAGTGGAGGATTTATGTTTGCAATGTGTGCTGCAACTGATTCTTATGATATTTCACTTGCTACACAAAACACAGATATTTGCGATAAAGTTTATGATGGAGATGGAATTGATCCAAACTATCAAAATAAAATTGACTTTTCAAATACACTTGTATTTGAAAATTTTATAATTGAAACAAATCCATTTCGTTATGAATATTCTGATATTGACATTCCACAAAGCGATATGGCATTTACAAATCAGGAAACAGATTATTTTACACTTTTTGAATTTTCTGCAAAATATGATCCTGTTCCAACTATGCTTACACAAAATCACACAAATGTAATAAAAGGATTTATGGGACAAACTACAAATTTCAAGAAACCGTTGATAAAAAAATCTATCATTTTACTTGCTGAAAAAGAAGGAACCGAAGAAGTAAAATATATTCACGGAAATTTTGGAAGAGGAACTTTCACTTGGTATGGAGGTCACGATCCTGAAGATTATCAACACGCTGTAGGGGATCCACCAACACAACTTGAACTTCACAAAAATTCTTCGGGATATCGTTTGATTTTAAATAATATTTTATTTCCCGCAGCAAAAAAGAAACAAAAAAAAACATAAATGAATTATTTAGAATTTTCCAAAAAAGTTTTTGATAGTTATGAAACATGGAGAAATGGAAATTTTTCATTTCATATTTTTCCCAATGAATTAGAAAAAAAAATAAATTCTCTAAACAAGGAAAAAGTAAAAATTGAAATTGCGGGAACTTCATTTGAAAATAGAAACATCTATCACATAAAAATTGGAAGTGGGAAAATAAAAATTTTGCTTTGGTCTCAAATGCATGGAGATGAATCAACGGCGACAAAATCAATTTTAGATGTTTTAAATTTTCTGTCAACAGATGAAACTATTCAAACAAAAAAAATATTAGAAAATCTCTCTCTTTATTTCGTTCCAATGTTAAATCCTGATGGAGCAGAAAAAATAAAAAGAAGAAATGCACAAAACATTGATATAAATAGAGATGCAATATCTTCACAAACTTATGAAGGAAAAATTTTAAATGGATTGAAATTGGAACTCAAACCAAACTTTGCATTCAATTTACACGATCAAGAAATTTCAACTGTTGGAACAACCAATGAAATTACTGTAATTGCTCTACTTTCTCCAGCATTTGATAAAACAAAATCTGATAGTGAAACAAGAATAAAATCAAAAAAAATTTGTGCTATATTAACAGAAATAGCAAGCCAATTTATTCCAAAAAATGTTGCAAAATATAATGATGATTTTGAACCGCGAGCATTTGGTGATACATTTCAAAGTTCAAATATTGCTACAATTTTAGTTGAAGGAGGACATATCAAAAATGATTTCAATAAACAAACTGTACAAAAAATTTATTCTGTAATTTTGCTTTCTTCTATTTATTCAATTGCTTCAAATGAATTTGAAAATATTGATATAAATTATTATGAAACACTTCCATTCAACACAAAAAAAGTTTATGATATCATTTTGCGAAACACTATAATTAAAATGCAAAATGAAACTTTTACAACTGATATTGCAGTTTCATACCAAGTTGATACACATTTTGAGTTCCCACCAAAAATAGTAGATATTGGTGATTTATCAACTTATACTTCACTTTTGGAATTTAATTTAAATAAAGTAATTCCAATTGAAAAAATAAAACTCAATGAAACTTTGGATTTAGAGTTTTTTTCCTCATTATTAGAAATGAATTTAAAAAAACTTCCATTATAATTTCTAAAAATAAATTTAATTTGGAAAAAGAAAAGCAAAAAGAATTTGAACGAGAAACAATTCCATATATGGATTTATTGTATAACTATGCTTTGCGAATGACAAACGATGAAGATGAAGCAAAAGATTTATTGCAAGAAACATATTTAAAAGCATTTCGTTTTTGGAATCAGTTTCAAAATGGAACTAATTCAAAAGCGTGGTTGTTTCAGATAATGAAAAATTCTTACATCAATCGTTATAGAAAAGAAAAAAAAAACGGTGAAAAAATAAGTTACGATAACATTGAAGAATTTTATGAAACAATTAAAGAAAAAAATATAGATGAAAGTAATGTTTTTAATAATTTTTTTTCAAACATATTAGATGACGAAGTTATTGAAGCAATTGAAAAACTTCCAGATGAGTATAAAACTTCAATTATATTATGTGATATTGAAGAACTTTCTTATGAAGAAATTTCAGAATTTTTACAAGTTCCAGTTGGAACAGTTCGCTCAAGAATTCATCGTGGAAGAAAAATACTTCAAAATGAACTATTAAACTACGCAAAAAAGAAAGGATATTTTATTTAAAAATTTGTTAAAAGATTTAAAACTATGAATTGCAAAAACTTAAGAGAAACATTGTCAGCTTTTATTGATAATGAAACTACATTACAAGAAAAAAATGAAATTGAACAACATCTTCAAATATGTAAAAAATGTAGTTTTATTTTCATTATAGAAAAATCTACAAAAAATAATTTGCGAGAAAAATTACATATTTCAACTCCATGGAAAACAAGAGCAAACATAATTGAAACTCTTCGCGGTGAAACAAAATTTCAAATAAAAAAAGTTTATTTTGATTTACCATTTTTAAAACCAGCATTAGCATTTGGATGTGGAATCTCAATTATAGTTATTTTTATTCTATTTTTTCTAAATCAAACTCAAAAAGAAAAAGTAGAATTATCTTCAAATAATTTGGAATTACAACACATTCAAACAAATACAGTACAAGAAAAAACTTCATTTGAAAAATCATTAAGTGATTTTGATATGTTTTTACAAGGAAAAAAAATAAATACAAACGCTGAAATTCAAAACGCAAAAATGTTTTTTGCAAATGAAATGGATATTCCTATAAAAATTCCAAATAACAAAAAATGCAAAATGATAGGAATTGATATTAAAAAAACTGAACACAATAAAATTGGACAAATATTTTTCACACAAAATGGAAAAGTATTTTCACTTTTTCAAACCATTATTCATAAAGATATGTGTTGTAATTTAATTGATTCTTCAACTCTCAATTGCAAAAAAAATATCACCAACAATAATAATACGCATTGTACTATAAGTTGGATTGAAAACGATATTTTATTTCAAGTAATTGGTGAAAACGACACTGAAGGATTTATGGATGAAATGTTAGAAAATTTAAAAGAAGAAAATTCAACGGAAAAGAAATAAAAATTGTAAAAAAATAATTATTCGTAAATAAGAAATCTTTTTCGCTGAGATAAAAATTTTTGACAATCGTTTTGCCATATTAAACATATTTTTTCAAAATTTTCGTTTGATAAAATTGCTTCTCTCAATTTTTTTGTTCCCGCTAATTTATCAAAAAAATTTTCATCAAATTTTAAATCATTTGGAAAAAAATTTTGAATTGCACATAAAATTGCAATAGTAGTTTTTATGCTTTCAAATTTTTTAAAATTAGTTATCTCTAAAAAAATACCTTCGCAATTTTCATTTTCATATTTTGGATGTTTGCTTTTTTCATTTGAAATTGGAAGAAATTTTATTTCAGAAAATTTCACTCCATCCAAATTATATTTTGATAATTCATTCAATAATTTTTTCCCATCAATCCATTTTGCCCCAATAATTTGAAACGGAAATTTAGTTCCTCTTCCTTCAGAAATATTTGTTCCTTCAAATAAACATGTTCCATTATAAACAAATGCAGTCGTATCAGAAATCATATTTGGCGAAGGAGGTTTCCATATTAAATTAAGTTCATTCCAAATAAAGTTTCGTTTTAAATTTTCACATTGAATTACTATGAGATTTAATTTTTGAGAATTTGAAATTATTTTTTTTTCTACAACCATATTTGCAATTTCTCCAACGGTCAAACCATGACGAATTGGAATTTCAAATGTTCCAATAAATGATTTCAATGAATCTTCTAACATAAATCCTTCAACAATTTCCAAACCAAGTGGATTTGGTCTATCCAAAACAATAAAAGTTTTATTCAGTTCACAGCAAATTTCCATTACATTTTTCATTGTAGAAATAAATGTAAAATACCGTGAACCAACATCCTGTAAATCAAAAATTACAACATCAATTTTTTCAATATTTTTTTTAAGTGAAGAAAAATTATTTCCATAAAGCGAAATGATTGGAATTTTTGTTGTGCTATCAATTTGGTTTTCAAATTTTTCTCCTGCTACAAATTGCAAATTAAATCCATGTTCTGGTGTCAAAATAAATTCTATATCAGTTTTTTTTTCTAAAAAAATTTGATAAATATTTTTTTTATACGAACTTACAAACGAAGCAGAATTACAAACAAGTGCAATTTTTTTGTTTTTAATTAAGTCATTTTTTTTTTCTAAAAAAACTTCAGCACCAATTTTAATTTGTTGAGAAAAAACGAACTCAAAAAATAAAACAAAAAAAATACCTCTTGTGTTTTTAAAAACAAGAGGCATTATCGTTTTGAAAAAAAATATTTTTTTATGAATTATTTGCAACAAGTTCTCTTTCTGAAAAAAAATATGAAATTTCAATTTTTCCGTTATCAACAGAATCAGAACCGTGAACAATATTTTCACCTTTGTTATCAGCATAAAGTTTGCGAATAGTTCCATCTTCAGCATCCTTTGGATCAGTTGCTCCAATCAATTTTCTATAATCAGCAACTGCGTTTTCCTTTTCCAAAGCAATAGGAACGCATGCTCCTGAACTCATAAATTTTATAAGTTCATCAAAAAATGGACGACCTCTATGAACTGCATAAAATCCTCCTGCAGTTTCACTAGTGAGACGAATCATCTTCATTCCAAGAATTTTAAATCCCGCTTTTTGAATATGAGAAGTTACTTCACCTATTAACTGTTTTCTGACGCAATCTGGTTTTAGAATTGCAAGTGTTCTTTCAATAGCCATATTTTATTATTAGTTTTTGTTTATTATTAATTTATAGTTTTTATTTAAATAACTTTTTCTTTTTTCTTCACTAAATTTTTCGATTGCATATCGCAACATTGTGCGAGGCATCTTTTTATAATTTTCTTTTAAAAACTTTTCCAATAATTTTTCATTTCGTTTTCCAATTTCTCGCAACATCCATCCAACTGCTTTATGAATCAAATCTTGTTTATCATTTAAAAGAATTTTTGCAATGTTAACTGTATCATCAAATTTTTGATTTCTAATAAAATACAAAGTTGAAACAATTGCAATTCTTCGATCCCACAAACTATTTGAATTTACCATCTCATATAAAAGCGATTTATCTTTTTCAAAAAGATACTTACCAATAATTTTATAAGCACTTAAGTCAACTAAATCCCAATTATCAATATACTTTCTGTTCTTTAAATAGAACGAAAAAATTTTATCTTGATTTTCTGTTTTTTTTTGAAAATTAAAAACAAGAATTAAAAGTGCAATCAATCTTTCTTCATGAATTTTTGATTTGAGCAATTTTGAAATATCAGTGAAACTAATATTCATATATTTTTTTGCTAGCATTTTCAAATTTGGAGCAGAAACTCAAATCAAAAAAATTTTTTCTCCATATTCCCCAACTCCAGTTTTAAAAAATCTTTTATAGGTTTCTGCTTTTTTTGCATTTGCAAGTTTTTGCAAATCGTTTTTTAAATGTTGTAACATTGATATGATAAAAATACTCTACTTTTTAGTGTTGTTTTTTTTTGAAGATTTTTTCTTTGGTTTCAAAATTTTTTCAATCACATCACCAATCATTGCGGGATTTTCAACAATATGGATTCCTGCTTTTTTCATTGCTTGAAATTTTTCTGTTGCAGTTCCCTTTCCTCCTGAAATTATTGCTCCTGCATGTCCCATTCTTCTTCCAGGAGGAGCAGTTTTTCCAGCAATAAATCCAACAACGGGTTTCTTTACATTTTTCTTAATATATGCTGCGGCTTCTTCCTCTGCATTACCACCAATTTCTCCAATCATCACAATTGCTTTTGTATCTTTATCTTCATTGAAAAGTTTTATTGCATCAATAAAATGAGTTCCAATAATTGGATCTCCGCCAATTCCAATACAAGTTGATTGACCAATTCCTTTTTGCGTCAGTTGATGAACTGCTTCATAAGTCAATGTTCCACTGCGAGAAATAATTCCAACATTTCCTTTCTTATGAATAAATCCTGGCATAATTCCAACTTTTGCTTCATCTGGAGTAATAATTCCAGGACAATTTGGTCCAATAAAACGAACTCTAAGTTTCTGTGTATAATCATAAACACGAACCATATCACGAGTTGGAATTCCTTCTGTAATACACACAATAAGTTTAATTCCAGCATCTGCTGATTCCATAATTGCATCAGCAGCAAATTGTGCAGGAACAAAAATAACAGAAGTGTTTGCTTTTGTTTTTTTTACAGCATCTGAAACTGTATTAAAAATTGGAACCGATTTTTTGAATTTATCTTTTTCGTTTCCTTTGTAAAGTGTTCCACCTTTTCCAGGAGTAACTCCCGCAACAACATTGGTTCCATATTCAATCATTTGTGATGTGTGAAAAGTTCCTTCTCCACCAGTAATTCCTTGAACAAGAAGTCGTGTTTTTTTATTTACAAGTATAGACATAAATTTTTAAATTGAATTTATAAATAGATTTTATTTATTGAGTATTTTTTTTATTTTCTCTCAATGAAATTTGCAACATTTAAAATTGTTTTTTCATCAAAATGTTTTCCTAAAATTTGCATTCCAATTGGAAGTCCAAGTTTATCTTTTCCAATTGGGATACTTATTCCACAAATTCCTGCAAGATTTGCTGATACAGTGAAAATATCTTGAAGATACATTGTTACAGGATCAGAATTTTTTTCACCAATTTTAAAAGCAGTTGTAGGTGTTGTTGGAGTGATTATAAAATCAACTTTTCTAAATACATCTACATAATCTTGATAAATTAAACGACGAACTTTTTGTGCTTTACGATAATATGCATCATAATATCCAGAAGACAATACATAAGTTCCAATCATAATTCTTCTTTTGACTTCATCTCCAAATCCAACACTACGAGATTTTATATACATATCCAAAAGTGTTTTCACATCGTTTGCTCTATATCCATATCTTGCTCCATCAAATCGTGCGAGATTACTTGATGCTTCTGCCATTGCAATTATCAAATAAGTTGGAATTGTATATTCACTATTTGGAAGAGAAATTTCAACAACTTCAACACCGTTTGATTTTAAAATTTCAATTTGAGAAAAAATAGATTCTTTAATTTCTGCATTTAATCCATCAGTAAAATATTCTTTTGGAATTCCAACTTTTAAACCTTTGATATTTTTATTGAAATTACTTATATAATTATCAACAATAACATTTGCAGATGTTGAATCATTTTCATCAACACCAGAAATAGTTTCCAAAGTTAGTGCAATATCATAAACACTATTGCCACAAATTCCAATTTGATCAAGTGATGAACCATAAGCCACAAGTCCATAACGAGAAATTCTTCCATAAGTTGGTTTCAAACCATAAACACCACAAAATGCAGAAGGTTGGCGAACTGAACCTCCTGTTTCACTTCCCAAAGCAACCGTAGACATATTCGCCGCAACAGCAACTGCACTTCCACCACTTGAACCACCACAAACTCGTGTTTCATCAATTGGGTTTTTTGTAACTCCAAAGTATGATGTTTCAGTGGAAGAACCCATTGCAAACTCATCAAGATTTGTTGCTCCAATAAAAAGTGCATCTTCTTTTTTCAAACGAGAAATTGCAGTTGCATCAAAAAGCGATTTAAAGTTTTCCAAAATTTTTGAACCACAAGTCAAGAGATGATTTTGAATTGCAATATTATTTTTAACAGCAATAACCATTCCAGCAAGTTTTCCGGCATTCCCATTTTGAATTTTCTTATCAATTGAAATTGCATTTTCAATTGCCTCATTTTCAAAAACATCAATAAATGCGTTCAAACTTTTTTTATTTTGAATTTGCGTAAGATAGTTTTTTACTATCTCTTCAACTGAAATTTGTTTTGAAGATAATTTTTGTTGAATTTCTTGAAAAGTCATTTAACTTTTATTTTCATTGTCTTTTTTTGGTTCTTCTTGAGATGGGTTTTCAAGTTCGTTTTGAATTTCTTGTTTTGCTTTTCTAAATTCACGAATTCCTTGACCCAATCCTCGTGCAAGTTCGGGAATTTTTTTGGCTCCAAAAAGTACCAAAACAATCAATACAATCAATATGATCTCTATTGTTCCAAAGTTGCCCATTGTTATTATTTTTTGTGATTAAAAAATTATTTTTTAAAAATTTCTATTTCAAAATCGTCATCATAGTTTTCATCTGAATAAACATTTTTCATTCGTTTTACAAATTCAAAAATCCATTTTAAAATTCCAAATAAAAGATAAATTAGAAAAACTGGAAAAATAAAATTCCCTTGTGAAAATATAATTAAAAGCAAAGAACTCAATACTAAAAAAAATTTTAGTGGATGTTTTTGAATATCTTTTTTCGTAAACTTTGGAAATGCTTCATATATAATAGTGGAAACCATAATAAGAGAAACCGAAACCGTAAGTACAGCTAATATATATTTTGTATCGATTGATAAAATTGATTGTGTCAAATTGTTATGTAAAATCATCAATAAAAACGAACACATAATCGCTGCTTGCGATGGAATTGGAAGCCCAATAAAATATTCTTTATCAAATCCAGTAAGTTGAACATTGAATCTTGCTAATCTAATTCCACCACAAATCATTGGAAATGACGAAATAAATTGTCCAAAACCATTCCAATTTTTAAATTCATATTGATAAACCAACACTGAAACTGCAACTCCAAAAGTTACCAAATCAGAAAGAGAATCAAATTCCACTCCAAACTTGCTTGATGATTTTGTAAGACGAGCCATTATTCCATCAAGTGAATCAAAAATTGCTCCAAACAAAATAAAGTAAATTGCATAATCAAATTTATTTTCCAATGAATATGTAATTGAAATAAAACCACAAAACATATTCAATGTTGTAAATAAACTTGGAACAACTGATGGTGAAATTTTCATAAAATTTATTTTGAAAATTCTGCTAATACAGTTTCGCCACCAACTACAACATCACCAAGTTTCACCTTTATTTTTGTATTCAACGGAACTAAAACATCAACTCGTGAACCAAACTTTATCATTCCAAAACGTTTGCCAACAATTGATTCATCTCCAATTTTTAGATTTGCAACAATTCTTCTTGCAACAAATCCTGCAATTTGTTTAAAAAAAATTTTTCCATATTTAGAATCAATACCAATCAATGTTCGTTCATTTACATCAGAAGATTTATCCTCAAATGCCACAAGAAATTTTCCATCAATATGTTTAAAATATCCAACTTTTCCTGAAATAGGAAATCTATTTACATGCACATTTAAAGGAGACATAAAAACTGAAATTTGAATGGCTTTAGATTTTAGAAATTCATTTTCTTCAACTTCCTTTATCAAAACAATTTTACCGTCAGCAGGAGAAATAATTGCGTTTTCAATTTGTGGTGTTATACGATTTGGATCTCGGAAAAAATTTAAAGTAAAAACCAAAAGAAAA
>SXGU01344319.1_pt1 | contig 12042 bp, 9 predicted proteins | sample 3174531 | NCBI WGS metagenome assembly SXGU01 (sample SAMN11356863, study PRJNA531348) | freshwater metagenome | isolation source: freshwater sample F1-140 | place: China: Fuxian Lake, Yuxi | collected 2017-12-25
AACACGGATGTTGCGATAACGGGCAAGACCAGTACCGGCTGGGATCAACTTACCGATGATCACATTCTCTTTCAGACCCAGCAATGGATCACTCTTTTCTGAAAGTGCGGCATCTGTTAAGACGCGAGTTGTCTCCTGGAAAGAGGCAGCTGATAACCATGACTCAGTTGCAAGGGATGCCTTAGTGATACCCATGAGCTCTGGGCGACCTGAGGCTGCCTTTCCACCTGTTGTTACGACACGACGGTTCTCGCTCTCAAAGCGAGAGCGCTCAACCAGCTCACCTGGAAGTAGATCGCTGGCAGACCTATCTTTTCTAGTGAGTTTGCAACGATTAGCTTTGCGAAACCTAGACTTAACCCTAAATCTTTGCTCATTGCATGAAACTTCCACCATTTACATTAAGTGTTTGCCCAGTCATATAACTCGATTGCTCTGTTGCAAGGAACAAGATGACATTTGCAATTTCCTCGGGTGATGCAAATCGCCCGATTGGAGTCGCCATTATCATGCTCTCCCGTTGCTTCTCTGTATAAGCCTTTGGAATCATCGGAGTCTCCACTAGACCTGGTGCAACACAATTGACTCTGATTCCCTGCACCGCATGCTGCTTTGCCAAAACCATCGTAAGACCTATAAGACCCGCCTTGGACGCGACATAGTTTGGTGCACTATAGAAAGAGGATGTTCGTCCAGACTGCGACGCAATATTGACAATAGTTCCTCCTCCACTCGCCAGAAACGCGCGCACAGCAGCCCTGCAAGTTAAATATGCGCCTTTGAGATTGGTTCCAAGCACTCGATCCCAGTCGTCTTCTTCGATGTCTAGGATTGTTCCAAATTGTGGAATCCCTGCTGCATTAATGAGGGAATTCAATTCGTACTTTCCCAATACTTGCTTAAATGCAGATTCAACGGACGCTGCGCTTGTTACATCAACTGCAACTGAATCTGCCGAATATCCCTTGGAAATAAGTTTGGCGACTTCCTCTGCCATTCTCTCTTGATTTCGGCCACCTAAAACGACATGCCACCCACTAGTTGCCATGAGCTTCGCCGAAGCTAATCCGATTCCGCTAGCCCCACCAACCACGAGTACTGTTTTCATGTGAGACTCCCTGTCCGAATTGCGAAAAGTGAAGCAAAGAAACAATGTCGATTATTGCAAGTGATCTGCACTTAAACCAATCCTAAAAACTCAAATAGAGGCAGTTTGTTAATAGAAATTCCCCCCAATCAATGCTATCACAGCGATCTTAAGGAGGACAAGAGTCCTCATGAGGACTTAATATTTGCAGGAAACCACTCAATGGACACCTTGTACTGAATTACTTTCCAAGCAATAAATTCAATGAAGCCTGAAGAATTTTATGCATCTCCTTAGTGCAGAGTTGCTTCACCGGAATGCTTCACTTTATGACCAAACTTGCTGGCATTAGTCCGATTCCAAAATCCTCCAGTCTGACATGCGGAAAATTTCGGACCACCAATGGTGGACACCATTAACTCAGGGTTACCTTTCATCGCATTATGATTGTACTCATTCGATGTCATTAACCCGCTCTCGACTATGCTATCCAGCGAGCAGTAAGCCTAATTCAAAGACTTGATCTTCCATTGTCTCAAGAGCTATGCCATCTGCAGTGTTTATTACTTAATTAACAAAAAACAGAACTCTCGTAACTGTTTTACATCTGCAGGAGCATCCTTGCCAATAGGGAATTGTTCTGCTCAAAAATGCACCTAAAATTCATCAACCACTATCGCCAGATTGCTTGAGATATTAAATTGGCCAATCCGATGCCTCGTGTTGATACATCCCTAATGCCCCCTAGCAATTCACTTAAATCAATCGAAAACACTCGCGCAGCCGTGTCTATAGCGATGATTCGTCTCAAGTACCCTAGCACACCAAACTCGAGTACCCTAGCACCATGGAAATTCGAATTTCGGCAGCCCATTTAGTCGAAAAGTTGCAAATGGAGTAGAACAAGTCACACTTGGTGGTTCCCTGGTCACCAAAAAGACCTTTTCAGGTTTCAATTTTCCAAGTTTTGAAGACTCCTAATAACGAGATAGGTCTGCAGAATCAATTGTCCGGGATGCAGATCAAATTACAAATGGCCAGATGAGCAGGGGGAAATTTAATAATGACAAACTATGACTGGCTTGAACTGACAGGAAAGCGTGTTCTACTAATTGGAGCAGGGGGATTCGGAGCCGAGATTGCTAAGGGATTCATCAATGGAGGCGCACGTGTTTACGTAGTTGATCAACTAGACATCTCACCCTTCCTGCACTCAGGAAGCTCATCAGTGCTGTTTTATGAAGCACGAAAAATCTCCTCAAAGGACGACTGCGAGTTGGTTGTCAAGAATGCGGTGAATGTTTTAGGAGGAATCGATATATTTGTCTATGCAATCGGTGTAAATAATAGAGTACCGATAATAGAGATCTCTGTAGAAGACTACCGAAGGATCCAATTAATCAATACTGAAATTTGCCTATGGATAGCCCAGGCTCTGTTCCCGCATATTAAGGACTCAGGAGGAAAATTAGTTTTCTTCTCTTCCGTCTCTGCTTTCTTGGCTCATCCCCACCATGGCGCTTATGCAGCAAGTAAAGGTGCGATCACCCAACTTCTTAGAGTTATGGCAATTGAGTGGGCAGAATACGGCATTACCGTTAATGCAGTAGCTCCAGGATATGCTAGAACTCCACTCACACAGAAGCATCTTGAGCAAGGAAACCACTACGAAGAACTGGTCTCAAAGGTTCCTATGGGTCGTCTCGCATCTATTGAAGACGTCGTTGGACCCGTACTATTTTTATCTTCAAAGCGCTCTGATTACATAACCGGACATACAATTGTAATCGATGGTGGCAGGATGCTCGATTAATTTTTAGAAAGAGAGAACCTGCGCAGGATTTTCAATAAGGAGTTTCTTCATTGTCGTCTCGGATATTCCATAGTCTTGCGCGATAGTGGCAAAATTCGTTACGAGGTGAACAAACCCAGGACCGCCTTGGGATTTAAGGTGTGAAGCCTTGCAAACATCAGAACCTAGAACTATTTGGTTTTCAAATCCGTCCGCAATCAATTCTGCGAGTATTACGGCTCGGTCCTGATCTGAAGGCATCTGGACACCAAGAGTGGGAGTAAAGTAATCAAAGCCAATATCATCGAATTGGATCCATACTCCGAGAGATAGAAGGTCGCGCATGAGTTTGGCCTCTGCTCGGAGTGGAGATTTATCATCTAAATGTCCAATGATAATTTTCTTTGGATTTACTCCTTCCTTAAGCAGAAATTCCGCTTGTTCCACACCAAGTTCTCCTGCATGAGTATGGGTGGAGATCGCAACGCCTGTTTTTTTGGCCGCAGCAGCGCTAGCCATAAAGATAATTGCCTCACGTTCGGTTATTTCAGAAGCATACGTTCCTAGCTCGCCTATCATGCCAGCCTTAATGCCAGTGTTCTCAATTCCCATGGTGATATCACGAATTAGCATCTCTGCAATGAGATCTACATCCATATTCCTGATTTCATATGGGTGGAACATCTCATGGTAAATTCCCGTTCCCATAATAATCTGTATCCCTGTTTCACGCGAAACTTGAGCGAGTCTCGATGGATTTCGGCCTAACCCCATCGGAGTGAGTTCACAGATAGTTGAACCTCCGCCCGCTTTATACTCAATGAGATCAGGAATCACTTCTTCATAGCGAAGCCGGTGATTGACGTATCGCTGATCAAAATGATGAGCACAGACGTCTACCTCAACATGGGCATGACAATTTGTGGGACCAAGATCCATAACGTCAATATCGCCAAGTACGGTACGAATCTTTTTAGTCGGCATGTTAAATCTCGAGGAGTCGGGCTGGATTTTTGTGAGTCATTAACTCTATTTCTTCTTCACTAACGCCACCGGCGAGTAGCCGGGGCAAGAAGGTTTCTATTAAATAGGAATATCCTAGACCGCCATTAGTTTTGAGTTGTGGCCTAGTGTAAACATCCATGGAAAGCAATATCCTGTCACCGTAACCTAACTTTACTAATTCAACAACGAGATTTGCTCGACGTTGATCTGTGTTCAGATGTTGAAGGCCAATCAAGTCAAATTCAACAGCGCATCCGGCCTTCAGAACTCCCAAAAAGTAATCTAGCTCCAGAGTGTTATCAAGATGGCCAAGAATTATCCGCTTGGGATCAACGTTCTCTTCTTTAAGCAGATCGATGAGCATCAGGGCACAGTGCGGAGGAGTATGGGTTGTTATCGCTAAACCGGTCGCATTTGAGGCGCGTGCAGAAGCTCGGAAAACTCGTTCTTCGCTACCTTGTATCCATCGCTTATCAAGTCCGATTTCGCCAATAATCCCTGGTTTGATTCCAGAATTTTCAAATCCATTCGTGATTTCATCTACTAGGATCGCAGAGAGATCTCGAGTGGTGGTTTTATGAATGAAATCTGGGTAATATGGGGCTCGATACCAGCTAGTCCCCATCACAATATGGACACCCGTATCCCGCGAAACAGAGGCTAGTTTTATCGGATCTCGCCCACATGCCATGGGTGTGACATCGACCAGAGTTCCGCCCCCACCCTCCTTATAGAGCGCAACCTCTTCGAGCATTTGATGAATATCTTCTAAAACGGGAAAGTCCCAACGATTTGGGACCCATGAAATATCACAAAAGACATGCTCGTGTGGCTGAACATGGCCTAGTGAACTGGAATTTACTTCGCCGAGCACAGTCATTACTTTACCCATTCTTTTTACTCCTCATCCATTTCATCCTCAACCGCTCTGGCGAGAGTCCAGGACACGTGAGAGAGAGTCCCCCAGAAAATTCGCAGCAACTACCAATAAAACAAGGATGAGGCTGGGTGCGATCACTAGCCAAGGGGCAAGTGAAATAAAGTCCAGAGAGAGTGAGAGCATATTTCCAAGATCAGTGTCAGGTGGGACCACGCCTAGTCCAAGAAAACTCAATGCAGTAATGGCTAGCAAGGAAGTTGAAAGGCTAATAGCCACAAGGACCACAAGTGAAGGTAGAACATTTCGAAGAATATGTGTGCGAAGAATCCACCAACGTCCGAAACCCATCAACCTCGAAGCAACTACAAAACCGCTGTTCTTAATGTGGCCAGTAAGTAATCGACCTAATCGAGCAAATTCTGGAATATAAATTAGGGAAACGGCAAAAACCGTCTTAAGTCTGCCAGTTCCAAGTACACCTACAACTAAAATTGCTAGAAGAAGTGATGGAAGTCCTAATAGAACGTTGGTCGCGACTACTACTAATCGTTCGTACCAAGATCCAATGTATGCAGCGCTCACACCCAAGATAACGCCAATGATGGCACCAATCAAAACCCCTGTGGCTGACATAAGTAGAGCAAACGGGATAGCCGAAGCAAGTCGCGAGAATTGATCTCTCCCAATCTGATCTGTGCCGAATACAAAGTCTGAGCCAGGCGGCATGAGAATTGAACTCTCATGGATGTAGTTAGGGTCACGATTGTTAATCACGCTTCCAATAAACCAGAAAAGTAACACCGCGAGATAAAGAGAAATGGAGATACGAAAACTGAAGGTATTCCAGAGAGAAAATAGAATACTCCGATTTTTTTCACGTTCCTTTAATTTAAAAATGGCCATCATTTACTTCTAGGATCTAATCTTTCGGCGAGAATATCAATAAGAGTGTTGAGGATGAGATACGTCAGAGTGATAAAAAGAATAGCCACAATTGCAAGATTGAAGTCGCGATTTCCAATCGCTTTGACCATAAGGTTACCGAGACCTGGAAGTGAGAAGACTCGTTCGGTTATAACAGTTCCGCCAACTATCGAACCAAAAAGTAAAGCCGCAACGGTCAGAATTTGGACTATCGCTCCACGAAGCGCATACACTAAAACTATGGTCCGCCCAGGCAGTCCATAGGCACGGCCTGTAGTTATGTAGGTTTGATTGAGCTCTTGCACAACTGCATTTCGCGTCACTTGTGCGATAACTCCAGCAAGCGCAAGGCCCAGTGCAAGTGTCGGCAGCATCATAACGCGTAAGTTTTCACCCAAATTCTCCGTAATACGAACAAAAAATGAACGGTACAAGTCTGGGAAGTATCTCGATGAAAAATATACTAGTAGCGCGCCAATCACAAAGCTGGGAATAGAAAGTATAACTATTAATCCGGTTCGTATGAGTTGCCCAATTCGAGAAGTGGAGTAAACGGCAGCGATGATGCCGATTGGTGTACCGAGAATGACTGAGAAAAGGAGTGCAAAGGATGCAAGTTGTAGAGAGACTGGAAGCGCAGCATGCACATCGATCCAGATGCTTCGATTTGTCAATGGAGAGACACCAAAATCACCTTGAAGTGACCTCGTGAGCCATTCCCAAAATTGCACATAAAACGGCCTATCTAATCCCAATTCTAGCCTTACCCTGGCAATGTTCTCTTTAGAAGCGCCATCAACGCCAGTTAGTTGCAACGCCAAATCCCCCGGGATGATTTTTGCAATATAAAAAACAAGGAATGAGACTAGGAATAGGACGCCGAGACTCTCTAAAATTCTATAAACCGCTCGACTAAACATTCGTATTCCCTTGGTGACTGATTCGTCGCTCCCCAAAATCTTTGTAATAGTGACACGCAACCAGATGCTGATTGTTCGAATCGGACGGAGTAAGATTTGGCGCTTGATTCGTACAACGATTTCTATCAATAATCGGGCAACGCTCAACAAAACAGCATGCTGTGTCTTTAACTTCGTTTTCGTCAAAGACATTCAATGTAAATAGAGAGCGCTGTTTTCGGGCTAATTTGGGATCCTTGATTGGAATAGCAGAACGTAGTCCTCGAGTATAAGGATGCTGGGGTTCATTAAAAATCTGATCTGAATTTCCGATTTCTACTATTTGACCTTGATACATTACCGCTGTACGCGTAGACATCTTCGCTACTGCTTCTAAATCATGAGAAATAAAGATATATGTGAGGTTATGAGTCACCTGAAGGCGCTTGAGCAGTGCCAGGAGATTTGACTGAGTTACCGCATCTAAAGCGCTTACTGCTTCATCCAGCAGCAATAACTGAGGTTGAGTAAGTAAGGCTCGAGCGTTAGCAATACGTTGCTGCTGTCCACCTGACAATTGAGAAGAATTTCGAGAAAGATAAGTTCGGTTAAGCTCGACTTCCTCAAGTGCTTTGGCCAATCTTTGGTCCACCTCAGTTACATCAAAGTGTTTATCTCGGCTTTGCAGAGCCTCTGAAAGGATTTGCTGGATACTCACTTGAGGATTTAAGGAGCCAGCTGGGTCTTGAAAAACCATCTGAAAGTGATTCTTTTTGCCAATTTTCTCCCGCTCACGTTTGGTTCTGATCTTCTGACCTTCGATCATCAATGTACCTGAAGTTGGCTCTTCCAAACCAAGAATAATCCGCCCTAAAGTTGATTTACCGGAACCTGTTTCACCCACAATTCCTAATGTCTCTCCTCGAGTGACTGTAAGACTTACATTATTGACAGCTACGAGATTTTTTGTTTTCTCTTTGCCAATTCGGCGGGTCTCGAAAACTTTGGTGACGGCGATGAGTTCAATGAGTGGTGTCTGAGTGCTAGGCATTGAGACCCGTCAACTCTCGAGTGTATTCGTGTCGTGGGTTCATTAACACTTCTTCCGCTGTTCCCTCTTCCACGGACTTTCCGCCACGTAGCACAATTACTGAGTCTGCTAATCCTGCAACTACTCCCAAATGATGGCTAATGAGAAGCAAAGATAAACCAGCATCCCTAATGATGTCACGTAGCAATTCAACGACTTCAAGTTGGACGGTAACATCAAGAGCAGAAGTAGGTTCGTCGGCGACAATAAGTTGCGGTTTACCCATGAGCGCCATCGCAATCATTACGCGCTGCTTCATCCCACCAGAAAGTTCATGAGGGTACTGATTGAGAATTGACTTTGAATTCTTTAAGCGTGCCATTGTCAGAGCATCAGAAATTGATAAAGGTATTTCCGAAGGATTCGAGCGTGCTATCTTTTTACGAATACGATTCATTTGATCTTCAATTGAAAACATAGGGTGGAGCGCTTGGCTTGGATTCTGGAAGATCATCGTGATTTCTGATCCTCGTATCTTATTTAGTGATGAAACTTCAAGGCTTAAAAGATTGAGATCGCCCCAATTTATCTCTCCCTCGATTTTTGCAACTCGTCGATCCAACACCCCAAGGATAGAGGCAGCAATACTGCTTTTTCCACTTCCAGATTCCCCAACAATAGCTAAACATTTTCCTGGAAGAACACAAAAACTTACACTATCAACAGCTTGAATTTCAGATTTCTTAGAACTATAAGTTATCGAAAGATCTTTCACCTCAAGTTTTTTACTATTGACCTGTATCAAGAGAGTCCCAATCTTCATGGTTTAGGTCTATTCCAATTAGCCGATTCAAGTGCAAATTACTATGTGCCAACTGTACAGATTAATTCAAAAATTGGTGCTGAGATTATTAACCTCAGCACCAATTTTTCCCACCCTCGTTGATTATGACTAGTTAATGCTGACCGACAGGAACAACTTCTTCAAACTTCCAGTTAAGCGATCAGAAGTTTGCCTTACTTTTATCTTCGTTGGATTGAAAGCGAGGTACGATTGGGTCCACACCAAGCCGAGGAACGGATAAGCATTTTCAGCCTCTAATCTCTGAATCTGCTGAAACAGCGTCGGACGAGTGGCATTGGATGCCGCATCGAGCCTCTCAAGTAATGCTGTCAATTCTGGCAAAATTTCAGATGGGGGTGCTTGCCATCCTGTACGAGGAATCACATATCGTACGGGATTGGAATACCAAGCCTGGTCTGTCATTGAAATATCGTAGTTACCGTTGATGAAGCGAGGTAACCATACGGCTGGTTCTAGCGGCTGAATGTTTACAGTAATGCCTGCCTCAGCTAAGGAACTCTTAATAACTTCAAAAAGGGTTGCGGTAAATGGAGTACGATTTGGATAAATGAAGTTTAAAGTGATTCCTGTTGGGAAACCAGCAGATGCAAGTATAGATTTCGCCTTCGCTACATCTCGGGTATAGTTCGGGAGTTCCTTGATAGGGACTCCGTACTTCAGGGAAGGATTAGCCGTAGTCCCCGGAATGGCTGTTCCAGAAAATACAACAGCATTTATTTTTTCACGATCAAGCGCTAAAGCTATTGCTTGAGCAACTGCATTAGGTCGTGTAGCTCCGATGCGACTGATATTGAGCCAAAAACCACCACTAGGAATTGAACTTATATTCGCTTTTGATTTTGAGTTTCTCAACATTTGAACGTTAGGAATCGACGATACTGTGATCATGTCAACTTGGCCGGCAATATATGCAGACACCATAGACGCTTCCTGTGGAATAAATCGAAAGTTTAATGTTGTAAATTTTGGAGTACTTATACTCCAATAACCGTCGTACTTCTTAAGTATTAAATCCGATCCAGGACTATATGAAACAAACTCAAATGGACCGGTACCGACGGGGGCTTTTGCGATTTGGGCTGCCGTATAACCACTTGGAATAATTGCTGTTCCAACAAGGGTCGGATCTGCCAATGTGTAAATAAAGGCCGTGCTTGGGGCTTTCATCACAATCACAACTGTTTTTGAATTAGTAGCAGTGATGGATTTAATTGCAGCAAAGCGCTGTGCGACTTGGGGAGCTCCACTTATTGCTCGTTCAATACTGTACACAACATCTGAAGCTGTTAGAAGCGCACCATTATGAAATTTAATAGACGATCGCAACTTAAAGGTATAAGTCAGACGATCACTTGAGAGATCCCAGCTAGCGGCAAGAACTCCCATAATTTTTCCAGAAGTGTCTAACGTAACTAAGCTTTCGTAGATCAAAGAATGGAGCGGAGCATTGATAACGCCACCCAGATTCTGAGCTGGATCAAAACTTTGTATTTCTTGAGTCAACCCAACCACAACAGTGGAAGGTGTCGCTGCGTTGACAGAGGGTGCACTCGCCAAAATGAGCGACACCAGCAATGGAGTGATAACCAGGCCACTCTTAATTCGACTTTGATTTACGAAAGAAAAAACATTCATATTTGAATATCCTTAGTGAAATCGATCACAAAAATTGTGAATGGACTCACAGAGTACCGTTTTGGAGTTTGCTGGTCAAGGGTTTTGCCGAATATTTTTGCTTCCAGAACCCCTGAGCGACTCATGCCGATTTTGTCTTATTTGTCGCGCTTTGAGCCCAATCCCAATACGGCACCAACAGTAAGCGCCCAAAAACAGCTCCCTGCATGATTCATCTAATAGATTTGGACCTTCAAAAGCCGCATCTTTATAGAGCATTAGCCGAGTCAGGTTTCGTTTCGCTGGCTTGAGGATAAATACCTCGCACCGCATCTTGCCATAGTAATTGCCTTTCTGTCCTTTGTCATCAGAAAGTTCTTCTGGAGTGCTTCTGCTTGAACCCCTTATTAACGGTTAATTCGGGGCGACGATAACTTTGGCAACTGGTTTGCATTAATTGATCAAAAGCTTCAGGACTAATAAGTGACTGTGAAGCAATTGCAACATGGATAGACACACCGGGCGGCTCGCATCTATGATGAATTAATTGGATTATTCGGTAATACTTGTCGAACGCCGACTCTCTCAGTGTTCACACGTATCATATTCTTGAGATCAGGAGAATCATGAAATTTGATATTCCAGAGGCAGCGCCATTCATAGCTGGATCAATTCACCGCGACAGTTCGGCGGAAATAATATCTCTTATAAATCCTTCGACCCAAACTGAGTTTGCTAAATATCAGGCGACCACCAAAGCCGGAATTGATTTAGCCCTGAACTCGGCCATCGACGCACAAGGTTTATGGATGGGGCTTTCCGTAAATGGAAGAGTAGATGTTCTAGAAAAGTTTGCAACCCTCGTAAACCGAGACTCAGATATTATTGCTTATTATGACTCAATTAGTGTTGGACGACCAATTCGTCACACCGCCAATGAATGTGCGGATCTTTCGAGTTTTGTACATCACTGGGCAGGTCTACTGCGTTCAGGATCAATTCAGCGTGGCGACAGATTTTCAGTCATTCCAAATCACTTAACTTTTACGAGTCGAGAACCGCTGGGTATCGTTGCCTCAATTCAACCTTGGAACGGCCCATCCGCAAGTTTTATTGAAGGAGTATCTCCCATTCTCGCTTGCGGAAACGCAGCGTTGATTAAACCATCGGAACTATCACCTCTATCGGCGCTACACATCGCGAAATTGATGATTGAGTCAGGAGCGCCGCCTGGTTTGGTAAATGTTCTTCCAGGGTATGGAAATATTGGAGCACGTTTAATTGAACTCGACCCGGTCAAGGGAGTTGCATTTACGGGAAGCGTTCCAACCGGAAGACTTGTCGGTGAATTAGCGGGTAAACATCTTAAGAAGGCCACTCTTGAATTGGGTGGCAAATCGCCAAATATCGTTTTTGCAGATGCGAACCTTCGGGAAGCCGCCATTGGCTCCCTTTGGGGGATCTTCTATAACACTGGACAGCTCTGCTGTGCAGGTACCAGAATATTGGTGGAACGAAGCGTTGCGCCTGCATTTATTGAGGAACTGAAAAAACGTGCGGCACGAATCGTCGTAGGAGATGCGCTCGATCTCAAGACTCACATGGGTCCAGTGGCATCCGCAAAGCAATTCGCCACCGTCAACTCTTATATCAGTAATGCCAAATCAAATTCAGCTCTCTTTGAATGTGGCGGGAATGAGGATTTGCAATCCCTACCTATGAACGGTTATTTCATTTCCCCAACAGTTTTAAGCAATGTAAGCGCTGATTCACCATTGGTGCAAGAAGAAATCTTTGGCCCAGTTGTATCAATCATTGTCTTTGATAATGATGAAGAAGCTCTCGCCCTGGCTAATAATACTAAGTACGGTTTGGCTGCAAAAATCTGGACTACAAATATAAATCGCATGTTGTCCTTAGCCGAGAAAATTGAAGCTGGATCTATC
>SXGU01183733.1_pt1 | contig 12039 bp, 13 predicted proteins | sample 3174531 | NCBI WGS metagenome assembly SXGU01 (sample SAMN11356863, study PRJNA531348) | freshwater metagenome | isolation source: freshwater sample F1-140 | place: China: Fuxian Lake, Yuxi | collected 2017-12-25
ACGAGCAGGCGCTCAAGAGCAGAGGGGAGCACGGGATACCCATCGGATCCGCGCTGGTCAACGAGCGCGGCGTGGTGGTCGCCCTCGGGCACAACCTGCGCGTTCAGGAGCGCGATCCGACAGCCCACGCCGAAGTCATGGCCCTGCGCGATGCCGCGGAGCGGCTGGGCAACTACCGGCTGCCGGGCTGTACCCTGTATGTCACCCTGGAACCCTGCGCCATGTGCGCCGGCGCCATCATGCATGCGCGCATCGCGCGGGTCGTGTTCGGCGCCCGCGATCCCAAGACCGGCGCCGCCGGCAGCGTGGTCGATCTGTTCGCGGAAAGTCGCCTCAACCATCATGCGACGATCGACGGCGGCGTGCTCGGCGAGACCTGCGGGGCTTTGTTGTCCTCGTTTTTCGCCGCGCGCCGCGGACGCACCGAAGTGGTCTGATGCCGCGCCGAATCCGCATCAGCCTGCCGACGCAGACGCTGGAACTTCGCGACGAGCGCGGCGACCTGTTGCGCCGCTATCCGGTGTCGACGGCGCTGAACGGGGCAGGGGAGTTGGCGGGCAGCAATTGCACACCGCGCGGCCGCCACCTTGTGCGCGCCAGGATCGGAGCCGGGATGCCGGTCAATACCGTGTTCCGCGGCCGCCGTCCGACCGGGGAGCTGTGGACGCCGCAATTGGCGCAGGAACATCCCGACCGCGACTGGATTCTGAGCCGCATTCTCTGGCTGTCCGGCGGCGAACGAGGGCGCAACCGCCTCGGGCCGCAGGACACCATGCGCCGCTACATCTACCTGCATGGCGCCCCGGACGATGCCCCGATCGGCACCCCCGGTTCCCACGGCTGCGTGCGCATGTGCAACGCGGACATCATCGAACTGTTCGAACTGGTTCCGGCCTACACTCGCGTCGAGATCGACGATTTCGGCATCGAATCGGGCGCCTGGGACGGGCTCGGGCAAGCCGCACGCAGCGTGCGCGAGGCTGTTTTTATCGTCGAACAGGGCGTGCCGCGCGAACTCGAACTCGACGCCAACGACTCCCGTAGCCGACACGTCGTGGCGCGCGATGCATCCGGTACGGCGATCGGAACCGGGCGGCTACTGTCCGACGGCCACATCGGCCGCATGGCGGTGCTGTCCTCCTGGCGCGGGCAAGGGGTGGGCCGTGCCCTGCTGGAACGCCTGCTGGACGAAGCGACCGCCTCCGGCATGACTTCCCTGGTGCTCAACGCCCAGGTGCAGGCCTGCGGCTTCTACCGGAGACTGGGCTTCGTCGAGGAGGGGGCGGAGTTCATTGAGGCCGCAATGCCGCACCGGGCCATGCGGCGTCAGGCCTGAAGCCGCGTCAATCCGACGGGGTCAAGCGAAACCGGTAGCGACGCCGCGGGCCACGATTGGCGCCGGGCAGCCAGGTCTGCTCGTCGAAGACCGTCCTTCCGCTGCGATGCATGACGAGCACGGTGGAACTGCGCGTACCGTAGGCCGGCGACCTGACGAAGGCGGCGGACAGCAGCCGTTCCCATTCCAGAGGAACACCCGTTTCCGGCAGATGCTCGTCGGCATGGATGCTGTCGTCGCGCAGGAGGTCGAACAGGCCCTGCTCGTCGGGCAGATCGTCGAGTGCCCGGCTCAACGCCGTCTTGCCAGCGCCGACTTTCGGCCAGGGGGTATCGAGCAGGTGATTGGACACGCCATAAATTCCCGGTGCCAGCTTGCGCGATGCGTCGCCGACATTGGATGACCACCATAGCTCGTTGCTGTCACCAAGGAGCAGGTTGTAGCCATTGCATTCCCGGCCTTTCGCCGTCGTCTGCCGCAGGTAGGACTCAGCCGAGTCTTCGCTGGTCAGGAAGCCGGATACCAGGGCACCGCGCGATGGCAGGCCGCTTCGCATCTGCGCCGGATCGCGAAAATTGGTCAGGGCGGCAAAACGGCCGCTGCGCGTGACGCCCATCCAGGTGCCGCCGGCTTCGAGATCGCGCCCGGCGAGCAAAGCTGGTGCCTCGGGCCAGAAATCGGCGACAGCGGTTGGCCGGGCGAAGAATTCGTCACGATTCGCCGCGACGACCAGGGGATAGTCAGGGAGTGCGCGCCAGGCGACGAAGATCAGGCACATGCCCGGGCTAGGGTCTGTTGCACATCATCCACCGGCGCATGATAGCCAACAGCCCCTAGGCGGCTGCCGGCTCGTCTTCCTTTACCGCGTAGGGCAGGGGCAGAAATTCCAGGCGCTCGCCTTGAGGGCTGCCGACGAGAACTTCTCCGCTCTCGCGGGCGCCAATCTGGACGCAAACCAGGCATTCGTAGCCGCCGGCGGGGGAGGGAGCCATGCTGACGATTGCGCCGCAATGCTGGTCACCCGTTTCCGGCGAATACACATGGGTGCCGGGGAGGGCGGCCACCGCCATCGCTGCGCGAAAGGTCCGCCGCTTGACCTTGCCGAGGTACTGCGTGCGGGCGACGATTTCCTGCCCCGGATAACAGCCCTTGGTGAAGCTGACGCCGGCAACCGCAAGCAGCTCCATGTTAAGCATCTGCGGCACGAAAGCCTCTTGCGTACCCGCAACGATGCGCGGCTGCCCTTGTGCTATTTCTAGCCAGTTCCATGCCGCAAGTCCGACGGGGCTGGCCGAGGAAGTCCATTCCTTCCATGATGCCATCGCCTGGCCGGGCGTCACCGCCAGCAGCCAGCGATTGCCGTCGAGGCGTATGCAGTGGCCGCCGGGAATCGCAACTACACTGAAGCGCGCCTTGTCGGCCGCACCGATGCCGGCGATCGGTTCCACGCCATCCGTGGCGGCGATTCCGATCAGTGCCTGTTCATTGCTGGCATCGCTAAGTTTGACCTTGGCGCGCAGCACATACATCGAAAGCTTTTTGAGAATGCTCGGCAGGATGTCCCGCGGCAGCATCAGCAGGAAATCCTCGCCCTCGCGCCACACAAGAAACAAGGCCAAAAGGCGACCTTTGGCGGTGCACAGCCCGGCAAGGCGTGCGCTGCGCTCGGCGAGCCCCTTGATGTCGTTGGTCATGAGGTTGTGCAGGAACTCGGCCGCATCGATGCCGCTGGCGCGTATCAGTCCCTGGTCGACGATAGGCGCGATAATCCGGCCGTCGCAGGCCGCCGCCAGTTCTCCAGAGCAGTCGCCAAACGTACTGCCATCGGCCGCCAGGCCTTGGCTGGCGAGAAACGAAGTCCAGTCCTGAGTCATAATCTCCGCCCGGTTTGAAATGCGCGCGGTGCTATTATCGCGGCAAGCCGTCACATTGAGTCGATTCGTCAACTATTCAAGGCCATCATGCGTACTTTCAAGGTCGTCCTGCTGTTGGTGATCCTGGCTTTCCTCAGCGCGATCGTAGGCGCCAGCTGGTTCACGGTGCGCCATTTGCCAATGCGCAGCGATACGGTCACTTTTTCGATTCCGCCGGGTGCCAGTCTGCGTACCGCCGCACAGATCATCGAGGCAGCGGGGGTCGATCTGCCGGCATGGCAACTCGAAATCCTTGGGCGCGTGATGGGCCGTTCGGCCAAGATCAAGGCAGGCAGTTATGAACTCGAAAGTGGGCTCACCGTAACCGGCCTGCTCGACAAGCTGACGCGCGGCGACGTGCTGTTCAGCGAACTGGTGCTGGTCGAGGGCAAGAACTTCCGCCAGTTGCGCACGGCGCTCAACGAACATCCGGACCTTTCGCACGACACGCTGAAGCTGAGCGACCAGCAGATACTCAAAGCCATCGGTGCCAAAGAACCTCACCCGGAAGGACTTTTCTTCCCGGATACCTACCTCTTCGGCAAGGGTAGCAGCGACCTCGACGTGCTGCGTCGCGCCTACAAGGCGATGCAACCCAAGATTGCGGCGGCCTGGGCGAAGCGCGAGCCAACGATTCCCCTAAAAAGCCCCTATGAGCTGTTGATCCTGGCATCCATCGTCGAGAAGGAGACCGGGCTCGCGGCTGACCGTCCTCAGGTTGCGGCGGTTTTCGTCAATCGCCTGCGGCGCAACATGCTCATGCAGTCCGACCCGACGGTAATTTACGGCCTGGGCGAGCGCTTCGACGGTAATTTGCGCAAGGTCGATCTGGTCACCGATACACCCTGGAACACCTACACCCGGGTCGGTTTGCCGCCAACCCCGATTGCGGTTCCGGGCATGGCATCGCTGCTGGCTGCAGCCAAACCGCCGCCCAGCGACATGCTGTATTTCGTCGCCCGCGGCGATGGCTCCAGCGAATTCTCCGCCTCCCTGGATGAACATAACTCCGCGGTTGCCAAATACCAGAAGCGCTGACATGGCGCGGGGACGCTTCATCAGCTTTGAGGGTATCGACGGCGCCGGAAAGAGCACGCAGCACGCCTGGCTGGTCGACTACCTGAAAATTCAGGGACGTAGCGTCCTTGCCACGCGGGAGCCGGGGGGGACTCCCCTGGGGGAAAAGCTGCGCTCCTTGCTGCTAGCCGAGCCCATGCACCTCGAAACCGAGGCGTTGCTGATGTTCGCCGCGCGTCGCGAGCATCTCGTGCAAGTCATCGAACCGGCCCTGGCGCGCGGCGACTGGGTCGTCTGTGACCGCTTCGTGGATGCGTCGTTTGCCTATCAAGGCGGGGGGCGTGGCCTGGACTGGAACAAACTCGAAGTGCTTTCGAACTGGGTGCTGGGCCCGATGCGTCCCGACCTGACCCTGATCTTCGACGCACCTGTGGCGATCGCCCAGCAACGCCTCCATGCGGCGACTGCGAAACCTGATCGGTTCGAGCAGGAAGAGGCTGAATTCTTCGAGCGCGTTCGTGCCGCCTACCTGCGAATTGCCCGCGAGAATCCGCGGCGGGTACGCCTTATTGATGCTACCCGAAGCCGCGAGCTTATTAACAAAGAACTTGAGAATATCGTTGCAACACTCTGATAAACAAATAGTTAGTTCATTTAAAAAGCAGCCCGGCGAATTACTGGGCACCGGCCTTGACCGCTTGCCGCATGCCATGCTGCTGGTTGGCGCGGAGGGACTGGGCAAGGCCGTGTTTGGTGAAAACCTGGCTCACCTGATGCTATGCGAGGCGCCAAGCAGTCATGCGGCCTGCGGAGAATGTCAGGCTTGCCGGTGGATGGGTGGCGGAAACCATCCTGATTTCCGCCACGTCAAACCCGGCTCAGATGAAGAGGACGAGGAGGGCGGGCGCGAAAAAGCCAAAAAGCGCAGCCCCGGAATCATCCGCATTGACCAGATCCGCGAACTCGAACCCTTCGTCTTTGTCGGCAGTCATCGCATGGGGCGTCGCGTGGTGCTCTTGACGGAAGCTGAGGCAATGAACAATGCGGCCGCAAACGCACTTCTTAAGATACTTGAAGAACCACCGCCATCTGTATATTTTATATTGACTTCATCTCGGCATCGTTTTCTCTTGCCGACCATTCGCAGCCGCTGCCGGATCCAGGCGTTCTCAGCACCTGAGGCCGCAGACGCGCAGCAAGTTCTGAGTCACGCCGGACTCGAACCGAAGGACGGGCGTTTTCTTGACTTGGCCGGCGGAGCCCCGTTGCGTGTGCTCAAGTGGAAGGAGTCCGGAACCTTGAAGCCGCTGGAGGCCCTGATCGACACATTGCTCACGCCGTCATCAGATCCGCTGAACCTGGCCGCGCGCTGGGACGGATTACTAAGATCGGAACCGGCATTCAGTCTGGAGCACCTTGTTGAAGAGGTTCAGCGATGGCTTTTTGACCTCGCCCAGGACCGGATGGGAGGAAGGATGCGCTACCACGCGGGATGGCCACGACTGAAGTCAGTGCCTGGAAAACTTGATCCGGTTGCCCTTTTGGGAGCCTGGCAAGAGTTAATGCAGTTTCGACGAAGTGCTCGTCATCCATTGAATCAATTGCTGTTTCTTGAGAGTATGGCTGCACATTTCTTGCGTGGCATGCGGCCGGTGGCGACGTGAGTTTGAGCCTGGTTGATTCGCACTGCCATCTCGATTTCGCCGAGTTTCGTGGCCGCGAAGATGAGTTTCTTGCAGCAATGGCGACCAATGAAGTTCAGGCCGCCCTGATTGCCGGCGTTACGCTTGAAGGCTTCCCCGCAGTGATGGCACTGGCCCAGCGCTATCCCTGCCTCTACGCCGCGGCGGGAGTGCATCCGGATAGCGTCGACGGTGAAGACCCCGACGAATCGGTTTTGATGCGCCTGGCAGAACATCCAAAAGTCGTGGCGATCGGTGAAACCGGCCTGGACTATTATCGACTTGAAGGCAACTTGGACTGGCAGCGAGAGCGCTTCCGGCGACACATCCGTGCCGCAAAACAATCGGGCAAGCCATTGATTATCCACACTCGGGAAGCCGCTGCCGACACGCTCCGCATTCTTGACGAGGAGGGAGGCGGAGCTGTCGGTGGCGTGTTTCACTGTTTCACTGAATCCTGGGATGTCGCACTTCAGGCGCTGGAACTGGGTTTTCATATCTCCATTTCAGGCATTGTCACCTTCAAGAAGGCGCACCAGATCCATGACGTTGCCCGCCAGGTGCCGCTGGACCGTCTCCTGGTGGAAACAGACGCCCCCTATCTGGCTCCGGTTCCACATCGCGGCAAACTCAATCATCCGGCTCTGGTTCGGCATGTTGCCGAAGAAGTTGCTCGCCTCAGGGATATTCCCCTGGAGCAACTTGCGATCGCAACCACCGCCAACTTCCATTCCCTTTTCGGCACTGACTCGAATGCGTAAGCTATTGCTAAGCATGGGTTTATTGTTTTTCGTTGGTACAGTCCAGGCAGGTGCGTACGAGGAAATCCTGGGCGCTGTGGAAAAAAACGAAAGCGAAGTCGTGTTCAGCCTGCTCAAGCGCGGCATGGACGTGAATACGACCGATCCGGCAGGAAACACCCTGTTGATGATTGCCACGCGGAACGGCAACCTTGATTTGGTCAGATTTCTTCTCTCCAACAAGGCAGGCGTAAATCGGCGCAACCGTTTCGGCGATACGGCGAGCCTCCTGGCGGCAGTAAAGGGCAATCTGCCGGCCTTGCAACTGCTACATGCCAGCGGCGGGCAGCTTGCGCCCGGCGGGTGGAGTGCGCTGCACTACGCGGTATTCGGCGAGGATCCGGAAGTTCTGGCTTGGGTAATCGCGCAGCAACCCAAACTGGATGCGCGTGCGCCCAATGGACAGACCGCCTTGATGCTTGCAGCGAAAGCCGGGAAGCTGGCGTTCGTGAAGCTGCTGATCGATGCCGACGCGGACATGGATCTGGCGGATTTCGAGGGGGGTACCGCGATAGGCATGGCTAGTAAGGCGGGACATAGTGAGATCGTCGACTACTTGCGCAGCGTTGGAGCGGTGGAATAATGCTTAATCGCCCCATCTGCGTATTCCGATAATTGGCATTATGTCTACTAGCATCAGGGCGCGAAAATGTGTGCAAAACAACTCCACGTTTCCCGTCTTCCTGCGACTCTCAGTCATTGGTCCCTTTTCGTTGCTCCTCGCCGCTTGCGCCTCAACCGAGCAACTGCCACCGCCTGCGCCGCCAGCCAAGGCTGATCCTCCAAAAGTCCAAACGAAAGCTCCCACCGTACGGCCGAAAAAGGAATCCCCGGTACTTGGCTCAAAACGCCCGACTGCGATTCCCACGCGCGCCCTGAATGTCCTTGCCCAATGCAGATTCAAAGATGAAACCGGGTACAACGGCAACATGCGCCTGTCCGTTCAGGACGCCAAGGTGCAAGCCTTCGACGCGGCAGTAAACATTCCGGGACGAGGCAGATGCCGCTTCGATCTGAAGAATTTCCGCCAGACTCGCGAACTACCGAATGTCGAACTGAGTCATCTGCGCGATCCCTGCATCGTCCGGGTTTGGGAACAGGAGGAGCGAGTGACCGTTGCATTTCAGCAATGCCAAAAAATGTGCTCGGGTAAGGCCTGGGACCACCTTTGGCCGATACTAGCCGACAGACGGGACGGATCCTGCGCCTGAGGACGACACCTTCCGACCTCGTCCCACGACCAACTCAGGAACCTTGCTCTACCGCTTGTGGCACCGGATTGAATCGGAAGCGCGAAGGCACGTCCCGCCGCAGTATGTTGCGCAGAATCAGGCCGCGTCAGGTCAGTTCGGCGTCGCCAAAGGAGGCGGCCAGCAGCAGTTCCTCGGTTACCGTCGCTTCGTCGGGACCACGACATCCATCTATGAAGCCAGCCAGGTCGCGGTCATCCAGCAAACCGATCCCGGAATCAACCTCAATGAGCACGTTACTCTCCTCATCCAGGTAAGCGGCGCCCGGCACACCCGCAAATTGTCCGGTATGGAGCACCAGCGAGCCATAGACATCCAGGCGCAGGACCAGCGGTGTGTATTCGAGTTCGACAAACACGACTTGGGGCCCATTCCGGAAAACCCACTGCCGGTCGGCGTCTGGTGCGTAGTTACGGTTTATCCAGTCGATCAGCCCCGCGTGACGGATCGGTTCGCCCTTCAGGCGCCAGTTGCCACGCCTGTCCAGCGACAACCAGCCGAAGCAGGCGGGAACCCCGGGCCATTTCAGCGACGCTGCGGCGGCTGGCGGGTTCCCCTGCCCGATGCCTTTCACCCCGTGTCGGGCGGAGCGTGACGATATAACTCAGTGATGATGGCCGTGCTCGCCGTGCACATGCCCGTGGGTAATCTCTTCCGGGGTCGCCGCGCGTACGCTGGCTACCGTGCAGGAAAACATCAGTGTGATGCCCGCCAGGGGATGGTTGCCGTCCACCACCACCTTGTCGTCGGCGATGTCGGTGATGGTGAACAAGGCATCCTCGCTCTCGCCCTCCTCCGCGCCGCGCTCGAATTGCATGCCGACTTCGATGTTGTCGGGAAACATCTGGCGCGGCTCAATGGCAACCAGGTCAGCGTCGTAATCGCCGAAGGCTTCGTCTGGCTCGAGCCTGACCTCCAGCGAATCACCGATCGCCTTGCCCTGCAACTCTTCTTCGATGCGGTCAAAGATTCCACCGTAACCGCCATGCAGATAAACCAGTGGATTGGTCCCCTCGTCGATCGCGCTGCCGTCGCTGTCGCGAACGCTGTACTTGAGGGTGACGACGGTGTTCCTAGCGATGAGCATGTTGCTTTCCCTTGCCGTTGAGGCCTTTTACAAGTTGATAGACCTCGGCGGCATGTCCCTTGGGATTCACGTCGTAGAGGGCGTGACGGACTATTCCGTCCTTGTCGACGATGAACGTCGACCGTATGACCAATAGCTTTTTGTGACCGTCGCGTTCGCGGAACTGGCAGACACCGAATTTGCGACACACATCGCCCTCCTCGTCCGACAGCAGTCGGATCGAAAGGCCATGCTTGTCGCGAAAATCCGCATGCGAAAGACAGTCATCGCGGGACACACCGAGCACGACGCAATCCAGCTTGGTGAAGTCGTTCTCGTGATCGGAAAAATCCGCCGCCTCGAGGGTGCAATACGGCGTGCCATCGCGCGGGTAGAAAAAAAGCACCGCATGCCGCCGGCCGCGCAGCGATCCGAAATCGAACCACTCCATATCGGCATCGGGCAACGAAAACTCGGGTGCCTTCTCACCTGCGTGCAGCATTCCCTCTCCTCCTGCAGCAATCCCGATTCATTCTAACCGAGACTGTGCGGAAGAAATCAAGCCTCCTCGCACGCCTCGTCGATGTCGAGCGCGTCGTCGCGACGGTGGGGGCTGGCCAGGTACTCCTGCGAGCGCATTTCGATCAGTCGGCTGACGGTGCGGAGGAACTCTCCCGCTTGCACGCCCTCGGTGTAAAGCTCTTCCGCCGGGCAGGCGGCGCCGACGATGAACTTGACGCGATGGTCGTAGAGCACGTCGACCAGCCACGTGAAGCGCCGTGCCGCATTCGCCATGTCACGAGTCATGCGCGGCACATCCGTGAGGACCACGGTGTGGTGCCAGTTGGCCAGCCAAAGGTAGTCGTTCTGAGAGCGCGGTCCCTCGCAGAGCGTGACGAAATCGAACCAGATCACGCCGGGAGCGCGATGCACGACAGGCACGCTGCGTCCCAGCAATTGCACTGGCCGCGTAAGCCCTTCACCGCCGGCGATGGCATTGAAAGTACGCTCGATCGATGCCCGTACCTGCGGGCCAGAAGTGGAATGGAAGATCTCGGCCCGCTGCAACGCCCGCAGGCGGTAGTCGACTCCGGCGTCGATTTCGATCACGTCCAGGCTTTCTCTCAGCAAGTCTATCGTCGGCAGAAAAAGCTCGCGCTGCAGGCCGTTGGGGTAGAGTCCCGCAGGCGGGTAGTTCGAGGTGATGCAGAACAGTACGCCCGCATCCAGCAGGGCCTGCATCAGGCGTCCACGCATCATCGCGTCGGCGATGTCGGAGACGTGGAATTCGTCAAAGCACAGCAAGCGCGTCTCGCGCGCGATGCGTGCCGCCACCCGGTTCAGGGGATCGGATTCGTTGCGATGCTTGCGCAAGGATTCGTGGACCTCGCGCATGAAGGCATGAAAATGTACCCGGCGTTTGCGCTGGTAGGGGACGGCGGCGAAAAAGCAGTCCATCAGGAAGCTCTTGCCGCGCCCCACCCCGCCCCAGAACCAGACACCGCGCGGCAGGTCGGGATGCACCAGCAGTTTGCGCAGCTTGCTGCGGCGCGCCGCCTTGAAGGCGATCAGGTCATCGTAGAACTTCTGCAGCCGCATGGCGGCGATCAGCTGCGCGGGATCGGCAACGATACCGCGCGCTGCCAGCGCGGCATTGAAGCCGTCGATCATGCCGTCCTTGGGGACGTTGAGGATTCTGTGCGGCATTGCCCTGGGATAGCGTCCCGGTCTGGCGGCAGGGACACAAAAAAAGGGCGACCGGGAAACCCCGCCCGCCCGGTCACGCGGTTAGCGCAATTCTAGAAGTGCAGCGGCCGCTTGTCGACAGCCAGGGCCGCTTCGTGCATTGCCTCCGACAGGGTCGGGTGAGCATGGCAGATGCGGGCGATGTCTTCCGACGAAGCGTTGAACTCCATCGCGGCGACGGCTTCGGCGATCAGCTCCGAGGCATTGGCGCCGATGATGTGCACACCGAGGATGCGGTCGGTCTTTGCGCAGGCCAGCATTTTGACGAAGCCGGTGGTATCGCCCTGCCCCAGCGCGCGACCGTTGGCGGCGAAGGGAATCTGGCCGCTACGGTATTCGACGCCTTCGTTCTTCAACTGCTGCTCGGTCTTGCCGACCCAGGCGATTTCCGGATGCGTGTAGATGACCCAGGGCACGGTATCGAGGTTGACGTGGCCCTTCTGGCCGGCGATGCATTCGGCGACCATGACGCCTTCTTCCATGCCCTTGTGCGCCAGCATCGGACCCGGTACGACGTCACCCACCGCCCAGACGTTGGGCAGGTTGGTGCGGCAGTTGTGGTCGACGTTGATGTAGCCGCTCGGGCGCAGTTCGAGCCCGACGTTCTCGGCGCCGAGTCCCTGCGTGTTCGGCACGCGGCCGACCGAAACGATCAGGCGGTCGCATTGCAGGGTCTTCGCTTCATCACCAAGTTCGTAGTCGATCGTGACACCCTTTTTGCCGGCTTCGACCTTGGTGATCTTGACGCCGAGCTGAATGTTCAGGCCCTGTTTCTGCGTGAAGGTCTTCCAGGCTTCCTTGGACACGGCCTGGTCGGCCGAGGCGAGGAAATCCGGCATGGCTTCGAGGATGGTGACTTCGGAGCCGAGGCGCTTCCAGACCGAACCCAGTTCCAGGCCAATCACGCCGGCACCGATCACGCCGAGGCGCTTCGGTGTGGCATCGAAGGCCAGCGCACCGGCGTTGTCGCAGATGATCTTGTTGTCGACCGGGATGCCCGGCAGGTGGCGCGCCTTGGAACCCGTGGCGACGATGACGTGGGTGGCTTCGACGATCTCGCCGTTGACATCGACGCGCCAGCGGTCGTCCTCGCGGCTGACGAACTTGCCGTGGCCGGCCAGCAGCGTGACCTTGTTCTTCTTGAACAGGCCCTTGATGCCGCCGGTGAGTTGGGTGACGATGTTGTCCTTGCGCTTGATCATGGTGCCCACGTCGATCTTCACGCCCTG
>SXGU01244809.1_pt1 | contig 12036 bp, 14 predicted proteins | sample 3174531 | NCBI WGS metagenome assembly SXGU01 (sample SAMN11356863, study PRJNA531348) | freshwater metagenome | isolation source: freshwater sample F1-140 | place: China: Fuxian Lake, Yuxi | collected 2017-12-25
ATGTGAACAACAGAGTGGAATCCATGCGACATGACCTCAACAGCCGGGATGAAAGCGCATCAGGTTAAGCTAATTCCCACTGGAAACGGAAGAGCGCCTGCAGATCCCGTACTTTTTCCTCTTTCCAGCCCGACTTTCTGGAAAAAGCACATTATCCCGATCTTCGTGATCTCCAAAGAGGATGTAAAAAATCTGGCATTGCCGGGATTTGCGGGCGCACGAAGGAACGGTTCGATCTCCGGGCAGACTGAAGGCGATCCCCTCTCTAATGCATCTACCAGTGTCATCGGTCTATCGATCAACCTGGATGGACCTTCGCGGGAAATAGCACAGAAAAACACCCAGCGGGCGACGGACTTTATAGTTGATGGGGCCGCCTTCATTTACTGTGAAGGTCTTATCAAATCCTACAATTCGGAACTGGAAATGGGCCTCGCAGGAACCAATCGGGATATCGCAAAGGCCAAGGTCGATCTGGTGTATCAGGAAAAATGGATCAAGCACCTGAACAAGATGGCCGATCTCCATCCCAAGACCCTGAAGGAGGCCGGAAGCGTAGTTCAACTGGGCAACAAGATAGAACTCATGTCACTGGAGACACAGATCGTCGTAGCCGAAAATGATGTGGAACGGACGAAAGACAATCTCAGTCGTTTGCGAGATCGGCAGGTGGAATTAGAGACCCTTGGGCAGTTCGTCAAGCGAGCCACGCCTCTATTGAAAGACAACACGAACGGTCGAGTTGCGATTGATTATTTCCTGGACATCATCAGGGAATTCAAAAATACGGCTCCCCCAGAGGAACACGTGAATTTTGCAGCGCTGGGTCGTATCGAGACCGATGTGACGGCCATCAAGGTTCGCTTCAATCAAGGATTTTCAGAAGGCAAGATCACTGTGGGCCGATCTTTGATGAAACCCACCCTCATCGGTCTGGCTGGGGGAGGCTTTCTGGCCTTCATGATTGCCATCGGGCATCGCCTGCTGCGTCGATACCGGGAGCAGAAGTCTCTGCAAAAGGCTATCTGAATCGTCGGGGCTTTTAAGAATTCAGCCATTCGGTCAAAACCGCCACCCCACTCAAGTCTTTTCGCCGCCTGATCACGAAAAAAAAGAACCGTTGAACGGAATCTCTCTTTTCTTTGACCATCACACGCAGTCGCTTCGCTCTTTGCAACTGAACCCCGGCCTTGGGCTGGCTGGCCTTGAAGTAGCCTTTAAGGTAGGCCGAAGAAGGGAAAAAGCTTCGAAAGACGAACCGGACACGTTCGACCCCCGTTTTATGCAGCAGGATCCGCGTCCAAAAAGTCAGCGCCCAACTCTCCCTGGAATTCTGGTTTTCCCAGATATTAAAGAGTGCGGCCTGCTGGATGATCGCCATGGTCTCTGGGGCCGAAGTCGCTTCGGGAGGCTCCATCACCTTTAGGACGTGTAGCGGAACCGCTGCACCGAAGTGGGTTCTGGCGATCTCGAAAACCAGCCAGACCGACCGTGACCACCCCAATGCCAAGGCTCTTTGGGTCAGAAAATCCCAATCCATCGGCCGGATAGGAGTTCGGATCATTTGAGCGATATCCATGAAGGCCCGAGGCCCCACATAAATAAAACGGTGCAGGATGGCCGCGTGGAACGCCAAGTACAGAAGATGATCTTCAAGGCACAAGGAACGGCAGCGGCGACCCGCAATCCTTTGTACCTCCGAGTGCAACCAAAACGTCTCTTCGCTGACGGCCAATTGCTCTGGGGTATCGACCAAACTCCAATGGACATCGATATAAGCGCCTGTCCTCAACTCGGTAATAGCGTGCTCCTTGGCTCCAGGCGCAATCTCTCGGATATCGGTAACCCCCGCAGGTACGTCATAACCCATCCCAGCGACCATAGCCGTGAACCGGGGCATGTCCTCCGGTTTCAACAGGAGATCGATATCCCCTGATCGGCGGGCGCTCATGTCCTGGTAAATGGTTTCGGCCAACCAGAGTCCCTTGACCATCATGAATTCGATGCCCTGAGCGTCGCACGCCTCAGCCATCTTCCTGAACACGCCTTGCTGCTTGAGGTTGGCCATCATCGTCCGCTGCATGACCCGATCCAGGCGACCCAAGCAGACCGGAGGCACGACGAGGCCTGACGCTGAATGCGCTCGGAGGTATTGCCGGAAGGGATGTGCGAGGCGTGATCGAATGGCGGCTCGCGTCAAAAGGGCCCAGTTCTCGTCCGTCAGATTCTCAAGCGAGGGGACCAACGATTGATCTGCCTCCGATCCAACGACACCTTGCAGTATCGAGTGACAGGCTTCAGGCGTCAGTGCGGCCATTCCGGTTTAATCCGGCGCTTGAGTCAAAGGGAAGATATATAGTCGATCCCGGTCATGCGAAATCTCAAACTGTAGTGCGTCACCTTTTGCGAGATCACAAGGTTCAGGCAGGATATGGAGCTGCGGGTCCCAGGAGGATCGCTGCGGTGGGCGGTTCTCAAAAACAATGCCCTCCCCAAAATCGAGTCGTAGCCAGCGCAAAAGAGACTCCACCGTACCGGAACGCTCTGCGGTTAGCATTAGCGTCTGCGACCCCTCCTGGGGAGCATTCTGAGTCAGATCGAACTGAATGAGCTCAACGGCCCCGGAAAGAGGCTCTACGTTGCCACCCCCTTTTCCGGCATTCAGCTCAATCGGGGTAAAGCGGTTGAAGGGGACCATATCAAACCCCATCACGCTGTCCATCCGGTAGTGTTGGCGATGTCCCGCCCCGCCCATCAAATATCCCATGGCAGAGACGACTCTGGGCAAAAGAATAGCCTCAGGTTTCAGGAACTTCGCTCTTGCCAACTCCGTAAGTGGTAGCACGGCTTCACCCAAAAGGGTGTTGTCGACGATTTCGGCCACAAAGAGATCCGCCCGTTCAGGCATATCGATGCCCAGCTGCATCGCATGGGCATCTTTCGAGATGACCGTAATCCGGTTCGCGAAACCATTTCGGGCGATGATCTCTTGCGCGACTGCCGCCACATCAGGTCGACGCTCACAGGTATAGACATGGGCAGCGCCCGCCCGGGCGGCCAGCATGGCCAATAGGCCGGTCCTGTACCAATCTCGAAGACCACCATTCCCGGTTTCACGAAGTGCTGAATGGCCCTGGCATAGGTTTCGTTTCGGATCTGATCGTGAACGATTCCAAAATGCCAAAGGGGGGCTTGATGACGGTTCAGCCAGTCGGTCAGGACGCGGACACGATAGTTTGAGGGGGCAAGACCTTGAGCGGTTTTTGCCAAAAGACGGGCATCGGCTTTCTGGCCTTGGCGGCGAAAGACCAACGCCATTTTGGCGAGACGTTCGGGGAAATCCTGCTTTTCAGCAATCGCCTGGACGAAGATCCGGGCGGGAGGCGTCAAGGCATCGAGATCGGGTACCCCTTTGGTTAACGAGGGGGCTTCAGATAAGGGGGAGGCATCAGCCATGGCAGTGGTATGGCAAAGAGGGGGATATATTGTTCAGTCGGTGTCGTCTTTTGGGGATGGTTCAGGATCAAACGCCACGAGTTGCGGATAGAGTCGCTTGCCACGGGTAAATTCGAGGTAAGAGTTATCCCCAATCCGGAATGCGGTATGAATCCAGCGGGCCAGGGTTTCAAATTTGATCAGCGCTTTATCCCGGGGGGTTCCCCGGGTGCGTCTGAAGCGGGTTTTAAGATATTGTTCGATTTCCGGTAACTCGTCCGCGAAGGTGTATTGATCGGCCGGCCCACAGGCCAACTCATATTCGGTGCAGCCGCGCTTGATGCGCATGGGGACTTCAGGCCCCAGTCTCGGGTCCTCGTCCATGGCCTTGCGCACCGCTCGGTAGACCGATCGGGCTTCCTCCAGCGTAATGCAGTAAAAGAAGCCGGAATAGATATTTTGGGTGGAGGGGCGATCCACCTCTGTTCCGCATTTGGAATTGCAATCAAAGGTCTGCTGAAACTCCCGAAGCGCCATGAGCTCCTTGAGGGTTCCGGGGATCACCACCACCTTGTAGCACTCCTTGCACCCATGAGGGACCTGAGACTCCCCGTAGGCATGATTAAACAAAAACCCCATGGAGAAAGAGCAGTCGAGATGCTTCTTTGAGCCGGAATGAAGCCAGGGAGAACCGCCACCCTCCCGTTGAGGCACCTCATAGGTCCCATCTTCATGCTGGATCAAACGCCCTGCGGCGACAGACCGATCCAGATTTTCCTGAAGGCTGTGTTTGCCGACTCTGAATTGCAGGGGCTTTTCCATGGCAGTCTGATTATTCGAGGATTTAGAAGGTTGAGCGGCGTTCACCCAAGTGGGGTTCAGGCCCCAGCGATCTGAACCAGCCCCATCTCCGACATTTGAGTCACGAACTGGGTCATGTCCTCACGGCAACGCGCCTCTTCAACCTCAAACTCGGAGCAAATCTTTGCGGTCAGGGCGTCGATCGACATGGGCTCTTCCAGAAGCTCCCAGATCCTCGGGCCAACCCCGCCCACGCCATAGTATTCGCCCTGTTCAATACTCATCATGACCAGATCGCCATCCATTTCAGCGGCGACCAGTTCTGGGTGACGGATCAGCGGGGTATCGGGGGTCAGATCAGTCATCAGGGGCTCCATGAGTTATGGCTAAATACAATCGTGGCACAGGATACAAGAGGGTAAATGGTTTGCAGCCGGGCCGGCAAGTGGCTCGACGTAGGATGGGCAAAGGCGATAGCCGTGCCCATCAGCGGCTTGGCCATCACGCCCGATGCTCCTGGGTCGGCTGTTCCGCCGATGCGCTTCCGAGACTGGAGCGACCATCGTCGTTGAAGCCGTTACACTTCAATGCACCATCACGGTGTCCAGATTCAACTCCAGGTAACTGGCTGCGGTAAACCCATCGATCAGTTGCGGTAGCGCCAGATGGAATAGCCGCATCAGTTCATCGTTATTGATATTGCCGGTCGAGATAAGTAGGAGTCGGCTGGGCCCTCCCTGGAGCAGGTGCGATTGTACAAAGTCAGCGTCTTTGGTCACGACGATTCTCGCCTCGGCATCGGCGATACGGACCACCTCCGCATCTGGGGTACGATTTCCTAGCGGTAGATCAAGCGTGTGCAGCGCGTCATGCCCCTGCTCTTGCAACCATCGCGATAGCCGGCGCGGGAGTTGCGCATCCACCAGAAATTTCATGCGGCGATGCGACTGACCCGGCTTACGTGAGTGACTTGGGCCGCATAGCCCAGACAGGCAAGAATATCTTCCCGGCTAAGGTCCTCGTAATCCGCAAGGATTTCCTCAATGGTCATCCCGCTGGCCAGCCATTGCAGCACGGATTCGACGGGATAACGCAGGCCTCTGAGGCAAGGCTTTCCATGGCATAAGGCCGGATCAAGGGTGATGCGCTCGTTAAGGAGTGGGTTCATGTTAGCTCCGTGAATTGAGCTCAAGCTTACCACCGGAAACGTGGCATAGTCTTTTCTGGACGGTACGATGAATGACGCTCTGCCCAAAAGATGGGCACGCGGTCCTTGCTCATCCTACCGGCTAGAGACAATCGTGGCACAGAGGCGACGGGAGAGTAAATGGTTTGCAGCCGGGCCGGCAAGCTCAACGTAGGCGGATGGGCAAAGGCGATAGCCGTGCCCATCACTTGCTCCGTTGCCTGTCCCTGATGGGCACGCGCGGCTTTGCCCATCCTACCCGTGAACCCGGCCTCAGGATGGGTCAAGGTGACAGCGGCGCCCATCGCCTCCTGCGACTGGAAAACCGCTGGCAGGCGGAGGGGCACCGGTTTGTCCGCTGGTGTCCTGCCAGCCGCGCCATGCTCCGCGACGTCAAAACTCAACTGGCGGTACAACTCAAATCCTGGTTGAGTTTGCGATGCGTTCACGTGAAGGGCCGAGGGGGCGCCAAGCAATGCACGCGATACACCCAGATCCTGACCGATCGCTATCCTTTTGTGGCGCGGTTTGATATCCGCTCCTACTACGAGAGCATGGATCATGGCGTGTTGTTGACCCAGTTGCAGACGGCCGGAGTGGAGCCCGTTCTCCTCGACATCATCAAGGACTATCTGTCTTTGCCCGATCAGGATAAAAAAGGCAGAGGCATGGTGGCCGGGGGCTCCATCTCACCGCTCTTGGCGGCGGCTTATCTGACGCCGCTGGATCGAACCATGGAACAGTTCGAGTCTCGTCTGGGCATCAAATACCAGCGCTTTATGGATGACTTTGTCATCTTCTCGCCTACCCGACACAAACTAAAGGCGGTTCTCCGCGAGATGTATCGGGTGCTGGATCAGCTCAAACTCAACGTTCACCCCAATAAACGCTTTATCGGAACCACTAAGAGAGGATTTGATTTTCTGGGGTATCGCTTCCACCCAAACCGTAAGCTGCGTCCTGCTGAGGTCAGTCTTAACCGATTATTTGAACGTGCCCGTCGGCTTCAGGAGCAAGGGGTCGATTTGATTCGGCTCCGGCAGTACGTTCAACGATGGTTCAACTGGCTGCATGGGGGTTTACAAGGACGGGTCAGTACGAAGGGGCGATTCACCCGGATCTGGATAGCTGTACTTAGACACCTTCATCCCATACGCACTGCGACTCCGCCACTCTGACGGCCTCAGGCTGTCTTGGCCTCAACGGCAAATGGGAGTTTTCCTCTATTTGGGAGGGGCGACGACTCGTGCGATTTTATGAGTTTCCTTGTTAGGGGTTTACCTTGCTTCTCTTCCAATTTAATGTCTTCCAAAATATCGTAACCGAAGGCTTTGCTTTTGTTGGAAGTGAGACTGGGGGTTTGATAGGGGGGTTTATGCGATTCATCAATGTCTCTAGCGGTTTTGACTTCTGTATCTGAAGCGATCCTTTCCATTTTCTTGTCTCCGGGCGGTTGGGTTTTGGATATTAGGTCTAAATGGCATCAATGGTTCTAACTATGAGCACGCATTCATACGACGAACCAACATAATACTTGACGCGACGGTGGATTATGGCATTCGAACGGGGCGTGACCATTCTATATCAGTCCGTAGGATGGGCAAAGGCGACAGCCGTGCCCATCATGGAATTGGATATCCGGCCCGATGGGCAAGCGCTGCTTTGCCCATCCTACTCTTGACACCCGTCGTTATGATGTGCGCCTCACGTTTTTGGGCAGCAAGCCCGACGGCCACGCACGTCTTTGTCCGTCCGACCAGCCTGACTTTCCCCTGGTCGGTCGGTCAGTCAGTCTGGCCCCAATCACCGGTTCCAGTTAGGCTAACGCTCTTTTGGCCGCCTTTGCCCGCATGTCCACCGTTCCTGACACCTCCGCCCCGTCTATCACCGTGACCGGTCAGGGCCGGCTCGATAACCTGCCCGAACTGCGGGCAACGCTCGGCGCGGACGCCCCGACCCGCGATGCCTCGTTGGCCGGCTGGCTGCTCGCCGGCTGGCAGCGCTGGGGCGAGGCGTTGCCCGAGCATCTGCTGGGGGATTTCGCCTTAGCCCTCCACGATCCCGGCCGGGGCACCACTTTTTTGGCCCGCGACCCGCTGGGCGTCAAGCCGCTGTATTACACGATCCAGCAAGGAAAATTGCATCACGCCTTCTCGGTCGCGGAGCTGCGCAAAAATCCCGAACTGACACTGACGCCAGATCCAGACTGGATGGCGAAGTATCTGCTGCATTTATCCATGAGCAATACCCATACGGGTTACCGGGAGGTTCGCAAACTCCCGCCGGGTCATACCCTCACTTATGTCCAGGGTCAGGAGCCGGTACTCCGCGAATATCACCACTGGCACCATGAGGCCCCCTGGGCCGCTCGCCGCGATCACCAATGGGTCGACCGTTACCGGGAAATTCTTGAAGAAGCCATCCGCTGCCGCATGGATCTTGAGGCCCCCATGGGCAGCGAAAACAGCGGGGGCATTGATTCGGCCACCCTCACCGCCTACCTCGCCCACTTTTTAGGGGAGCCCGGAGATCGGCTCTACAGCTTCGGATTCGCCACCTGTGAGCAGGAACCGGCGATGATTCTGGCCACCAGCCAAGCCCGAAGGATTATCCACAATTACCTCATCACCTCGCACAACCCTGAAAAGTCCTGGGACACGCGGGTGGACAAGATCATAGAAGTCATCGGCTACCCCGAGGAACATGGGAGCGGCTCCAGTCATATTCCGTTTTACGAGGAGTGTCAGAATAAAGGCATCAGAACGCTATTCTCCGGCTTTGGTGGTGACGAGGTGGTGACCCACCCCGGCCATCACCTGCGCTGGGAGATGCTGGACCGCCAGCATTACCTCAACCTCTTCGATATCCTCCCGGGTAATCCTGTCACGCGGTCACTGCGCTTTGCCAAGGCAACCCTTCTGGGACGGCGGCGGCCAACCTACAACCCCGACTTCCTTAGCGCCTGGAATGCCCGCTGGCCGCATCAATTGCTCAAGCCGGACGTGGTCGAGCGGCTTAATCTGCATGCGGTTTATATGGAAACCGCCCGCTACGATGCGCCGTATCGAAGCATCAATGACTTCATTCTTCAGGGCCTTCTGAAGATGCCTTATATCGCGACACGCATGGAGAATTGCACCCTGATGGCGGCCCACTATGGGGTGGATTACCGTTGGCCGCTCTGGGATACCCGCCTGGTCCAACAGTACCTTGCCACCCCCAGTATCGAAAAGGTGGGTCCCAAGGGGATCGGGCGTTACCTCCACCGCCGCGCGATTGATCACATCGTTCCCCAGCAAGTCGCCTGGAAGCCAAGTAAGGACATGGGGTATGGGGCGGCCCAACAGGATCGGCAAACCCGAGTGCTGCCTCTGCTGGCGGCCTGGGCGGAAGCGCTGGAGGCCGATCTTCACGCCGATCTCAAGGACATGGTGGATACGGCGAAACTTCGGCAGCAGATCGCCGCAGTAAAATCCGGCAAGGCTGATCAGGCCTTTGCGTTTTCCTTCATGCGCAGTGTGGGTGCTTTGCATCAACTGGATCGTTGGCTCAAGAGCCACAACGCGTGAGGTTTTCTCTCCAGTGTGGGCTTCAGATTTGGCTCAGGGAGGTCTGGCAACGCCGCCTGCCTCATGGTGTGATCCACTGGCGTTATCTTTTGCCGACCCCCAGCGACAAGATCCAAGCGCACCGAAAAATCTGGTGGCGGAGTGGGGATCGGTGGCCACGACCTTTGTGGCTTTTGGTCGAGGCTTTCCTTTGGATGCGCTGGGTCTCCTTCTATGCCTGGATTGCCAGCGGGCGATTGACCCAGGCTTTAGGCAAGGAGCGATCAGAGACAGGGAGCGATCAGTTTTCATCAGCTGGCTTTTGGCGCACCCTTGGATTGGCGCTCACATGGTGTATCCCGCCCCGGGACATTCGCCTGTTCGGTCTCATCGAGGCGCCCGCTACCGCCGCCGATTTCGTTTATGACCATGAAGTCCATGCGTATCACGGGCTTCGAAGTGAGGCGTTGGGCGTTAAAAGGTCATCCCTTCGGCACTTGCAGGATAAATCAGCGTTATCAGAGGTGTTGACGGCTCAGGGGGTCCCGATGGTTCCGACAGTCCTGAGCATTGCCCAAGGAGACAATCAGTCCTTTGTCAGCCGACTTTCATCAGACACCAAGGTCTTCTGCAAAATGCGCTCGGGCAACCAGGGCCGAGGCGCCTTTGCGGCATGGCATCAAGACGGTCGCTGGGTGGGGCAGACCTTTCAAGGTAAACCCCTTGAAACGATAGAGGCGCTTGAGTTGGCCTGGCGCTCGCTACTCAAGCTTGATGATGCACTGATCCAGCCTTATCTGATCAATCATCCGGAACTTGAGTCTCTGGCCCTGGATGCACAGACGGTCACGATCCGCTTGATCAGCACCTGGGATCAAGCGACAGTGAAGACCCTGCTGGCAATCCTGGAAATCCCCACGCACCGGGATCCTGAGACACAATCCACCCTGTATGCGATTTTGCCCATCGATGCCGAAACCGGTCAGGTCATGCCCTGGCCCAAGGCGCCGCCTCTCCCTGCCAAGGCTCAGGAGGCCGCAGCCACGGTGTTGGCGCTGCTGACGAGTAGCTGGCGCATTCCCTTCTGGGAGGCTTTGGTTGAAAGCAGTTTCAAGGCCCACGGGGTTTTTCCTGATGTGAGGTCGATTGCCTGGGATTGGGCCGTCACACCTGAAGGGCCCCGGCTGCTTGAAGGCAACACCGGCTGGGGCGCCTCAGTCCCGCAACGATTACTGGGCGGATTTCTGAAGGATGGGAAGATTTAGATTGCCTCGCATTCGCTGGCGAAGACTGGCCTGGGCTGCCGTTTTTGGTGGGGCGCTTTTCGGGGCTCTATGGCGTTATGCCCAGGCCCCCTACGTTCTGAATTTGCCGGATACGGCAAGGCTTCAGATGGAGGCCAACGTGGATCATTTCCGCTGCCTCAGCCTGAATTGTGCGGGGGTCGATCCATCACTCAATATTGAGGTGCTGGGAAACCCAGCAGCCCAGCGCTATCCAGATTGCAACAAGGCTTTTGCCCGTAACCCTTGGGATCTTGCTTTTCATGATGGACGCCTTTTTATTGGGCTTGGCGATGACAGCAACTCAGGACCCAGTGCCAATGCGGGGCCTGTTCCCGTTTTAGCCTACGACCTGAACTCAGGAAAGTTCACCCAGGAATCCGCCCTGGATGAGGAACAGCTGGATCGTTTTTATCGTCATGACGGCGCCCTCTGGGCGCCCGGAACTGACCCAAGGCAGAGCTGGCGACTGGGGAACCTCTATCGCCGGGACGGGGCATCATGGACCAAGCAAAGAACAATTCCCAAGGCCATCCATGCCCACGCCCTGACGTGGCACAAGGGGGCCGTGTTTGCGGGTCTTACCGCAACCGACGTGGTTCCAGAGGCTTTAGGCCAGGAGCACTGGGGCTCAGCCGCTGCCCGATCGTCCGACGGGGGCATCCATTGGGAGTTCTTTCCTCTGGGGGGGTTAAGAGTCTTTGAGTTTCTGAAGGTCGGCGGTCGACTCTACGCCACCGATATCTTCCCAGGTCCGGGAGCCGAGGCCTGGCTCAAGCGGGAAGGACGTGAGGGTAAGCATGCCCCCGTTTATGAATGGCTCGAAACGGGGGAATTCCAGCGGCGCACGGATCTGGATGCAGAGCATCTTTTTCCCGATTCGCCCCTGGCAGGAAAACGATCCGTCTCCATCGATCGGGCAGTGACCTGGGGTGATCGCTCGGCCTATCTTGGGATTTTCTCGGCGACCAAGGAAGCCCCTACTACTCAGGCGGCCTATTGGGCGGAGAGCCTCGCCGAAGGCAACCTTATGGTTAAACGGATTCCGCTACCGGAAAAGGCGCTGGCCTTGGATGTTCTGGTTGAGGGTAACCGCCTGTTTGTCCTTTTTAGTGAGCCTCAGGAAAATGGAGCCCCTGGATGGATCAATCAAGTGTGGTCCAGTGCCGATGGCGATAAGTGGATTCCTGAAATCCGCTTTAATGCACGCAACCCGGCCCGTGCATTTGAAAAAGTGGGAGAGGACTGGTTTTTCGGTCTGGGGGGTTTCTTGCCGCCCCAACCGGGGGTTTGTGCGCCTCAGGATGCAGCGACGGGGACCCTGCTCCGGGTTCGTAAAAACAGACATCAATAAGCGCACAGGACATGAGTGGGCTCAGGCTCGCTCACGCTGTCCTCTGGCTACTGGCGGCTGTCAGTCAGAGGTAGCCAAACCTCTTCATGGTCACTCCGTTGACCTCAATCAACCGTTCCACCTGCTCCGGGCTCAGTTGAGATCGACCCTTACCTGTTTGTCCTTGCCGAAAGAAACGCTCCGTATGACCTGGGCACTCCCGGAATCCTTTTTCGGATTCTTGCCGGGAGAGTTCGCGAAAATCACTGAATCGAATCGCCTTGGATACCCGGTCGGGACCGTCGGGTAACTTAACAACCACCGGCTAAAAGCCGGTGGGTTCGTGTAACGGACTGAAAGTCCGGATACGCGTCGACTGAACGACGCGTCTCGCTGGACTTCCTACACTGATTATCGTCTTCATCCAAGAAACTCCCTGCCATCTCTGAC
>SXGU01408259.1_pt1 | contig 12031 bp, 8 predicted proteins | sample 3174531 | NCBI WGS metagenome assembly SXGU01 (sample SAMN11356863, study PRJNA531348) | freshwater metagenome | isolation source: freshwater sample F1-140 | place: China: Fuxian Lake, Yuxi | collected 2017-12-25
GAAACTTCCCGGCGGTGGCAAGGCTCTCTTGTTTGAGAAGCCCACCGTCAATGGTCAGCCATCCCCGTTTCCTCTCGCGATCAACACCATGGGCTCTTGGAAGCGCATGGCGATGAGCTTGGGAGCCCAGAGCGTCGATGAGGTTGCTGCCGAGCTAGGCCAACTCATGAAGGCCAAGCCTCCGACCAGCGTGCGTGAAACCATCAAGCTCTTGGGAACCGCACTTGATCTCCGCCACGCCAAACCAAAAACTGTTTCGAACGGCCCTTGTAAAGAGGTCATCCACCGATTCGATTCGCCCGAGCCCGCCTCACTTTGGCCCGAGCCCCTGCCCATCGCACAGTTATCCGAACGCTATTCGGCGAACTTGCCCAGAGATCCCTTTCCTACACTCCTAAATTTGCCGATCCAGCAATGTTGGCCTTTGGATGGCGGTCGATTCATTACCTTGCCGTGCGTCGTCACTCGTGATCCGGATACGGGCGAGCGCAATGTCGGCATGTATCGGATGCAAGTTTACGATCCTCAGACCACGGGGATGCACTGGCAGCTCCAGAAAGTTGCCGCCCGCCACGGTCGCCGTTACTACCAAACCAAACAACGAATGCCGGTTTCGGTTTTCCTCGGTGGCGATCCGGTCTTTCCTTTCTGTGCCACCGCGCCGTTGCCTGACGGTTTGGATGAATTTTTGCTCGCCGGCTACCTCCGTAAAGAATCGGTGAAATTGGTTAAATGCGAAACCAACGACCTCGAGGTTCCAGCTAATTCAGATTTCGTGATCGAAGGCTATATCGACCCTTCTGAGCCGCTTCGGGTGGAGGGTCCTTTCGGCGATCACACGGGTTACTATTCGCTCGCTGATCAATACCCCGTATTCCACATCACCGCCATCACGCACCGCAAGGATGCTGTTTACCCGGCTACTGTCGTGGGGATTCCGCCGATGGAAGATTTTTATATCGGTGCAGCTAGCGTTAAACTTTTCCTCCCGATATTCAAAATGAACTTCCCGGAGATCGTGGATATCGCCCTCCCAGCCGAGGGAGTTTTCCACAACCTCGTCGTCGTCAGCATCCGGAAGACATACCCCATGCAGGCTTTCAAAATCATGCACGGGATGTGGGGAATGGGGCAGATGATGTTCACAAAGTATATCATCGTCGTGGATGAAGATGTGGATGTTCACAACACGAGTGCCGTGTTGTTCCGCCTCTGTGCCAATACAGAACCTCAACGAGACACCATTTTTACGAAAGGTCCGGCGGATGTCCTCGACCATGCGACAGCGGACCTTGCCATTGGCTCTAAACTCGGCTTCGATGCTACTAAGAAATTAGCGGGCGAAGGGTTTCGCCGTGAGTGGCCGCCATTGATTCAAATGGATCCCAAAGTCAAAGCTCGCGTTGACACCATGTTCCCGAGCTAACGCCGCAGAAAAGCGGGTTTCTCAATGATTGCGTGCTCTCTTGGAGAGCGTCATAATTACAGCCATGTCGTCTGCCGAATACGTCCACCTTCATCTACATACCGAGTATTCCTTGCTCGATGGAGCCTGTCGGCTGGATCGATTGATGGATCGGGCGAAAGAACTAAATTTTTCCGCACTTTCGATCACTGACCACGGTGTGATGTATGGGGCGATTGAGTTTTATCAAGCGGCACGAGCGAAAGGAATAAAACCCATCATCGGTTGTGAAGTTTATGTCGCGCCGGGAAGTCGATTAGAAAAGAAAAGCTCCGTCGGCGGCAAAGATGTTTATAACCATCTGGTTTTGCTGGCCAAAGACCAAGTGGGCTACAAAAACCTCGTTAAACTGGTCAGCGATGCCCATATCAAGGGTTTCTACTATAAACCCCGCATCGATAAGGAGATTCTCGCCGCCCACAAAGAAGGTTTGATCGTGTTGTCTGGTTGTCTGGCGAGTGAAATCCCGCAGTTCATTCTCCACGACGATTTACCTCGCGCTCGACAATCCCTCGACTGGTTCAAGCAAACATTCGGCGCAGATAATTTTTATCTCGAACTCCAAAACCACGGAATCGCGGAGCAAGCCAAGGTCAACCGCCACTTGTTGCCCTGGGCTCAGGAGTTCGGCTTAAAAACGGTCGCTACGAATGATGTCCACTACGTCCGAAAAGAACACTCCCACGCTCACGATTGCCTCATTTGCCTAGGAACCCAGAGCCAGTTGAGCGATTCCAAGCGGATGCGCTATGTGCAGGAGCAGTTCTATTTGCGATCAGCGGAGGAAATGGCTGCAGTGTTTTCCGAACTACCCGAAGCAGTCAAAAACACGTTGGAAGTGTCGGAGAAATGTAATTTAGAAATCGAATTCGATAAACTTCATTACCCGCTTTTTAATCCTCCAGAACATTTCACGCGGGAAGGATTCCTCCGCAAACTTTTGGCTGATGGATTGGGTCAACGCTACGGGATTTTGGCTCACGCGGAAGGTTCGGAGTTCCGCGTAGAGGCCATCGAGGATGCCCGTCGTCTGCCCACTTTTAAAAGCTCAGAAGGAGCTCAAGCCCTTTTCAACAACCTTCAGGATCCTGATGTCGCTGCAGCGGTAAAGGGGGTGATTGATCGGTTGCAAACCGAACTGATCACCATCGAGAAAACGGGGTTCATCAGCTATTTCCTAATCGTCGCTGATTTTGTGGCCTATGGCCGCACCCAAGGGATCACCTGTGTTGCCCGTGGTTCCGCCGCAGGTTCCATTGTCACATTTTTGCTCGCGATCTCCAACGTTGACCCCATTCGATATGGCCTCCTTTTCGAACGGTTCCTGAACCCGGAACGCGTCAACCCTCCAGATATCGATATCGACTTTGCAGATGATCGCCGTGCGGATGTGATCGAGTATGTCCGGGCGAAATACGGTCGTGATTCGGTCGCTCAAATCATCACCTTTGGCACGATGGGGGCAAAGTCCGTCGTTCGCGACGTAGGTCGCGTCATGGGGCTCAGCTATGGCGAGTGTGATCGTCTCGCGAAAATGGTTCCTAACGAGCTGAAGATGGATTTAACCAAAGCACTCAAAATCTCTACCGAATTGAAGAGTGCTTATGATACCGAGGAGGTCACTCGCGAGTTGATCGACACGGCGTTTATCCTTGAGGATTTAACCCGTAACTCCTCCGTTCACGCAGCAGGCGTTGTCATCGGCGATCAACCGCTCGATAACCTCCTACCGCTCAAGCAAGACGAAGACGGCACGATCGTCACCCAATACGCCATGGGGCCCGTAGGTGATTTGGGTCTCCTGAAAATGGATTTTCTCGGGCTCAAAACTCTGACGGTGATTCGCAACACCGTGCAGATGATCCAAGAGACCCGCAACATCGAGGTCCCAGTTGATGATCTGCCATTGGACGATGCAAAAACTTACGAGATTCTCAACAAAGGCAACACCATTGGCGTATTCCAATTGGAATCTAGTGGAATGCGGGATCTCTGCCGCAAATTCCAGATCAGTTCCGTGGAGCACATCACGGCCTTGATCGCTCTTTATCGCCCCGGACCCATGGACCTCATCCCGGAGTTCATCAAACGACGCCATGGCGAAGTGAGAATCGAGTATGCTCATCCGTTACTCGAACCGATCTGTAAAGAAACTTACGGCATCATGGTATACCAAGAGCAGGTCATGCTGGCGGCTCAAGCTCTCGGTGGGTTTACTCTAGGAGCTGCCGACCTTTTACGGCGCGCTATGGGTAAAAAGAAGGTTGAGGAAATGCAGAAGCAACGCGAGAAATTCGTGAAGGGCTGCGCTTCCACTAACAAAATCCAAGCCGTCCAAGCAAACCAGATTTTCGATCTGCTCGAAAAATTTGCTGGCTACGGGTTCAACAAATCCCACGCCGCCGCTTACGCCATGGTGGCTTATCAAACAGCCTACCTAAAGGCTAACTACCCCGTCGAATTCCTCAGTGCGATGATGACGAATGACATGGGAGACACCACTAAACTGGGGATCCTTATCGCTGAGTCAAAAGCGTTCAAAGTCGAAGTACTTCCTCCTGATGTCAACGAGAGCCAGATCAACTTCGGCCCCGCACGAGGTGGCGAGGTGATCCGGTTCGGCTTGGCCGCTATCAAAGGGGTGGGGGAACATGCGGTTGAAAGTATTCTGAAATCACGAAAAGAAGGCGGAAAATTTCGATCCTTGGCCAACTTGTGCGAGCGAGTCGATTCTCGCACCGTGAGCAAGAAAGGGCTTGAAGGGTTGATCCGCAGCGGTGCCTGTGATTGTTTTGGAGAGGCACGCGCCACCCTCTGGGCTTCTGCCGATCATACCTTGGCTCGTGCTGCTTCTCTCTCCCAAGATCGTCAGCGCGGGCAATCCTCCCTGTTTGGCGTGATTGAGGACAGCAGTCAAACCTCTGGCATCGAGAAAACTCTGAGGCTTCCAGAATGGCCATTGAACGACATCTTAGCAGCAGAAAAGGAGTTGCTCGGATTCTATGTCACCGGTCATCCGTTGAGCCCCTTGGCTCCATTGCTCCAACGTTACGGCCTTTCTACTAGCCTCACCGCAATGCAGGTGCCAAACCGTAGCATGACTCGCATTGGGGGAATGATTGCCACAGTCCAACAGGGTGTTTCTAAAAAGAACAACAAACCCTATGCGATGGTGACTGTGGAAGATCTCGAAGGATCTTTTCAACTCCTTTGCATGAATGAAAACTACGACAAATGTCGTGAGTTGTTAGTGGTCGGAAAACCGATCCTCGTCACCGGAGAAGTCAACAACAGCGAGGATAAACCCAAACTCTTCCCCACGGAGATCATCCCCCTCGAGGAAGCTCCTCGGAAATACACCAAACAAGTTCACGTCAAAATCCCGATGGCTTCCGTGCAACCGGAGAGGCTGGATGCACTCTTTCATCTCGCCTCGAGACATCCGGGTAAATGTCCACTTTTTCTGTGCTTCCGAAAACCAACAGGCGAACTAATCTTCATCGAAACCCACGATCGCTTCTGGGTGAATCCAAGCCAAGAGCTAGCAACCCAGATCGATGCCCTGTTGGGTGAGGACAGTTACTTTCCTAAAGTAGACGCTTCCATTCCGGAGCGGGTCGCCAAGAAATGGGAGAAACGCAGCAGCGATCCCGACAGCGAAGAATGATCAAGGTATGAATCCCCATGAACTGCCACACACACATTCCTGTTTTGTTTGCGGTGAGTCCAATCCCATGGGCTTAAATCTACGGTTTCACGCTCATGGCGACGAAATACGATCCGTATTCACCCCTCGAAATGAGCACGTAGGATTCAAGGGCGTTATCCACGGTGGGTTATTGGCCACTGTCCTCGACGAAATCCTCGTGTGGGCCTGTGCAGTTCCGACGGGGCAATTTGCATTTTGCGCCGAGTTAACGGTTCGTTTTTTGAACCCCGTCCAACCCAATCAACAATTGAACCTCATCGCCACCCTCACCGACAATAAACGTGGGAAACTCCTCATCGCTGAAGGTCGCATCGAGAATGAGGCAGGAATCCTATGCGCCACTGCCACAGGAAAATACATCCCGATTCCAGTGTCCAAAATCGGAGGTATGATGGAGGAACTTGTCGGCGGCACTCATCCGTTCACTCTGGCTAGCACTCAACGGGTGGATTCATCGAACCCAATTCAATAAACCCCGAAACAATTCACTCAGAATTGTGTTTTTGTAAAACCGGCTTTACTTCCCCCGGTGTGTTGGCACACGATCGTTTTCGATGAAACGAGTTTTGTTCGTGATGAAATGGGTTCCCGTCGTCGTCGCAGTTGGATTCCTCACCGCTTGCGCACCGACGCTCACCAACCTCACTCCCAACACGCAACTCCGCAACGCGAACGGGGTTTATCCGTTTGAAGTCATGTGGTCGAGTCACGATGCCACGATTCGCACCAACTCAATGCAACCGTTCGTCGTCGTTGGATTCGAGCAATACCCCATGCGGCAGTCCCCTAAATTGCCCAAACGTTGGGAGGCTGCAGTGCCGATCTCCACAACCAATCAGTTCTTAAATTACCGCTACAAATTCGATTATCTTTACAACGCACTCGGTCAGCAACGAGGGAACAGCCGAATGTCTCCTCCATACCAATTGGAAGTGATCGACAAATAACCCTTCGGCAAAAAGCCCTCCGCGAAGGGCACCTTTGTGAGCCAGACACCGAGCATGCTGATCCGCGATACTCCCGCTCAGGAGCGTCCTCGGGAACGCCTCTTGAGCCAAGGCGCGGCTCAACTCGATTCCGCAAGTCTCATCGCAATTCTCCTACGCACCGGAACTAAGGGCGTTTCCGCTCTCACCGTTGCTCAACAGTTGCTCAATAAGTTTCAGACCTTGCAGAGGCTTGCCCAAGCCACCATTCCCGAACTCCGTCAGATCAAGGGTATCGGACGCGACAAGGCCATCGCGCTCCAGAGTGCCTTCACCTTAGCCACCCGCATGGCTCGTGAATTGCACTCAGAAGCTCCCTTGCTCGATACACCCGAGAAAATTGCCGATCTCCTCCGCGAAGAATGTCGTGCCTCCTCGGTCGAGGTTTTTCTTGTGGTTTTACTCAACGCTCGGCGTCGATTGATCTCGATTGAAAAAGTCTCCCAAGGCACCGTCGATGCCACCGTCGCTCACGCACGAGAAGTTTTTCGTGCCGCGATCACGCGGAACGCATCGACAATTGTCCTAGCTCATAATCACCCCAGCGGCGATCCCACCCCCTCTGATGCGGATATTCGGATCACTCGCGACCTGATCCGTGCTGGCCAACTCCTCCATATCGAAGTGCTCGACCACGTGATTATGGGCCGGGCAGGAAATTCAGGAGTAAATGATTATTCTTCCCTCCGCGAACTAGGGCTTTTTTCTGCCTGATAACATTTCATGATCCATCCTACCGCGATTATCTCGCCACAAGCTCACGTCGATTCATCCTGCGAAATTGGCCCCTACTCCGTCATCGACGCCCACGTGGTCCTCGGTGCCAATTGTAGAGTTGGGCCTTATGTGCATCTCACGGGTCACACCACCCTAGGTGCAGGAAATGTGCTTCACACGGGCTGCGTCATCGGAGATTCACCACAAGACCTGAAATACAACGGCGATCCGACCCGCGTTGCCATCGGAAATAACAACACCTTCAGGGAGCACGTCACCGTCCATCGATCCAACAAATTAACCGAGGACACCGTGATCGGTTCGAACAATATTTTCATGGCGCATAGCCATGTCGGGCATAATAGCCTGCTTGGCGATCGAATCATCGTGGCAAACGGAGCCCAAATTGCAGGTCATGTCACTATTGCAGATAGTGCCTTTATTTCCGGTAATTGCTTAATCCACCAATTCGTCCGGATCGGGCGATTCGCTTTAATGCAAGGCGGTTCCGTTGCAACCCAAGACATGGCACCCGCGACCATCCTGCGAGGAGTCAACGAATTGTGTGGCCTCAACATGGTCGGGCTCCGTCGGGCAGGAATCACCAGCGCGGAACGATTGGAACTCAAACGCCTCTATCACTTCCTATTTCGCTCCGGACGAAACTTGAGCATTGCAGTCCAAGAAGCAACACCACTGTTCACAACCCCTCTGGCATTAGAAACCCTCCAATTCATTGCCTCAACCAAGAGAGGAATTTGTAGCGGAGCTAGGACGACCAACGAGACTCCCGAAACTGAGTCCTAATCGGTAAAACAAAAAACCCTTCTCAGAAACCTGAGAAGGGTTGATGAAACGGTTAAACCGTCAGAATTAGAACTTGTAGATCACGTCAGCAGCGACAGTGAATGCATCTTCGCTGGTGCCAGCTGCACCATAAACGGCTTCACCGCTATCCCAACGACCTTCCAAGCGGGTCAACACATTTGCCCAGAGGTCATACTGTGCAGTCAATGTCACAGAATGAAGATTCTCATCTTTATCCAGTTCGATTGTGTCATAGCGACCATTCAATTTGAGCTTTTCAGTCAATGCATAGCTCACGTATCCAGCGAGTGTCCATGTCTTTTGGCTGAAGGTTCCATTTTGGAGGTAGTCAAACCCAGCACCCACGGAAAGACCCGTGATACCAGTGTTGATCGTCGCACCTGCGTAATAGCTGTTGGAAGATTCTGTGGCTAATGGGCCTTCTTCACGAACAACTCCGAGGTTCATGGTCGAACCAGCGATAGGACCAGTGCCTTCTGGCAACGTGATGGTCGCTGTGCCTAAGTAAGCCAAACGGCCTTCTTTAGCGGAGCTATTGTTCGAAGCAGCTCCGAACGAGTTGCCCGTGTTAGCAACACCAGCAGCGATGCTCAGTGCGTCCATAATTTTGTAGCTAGCAAGCACACCAGTGTGATGATTGGGTTCGATAGCAAACCCATAAGAACGGCTGAAGTTCGGGTTGCTGCCTGAATCGAACTGTTCGTAGCCGATCGGGGTGTCGAACACGCCCGCCTTGATGTCGATTCCGTTGCCCACAGGAGCGCGGAGAGCGACGTAAGCCTGTTTGATTGGGCTATTGCCACCGTAGAACGCGACTGCGTCAGGGCCGTAAACGAGGTCGGTCCTGAAACCAGCACCGAATTGGTCTTCGGAAACTGCCTTCTCGAGGGTGAGGCGGGCCGAGTTAAAATTAAATCCGTCTTGGCGATCAGCACCATCAAAGCTGCGGCCCGGCAGATCGCCGTTCCGTGCAGTGTTGATGCTGGCTGAGGTTTCCACAGCACCGCTCATGGTTAGACCGGCGAACGCTGAGTTAACTGCATTTTCTTCGGCTTGAGCAACAGTGGCCAAGCTAACGATTCCGACGGCCGCGAGGCCTAGGGTCCATTGGTTGAACTTCATTCTGATTTCCTCCTGCTTGTGTTTTTTGTCTTCAGTGACTAACTAAATCTCGTTTTAACGCGTTTCATCCGGCAAAAACAGTTCACCGGTAACACCAAAAACGGTGCATTGATGATGAATTTACAGGTAAGGGTCCGCGTTAGCAACATTATTTTTTTCAGTTTTTCTCGTGTTATTTCTGAGAGTGAGGTGCCCATTTCGCCCCCAAACGCTTGTGTGATAGCAGCCAAGAATAGAGTTCTTCATTGGCGTAAGCCTCTTTCCATGAATCATGTCCGGTTTCGGGGTAGATCGTAAGTTTCGCTTCGTTCCCAATTTTGCGGAGCGCGTCCACCATCCGTTGGGATTCTTCCGGTTTCACCACGTTATCTTTGCCGCCATGAAACGCCCAGACGGGAAGTGTTTTGAGGGAGGCGACTTTTTTAGGATCCGCTAACAGCACCTTCAGTGAGTCACCTCCTCCACAAACCGGGGCGATGGCTGCAAATATCTCAGGGTGGGTGAGCCCTAAACTCCAACTGCCGTAGCCACCCATGCTCAAACCAGTCAGATAAACTCGTTCCGCATCCACTTGATGGCTGGCGTTGATTTCATCCAAAAGCCCCAAAAGGACATCGTTATCCCAGCGCGCACCTTCGGGGCATTGTGGTGAGACCACGATGAACGGAAAGTTTGCTTTGGTTTGCACTAGCATCGGCGGGCCGTGGGCAGCGACTTTGGTGACATTACTCCCGCGTTCGCCAGCTCCGTGAAGAAAGAGCATCAACGGCCATTTTTTCTGGGGATCCTTACCGTAATCTTGGGGGAGAAATAAAAGGTAATCGGCATTCACCGGTTTCGTGATCTTCCGTTGAAACGCCTTGATGGTCTGGTGGGTTGGAGCCACTGGGTTTTGTGCCTGCGTCAGGGAAACACCCGTCGCGAGGAGAAGGGAAAGGAGTAAGGTTGTTTTCATTTATTTTCGAGTTCCATTGTGCTGAAGCCTGAGCATGAGGGAACATCGCCGTTGGGGGCAACCTCAACAAATAGTTGCGATTTGGGCGACAGGGTAGGGTGGTCTGAACGCAAAACAGGCGTTTGGGTTGAACCAAACGCCTGTCGTGAAAACTAATTCAGGGTAGATTAGTAGCGTCCGCCACCGTCGCCACCGTATTCGCGACGAGGTCCGCGACGGTCATCACGACCCCCACCACCACCGCCGTAACCGCCACCGCCACCACCATAACCGCCACCACCATAACCGCCACGTCCGCCACCGCCACCACTTGGGCGTTCTTCACGAGGACGAGCCTCATTGACAGTCAAAGGACGGCCATCTAGCGCAGCACCGTGAAGAGCCTGAATGGCTGCTTCTGCTGCTTCCTTGGTTTCCATTGTCACGAAGCCGAAGCCGCGTGGGCGACCGGTCATTTTATCAACCATCAGGTTGACGTCGATGACGGTGCCGTGAGCCGCAAATGCATCTTGCAGATCGTTTTCGGTTGTTTTGAACGACAGATTGCCGACAAACAATTTAGTACTCATTGATTAACTTGATTCCGTAGTGAACTCTGTACTGGCTAGACTGTTCCCGACGGCCGGGTTTAAGATTCATCACGGAAACTTACCTTGACGATCCACCATGCCTGCGCTGCTTACAGGTAAACTAACAGTGAGAACTTCTACACGGGATCCCAATCGTTGCCAAGTATTATTTATTACCTGTTTATCACCTGTTCTGGTGATAAACCTTCGTCGCCGTGGTTTTCAGTCTTGGGCTAAGGTTACTTTTTTGTCGAGGTTCGGATTCGGTAAAGTTTTGATGCCGTACGGAGGATCAGACTGTCTCTCGCGATGGCAGGGGTTGCCATGCACATTTCATCCAAGCTGTTCTTACCGATGAGTTTGTATTCCGGGCCTGCTTGGAAAACGAATGTGTCGCCATCCTCGCTCAAACAAAACACTTTGTTGTCATAGGCCCATGGAGAAGACGTGAAGGCAGAGATCCCTTCGGGGTTGATGCGTTGTTTCGCATAAAGCTCGCGGCCCGTCGTCGCGTCGCGGGAACTGAGAAATCCGAAATCGAAAAGCACATAGAACTGCCCCCCGTAGAGCAGAGGAGATGGATTGTAAGGCGCACCGGTCTTGTCGCTCCATGCGACGAAAGCGTTGCTGGTTTCGGATTCTTTGAGGCTAATGTCGCCGGAAGCTCCGGGGCGGATCGCGAAGACGGGTCGGTTTTTATCTCCCACATATCCTGAACACACAAACAGCAACCCGTTGTCCGCGAAAGGAGTGGGGATCACAATGGAGGACATCCCACCGAGCTCCCAGAGTAGTTTCCCTTCCTGATCATAGGATCGCACCTTGTTGCGGCCGGGAACAATCAGTTCTGTCCGTTGAGCGTGTTGCCAGATATACGGGGTAGCCCAATTGCCTTTCTCGTCTCGGTCCACCTGCCAAAGTTGTTCTCCTGTTTTTTTGTTCAACGCAACCAAGGAGGATTTCTCCTCATTGTCGATGACGATGAACAGACGGTCTTGATGCAACACAGGCGAGGCTGCGGTTCCCCAACCATTCACCGTTTTATGATGTCCCCAATGCTTGGACCACAATTGTTTACCTTTCTTATCCAGACAAAAGATCCCCAAATTACCGAAATAAGCATAGACGCGCTCCCCGTCGGTGACCGGGGTTTCCGAGGCGTAAGTGTTTTTGAGGTGAAGGGTGGACTGCGGGGAACCTTGGTGGACTTGTTTCTCCCATGTCTTTTTGCCGCTCTTCCAGTCGAAACAATAGACCATCCAGTGATGGGTATCCTTGGTGATCGTGTGGCGGTCGCCACCGAAGTAGAGGCCCTTTTTTGGGGGTTCCACCTCGCCATCGCGGATCACTGAAGTCACAAAAATCTGATCGTTCCAAACAATAGGCGAGGACCAACCCAATCCCGGAACCTCGGTTTTCCACGCGATATTTTGGTTGGTGCTCCAAACCGTGGGTAATCCTTTATTAGACCCAACCCCCATGGAGTGTTCCCCCCGGAACTGTGGCCAGTTGATTTGCGCCCAAGATTGTGTTGAAGCCACTAGCGTAAGAAGAGTTAAGATTTTAACCACGGCTCCCACCCTATCCCAAAAACCATGAGGCGCAAAGTTTTCGAATTCGGCACGTTTTCGGTCATCATAGGATTTATAAATCTGCGGCAACCTGAATTGACATTGATGC
>SXGU01080059.1_pt1 | contig 12028 bp, 10 predicted proteins | sample 3174531 | NCBI WGS metagenome assembly SXGU01 (sample SAMN11356863, study PRJNA531348) | freshwater metagenome | isolation source: freshwater sample F1-140 | place: China: Fuxian Lake, Yuxi | collected 2017-12-25
CTTCGCCCTTGGGGTTTTCCCAGAGGCTGAAGGCAAAGCGGTTGTCGGTGCTGTCTTCAAGGCCCACGACCTTGGAATCGGTCGCAATCTCGGCGAGGAGTTCCAGACTGTCGGCATCGAAAAACTTGACGCCGCCGGGGGTGTAGTTGGCGGCGGCAACGATCCTGCCGTCCTGCGAGATGGCGCCGCCGATCGAGTTTCCGGACTGGATCACGCGCTTCACGATGGCCCCGGTGAGCATGTCTATCTTGGTGAGTCCGCCATCGCGACCAAACACGAAGGCGTAGCGTTCGTTACGAGAAAAGACCATCGAGGCATGCGAGAGGTCGCCCAAGCCTTCGATGCGGCGCAGGACGCTGGGCCGGCTGGTGTTGACCTCCAGCAGGGAGCCGCTGGCGCGTTCGACGATCAGGCCCAGGTCGCCGGTGGGCATGGGTTCGCTGGCCAGCGTGGGTGATGCGGCTGACAGCAAGGCCAGCAGGGACAGTAAAACGGTTCGTTTCATTTCGGGAAACCCTGTTGCAGTTTTTCGACGATCCATTGGGTGTCTGCATCATCCAGGAAGGGGGCCCAGCCCGGCATGGCCGTGCCCGGCATGCCGAAACGGATGGCGGCGGCAATCGACTCGGCCGGTTTGTCACGCAGGGCGGTGGCGGTGAGCGGTGAGCCCAGCCCGCCGGTGAGATGGAGGCCATGGCAGAAACCGCACTCCTGACGCACGAAGCGGGTGAGTTCTTGTTGGCGGGCGGTGTCGGGTGCCGCGGTTGCCGAGAGTGGCAACAACATCAGCAGAGTGAGTAGTTTCATTCTGAAGCGGATGCCTGTATGGGTTGATTTTTTGCAGCACAGCACGCTGCGCTGCAAAAAACCCACTCCCGTAGGAGTGGGAAGAGAGGAAGACTAATCAGTGTGCATTAATACACATCTTGCACAGTGTTGTACAAGTTGAACTTGCCGGTCGGGGTCACCAAACGCTTGTCCTTGATGACGGTCTTGACCTTGCGGGTCTTGTCATCCATGACCACGATGGCCGATTCCTTGGTCTTCGGGCCCCAGACGGAGAACCAGACCTCGTCGCCGGCCTTGTTGTACTCAGGATGCGTCACACGGCCTTCGGCGATGCCGGCTGCCTTGGCCAGGTTCATGACCACCGCGGGTTTTTCCAGATCGTTGAGATCAAACACCGAGATGGACTGACGCAACTCGTTGTCAGGTGACAGGGCAGCATCGACCCACAGATTCTTGGATTTCGGATGGGTCTTGATGAACAAGGAGCCGTTACCGTGGTTCTTCAGGCTGCGCACCACCTTCCAGGCATTGGCCTTGTGCTTGTCCGGATCGGTGCCGATCACGGCCACGGTCTCGTCGCCCAGGTGACCCGTCGCCCAGACCGGACCAAACTTCTTGTCGTTCCAGTTGGCGCCACGGCCCGGGTGCGGCTTCACGCCGACCTTGACATTGGCGGCCAGCTTGCCGGCCTTGGTATCGACCACGGATACGGTGTCGCGCATGTTAGCGGCCACCATGAAGTAACGCTTGGAAGAGTCCCAACCGCCGTCGTGCAAGAAGCGCTCGGCCTCGATCTCGGTGGTCTTCAGGCTCTTCAGGTCGGAGTAATCCACCAGGAGGATCTTGCCGGTTTCCTTCACATTGACCACGAACTCGGGCTTGATGTGAGACGACACGATGGAGGCTACGCGCGGCTCAGGGTGATATTCGCCCTCGTCATAGGTGTAGCCCCGGGTGGAGACGACCTTCTTCGGCTCCAGGGTGAAGCCGTCCATGAAGACATAGGCGGGCGGCCAGTAAGAACCGGCGATGGCGATCTTGTCTTCAAAGCCCTTGTACTTTGAGGTGTCGATGGAGCGCGCATCGGAACCGGTACGGATAGTGGCCACGGTCTGCGGGGTTTCCATCCACAGGTCGATCAGGTTGATCAGGCCGTCGCGACCGGTGGTGTAGAGGTAACGGCCGGACTTGGAGAAGCGGGTGATGTGCACGGCGAAGCCGGTCTTGAGAATGGTGACGATCTTCTTGGAATCGCCGTCAATGATGGCGAGTTCGCCCGAGTCACGCAGCGTGACCGAGAAGATGTTGTCCAGATTGAGGTTGTTCATCTTCTTGGTGGGGCGCTTGTCGACCGGGACGAGCAACTTCCAGGACGCCTTCATCTCTTTCAGGCCCCATTCCGGCGGGGTGGGGGCCGGATGCTGGATGTAACGGGCCATCATGTCCACTTCGGCGGCGGTCATCTCGTTGGAGGTTTCAAAGCCCGGCATGCCGCCGGCGGTGCCGTAGCCGATGAAGGCCTTGAGCGCGTCTGTGCCATATTTCTGCATCGGGCCAGGCAACAGGGCCTTGCCGGTGGCGCCCTTGCGCAGCACACCGTGGCAACCGGCGCAGCGGTCGAAATAGATCTGACGGCCGGCATCAAACTCGGCCTTGGTCATGGCCGGGGCATTAGGGTCGGAGGATTGGTACATGTCCAGTTTGCCTGCGCCTGCGCCGGCACCTGCCAGATACATGGCTTCCGGAGAAGCCTTGTGGTCTTTGGAGGCATTTGAAGCGTATGCGCTTGAGATGGCCAAGGGGAGGGCGGCGAGCATGAACAGGCCGGTGAGCATGGATTTGTGTGACATCTGTGCGGCTCCTTTGTGTGGGTTAGGGGTTAATCAAGCTCGTCGAGAATGACCCTGTGGCGAGTGGGGCGAAATATGCCGACATTGCCCTTGGATAGCCTTGACATAGGTCAATATTAAGACGCTTTTGACCTAAATATAAGTTTATTGATCTATGTCAAACAAGATTTCAGTATCTTCATGCACTATGCGGCCCGCAACACAAACAAGGAGAGCTTCATGATTATTGAACCTGTCGCACTGGCAAATTTCTTTACCGTGTTTTTTTCGGCCGCCATGGTGATCATGACAGGCGCCACTTACGCCTTGCTGTTTGCCTATTCGCGTCTGCGTCAGCGTCCCCGTCTGATGCCGCTGGCCTATCTGGCCTATCTTGGATTATCGGTGTCCGTTTACACGCTGGCTCAGGCCGCGAACCTGTTCAACGACACCTTCTGGACCTTCATCGTGGGGCTCATGCTCCTCGGTTATTTCGTGGCCCCACATGGGGTCTGGCATCTTTGCGTGGCGACCCATGACCAGGAATCGGTCGATGGGCATAAGCCGCACGATGAAGGTAATCCCTCGTTTGTTCGTTCCTAACCCCACTGTAACAACCTTCAATAGGAGGCTTCGCTATGAGCCAAACTGCGTGGTGGGCATCTGAATCCTTGTGGCGTAAATCCGCCATCTGGGTGACAGGCGTCTCATTCATTTTCCTGATCTACCTAACCTTCGATACGCTACCGTACATCAAGGCGGGCGGTACCAATGTCCACGGATTCTCGGTGATCAACAAGCGTATTGACTACCAGTACAACGAGGCCAAGCATCGTTATCTGCCGGTCATCGGCCAGGACGAGCCGCTGTTCGGCAAGATGCTGACCGAAGCGGAGGCGGAAGCCCTCGTTTCCAAGGGCAAGCTGACCACGCAGGCCAAAAACTGCATGGAATGCCATACCCTGTTGGGTAACGGTGCCTACTATGCACCCGACCTGACCAAGTCTTGGTTGGATCCGGCGTGGGGCTCCAAGGAGACGCGTGAAGCCGATATGGTGGCCTTCCTGATGGATCCGACCGACAAGCTGCACAACAGCATCGGCCGCAAGATGCCCAATCTGGGGATCACCGAGGAAGAAGCCAAGGCGACCGTTGCCTTCCTGAAGTGGATGAGCGCGATCAATACGATGGGCTTCCCCCACAACTTTAAGACCTTGGATCAGTCGGATGCACCGGCGGCTGCTCCTGCTGCGACCGCCCCGGCGGCTGCGGCCCAACCCAAATAAGGAGGCAAGAACATGAGTGCCTTGGGCGTTTTTAATACGGCAAACCTGAATGGAGGCCAGAAACTGGGGTTGAAATACCTCACCGTTTCTTTGGTCCTATTTGGTGCGCAAATCTTGTTCGGTCTCCTGGCCGGACTGCAGTTCCTCCTGCCGGACTTCCTGTTTGGTGTGCTGGATTTCTCTGTTAACCGTACTTTGCATGTCAACGCACTGGTGGTGTGGCTGCTTTACGGCTTTATCGGCGGCGTGTATTTCATGCTGGAAGATGAGGCCAAACACCCCGTCGTGGGCCTAGGTCTCGGCAACCTGATCTTCTGGGTGCTGACTGCAGCGGTCGTTGTGGTGGTGCTCGTTTTCCTGTTGGTGCAGGTTGGCCCGGGTGATATGAGCTCGATCTGGCTGATCAACGAGGGTCGCGAGTACATCGAAGCTCCGCGTTGGGCTGATATCGGCATCGTCGTTTCCGTGCTGGTCTTCTTCTACAATGTGGTGGCTACCTTCGCTAAAGGCCGTTACACCGGTATCGCCGGCGTTCTGGTGATGGACCTGATGGCCTTGGCCGGTCTGTATCTGGCTGGCATGGCCTACACCCCGAACATCTCCATGGACCAGTTCTGGTGGTGGTGGGTGATTCACCTGTGGGTTGAGGCGACCTGGGAAGTGCTGGTCGGCTGCATCATGGCCTACATGTTGATCGAGACCATGGGTGTGCGTCGCAAGATCGTGGAAACCTGGCTGTACATCGAGGTTGCCCTCATGTTCGGTTCCGGCATCCTGGGTCTGGGTCACCACTACTTCTGGATCGGTACGCCGGAATACTGGCTGACCATTGGTGGTTTCTTCTCTGCTCTGGAGCCGGTTCCGCTGGTGGCCATGGTGGTGCATGCCTTGTTCGACTCTGGCGTACACAGGATGAAGAACAACAATCACCCGGCCCTCGCCTGGACCATTAGCCAGGCCGCAGGAAACTTCTTCGGTGCCGGTGTGTTTGGTTTCATGCACACCCTGCCGCAGATCAACCTGTACACGCACGGCACGCAGTGGTCCGCATCGCACGGTCACCTAGCCTTCTTTGGTGCCTATTCGACCGCAGTGATCGGCTTCTTCTACCTTGCCGCCCAGAAATCGCGTGGCAATGTGTGGATGAGTGGCAATCTGCCGGGCAATGGCTGGAAGTGGAAGTGGGGTATGGCTTGGTTGTGGATCGGCATGATCGGCATGACCATGGCCCTGCTTATCGCTGGTTACGAGCAGTCGCAGATCGAGCGTGCCACAGAGGGTTCAACCTGGATGGGCTACTTCGAAGCTCAGGCTCACCCGTGGTTCCAGCAGGCCATGACCTGGCGTCAGATCTCCGGTTTCGGCTTCCTGTTGGGCTACATCCTGTTGGTCTGGGACCTCCTGACCATCGGTAAGGGTGAAACCCGTCCGGCTCAAGTCATCGAGTCCGAAGCACACTAACCGACAGTCCCTGTTTGCCTAAAACGCCCGCCTTGCGCGGGCGTTTTTTTTCGTGTGGGTGTCAATCTGGCCGATTCCTCTGGCTACAATAGGCCCCCCATCATGGGATCAGGAGCACAGTGTCCATGACTACCTCGACCGAACTTGCCGTTTCCATTGTCATCCCCGTCTATAACGAGTTTGAAAACCTGCCGGACCTGGTCGATCGCGTCCATGCAGCCATGCAGGACTGTGGCCGGACCTGGGAGCTGATCTGCGTCGATGACGGTTCCCGTGATGGCAGTGATCGCCTGCTGGCGCAGTTGGCCGAGACGCATCCAGCCCTTCAGCCGCGTTGGCTGAAGCGGAACTATGGCCAGTCGACGGCGATGCAGGCAGGCTTTGACGCGGCGCGTGGGGCCGTGATCGTCACCCTCGATGGGGATCTGCAAAACGACCCGGCCGACATCCCGCGTTTGCTGGATATGCTTGATGCAAGCCCTCAGGTGGACATCATTTCCGGCTGGCGCGAGAAGCGCAAGGATGCCTTTGTCCTGCGCAAATTGCCGTCCTGGCTGGCCAACAAACTGATTTCAAAGGTCACCGGCGTGCGCCTGCATGACTACGGTTGCTCACTGAAGCTTTATCGTCGCGACGCACTGACCAATGTAAAGCTGTATGGCGAACTGCATCGTTTTGTGCCGGCCCTGGCGCGCGAATTCGGCGCCCGTGTGATCGAGACCCCGGTGATGCACCACCCCCGCCTGCGCGGGGTGTCCAAGTACAGCATTGACCGCACCATCCGCGTATTGCTGGATCTCCTCTGGGTCAAATTCCTGCTCCGTTTTCTGCATCGCCCCATGCATGCCTTTGGCGGAGTTGGCCTGGTCCTGCTGATCCCGGGTCTGTTGATGTTGGCCTGGCTGGCCGGGCTCAAGCTGTTTACCGGGGTCGATATCGGTGGTCGTCCGCTGCTGATGCTGGGGGTGATGTTTACCCTGATGGGTGGGCAGTTCCTGGGTATGGGTATCCTGGGCGAGATCCTGATCCGTATCTGGCACGAACCGACGCGTTCGCAGTATCTCCTGCGCGAGGCGCCCGCCGAGTCGTCGCCAAGCTGAGTCGCTCATGACGCGTTCCTGGCCCCTCTGGCTGCTGCTATTGCTGCCCTTTGTGGGTCTGGGCAGTGCGCCGCTCTTCGATCTTGACGAGGGCGCCTTTACGGCGGCGACGACCGAGATGTTCCTGCGCGGTGACTTCTGGTCGACCTATCTCTTGGGTGAGCCGCGCACTGACAAGCCGATTCTGATTTATTGGTTGCAGGCGGCCTCGATCATGGCCTTTGGCCCTGTCGAGTGGGCCTTCCGTCTGCCCTCGGCCTTGGCGGCGAGTGCCTGGATCGGGATCACCTGGCTGTTCGTTGCGCGGGTGGCCGATCCGGGACGGGCCTTGCTGGCGGCCCTGATTGTGGCTACAGCGGCGGGGGTCAGCGTCATTTTGCGTGCAGCGACGGCCGATGCACTGCTCAATCTCTGGTTGGCGGCGGCTGGCTATGCGGCCTGGTTGTGGCTGGTCGAAGGGCGCATCGTCTGGCGTTATGTCGGGTTTGCGGCCATGGCGCTGGGTTTTTTGACCAAGGGCCCGGTCGCCGTGGTGGTGCCGGCGGCCGCTGTCTTTTTATGGTGTGCGAGCCGGGGCGAATGGCGGCGTTTCTGGCATTGGGCGGTGGGTACGAATCTTCGCTCGCTGGGCCCTGTCCTGGTCTTCATTGCGCTGGCCTCGCCCTGGTTCATCGTCCAGTACCTGCGCGAGGGGGTGACCTTTTTCGAGGGCTTCTTCCTCAAGCACAACCTGCAGCGCTATGACTCGGCCATGGAGGGGCATCGCGGCCAGTATTTCTATTACCTCTGGGTCGTGCCGCTTTCGCTCTTGCCGCATACCGGCTGGTTGTTGGCGGCGTTGACGCGCCTGCGGCCGATCTGGAATGACCCGTTGCAGCGCTTTGGCCTGCTCTGGTTCCTGTTTGTGCTGGTCTTCTTCAGCTTCTCCGGAACCAAGTTGCCGCACTATGTCTATTACGGTTACGGCGGCCTGATCCTGGTTCTGATCGGCCAGACCCATCTGAACCGGTTTTCGGCCTTCTTGCCGGCGGTATTGGGATTTGGCTTTCTGCTGGCGATGCCGTGGTTACTGGCGGCGGCCGTGCCCCATCTGCGCTCGGATGATCGCCTGCTGGCCACGGACCTGGGCGCTCACTTTGGTGTGGGTTTCATCGGGGTGTTTGCCGTCTTGACGGTACTGAACCTCTATTGGTTGCTGCGTGACCGTGGCTCCCAGCGGACGATCTACTGGCAGGGCCTGACGGCCGGGTTGGCCTTTGCGTGGGTCTTGCTGCCAGCGGTAGGGGGCCTGTTGCAGGACCCGATCCGTCAGGCCGGGCGGATTGCCGCTGAGATGCAGGCGCCGCTGACGCTTTATGGGGTCAACACACCGAGCTTTCAGACTTATGCCGGCCGGGCCGTTGCCCGGCGTGCCCCGCAGCCCGGTGAAGTGGCCCTGACGCGCGAGAGTCGTCTGGCCGATCTCCCGGGTGCTGAGGTGATCTTTCGTGAGCGGGGTTATTTGTTGGTGCGGATGCCGCCGGCGGGTCGATAGCCTTCGACCAGAAAGACGCTGTGGCGGCGGGTGAGATCCCGATGGATGGGGATGACGATCTCCGGCAGGGGCGTGACGGAGTTGAAGTGCTGGCGCAGAAAGGCCGGGTCTCCGGGGCCGCCGACGAGCAGGAAGACTCCATTGGGGGCCGTGGAGAGGTCGTTCATGAGGGCGTAGTGACTGCGGATCTGTCCGGACAGATTCCAGAAATAGGCGGGTCGCGAGCGGGGCCGGGCGTAGTACAGGAGCTCGGTGATGACATCCCGGTCGGTACACAGGAGGCGGGCTTCGGGGTGGGTGGCGAGTTGCATCGCCACGGCTGCGCCGAATTCGCGCCAGCCGGTGATGCGGTGATAGGGATCGGTCTTGCGGGTCAGTTCGACACCGGCCAGGTGGGTCAGATCGTGATAGTGGTAGATCACGGCCCCCAGGGTCAGATTGAGACCCAGGGCCAGCATCAACAGGCGGCGGCGCTCGTGTTGCAACAGGGCGATGATGACCAGTGGGGTTGCCGCGACATAGGCAAAGGCGGCCCAGTTGGCAAAGGCCCGTGAGAGCAGGGCGAGACCCATGAAGCCGGCGAGCGGCAGGGCGACGAACCAGAACAGAAAACGGAGTGCGGGTTGGTCACGCCAATGCCTTGGACGCAGGGTCAGGCCGACCAGGACAGCGAACGACAGCGGACCAAATACGGCAAACTGGGCCGCGAAAAATTCCAGCAGTTTGTTAGGATGGAGGAGGCCGCGGTCAAGCTGCGAGATCTCGGCTGTGTGCTGAAAACTGGCGAACTGGTGTTGCATGTTCCAGAACCCGTTGGGCGCAAAAAGGGCTAGTGCAAGTGCCATAGCGACGAAGGGTTTGGCTGTCGTCAGGCGCCGGCGTTGCTGTGATTCGCTCGACATCCAGCCCAGAGCGGCCACACCGAAGGCGATCATGGTGTATTTCGACAGCAGGCCCAGGCCGACGAGGGCGCCCAGGAGTAGCCAGTCACGCCAACGATCCCGGTCAATGGCACGCACCAGCGCCCAGAGGGCGGCGCTCCAGAAAAAGAGCAGGGCCGCATCGGTGGTGATCAGCCAACTGCCGAGAGAGACCACGGGCAGGGTGATGTAGGCCAAGGCCGTCCACAAGGGGGCGCTAGGCGTTTGTAGTGACGGTTGCCAGGCCAGTAATCGGCGGGTGGTGAAGTAGAGCAGGATTGCACCCAGCGGATAAAGCACCAGGGAAGGGGCGCGAATGGCGAGTTCACTGTCGCCCAGAAGGGCAGTGCTGAGGGCGATCAGCCAAGCCAGCATGGGCGGTTTTGAGTAATAGCCCCAGGCCGGTGCGGTGGACCAGTCCCAGTATTGCGCCTCGTCAAAGAACAGGTCAGGTTGAGCGTGGATGGCGGCTACAAGTCGCCAGAGTGTGATTGCAAGGAGGGCTAGACCGAGCAGGCGCAGGTCCCGGGCGAGGCGATCAGGCATGAGTATTCCCCTTGTCGTCTTGGCCCAGATCGCGTTCGAGTTGCACGGCCTGACGATGTTGGCGATAGAGCCTTGCACCCAGCAGGGCCGAGATGACGAACAAAACAGCGGCCACGCTCAGGCGCAGGCTGGGGTCCACTGTCACGCCACTCCCGGCGAGGGCGAAGATGAGGGTCTGGGGCAGGAAACCGAGCACCGATCCGGCGAAAAAGGGCAGGGCGGCGGTGTGACTGACCCCGGCGACGAGATTGGTGAGCAGGTTACTGCCGACGGGCAAGAGGCGGATCACCAGCGTCATATTGAAAGGGCGCTGGCCGAGGAAGGCGTCCACCTGGGCAATGCGGCGCGCAAAGCGGCGTTTCATCAGATCGCGGGCCAGGCCACGCGCATAGTAAAAACTCAGCATGCAGCCGAAGAGCGTCGCCAGCAGGGCGAGCAGGGTGCCGCTGACAAAACCAAAGGCATAGCCGCCCAGAAAGGCAAAAACCTGGCGCGGCAGGCCAACCGCCATCGCCAAGGCCGCCATGGCGACGAAGATTATTTCACCACGCAGACCCTGGCCGCGCACCGTGCGGTCGATCCATTGTTCATCAAGGCCGCCTTGGCCCAAGTGATGCATGGCCAGACCCAGAAGGACAAGGGCCGCCATCAGGAGCGCGCTTTTTGCAAAGGTGCGTAACATGGGCCGGATTGTATCTGCATTCCAACAAATGACGGCTGATCGGGCTCGGCTGCTCACCGTGACGGCTTTTTGCTTGCTGCAGAGGACGCTTCCCTGTATGCTTCGACTCCTTCCGGAGAGGTGGATGAGTGGTTTAAGTCGCACGCCTGGAAAGCGTGTGTGGGTGAATAGCCCACCGCGGGTTCGAATCCCGCCTTCTCCGCCAGAAACACTAAAACCCGCATAGCCATAGGCCCTGCGGGTTTTTTTACGCTATCCAGTCAAGAACGGCGTAGGCGATGGGTTCAGTATTGCGTATGCCTCAGTGGTGCGAGTGCGAGTGAGGCGTATTCGGAGGAACGCTCGGCTTCGCGGGTTTTGTTACGGTTCGGACCTGGTAAGTGGCATGACACGCGACGCATTTGCTCATGGAGTCGCTCAATTGGCGCAGTGTGAGTTTGGGGTCTTTTTTGGCGGCCGCGTCCGAAGCGATCTGGTCAAAGTCCTGATGTACAGACATGCCCAACGCCATGAACTCTTTGGGTAACGCGCCCTGAAGGTGGTCCTCGGCTTTATGGGTCATTCCCATGCCCAAGGGGCGGGCATGTTGAGCAACGGCCGCCATATCATCCCTGGAAAGTGCGGCCAGGATGTTTTGCGTGCCGGAGAGCAAGGCCTGCATTTCTGCCTGGACATGGCTGCGTTGGGCCTCGGAGAGTTTCAGGGATTGACGCTTGTTGTGGTCTCCCGCAAACGCCACAGGGGTTAGCAGTGCGCAGGCGATGATGGTTATGATCTTTTTCAATTAAAACTCCTTGGTTGAAAGTGAGCGGCCCAACCTGTGTGTCGAGCCGCTTGTTCAGGGTGAATTTCGGTCATGCTCACGCTCAAATGGACATCCGGGTTTATACCCGGGTGGGAGCCGTAGGCGTGGTGCAATGAGGCTTTGCTCGACCCGAAAGTCTTAGAGGCGATTGTGCCTTTGCTCTATGGGGTTTTGCCATGGTAGCTTGATCCCAGTTGCCTTCGGTTTTGGGGGCCTGTTGATGGCCGGTGGGCTGAGATTGGTCTCTATCCGTTTCCTGATCGGAAGTGCCTGGCCAACCGTTCGGCCTGGGCGGCGAGCCGCTCGGGTGCTTGGGCAATGGCGGCGGCGATGGAATCGGGGCCGGATGAAATCGCATGACAGTCGTCAAAGTCGGTGGATAGCGCAGCCAAGGCCGCAGGGTCTATCGCCCCGGACACCAGGCTGACGGGCACCCCGGCGCGGCGCGCGTGGGCGGCAACCACTTGCGGTGCCTTGCCGCGTAGCGTTTGCAGATCAGAGCGGCCTTCGCCGGTGATGGCCCAGTCGGCCCCCGCCAGGGCCGCATCCAGGCCGTTGATCTGGGCAATGGTCTCGGCACCAGAGCGCATTTCTGCGCCCACTAACAGCAGGGCGTAGCCCAGGCCCCCTGCCGCACCCGCACCGGGACGCAGGGAAAAGGCGTCTCCCGCCCAGGCGTCACCCAGGTCTGCCAGATGTTGCAGGCGCGCATCGAATGCGGCCACCTGATCCGGAGTTACCCCTTTTTGTGGTCCGAACACGGCTGTGGCGCCGTCTGCACCGCAGAGTGGATTGTCGACATCGGAGAGCAGGATGAGCTGGCATTCGCGCAGGCGTGGCTCGAGGGCGCTGAAATCAAGCCGATGCAGTCCGGCCAGCCCTTCCGGGGTGGGCGGCAGCCCTTGTCCCGCCACATCGAGGAGGCGTACGCCCAACGCGGCGAGCAGGCCGGCGCCGCCGTCATTCGTGCTGCTGCCGCCCAGGCCAATGAAAAATCGGCGCACCCCTCGATCCAGCACATGGCGCAGCAACTCGCCCAGGCCCATGCTGTGGCGTTGCGCCACGGGCGTGTCGCC
>SXGU01510539.1_pt1 | contig 12026 bp, 10 predicted proteins | sample 3174531 | NCBI WGS metagenome assembly SXGU01 (sample SAMN11356863, study PRJNA531348) | freshwater metagenome | isolation source: freshwater sample F1-140 | place: China: Fuxian Lake, Yuxi | collected 2017-12-25
GACGACCTCATGCGGATCTTCGGCTCCGACCGGATCAAGGGCATCATGGTGAAGCTCGGGATGAAGGACGACGAGCCCATCGAGCACTCCATGATTAGCAACGCCATCGCCAAGGCTCAGAAGAAAGTGGAGACCCACAACTTCGACATCCGGAAGCACCTCCTGGACTTCGACAACGTGATGAACGAACAGCGGAAGGTGATCTACAAGATCCGCCGGGACATCCTCAACGACGAGGGCAACCAGGAGCTCGTCCACGACTTCATCGAAGAGGTGGCCTACAACCTCTCCGAGCAGTTCAGGCCCGACAAGAAGGCGACCCTGCGGGAGTACCCGTGGGACGAGATCAACGCCACCGTCTCGAGCGTCTACAACATCGACCACCCGCTGACCGCCGAGGCGTGCTCGAAGGAGACCTCCGGCGACGTCGCCGAGTACTTCAAGAAAGAAGGCGCCGCGGCGCTCGCGAAGAAGTTCTCGGGCTTCGACCCCGAGCAGGTGAAGCTCACCTTCCGGGAAGTCCTCCTCGCCACCTTCGACCAGTACTGGAAGGACCACCTCCTCGCCATGGACCACCTGAAGGAAGGGATCAACCTGCGCTCCTACGGCCAGAAGGACCCGCTGGTGGAGTACAAGCGGGAAGCCTACACCATCTACGAGAACATGAAGTACGCCATCAAGCGCGCCGTGGTCGAGCGGATCTCCCACATCAAGCTCATGACCCAGGAGGAGATCGAAGCCATCCACCGGCAGCAGGAGGAGATCCTCGAGGCCCAGCTGCGCGCGCACCAGGAGGCGGAGAGAGCGAAGACCATGACCGAGGAGAAGAAGATCATCCGCGCCACCGTGAAGGTCGGCCGGAACGATCCCTGCCCGTGCGGGTCGGGGAAGAAATTCAAGGCCTGCCACGGGGCCTAGGAAGGAGGCATCGCTTTGAGCAATCAGAAACGGGACCTGACGAGCATCGACGACCTCGGCGAGTTCATCCACGAACTGAACGAGGAGATCGAGGAGGAGAAGGCCGCGGACTACGGAAGCGGCGAGGGCGAGGCCTTCGAGGACGCGGCCGCCTTCGACGGCGGCTTCGGCTCCGAGACCGGAACCGCCTTCGAAGAGGCCGAGGAGTCCCACCTCCCGCCGGACTTCTCCGGAAGCTTCGACGAGAGCGACGCCGCGGAGACCCCCTTCCTCTCCGAGGACTCCGCGCCGGCGTTCCGGGATCCGGAACCGACCCTCACTAAGACCGAGATCCCCCGCGCCCCCGCGCCGGAGCGGACCGTCGAGGCCACCCCGCCGGAGACCTTCGCCGACCTCAAGACCTTCGGGGAGAGCACGAGCTTCTCCGCGAGCACGGTGGAGGGGAACCCGTCCTTCAGCGTCCTCCTGAAGAACGTCCGCTACATCGAAGACGTCAACGACATCCTCCTCACCCTCAAGGAGCTTGGCCTCCTCTCGGACTCCGAGGAGGTGATGAAGGGCCGGCTCATGCGCGGGAGCCTCCTCGTCCCGCGGATCTCCGAGTACGCGGCGATCCTCCTCGCCCACCGGCTCCGGCGCTTCGACATCGACATCCAGGTGGGCCTCTCCGACGAGATCCACCCGCCGAAGCACCGGGAGACCCCGGAGGTCGGGATCGTCTCGAAGTACAACCTCTACCAGAACCAGGGCCACCACTTCCGCTTCGACGACGCCAAGCTCGACATCTCCCAGATCATCGTGGCCGCGACCCCGAGCCTCGAGGGCCACCAGGTCCTCCGCTACATGGGGGTGGCGTCGGAGCACAAGATCGTGCCCGCCACCATGGTGGAGAACGAGAACTCCGAGGAGCTCCCGCGCTACTACCAGGAGCTCGCCCAGAAGCTCAAGGCCCACGCCCTGAAGGCCTCCGCCAACGCGGTGGTGGGCCTCAACTACCAGCTCACTCCGCTCCCGACCGAATTCGGGAACAGCAATCACAAGTACCGGCTCACCTGCACGGGAAACCTGGTGTGGGTCAACAAGGTATGAACCAGTACGAGGTCGTGGTGGTTGGCGGCGGGATCAACGGCTGCGGCCTCATCAGAGACCTCGCCCTGAACGGAGTCCGGACCCTCCTCCTCGAGAAAGGAGACTTCTCCTCCCAGACCTCCCAGAGCTCGTCGAAGATGCTCCACGGTGGCATCCGCTACCTCGAGACCTACGACTTCGGCCTGGTCCAGGAAGCCCTGGAGGAGAAGAACCTCTGGCTCCGGCTGACGCCGCACCTGTGCTTCGAACGGGAGTTCTACCTCCCGCTCTACGACTACTCCAAGTACGCCCCCTGGATGCTAAGGTGCGGCCTCTTCCTCTACGACTTCCTCTCCCACTTCCGGAATAAACCCCACGCCATGCTGGACCGCCGGGAGACCCTCGACCGGGTCCCCTCCCTCGATCCCGCGGGCCTTCTGGGTGCGGGGAAGTACTACGACGGCGTCGTCGACGACGCGAAACTTTCCCTGGAGTGCCTCTACGACGCCCTCCTCGAACCCTGCGCCGAGGCCTTGAGCTACCACGAGATCACGAGCGCGGTTCGGACGGCCGACGGGTACGAGCTCACCTACGCCTCCCGGCTCCACGGCACCTCGACCACGGTGCGAACGAAGTACCTCGTCTTCACCACCGGCCCCTTCACCGACGAGCTCCTGCCTAAGCTCGGGATCCCGTGGAGGCCCCGGCTCCTCCTCTCGAAGGGTATCCACCTCTGGCTCCGGGAGGGGACGATCAAGACCAGCGGCTCCGTGGTCCTCACCACCAAGGACAACCGGGTGGTGTTCGTGATCCCCCAGAGGAACTCCATCATGGTGGGCACCACGGAGACGCCGGTGGACCAGGAGATGTTCAACATCAGGCCGGTGGACGCGGAGATCGACTACCTCCTCCGGACCCTCGCCCAGTACTTCCCGCAGGCGAACATCACCAGGGACTCCATCATCTCCACCTTCGCCGGGGTGAGGCCCCTGGTGCGAGAGGACGAATCGGTCGACGAGAGAGGGAAGGCCAGCCGCTTCCACAAGATCTTCAGGCCCGACTCCCGGACCTACGTCCTCCTCGGCGGGAAGTACACCACCTTCCGGAAGATGACCCAGGAGATCGCCCAGGAGATCGTGCCGAGGCTCGGGAAGCGGTACCTTCCGAACCTCACCCTGGGCCCCCTCCGCCAGAAATCTTTCATGCCGACCTTCGGCCCGAAACCCCAGCTCGACCTCGATCTCGTCAAAAAAATCATCTCCCTCGAAAAGGTCTCGACCCTCGAAGACCTGGTCAAACGCCGCCTCTCCCTGCTGGAAAATGTGAATGAACTTAAAGACGTTATGGGGATACCTTTAGACCTTGTGAAAAAAGCTTTGGATTCTTCTAGTAACACCTAGCTCCAATTTTTCTAATACCATCTATTAGTTATTCTTAGGTATGTAATTTTAGGCAGATAGCTAGCTTTTAAATGTAAGAGCGTGTAAGATCCGCCCATCACTTAACCAAAAGCCTCTACTACTAGGGGCAAAACCTAAGGAACTTTCATGAAAACAGTATTGATTGGATTACTCCTCTCACTCGCTTCACTGAGCGCCATCGCCGACAGCTACCTCGAGGACTCTTCTCGTCTTAGCGACTGCGCTGGTTCGGTCGAACTCCGCCGCTACGTTAACCAGGGCGTGACTCGCTACTCCCTGAAGTTCATCGGCGTGAACCAGTGTTCGAACGTCATCCTCGAGTCCGGCGAAAGCTACGAGCTCACTGACCGCTCTGGCCGCTTCGAGCACATCAAGACCTTCACCCTCTCCGACGCCGCCGTTGCGACTGCTCGTCGTGGGAATGGCCTCCAGGTAACCGTTCGATCGAACTCCGGCGCTCACAGAGACCAGGTCACCGTTCGAATCAAGGGCTACTACTCTGCCCCGGCTCCGGCTCCGACCTACGAGCCACAAGAGTGGAACTAAGCTCCCTCAAGCGATCTTAAAAAAGAGGCCCTCTCCGGAGGGCCTTTTTTTTTGCGAAAAATTTTGTGTAAAAAAACGCCTATGTAAAATTCGTCCCTCCGCTGGATTCGTTTTCAAAAAAAGCATACTGTGCACCGCAACAACCCAACAACAGTCTCTACTTTTTGTCGAGACATTAACCTAAGGACACGCATGAAAACTTTATTTGTAGGATTACTTCTCTCCGTCGCTTCCCTCGCCATGGCCGAGAGCACTCTCGAAGACTCCGCCGCTCTCTACGACTGCGCTGGTTCCGTCGAGCTCCGCAGCTACGAAAACCAGGGCAAGACTCGCTACTCTCTGAAGTTCATCGGAGTGAAGTTCTGCTCCGACGTGAACCTCGAGTCCGGCGAGAAGTACGAGCTCACTGACCGCTCTGGCCGCTTCGAGAAGATCAAGACCTTCACCCTCTCCGACAACGCCGTCGCAACCGCGAAGCGAGGAAACGGACTCCAGATCACCGTGAAGTCGAACTCCGGCGCTCACAGAGAGCAGGTCACCGTTCGGATCAAGGGCTACAACACTCAGGCTCCGACGACCTACGAGCCACAAGAGTGGAACTAAGCTAAGCCCAAACGCTTAAAGAAAAGAAGCCCTCTCCGGAGGGCTTTTTTTATTCCGTCGACCTAGAACCGGTAGGAGAGGCCCAGGATCAGCCGGGGGCCCGCCACCGTCCTGTTGAACGCGTTCGAGGCGTCGTCGTCGCTGAACTTCTCGGCCCGCGAGTAGTAGTCGAGGAGGGCCCGCACGCCGAAGCCCTTGTGGGTGTAGAACTTGTACCCGAACCCGAGGGCGAACCCCGCGGTCTTCCCGCTCGCAGAGAGGTCGGGCCCGCCCGGGTTCTCGCTCCCCGGCGAGTACGTGGACTCCACCGTCCCGAGGTGGAAGCTCGCGTGGACGAAGGGGATGAAGGCCAGGGTCTGGCTCGGAAGCTTCGTCGGGTGCCAGTTCAGCCCGAAGGAAAACTCGGTCACGTCGTTGGTGGAGCTCGAACCGTTGTAGGCCTGGCTGTTCTGCCGCAGGAGATTGAGCGCGCCCAGCACGCTGAAGCGCGAGTACCACTCCCGCTCCTTCTGCGGATAGAGCTCGGCCCCGAGGCCCAGGTGGTGGCCCGCCTGGGACGCGGTGACGCTCGAGGCTCCGGTGTCGGTCTTCGTGCTCCCGGAGAGGGCGGAGATGTTGAGCATGCCGAAGGCCTCCAGGTTCTTCTCGGGGATGACGGCCGGGGCGGAGTCCTCCAGGGCCCTCAGGTCCTCGCTGGCCCCCGTCGCTCCCGGGGCGAGGTCGCTCGCGCCTTCGGCGAGCGGGATCCCGAGCTGGGTGGCGTCCCCCGTGGTCACCGCGGCCGGGGTGTCTTCCTCCACGATGGCCTGGGTCTCGTCCTTGGTGAGCTTGATGGGAGGGGTGATCTTGATGCTCATCACCGATTCGTTGACGATGAAGTCCGCGTTCACCAACCGGTAGATGGACCAGACGGAGCGGGACGGGGAGACCTTCACGCACACGCCCCGGGCGACGAGGCCCGCGGTGACGATGAACTTCGCGTGGTCCCCTTCGACCAGGCCGTCCTCCGTCCCGCGGTTGATCATCACCGTCTTCCGGGACTCGGAGGTCTTCACCAGGCGCACCGTGAGCTTCTCGTCCACTTCCAGGGAGAAGGCGCTTACGGGGAGGAGGAGCAGCAGGAGGGCGAGTGTCTTCATGGTATGCCTCAGAATGAATAGAGCACGCCGAAGCTCATCATCCCCTCGGCGAGTTTCTGTTCGTTTGGTAGAATCGTGTTCACCTTGTTCGTCTCGTACTGGTCCAGCGTCAGGATCTCCATGCTCGCCAGGATCCGCAGTCCGAAGTTGTTCTGGAAATTATACCGCATTCCGGCCCGAACTCCAGGGACTCCGCTCACGGTGTACTTCCCCGTGTCCCCGGTGGTCGGGGCGCTGGCGCTGGCCCAGCCCGAGCGGACGGAGGCGCCGAGGAAGACCGAGGGGGCCTCGACCACGTGGGGGGCGTAGATGGGATACCAATTAACTCCGGCGGAGAGGGAGTACTCGTCGAGGTCGACGTTGGAGTTCTCCGCCTCGAGGGCCGTGCGGTTCACGCGGAAGGTCCCGTTCACCGTGAAGCGCTCGAGGGTCGGGTGGTTCAGGAAGGGGGTGGCCTCGAGGTCCAGGTCGACGGCGTAGCGGACACCGCGCCGGTGGCCCGGGTCCTGGTCGGTCTGGGCATCGGTGAGGGCCAGGGCGTAGTCCAGGTAGACGACGTACTGGTTGGGGTTGGCGACGATGAACTTCCGGCGGTCCCGCTCCTGGAGCACGGAGACTTCCCGGAGGACGGTCCGGAGTTCCTCGTCGGAGAAATCCTCAGACCAGCTCTCGCCCTTCTCCAGCATGGCCCGGTAGAGCTTGGCGTCGGCGATGGCCTTCTGGCTCTGGAGCGAGAGGAAGTTCTCGTACTCCGAGGGAACGCTCGGCTTCCGGCGGAACTCGTTGGCGAACTCGGTCCGCATCTGCTCGTCGTAGAAGGCGTCGTAGTTGAAGCCCGGGTCGTTGACCTTCTTGAGGTAGGCCGCCACGAGCTTCTCGAAGGTCTCGAGGCGGAGCTCCCGCTTAAAGTCCTCCTTGTACGGACTCTTGTAGAGCGCGCTCCGGTGCTTGCTCGAGCCATTCTTGTCCCAGACCTCGACCTCGACGAGGTCGACGTCGGTGTCCGTGCGGGTCTCGGCCCAGTGGAGCGGCTCCGCCTCCGGGTAGAGGTCCTTGAGCTTCGCGAGCCGGTCCTTGTCTTCCGCCAGGGCGGCCTGGGAAGTCTGGTCGGCTTTTTCCTTCTCCGTGACGACGGTGAGCTTCCCCAGGCGCGGGTCCCGACGGCCCTGGAGGACGGCGAACTCCGTGAGGAGGAGGTACTTCTCCCCTTTCACCAGCGGGGCCTTGTCGAGGGACTTGTAGAGGACCCAGGCGGACTTGGTGTCGTAGAGCTTGATGTTCTTGACCTTTCCGACGGGGACGAGCCGGAGGTCCCGGGCGTTCGGGTCCTTGATCTCTTTGATGACCACGCCGAAGTCACCTTCCCGCAGTCGACCTTCCTGCTCCCCTATATCAAAGAGCAATGTCTGACCGCTCTGGGACATGCCGATGAGTCTTGACCCAAAAATGGCCCACGCCGAAGGCATCATTGCTATCAGCAGCATGAGTGGAAGCACAATCCTTGCTATCAATTATCCATCCTTGAAATAACTCTTTTGCATATTGTACATCGAAACAAGGTTTTGAAAATACACGTTTTTTTCCTAATAGTGCCCCGATTTGGCCTGGCAGTAAGTCCTTGATAAAGCGTAGCAAAAATTCTATAAAGAAATCACAGTCCAAAAAGGAATAGTTTCATGAAAAAAAGACGTGAGAAGATCACATATAACTACGAATGTTCCCTCACCGGTGAGCAGTTCGTGACTTCGGTGAAGGCCCCGAACCCGAAGGATCTCATTTCAGTGAAAGCGTACTACGAACTGCATCCGGAGATGGACGATCGTCCTGCCATCATCAAGAAGAAGCTCGGGGTCGGCGCGGCCGCGGCTCCGGCGGAAGAAAAAAAATAACTAACAGCTAGAAGTCGAGGTTTACGTGGAAAGACGTAAAGTTGTCATCATCGGAACCGGTCCCGCGGGCTTAACCGCAGCGATCTACGCCGCTCGCGCGGATCTCAAACCCCTCGTCCTCGAAGGCCACGAACCCGGAGGCCAGCTCACCCTCACCACCGAGGTCGAGAACTTCCCGGGCTTCGAGCACGGGGTGATGGGACCCGAGCTCATGGGGAACATGAAGAAGCAGGCCGCGCGCTTCAACGCCGAGTTCCTGCCGGTCCTCTGCACCGACGTGGACCTCTCCCGGCGGCCGTTCACCGTGACCTCTTCCAGCGGGGAGAAGTACCTCGCCGACACCGTGATCATCTCCACCGGAGCCTCGGCTAAGTGGCTGGGCCTTCCCAATGAGAAGGAGCTCACGGGCCGCGGGGTTTCGACCTGCGCGACCTGCGACGGGTTCTTCTACCGGGACAAGATCGTCCACATCGTGGGGGGCGGAGACACGGCCATGGAGGACGCCACCTTCATCACCAAGTTCGCCAAGAAGGTCTACGTCGTCCACCGGAAAGATACCCTGCGGGCCTCGAAGCCCATGCAGGAGCGGGCCCTGAAGAACCCGAAGATCGAGTTCCTCTGGGACACCGTCGTCACCGAGATCAAAAGCAACGCCGCCGGCGTCTGCGGGATCGTCGCCCTGAACCTCAAGACCGGGAAGAAAGAAACCCGCGACACCGACGGACTCTTCTATGCCATCGGGCACACGCCGAACACCTCCTTCCTCAAGGGGCAGGTGACCCTCGACGACCACGGCTTCATCAAGACCAGTAACGGCCCGGACACCAACGTCGCCGGCGTCTTCGCCTGCGGGGACGTGCAGGACTCCTACTACCGCCAGGCCATCACGGCGGCGGGCTCCGGGTGTCAGGCGGCGATCAGGGCGGAAAGATTCCTCGAAGGGCACTAGTGGAGACGCGGTTCCCCTCGGCCCTCAAGTCGCGGTTCTTAGGTTTCTATCAAAAACACGAAGTCCTCCTCTCTGTCGCGGTGTTCGTCCTCGGGTTCGTCTTCGACCTCCTCACCCTGGGCCGGATCGACGACCTCCTGAACCTGGTCCAGCAGGCGGTGTACCTCCTGCTCCTCGGGACCCTCCTCGTGGTCGAGATCAAGCTCAAGATCGGCGCCCTCACCCTCTCGCCGCGGGCGAAGAACTTCTGGGAGTACCACGACCTCTTCGTCCACTTCCTCTTCGGCTCCCTGCTCTCGGCCTACACCATCTTCTACTACACCTCGGCCTCGGCGCTCACGAGCTTCTTCTTCATCCTGCTCCTCGCGGGCCTCATGCTCGCCAACGAGGTCCCGCAGATCCAGCGCCTGGGCCTTCCGGTACGGGTGATCCTCTACACCATCTGCCTGCTCTCCTACTTCGCCTTCTTCTACCCGATCCTCCTGGGCCACGTGGGCTTCGTGCCGTTCTGGCTCGGGATCGTGAGCTCCATCCTGGTCTCCGGGTTCGTCTGGCAGGGGAACTTCCGCGGGAGGGAGGGCAACCAGGTTCTAAAGAAGCACGTCCTCTTCCCGTCCCTGGCCGTGCACCTCCTCTTCCTCGTCGGCTACTACTCTTCCCTCATCCCCCCGGTGCCGGTGGCAGTGAAGAAGATCGGCATCTACTACGACGTCCTCAAGCAGGAAGGGAAGTACCTGGGGAAGCACCAGCAGTCGGCCTGGCGGTTCTGGGAGAACGGGTCGCAGGAGTTCTGGGCGAGACCCGGCGACAAGGTCTACGTCCTGCTGTCGATCTTCTCCCCCGCCCGCTTCGAGGATAAGATCTTCCTCCGCTGGTACTTCGACGACCCGAAGAGAGGGTGGTTCCTCGAGGACACCATCCCCCTCTCCATCCTCGGTGGTCGGGACGAGGGCTTCCGAGGCTTCGCCTCCAAGCAATATTACCGCGTTGGCAGCTGGCGCGTGGTGGTCGAAACCTCCGACGGCCGGGAAGTGGGGAGGATATCCCTCAGGATTGCGGAGGACACCTCCGCCGGTGAAAGAACTTTTAAGATCGATTCCTTCTAAGCACCCTAAACTCCTCCTCGCTAAACAAAGCAAAATTGACCACTTTTTTTTCCCCTTTGACACCTCCATGGGTTCTTTGAAAAAATAGTGGGGCGATGACTTCTCACCATGGAATGGCGAAGGTCTTTCTTAAAACTGAACCTGTTTTAAAGTTGTCAGATTCTAGGCGACAAGAAGTGACGAGCGAGGCGTACGAAAGTACGTCGCAGCGAGGAGCGACGCAGGCAACGACGAAGGTGGCAATTTTAAAACAGGTTCAATGCGAGTAACCAAGGACGGTAAATGCAGCCTCTGTTCAACTACACCACTCTCTCCACGCGTCTTGAGAAGACCACCCGCACCCTTTTCGTCACGCTGAACAGACCGGACTGGAACAACGCCTTCCGCCTCGAGATGCTCTTCGAACTCGAGTCCCTCCTCGCCTGGTGTACGGCGCGGGTGGAGATCAACTCGATCTTCATCGACTCCTCCTCGGGCGTGTTCTCCACGGGCCTGGAACTGGACTCGCTCTCGAGCGTCACCCGGGGCCAGCTTGATAAGATCAACATGAAACTCCAGAAGATCATCTTCTCGCTCATGCAGCTTCCGCAGACCGTGATCATGGACCTCGGGAGCGGCTGCGAGACCCTGGCCTCGGAGTTCGCGCTGGGCGCGGACCTCCGGATCTGCTCCGCGGACGCCAAGATCAGCTTCAACCACAACGTCTACGGCCTGGTCCCGGCCGCCGGCGGGATGAGCATGCTCTCCACCCTGGTCTCCCCGGCCTTCGCCCGGTCCTGGATCCTCACGGGCGCACCCATCAACCGGAGTGCCCTCATCGAATCGGGCTTCGTGACCCAGACCTACGAAACCGGAACCCGCACGGAGGTCATCAAGACCATCCTCGATCAGATCACCAAGGTCGCTCCGGTCCAGCGGATCCAGGCGAAGCTAGGCCTCTTCGAAGGACTCCGTTCGCAGCTCGAAGCCGGGATCGTGATGGACCGGAAGATCGCCAAGGCCTCCATGACTTCGGAAGACTGGCGGAGCAAGAAACCGGAGACGAAGGAACCGGACTTCATGCCGGCGAAGTCCATGTCCTACGCGGTGAAGCTCTCGCTCATCAAGAACGACGAGGGCCCGACCCTAGAGCACTAAAGTCGAAGGCTTCAGTGGCATCTCATCATGGCGGTGAGGAATGCATTGTGCGACCACGTCAGGTCCACCGCTCCTTGCATGTGACCGGTCCGCTGGTTGAACTGCTCGGACATGTGCCCGCGGCGATCGGAGTGGAAGAGCGCGCGCTGGAACTGCTTCTCGATCATCTGGTCCATGCGGTCGGTCCGCACTTCGTTCCGGAGCAGACACATGTACTCCCCGAGGCCCAGGGTCAGGAGGAACCACGGGTTCCCTAGGGACGTTCCGTTTCCATCGTAGCGGTCCTCCGGGTAGCGGCCAATTCCCACGCCGAGATCCGGGAGGGCCTTGTTGACCTCGTAGCCCTTGGCGAAGGTCAGGGCGAGGGTGTCGATGTACTTCCGCACCTGCGGGTGGTTAAACCCGAAGAGCTTCTGGTACGGGTAGGTGTGGAGCAAGGCGAGCATCGGGGCCGCGTCGAGGTTCGAAGTCTTGTAGTCGATCCCTTCCACGCGGTCGACGGTGGTGCGGATCCCGACGTTCGGATCCAGGAACCGGTTCACGAGACCGCGGGCGATCTTGTTCGCTTCGGCTTCGTACCTCGAAGCCGCCTCGTCGTCGCGGAACTCCCGGGCCATCTTCGCCCCTTCCTGCAGGGCCGTGTGCTGCACGAGTAGCGTGTAGAAATGCATGCCCTTCACTTCCTCCCACAGGTCGAAGTTCGGCTTGGTCCATTCCCGGGCGGTGTACTCCAGGTCCTTCTTGATCACGGAACCGGAGTTGTAGAGCTTCTTGATCACGTAGTCCTGCTCGCCGTCCCGGAGGAGGATCCGGGCGAAGCGGATGATGGAGATGGCCCGGAGAGCTGGGCCGTCGTTCTGCGGTCTGCCCCAGGGGCCAGTGTACCCCGAGCCGTCGACGTTGAACTTCGGTTCCCCGAGCCCGGTCATGGTCGGAAGGGTCTGCCGGAAGATCTCGGCGTCGATCCACGTGAGGATGAGCTTCTTGAGCTTCGGGTCTCTCTTGGCGTCGTAGAGGTCGATGAGAGAGCGCATGGTGAGGGCCGTGTCCCGGACCCAGTCGAAGTAGTAGTTCGGATTCTGTCTGCTCGGGCTCGCCACGACCATCCCCGGCCGCACGTCGGGTCTGGTGGAGTTACCGATGACGGCGTTCAGGCTCGCCTGGAACTGGAATTCCTTGGTTGGGATCTGGAGGCTGGCGAGAGCGATCTGAGGCAACAAAAGCAAAAGGAGGAGTTTCATTTTAATTCC
>SXGU01012628.1_pt1 | contig 12023 bp, 13 predicted proteins | sample 3174531 | NCBI WGS metagenome assembly SXGU01 (sample SAMN11356863, study PRJNA531348) | freshwater metagenome | isolation source: freshwater sample F1-140 | place: China: Fuxian Lake, Yuxi | collected 2017-12-25
AGATGACGAAGTCATTGATTCCGTGGTGCGAGTACATCTTTAGGATGTGCCAAAGCACGGGCTTCCCGCCCACCTCGACCATCGGCTTTGGGCGCACCGTGGTTTCTTCGCTCAGCCGAGTGCCATAGCCGCCGGCCAGGATCACCGCTTTCACGTTGCGCTCACCTTCGTTGGCGCAGAGCTCACAAAGGCATCAGCATGGAATTCCTGCGGACTGTGCCCAAGATCGGCGAGCAGAGTTCGCACGCTGTGGACCATTGCATCCGACCCGGTCGCGTATATCTCGCTAACGGACAAATCGACCCCATCCGCCAGCATGGCGTTCTGCACATAGCCCACGCGCCCTGTCCAACCGGCGTCGGGGCGCGACAAGACGGGTTTGAACTGCCACCCGTCAGGCCACCAAGCGGCGGGTGACCAGTACAAGTCAGAACGATTGCGTCCGCCGAAGTAGACGACCACCGCCCGACCGGGCTCCCGCGACGCGAGGTCTTCAAGCATCGCGATCACTGGCGCAATACCAGTTCCCGTCGCAAGGAACACCAGCTGCGACTGCTCTCGGCCGCGGAGAAAGAAGGTTCCGAGAGGTCCCCGAAATCGCAGTAGGTCCCCGGGCGCCGCCTGCGAGAACCAGTACCTACTAAAGACACCCTGAGCGACTTCGCGTACGTGGATTCGAATGTCATCCTCGGCATTAGCGTTAGCCATGGAGTAACTCCGTCGCACCCCGAGTGGGCCTTGTATTTCCATATGCTGGCCCGCACGAAAGTCCCATGAGACGGTGGGAGGAATGCGCAGGACCACTTCCAGGACGTCTCCGCTTAGACGCTCGATTGACCGAATGCGGCAGGGCACTGTGCGCACTGGAGCCATCGCCGCGTCAAGTTCGCTGTCCACACTGAGAACAACGTCGGATGTGGCCGCCCGCACGCAGGTGAGGATCCACCCCTCCGCGCATTCGCCTTCGGTGAGTCCAACTTCGGGCGCAAGTTCTTTGGTAGACCCGGATGCGACCTGGGCTCGGCAAGTGCTACAACGCCCGGTGCGGCAACTGTACTCCAGCGTAAAGCCCTGTCGTTCAGCGGCTTCTAGCATCGACTCGTCGTCTCCGGCCTCTACGTGAGCGCCGCTCGCCAGCCGGACCACATGCGTCACCTCTCTACAACCCACGTTCTCGCGTGCGGGGAGGGCCAAGGCATGCGCAGCAATCTAGACCACCAATCAGAGGACGCTTTAGGACACATCGGCAAGCCGCAGTTAGTTTGTGACATTGGGCACGTCGGATCGGCTCAATGTGTAGACACCATCGAGCCGCGCTGGCAGTTTCAGAATCATCGGAGAAGCCAGAGGCGGCCGCGTCAGCTGGGACACGTTAGATCGAGACCGTGACCTCCGCCACCCTACCGACGGTTGCATGTACCCGTGAGTCGATGGGCTCAGCCTTGGGAGCAAGGGTGCGCAGCGTCCAGTCGCCATCGCCGGCAAAGAAGCGGAAATGCCCTGTCGCCGATGTTGGGACCTCGGCGGTGAACTCACCCGTCCGGTCGAGCAGCCGCACGTAGGCGTTGCTCACCGGTTCGCCGTCCCGGACGACCTGGCCCTGGATCACTGCCTCCTTCGCCACGTCGACGCCGTCGAGGGACAGACCGCCCTCAGTTGCGCCGCACATCAGGCTTCACCCGGCTCGTCGCCCAGGGCGACCGGGACGCCGACGAGCGAGCCGTACTCGGTCCAGGAGCCGTCGTAGTTCTTGACGTTCTGGTGGCCGAGGAGCTCCTTGAGCACGAACCAGGTGTGCGAGGAACGCTCCCCGATCCGGCACAGGGCGATCGTGTCCTTGTCGTCGTCGAGCCCGGCCTCGGCGTAGAGCTCCTTGAGCTCGTCGTCGGACTTGAAGGTGCCGTCGTCGTTTGCCGCCTTGGACCACGGGACGTTGATCGAGGTCGGCACGTGACCCGCACGCTGGGCCTGCTCCTGCGGGAGGTGCGCCGGGGCGAGCAGCCGGCCGGCGTACTCGTCGGGGCTGCGGACGTCGACCAGGTTGTGCACGCCGATCGCGGCGACGGTCTCGTCGCGGAACGCGCGGATCGAGTGGTCCTGCTCCTGCGCGACATAGGTCGTGGCCGCCCGGTCGGGCAGCTCGTCGGTCAGCTCACGCGAGTCCAGCTCCCACTTCTTGCGGCCGCCGTCGAGCAGCTTGACGTCCTGGTGGCCGTAGAGCTTGAAGTACCAGTAGGCGTAGGCCGCGAACCAGTTGTTGTTGCCGCCGTAGAGCACCACGGTGTGGTCGTTGCCCACCCCGCGCGAGGACAGCAGCGCCTCGAACTGCGCCTTGCTGACGAAGTCACGACGGACCTGGTCCTGCAGGTCCGTCGTCCAGTCGAGCTTGATGGCTCCCTTGATGTGGCCCTTGTCGTAGGCCGTGGTGTCCTCGTCGACCTCGATCAGGACGATGTCGGGGTTGTCCAGGTTGTCCTCCACCCACTGGGCGGAGACGAGAGCGTTCTCGCGGGTCATATCTGTTGTCCTTGTCTGTTGGTGAGTTCGGTTCGAAAACTTGCGTGGTTTCGAGACGGCCGCTGCGACCTCCTCAACCACCGGGTTAGGCGGCTGACAGCCGCTTGATCAGCAGGTACATCTCGCAGCCCAGGCAGAACCGGAAGACCGCGTTGAGCAGGGAGGCGACCAGGGCCAGGCCGAGGGCGATCTGGGCCATCAGCGTGGCGCCAGCGACGAAGCCGACGACCGCGATGACGGTGAACACCAGACCGACCGCCTGGGCGAACCGCGGCGGGGCCGGGTCCTCCAGATCCGCCGGCGGTGCCAGCCGGGGGCGCACGAACGTGAGGAAGAGCCACGCCTGCGGGGTGTGCTGGACCCCGCGCGTCGCGCCGACCACGAACAACAGGCCCTGCACGGCGGCGATCACGAGGCCCGCTTTCGGCGGCAACACGAGGGCGGCTGCCACGGTGACCGCGGTCAGGACTGCGACGAACTGCGGCCCACGCGGGTCGATGCCGGAGCGAGCGCTCGGCGCGTCGACGGTCGCAGTGGACGGCGTACTGAGAACGGACATGGTGGCTCCTGCGAGGTGCACGTGAGATGGGTGGCCGCGGACGCGGCGGGTCTTCTCAGCAGGAGCGACAGAGGCTGGAGCGGACGCGGCAGTGGTCCACTGCGCGTCGCTTGGTCAGCCAGGTCGTACTCATCCCGACCAAGGTAGCCACCCAGAGCACTCCGCTCCGAACGCGAGTCTCACTTGATGGACACACGTCTCGAATATCAAGATGGCCTCACCCGCTACTGTCCTCCCGTGCGACGAGCGTTGATCACCGGAATCGGCGGTCAGGACGGATTCATCCTGGCCCGCGACCTCCTCGCCGAGGGGCGGCAGGTCATCGGGACCGTTCGCCCCGGCACCATCTGGCGCGCCGACGTGATGACGTACCTCAAGGGGCTCGACGGACTCCAGGTCGTCGAGCACGACGTCCGCGACGGAGTCGGCTTTGGACATCTCATCGAGAAGCACAACTTCGACGAGATCTACAACCTCGCGTCGTTCAGCTCGGTCGGACTCAGCTGGGACAACGCCGAGCTGGTGTCGGAGATCAACGGCATGGCCGTGCTCCGGATGCTCGAGGCGCTACGCCTCTACCAGGACCGGAACGGCTCGGCCCCGCGGCTCTACCAGGCCTCGACCTCGGAGGTCTTCGGGCTGGCCGACGAGCAGCCGCAGACCGAGACCACGCCGCACCACCCGCGCAGCCCGTACGCCGTCGCGAAGAGCTTCGCGCACCACCTGGTGGTGAACTACCGCGAGAGCTACGGCCTCTTCACGAGCAGCGGCATCCAGTACAACCACGAGAGCCCGCTGCGCGGAGCCGGTTTCGTCACCCGCAAGATCACCCGGGCGGCCGCGGAGATCGCCCTCGGCCGTAGGGACTCGCTCAACCTCGGCAACCTCGACGTGCGACGCGACTGGGGTCACGCGCTCGACCACGTCCGTTGCATGCGGCTGATGCTCGAGGCGGACGACGGCATGGACTACGTCGTCGCCACCGGCGCCACGCACCGGCTGGAGGACTTCCTCGAGACGGCGTTCGCCGCGGCGGGCATCGACGATCCGTGGCGTTACGTGCACCAGGATCCCGACCTCCTGAGGCCGGCGGAGGTGATGGAGACGCGGGGTGACGCCACCAAGGCACGGGAGCAGCTCGGGTGGGTCCCGGAGATCAGCTTCGACCAGATGATCGAGGAGATGGTCCGGGTCGAGCTCCGCCGAGTCGAGACCGGCGTCGAGCACTCGCTGGACTACGTCCCGACCCGCTAGTCAGAGGGTGGTCAGCGCGGACTCCACCTGATCGCGGCGCGGGGCGCCGCTGGCGCGGGTGTGCTCGCGGCCGTCGCGATCCAGGATCAGGGTGGTCGGGGTCCGCAGGATGCCTAGCCGCCGGACCAGGTCGAGGTGGTGCTCGGCATCGATCTCGATGTGGGTGACGCCGTCGGTGCGGGCGGCGACGGCGGCGAGCACGTGCCGCGTCGTACGGCAGGGCGCGCAGAACGCGGAGGAGAACTGCAGCAGCGTGGCGCGCTCCCCCAACTTCGAGGCCCACTCGGTGTCGGCAAGCAATGACTCGCTGACCGGTGCGGCCGCTGGTTCCTCAGCGGCGTCTCGGATCCGATGGGTCCCGCGGAACCGGCCGTCGATCCCGGCGCGGTAGAGGCCGAACCCGAGCGCGAGGACCAGCGCGATGACGACGATCCACGCGCCGGTGCTCATGACCGCAACAACCTACGGGGCGGTAACAGCATTCCGCCGCGCTAGGGGTCCGGGCCGGCGCCGACCTATGCTCCTCGAGGCTGCCGGTGGGGCGATGCGGGGAGGCATCGGGCGGCGGCCGTCACGGGGGGGAGCGCTCGAATGAGCGAGTCGCGTCATCGTTGGCACGGCAGGGAACGCGGTTCCGCGGCCGTGCGGGTGAGTGCGCTGGCATCCGTGGTCATCACGGGCGTGGTGGTCGGGCTCCCGGTCGCGCTCGGTCCCAGCACGTCGGGTCCCGGTGGTGCGGAGCCTGACGCCAGCGCGACGTCGACCGCGCCGACCCCGGACTCGCCGGTTGTGGCCTCGGAGGTCGGGCAGACACGGGGCGGCGCCAACTCGGACACGACCCTGCTGCAGGTGCGCAAGGTGCTTGCTCCCGCTGACAGGTCGGCGCCGGAAGGTCGGGAGTGGTTCGGGATCCGCGCTCGGACCTGCATGCACCCCGACGCCCGCGCCAGCGGTCGGGTGCCGTGGTCGGCGTGGGTCGTGGCCACCGAGTCGGGGTTGAGCTATGCCGGGGAGCGGGTGCCGTGGGACGACTTCCCGCCGCAGCAGTACTCCACCTCTGAGGTCGCTCCCGGCGAGTGCAACGTGGGGTGGGTGTTGGTGTCAGTGCCTCGGGGGTCGTTCCGGGAGGTCGTGGCTGTGGCGTTTCGGCCGTTCACCGCTGGTGCGGTCCAGTGGGCGGTGTGAGCGGCGGGGTTGCGTTCCTGCCTTCCTTGCGGTGGTCTCGACAGGCTCGACCAGCGGGGCTGGGTTCCAGCGTCGGCTTACGGGGCTTCGAGGCTCGTCGCTGGAGCTCCTCGCACCTCAACCAGCGATGACTCAGCCGCCGGCGAAGGGTGGGAGGAACTCGACAGAGGCGCCGGGGGCAACCTCGACCTGGTCGTCGGCGCGGGTGCCGACGGGCTCGTCGCCCACGAGGACGGAGCAGGCTCTGAGGACCTGCTCGAGGCGAGTGTCGGGGTGCAGGGCTACCGCCTCGCGGCGGACGTCGGCGAGGGTCTGGGGGCCTGTCACGTGCAGGAGATCCTCGGCGGTCCCGGCCGCAGCTTTTGCTGCGGCCCAGTAACGGACCCGGATGACGTTGGTCTCATCCACCGATTGGATCCTTCCAATGCGTCGTAGGCGTTACCTAGGATGTGAGTGTCGCACCGAGGCCCAGCGCTGTGTTTCGGTCCCACTCCAGGACGGGGAGGACCACCCGTGAGCACTCTGCTCCTTCTCACCAGCGCACTCCAGCCCTCGGCCGAGGTCATCCCCGGCCTCGCGCTGCTCGGCCACCAGGTGCGGATCCTGCCCGCTGAGGGCAGCGCCCTGCTCGAGGCGCCGGACTCCGACCTGCTGCTCGTCGACGGCCGCCAGGACCTCGCGCACGCTCGCGACCTGTGCCGGCTGATCCGGACGACCGGCACCGACGTACCAGTCCTGCTGATCGTCACCGAGGGCGGTCTGGCGGTCGTCAACCACGACTGGGGCATGGACGACGTCGTGCTGCACACCTGCGGCCCCGCCGAGCTCGAGGCGCGGATCAAGCTCTCCATCGGCCGGCTCATCGCTCAGCGTGCGGCCGCCGACCCCGACGCCCACGTCATCCGCTCCGGTGAGGTGGTCGTCGACGACGCGACCTACACCGCCAAGATCGGCGGCCGGCACCTCGACCTGACGTTCAAAGAGTTCGAGCTGTTGAAGTTCCTGGCCCAGCACCCCGGCCGGGTGTTCAGCCGCCAGCAGCTGCTCCAGGAGGTCTGGGGCTACGACTACTTCGGCGGCACCCGCACCGTGGACGTCCACGTCCGGCGGCTGCGCGCGAAGCTCGGGCCGGAGAACGAGACCCTGATCGGCACGGTCCGCAACGTCGGCTACCGGTTCGTGGTGCCGGCCAAGGAGGCCGCGATGCAGCAGCAGACCGAGCAGCCGACGCAGGTGCGGTAGCCCCGCGCCGGTTGCGGATCCTCAGCAGGAGGAGTTGGCTGAGCTCGAGGCATCGCCAGGCTCGATGCCCGGGGTGACGCTGACCGCGACGTCGCCGGTCTGGCCGGGGCCGCCGCGCATCCGCCAGGCCAGGTCGATCGTCTCCTGGGATCCGAGGAAGACGAACGTCGAGGCCACCGGACGTCCGTCGTGCACCACGACGTCGAGGTCGCCCAGGATCTCCTCACCGTTGAGCGTGACTCGCTCGAACTCGCCCTCGACGGGGGCGTAGAGCCGCACCGCCACCAGCTGGGTGCCCGGCTCGAGACCGGTCGCCCCTCCCCCGGTCACGTAGTCCGGCAGGGTCTCGCCGGCATCGGCCGGCGCCACGGACCGCAGCCGGGCCAGTCCGTCGAGCACCTGGGCGTCGCCGCTGCACGAGGTTGAGTCCACTCGGACCTTGGTGCGCAGGAAGTAGGACATCTTCGACGCGGTGGTGTCGTTGAGATAGACGCCCACCTGGGGTCGCTCGGTCGGCTCCTTGACGAGCTCACCGGCGACATCGGTGCCCGCAAGCACGCTTTGCTCCTCCTCGGCGAAGCTGTGCACGTAGAGCCGGTTCTCGTCACCGGCATCCCCCAGCGCGCGCAGGATCGCCTGTGGGTCGCCCACGCCGGAGGTGACCTTGTCGAAGACTGCCCGCGTCACCTGCTTGAAGTACTCGTCCTGGTCCGCGGGATTCTCGTTGCGCATGTAGACCTGGTGCAGGAGCTCGTCGACGGCGTTGTCGCTGGTGATCTCGACGTCTCCGGCCTGGACGGGACCGGTCACCGCCAGCAGGTAGGAGAGGGCGATCGGGTCGACCGCGAGAACGCCGTCGACCTGGTCGTCGAACTCCTGCTCCCAGCGGGCCTTCATCAGGTCGGCGGTGCGGGGGAAGTCGGGGGTGAAGTTCGCGTCGAGGAAGAAGATCCCGAGCTGGGGGCCGTAGATCTGCTCCTCCGCCTCGGTCAGGGGGAGCACCGGTTGCTCGGTGTTGCCGAGTGACGAGGCGGCCACCTGACGGGTGAGGGCGAGCCGGCCGTCGTTCACGTTGAGCACGCTCACGGCACCGGGAAGCCCGCCGGTAGATCGGACCTCGGCGTTGTTCTGGAACACCAGCAGGTAGTTGCGCTCGCCGGACCGGCCGAGCATGTCGGGCATCACCTGGAGTGCGGTGTCGGCGGTCTCGAGCGTGCCGGCCGCGTCACGAACCCGGCGGGCGAGGTCGCGGTATTTCGACCTGAGCGGTCCGGCGTAGGACGACGAGTCCTGGCCATCGAGGCGGGTGGTGGCCTCTGCGAACGCCACGTGGGCGCGGGCCACCGGTGCCTGCAGGTCGGCCAGCCGGTCGACCGGGACCTGCCCCTCGCGCGGCAGGAACGACTCGAGGTCGGCGGCCTCATCGACCAGCGGCCTCAGTGCCTCGTCAGTCAGGTCGTTGATGACGTCGGTCGCCACGCGAACGCCAGTGACGTCGTCGCCCAGCACGGGAAGCCGGGCCAGGGCGCCGAACGTGACGCCCTCGGTCCGGTCGTGCGCGGCGGCGGTGTGCTCGTCCAGATCGTCGAGAGCCGCCTCAGCGGCAGGCTGGTCGCTGCCCTCGAGGGCGGCCTCGAGGTCCGAGGCCGCGTCGACGGCGGCGTTCAGGTCCTCGTTGACCCGCCAAGCCTGCCACCCGGTCCACAGGGCCAGGGCCAGCACGACGACGAAGGCGCCGAGCAGGCTGAGACGGACGACCCGGGATCTCACGGCGGCAACCTATCCATGTAGGAGAACGGTCGGTCGGTCTGGGACCGCGACCGCAGGGCGCAGCACGAGGGGCCCACTCAGGTGAGAGGGCCCCTCGTCATGCTGTGACGCGCTGGGCTCGGGTCAGGAGACGACGTCGAACCCGCCGGAGCCGAAGGAGTTGATGAACACCGAGTTGTTGGGAGCCTTGAACGCGGCGTCGATGTTGTAGCCGCCACGCTTCTGGAGCCGCGAGGTAGTCACGCACCCCTCGGAGCCGTTGTAGGGCTTGGACTTCTTGAAGAAGTAGCCGCCGGCGTTGCGGGTGACCTTGACGACGACGCGTCCGCGGGGCTCGAGGTTGCTGCCCCGGGCGTTGACGGTCACGCAGATCTGTGCCTTCTGGCCCTGGACGACGACGCCGGGGCTGTCGACCTTGGTCCGGGTGGCGACGCAGCCGGCGTAGTTGGTGGGTGTGCAGTCAGCGGACGCGGTGCCGCCGGTGGCGACCACCAGGCCCGCGGCCATGAGAGCGGCGGTGAACAGTGCCGCGATCAGCTTCTTCATTGTGGAACTCCCCGCTGTCGACGTTGCCGTCGACGGATGGCTGGTGGGCTAACGGTGACTAGACAATCACAGGTTCCCGCGAACCGCACCCTTCACGCCTATCTGAACCGTGGATCTCACCCGAACGGAGGCCGGATTTAACCTCACGGTTACGCAGGCTCCCTCTCCGGGACCGTCACGCGGGCCACCACTGTAAGAAGTCTGTGGCGGGCTGTCATGTCACCGGAACCGGCACCTGACCCGACGTCTTCCGGCTCGGCCAGGCTGGCGCACGGGACGCTCGGGAGGGGTGCGCCGATGTCGAGGAGCGTGGCGCTGGCGACGCGGCTGACGCTGGTGGAGGCAGCCGACGTCGTGGGCGGAGCCTTCGCGCTCCTGCACGGTCGGGTCGAGGCTATTGCGACCGTGGGTCCCGAGCCCGAGATCGACGGGCCGGCGACGCTCGCCGTCCTGGGCCGCCGGGAGGCCCTCCTCAACACCTGGGCCGTGCAGGCGTACTTCTACGACCTCGGCGGCACCCGCGGGGTCGAGCTGGTGGCGCTGGGTGAGACCGGTCTCCTCCGCATCGTCGGCGGGGTGGGCCGCCTGGCCTGCCTGTCCAGGAGCATGCGGCGGATGGACGCGGTGGTGGCGGCGCTGCGCGATCGTGACCCCCTCGCCCAGCTGATCGCCTGACCCGGGGCCCGCTCGGCTCAGAGGAACCCGTCGAGCTGCGCCTGGTGCACGATGCTGTGCGCGTTGCCGAGCACGACGCCCTGCTCGCGGTAGCTGGTCACGATCCGCTTGAGGTACTCGCCGACGGTGTTCTCGCTGATCGCGAGCCGGCGGGCGATGCTGCGCCGCGGTACGCCGCTGGCGATCAGCTCGAGGATCTCGACCTGGCGCGCGGAGAGGGTGAGCACGAGGTCGCTCTGCTGGACCAGCGCGTTGGCGACCGGGCCGGAGAACACCAGCTCACCGGCGACGGCGCGCCGGATGGCTCGGGCCAGGGACTCCTCGGGATCGGCCTTGAGCACGAGGCCGCTGGCGCCGGCCTGGATGGCCGCGGCGATCGGCACCGGGCGGTCCTCGCTGGTGAAGATGAGCACCTTCCGCGTCTCGGTGACCAAGTCGCTGACCTCGTCGTGGGGCGAGCGAGCGTCCGGCCGGCCGAGGTCGAGCAGCACCACCTGGGCGTCCGCGCCCGGGCCCTCGAGCAGCTCGTCGACTGAGCCGACGATCGCCACCACGTCGAGTCCGGGATCGCTGGCGGCGAGCAGAGCTTGGACGCCGCGCAGCACCACCGGGTGGTCGTCGATCGCCGCGACGGTGATCGGCGGGGTCATGGGCGCTCCTGGGCGTCAGGCGTGTCCGCGGTGTACGGGGTCAACGAGATGATCGACGCGAGGTCATCCTCGTCTACCTCGACCGCTTCGCCGCGCAGCACGTCGAGCATCGCCGCCCTGTCGGACACCTCCAGTCTGGGGCGGACCACGACCCGCAGTTCCAGCGTGGCCTCCTGGGGCAGGGAGATGGTGATGTCGGTGTGCCGGTCGCCTGTGGCGAGGACGCTGAGGATCTGCTCGAGCTCCGGCGGCACCGGTGACCACTCGTCGGTCGCCCGGACCCGGACCCGGGTGCCCCGCCTGCGGGCCGTGGCGATGAGCCGCCGGACCTCGGGGCTGATCTGCGCCGGGAGGGCGAGCTCGTCACGGATGGCCAGGGCCAGCACCGGGGCCTGGCGCTGGACCGCCTGGTCGTCCGGGTCGAGGTCGCCGTCCGCGATGGCGTCCAGGAACGGCCTGACGTCGCTGTGCAGCCACGCGTAGTGGGTCTCGATCACCCGTTGCCGCGACTCGGTCGCCTGGGTCAGGGCGAGCGCCGCGGCGGCGGCGCGCTCCTCGGTCTCCGCGGTGTGCCGCACCCGGCGGACCGCTGACACCCCGTAGGCGAGCAGCCCGACGAACATCGGGGTCTGGGTGATCGGTGCCAGCACGTCCAGGGGCCGGACGGTCGGGTCGACGACGGCGGCGACCGCCACCACCGCGCTCTCGAGGACGGCGAGCAGCAGGACGGGCAGCAGCGGGCGCGCCATCGCCAGGATCAGCACCGGGAAGCTGGCCAGGCCGACGATCCAGCACTCGAAGCCGAGGAGAGCACCCGGGCCGGCCAGGTAGAGGCCCGTCGCCAGCAGGGCCGGGAGCACGACGAAGGCGCCTGTGTGGAGGGCGCGCAGTACCGAGGGCCACGGGATCGCGACCACGCAGCAGGCGCCGTAGGCGAGGACACCGGCGAACACCGCGACGTTCGTCCAGGCCGGCCTCGACTCGAAGGGGTAGCGGACCGCCAGGAAGAGGGCGCCGACGAACAGCGCCCCGGAGAACTCGGCGGCGAGCGTGCGCGGACGCGTGTAGACCCGGCTCACCTCGGCCTCGCCGCGGTCCGGTCCCCCGGCCGCTCCTCCGCCCGGCTCTTCGGGCGACCACTGAAGGACGACCCGGGTGCCCCGCTCGGGGGAGGCGGCGACCGACGCGGAGCCGCCGACCTCGCGGAGCCGGGTGGTCACCGAGTGCCGCAGCCCGAAGCCGGCGGCCGAGCCGGGTGGTAGGCCGCGACCGTGGTCGACCACCTCGACCCGCAGGCCACCGCCGGGTGTCGTGGCCAGGAGCACCTCGGCCCGGGTGACCCCGGCGTGCCGGCCCACGTTGCGCAGCGCCTCAGCCACCGCCCCGCTCATCGCCTGGGCCACGACTCCGGGGATTGTCACGGGGTAGCCGGGGTTGAGGTGCCGGGCGCGGGCGGTGACCCCGCTGCTTGCGGCGGCGGACTCCGCCTCCGCCTCGATCCGCCGGTGCAGCAGGAGGTCGGTGGTCGGCGGCGTCGCGGCGACGGGGTCGGCGGCCAGCTCCCGCACGGCGTCCGCCGCGAGCCGACAGCGCTCGCGGAGGGTGTGCCGGTCAGCCGCCGCACC
>SXGU01066612.1_pt1 | contig 12022 bp, 10 predicted proteins | sample 3174531 | NCBI WGS metagenome assembly SXGU01 (sample SAMN11356863, study PRJNA531348) | freshwater metagenome | isolation source: freshwater sample F1-140 | place: China: Fuxian Lake, Yuxi | collected 2017-12-25
ACGCTCTGCGTGAAATGGCGGAAGTGCTGGAAAAAGAGGGCGTAAAAGTTCGCTATGCGATTCACCCAGTGGCAGGGCGGATGCCGGGGCATATGAATGTTCTGCTCGCCGAAGCCAATGTGCCGTATGACAGCGTGGTGGAGCTGGAGGAAATAAATAACGATTTCCAGACTACCGATGTTGCCTTTGTCATTGGCGCGAATGATGTCACCAACCCTGCGGCGAAAAATAATGCGAGCAGCCCGATATTCGGGATGCCTGTGCTGGATGTTGGCGCGGCAAAAACCGTGATATTCATCAAGCGCGGTATGGCGGCGGGCTATGCGGGCATTGAAAACGAGCTGTTCTATCAGGACAACACCATGATGTTATTCGGTGATGCCAAAAAAGTGACGGAAAACTTGGTTAAGGCACTCAAGGAATAGTGTGGTTGCGGCTTATGAAAAATGCCATGAAATATTTGCCATCAATTTCCGCATTGCTCAATCTTTGCGCGCTGTTCAGCTTTGCCGCACTGGCTTCCGCGCTGGTGGCGCAATATGGTTTTAACCTGCATCCGTGTCCGCTGTGTATTTATCAACGCATTCCTTATGCTATCATTGCTGTAATTGGCGTTTTTGCTTATTTTTTGCGCGGAAAAAATGGAAAATATTATCTGGCGGTTGCCTGTGCCGCACTGTTCTTTGCTGACGCTGGCATTGCTGTTTATCATACGGGTGTTGAATATGGCTGGTTTCCAGCCCCGACCACCTGTTCTAGCTCTGGCGGAATTGGGCAAACTCTGGAGGAAATGCGTGCGGCAATAATGGGCGCACCGCTGGTAACTTGCGCTCAGGCGATGGCGTATATCTTTGGGTTGTCTATGGCAGCGTGGAACGCGCTTGCCGCCGCCGCAGCGTTCGTTGCCACCAGCTTTGTGTTATGGAAAAGGCGGGGAGAATGAGAAATATAGCAGGCGAATTATCAAAACAAGAAAAACTAGCGCAGGTTATCCGCGTGAATCACGCTGGCGAATATGGCGCAAAGCGCATTTATGCTGGGCAACTAGCGGTTCTTGGTAAGTCAGGATGCGGCGATATGCTGCGCCACATGGCGGAGCAAGAGCAAGTTCATCTGGATTATTTCGCAGGCGAAATGGCAGCGCGGCGCGTGCGTCCAACGGCTCTTATGCCGTTTTGGCATGTGGCGGGCTGGGTACTGGGCGCGGGAACGGCGTTGCTCGGCGAAAAAGCAGCGATGGCTTGTACAGTGGCGGTGGAGGCGGTTATCGGCGAGCATTACGCGGAGCAGGAAAAAGAGCTGGGCGATGATGAAAAGCCACTAAAAGCTAAAATTCATCAATTCCGCGAGGAAGAGCTGGAACATCACGACAGCGCACTCGACCACGGTGCAAAAGAAACCCCATTATATGATGTGTTGACAAAAGCAATTTCTCTTAATACAAAACTCGCCATCTGGCTTGCCAAAAGGGTTTAGTTTGTTGTCATTCCCGCGCAGGCGGGAATCTTATAAGTAAAGATAATTTGTTATATATGGAAGCTTGGCCGAGTGGTTTAAGGCAGCAGTCTTGAAAACGGGTGATGTTGGGGTGATTTTTTAGTCCTGAAAAGGACATTTTGATATGGAAGCTTGGCCGAGTGGTTTAAGGCAGCAGTCTTGAAAACTGCCGAGGGGGCAACTCCTCCGTGAGTTCGAATCTCACAGCTTCCGCCACTACCCCAAAAATTGATTTGGGACAAAAATGGGACAGTAAACCACAACAGCTAGCCACAAAATTATAGAGATTCCCATAGGGGCTTAGAAAAGTCTGGGGGGTGTTTCCCTCAGGGGAAATTTAGAAATCATATTTCACGATAAAAAATCATCAAAAAAATAGCAATTATCCTGCTCACTGTCCAATTATTGTCCATTATTGTGGTTTGCTGTGGTTTATCACATTGTAATTATTGGATAAAAGAAATATACATCACAAGTTTAGTTGACCGTTGATTTATACAGATAGCTATCTTATGTGTCTTTGATGATGGTTTTGCGCCATCACGCTAAAAACAATACTGAGAGGGCATCACATGGCAACTATCGTTACTAGAAAATCGGCAAAAACTGGGCGAGTTTCGTATCGCGTAAAAATACGCATGAAAGGACACGCACCAGAAACCGCAACATTTGAACGCCTGACCGATGCCAAGAACTGGGCTTCTGACACTGAAGCTGCAATGCGTGCTGGCAAGTATTTCAAAACTGCAAAAAGCCAAAAGCACACATTGGGCGAAATGATAGATCGTTACAAAAACGACTACCTAAAACGCCACCCGAAGCGCGAAGCCGATATTTTACAAAAACTGGAATGGTGGAAAAAACAAATTGGCTATAAAACGCTTGCCGATATATCAAAATCCGTAATCATTGAGCAGCGCGATAAATTGGCTAACACACCAAAGAAAAATGGCGAAGATCGCAAACCAGCAACCGTCAATCGCTTTATGACTGCCCTCAGTCACGCTTTCACTATTGCCATTAATGAATGGGAATGGATAGAAGATCACCCAATGCGGAAAATCTCCAAACTACAAGAACCTCGTGGGCGCGTTCGCTTTTTGGATAATGAAGAACGCAAACGATTACTTGACGCTTGCCAGCAATCACGCAGCCCACATCTCTACCTTATTGTTGTAATCGCTCTTAGCACTGGTGCGAGGCAAGGCGAAATACTAGGCATAAAATGGCAGGATGTGGACTTTGAGCGCAGGATTATCACGCTGCACTACACGAAGAACGGCGAAAGACGCATCCTGCCTATCTCAAATCATGTTTTACCTCTACTAAAATCGCATTATGAGGCTCGCTCGCACCATTCTAATTATGTGTTCCCATCGCCACACCACGACCGCCCGCTATGTATCCGCATGACATGGGAAAATGCCGTTGAAAAAGCTGGGATTAAAGATTTCCGCTTTCACGACTTACGCCACAGTGCCGCGAGCTACCTCGCCATGAATGGTGCTACAACATCCGAAATAGCGGAAGTGCTTGGACATAAAACCCTCGCTATGGTAAAAAGATACGCACACCTCTCCGAAGCACACACCAGCAGTGTCGTAGAGCGCATGAATAACAAGATTTTTGGGTAAAACTATGGCATGGGATAACACGCAAGATTATGTATTTCCAAGCGATATGAGTTTGGATTATTGGGCGTGGCAATTCCTACGCAGGAATACGGAATATAAAAACGACTGGAACTCTGCTCTTGAAATATATAAATCGCGCTATATCAAAAATCAAAAAATAAACCTATCTGAGTTAGAATACATTGAACCTAGCCACGCTATACATAATGCACCTTTTTCATCAGACTTAAAAGATTGGGGTTTTGGTTTAGGATTTTATAATCCTTTGCATATAATTCCACAAAACTTAGAGTTCAAAAATGAACACAAACGACCTTGTTTAGCAATAGATATTGAAGAATTCAGAAATCAAAAAAGCCTTACTTTTGATATTAGGTTACCAATAGAACCACAACTTAAAAAAGCAGGGATATATCTGAAGAAAATCGCAAAAGAAAGAGGTATAAAATCTATTACTAGGCATCACAAAACAAAATGGCGTGATTATTTAAGAGTATATGATGCTTACCAAGCAGGCATAGAACCTAATAAAATTGCTAAGGTTATTTTTCCAAAATTGACAAATGACAGCACAGATCAAAGAGGAACAAAGCGAGTATTCTCTACTTTTAAGCAGGCAGAGAAGCTTATAAATGGTGATTATATAACTATCCCAATTATTACCTTATCGCTTCCAGTATATAGCGAACTGCAATTTTAAGCTCTCAATTTCCGTTTTAAGAAATTTTTTCTTACGGGAGAGCTTTAGCCTCATCTCTTAATTATGTTTTTTGTACGACATCGCAATTCAGCGTTGGCAGAAACATGATTAGGAGTATCCATGAAATCTTATCTTACTATAAAAAATTTCGTAAAAAAGCACCCTCACTTCCTTAGCGAAGGTGGGATTAGGCATCTGATTTTCAACTCACAATCCAATAATTTTGAAACCTGCATACGAAGGGCTGGAAGACGCATTTTCCTTGATGAGGAAGAGGTTTTTTCGTGGGTGGACAAGCAAAACAACCATAAAAATAAACAATAAATTCAGGAGTGACTAAAATGAATAAATCAGATAACAAACTACAAGTGCTGCTAGAATATGTAGATTTTGGATTACACATATTTCCGTTAAAAGCTAATGGCAAAACACCTTTAACCAAACATGGACATAATGACGCTAGCAACGATTTTGCACAAATCAAAAAATGGCATGACCAGTATCCACATGCAAATTGGGGTATTGCAACTGGAAAAACATCCGATTGCTTTGTAATTGATGTTGATGTCAAAAATGGCAAGCGTGGTGCAGAAATGTGGAAATTGCTCAAAAAGATATTTCCCAATCTTTATCCAACTAAAACTTGTAAAACCACCACAGGTGGCAAGCATTATTATTACAAATACCCGCGAAACAATCATGTTGGTTCATTAAATGGCTTTCTTGATGGAATAGATATTAAAGGCGATGGCGGATATGTCGTATCTCCGCCATCCATTCTTAATGATATTCCTTATGAGTGGCGAGATGAGCAGCAAGAAATCGTAAATGCGCCAGACTCTCTGTTTCCGCTTTTAGAATATGGAAAAAAGATTGCCCCGCCTGTTGATGTTAAAGAAGGCGAACGCAACGAGAGCATATTCAAATATGCGTGTCATTTGATGAAACAAAACTTGCCTCGCGAGCAAGCGGAGCAATTTGTGCTTGTCGCAGCCAGTATGTGCAATCCCCCATTTCCAGAGGATGAAGCAATAAAATGTTTGGAAAGTGCTTACAGTGGCAAATATGCTCCTACAAGTTCAGCTAATGATACTGTGGACAACGATGGAATAGAGCAAATTGTTGACACGCTAAACAAGCAATACGCTGTAGTGATGTTTGGTAGCAAATGTTTGATACTCAAAGAAAAATACAACCCAATGACTCAGCGTAAAGAAATTACATTCTTGCCTGTGAATGATTTTCGTAATTTCTTTGCAAACAAGTGTGAAATAATCCGCAAAAAAGAGACCACATGGGGTAAAATCTGGTTTCAACATCCAGATCGCCGTCAATATGATGGTATCGTTTTTATGCCACAAGGGTTACCGCAGGACATATCCGAAAATTATTACAATCTGTGGATTGATTATGGATGTGAGGCAAAAGAAGGTGATTGCTCTTTATTTTTGGAACATATCCGCAGTGTGATTTGTTCTGATGATGAGGAGCTTTATGAATATGTCATTGCATGGATGGCTGATGCTATACAGAACCCAGCTAATCGCCCTGGAACCGCACTAGTTTTACGAGGCTCGCAAGGCACTGGTAAGGGCGTGTTTGCTAAAATTTTTGGCGCGTTATTTGGACAGCATTTTTTGCACATTACACATCAAAAACATCTGACTGGACATTTTAATGCTCATTTGATGTCTGTTTGTTTGATTTTCGCTGATGAAGCCGTCTGGGGTGGCAATAAATCCGAAGAAGGTGTTTTGAAAGCATTGGTTACTGAAGAAACCATCCCTATTGAAGCAAAAGGCAAAGATGTCGTAAATCTTGACAACCATGTGCGATTGGTTATTGCCTCAAATAACCGCTGGGTCGTGCCAGCAGGGCTTGAAGAAAGGCGTTTTGTGGTAATTGATGTGAGCAATAAAAAGATGCAAAATCACAAGTATTTTTCCGCGATTTATGAACAAATGGAGAATGGTGGCAAAGAGGCGTTACTTTATTATCTCAAAAATTATGATTTGAGAGGCATAAACTTACGCAAAATACCGCAAACTGAAGCGTTGGCTGAAATGAAACATTACAGCATGTCGCCAGTGGAAAAATTTTGGTTTGATAAATTATCCGCAGGGGCGATTAAAGAGACTGATGATTATTGGTCTGATTGCATCCCATTTGGTGATTTATACGATGAGTATTGCAAACATTCAAATCGTTCTGGCAATCGTTATCGTGGAGCATTAACGCAATTTGCTGGGGAAATAAGACATCTGCTGCCATTTGTAAAAATTAGCAAAAGACAGATTCGCGTTGATGGTTTGGGTGTAAAAAAGCAAGTGAAATGCTACGAACTCCCAATCTTGGAAAAATGTCGAAAGCATTTTGATATGATAATGCAAACCAGTAATGTTTGGGATGATGAGTGTGCTATAACGACAATAACCGATAAAAATAGCTGACAACAAAAGCTATATACTACCTATCCCACCTATCACACCTTTTTGGTTAGTTGTTTTTTACACGATTATAAAATTCAATTAGTCTGAAAGGTAGGATAGGTGCTATAGGTGTGATATAGCAATTTTACGCTCATACACCGCTTTTTGCTTGTTTTACGCAGGTAACTCGCAAGCCAAGGCAAAACAGGCAGTAAAAAGCGAAATAATAGCGATTTTACGGTGGTTTAATATCTATCCTTTAATGCAATCAACAATTAAAGGGCTGAATTCAGCAGAGTTTTGTTCTTCCCAAACTATATTACCAGTAAGCCCAATTGATCCTTCCATAACATAGGCAAAGCGACGGTAACCTGTATAGCCACCAAATCTATTTTTAGCGTTTACTTCTCCACAAATATGAGTGCCAACATTTTTTATATTTCTAAATTGAGCAGATTCAGGATCGCTTAAATCCCTTTTTACAGCAAGTTTTGCACTTTGTGTTGGTGACATGATGTAAAATACAAAAGCTCCAAATGCAACCAATCCAATCAACATAAATTTGCCAATCAATTTTCTCATAATTTTCTCCGATTTTTATTCGTGTTGTAATGGGGGCAGGTTTGTTTAATGCAGATTTTTTGACGCAATGTCCAATCACTGCTTCTTACCATCTATAACAATTACATTTAATGTTTCTGGTTGTTCATAATGCCATTTGCCTTTCATAGACTTCTCATAGGCATCTTTATCTCTATGCCAATCCTCAAGAGTATAGTCATTCTTATACTTATTGTAGTAATACTCAGAGTCGACAGAGTGAGTGGAGACACACCCAGTTAATAGTAAGAATATAAATGTGAGTGAGTGCTTCATATTTTCCTCCCTTGCTTTCCAAATAGCTCAAGCACAGAAAAGTGCTTGAACATGTTTTTATTTTTGGATTTAGCTGCCCATTGGCAGCTGGGAGTTAAGAACCGTACACAGACGGCGCGACAATCTTTACCGCGAGGCTGAACATACATTGCCGCCTCCCAGCCATAAGGTTGGAAAGGCAGCATCATGTTTCGGCTGATGCGAATTACCGCTGTGTAAGGAGTTCTTAAGCCCCACAACACTAATTCAGTGTTGCACGACAGACGCTAAAGAAATAATTGAAATCAGTCAATGAATAGCTGGAAGAAAAATTTTGGAGTTGGCTCGTTCCTAGGCAAATTGCTGCCCGAAAACCTCAGTTTTTTACCTTCGCACACGCACGCGTACACATCCGCGCTAACTAATTTTCACTTTACTGATAAATAACAATAAGTTAGGCGTTCTTATTGTTGCTAAAACGCTAATTTTGCTAACTAATTGGTGCTTTATTAATACAATTCAATATGTTGAGTATGTGCAAAATTGATTATTTGCTAATAAATACAAAAAACTTTAGATTTAAATGAGGCAAATATCATAAGTTCGCAATAATCAAAAAAGATGCTATCAAGTTGGCGTTGCACTAACTTCCAACATCTATTTCTAACAAAAAAATGAGATAATTATAATGAGTTATGATTTCGCACAATTATCTAGCTTAGATTTTGAAGAGTTAATTCGTGATCTTTTGCAAGCAGAAACTGGAATACGATATGAAACTTTTAAAGCAGGAAAAGATCAAGGTATAGATGTAAGGACTCTTCTTAGTAGTCAAAAAACCATAGTGCAATGTAAGCGTTATATTAAATCAGACTTCTCAAAATTATTGAGTGTTCTAGAAAAAGAAGAATTAGAAAAGATAAAGCTAATCAATCCGAAAAGGTATATTATTGCTACATCCCTACAATTGTCTCCACCCAATAAAGCCAGCATCAAAAGTGTTTTAGAGCCTTACATAACAACAGAAGCAGATATATTAGGGCAGGAAGATATAAACAACCTTCTTGGGCTGCATCCAGAGATTGAACAAAAACATTTCAAATTATGGTTAAGCAGTAAGGCAGTTTTAGATAGGGTATTACATAATGCGGTTATAACCCAATCCGAGCAGTTAGTAGATAAAGTGAGGCGTAAAATACCAATATTTGTTCAGAATAGTAGCTTCCCAAATGCATTGAAAGTTATAAATAATCACCGATTTGTAATAATTTCAGGCGAGCCTGGTGTTGGCAAAACAACGCTGGCTGAGATGCTATTATTCTCTTATATTGAACAAGGATATTTACCAATAGAAGTAAAAACTCCAAGAGATGCTTATGAAATATATTCTAAAGAGAAGAAAATAATATATTATTTTGATGATTTCTTAGGAATTACCCGTTTAGGAGATAAGTTTTCTAATGAAACAGCTTCGTATATAGTTTCTCTTATAGAACTGGTAAGAAATTCTACTAACGCAAGGATGATTTTAACTTCACGAGAATACATTCTAGTTCAAGCACTTCAGCACAGTGAACGGTTTGAAAATAGTAATTTTTTACACGCAAACTATAGACTTAGTCTTTTAAATTATACAAGAATGATTAAAGCAAAGATACTTTGTAATCACTTATTTTTTTCCAATCTTACGGATGAATATTTAGAGGAAATAATCTCAACAAATACGCATATAAAAATCATAGAACATGTTAATTATAATCCAAGATTAATTGAGTGGATGACAAACAAAGATTTCTTAAGCTTAGTTTCTTCAAAAGAATATCCAAAATATTTTTTAAATACGCTAAATCAACCAATAAAATTGTGGGAACAACCCTTTCTTAAGCAAATATCAGACCCCTCTCGTCATTTGCTTCTTACATTGTTTTCATTAAATTCAAGTGTGCTATCTTCAAAATTAGAGCAATCTTTCTCAGAGTTTCATAGATTTTCATGTGTAAAGTATAATCTTGTATCTTCTCCAGCTAATTTTCGTGATGCTGCAAAAGAATTGCTTGGCAGTTTTCTAAAAATTGAGAGATCGACTTTATCCTATATAAATCCATCCGTGAAAGATTTTTTAGAATATTACCTGAAAGCAACCCCAGAAGCAGCAATAGATATTTTAGAATCATCTGTTTTTCTAGAACAGATAAAACAGATATGGAATTTGTATAGTGAAGAATTATCAAATCTCAATCTTGCAACCGTACAAAAGTTTCTTAAGGCAATTTTATCAGCTATTTCTAGACTACAGTACAACAAGTCGCTAGTGGAGACCAAGGATATTAAAAGTGTATTTTGGAAAATATACGATATTGATTATGATGAAAGAATAAGGTTATTTATAAACATATATGAAAAGACTAAATCTGATGAAATATTGGAAGCAATATCTAATACCTTATCTCTAGCTGAGAATGATAGCTATACTCCTAGCGTGGCTAATTGGGCAGAATTATCAATAACAGTAAGTAATCATATAGAAAGTGGGGTGCTTACTCTTGATATTTTAAATCGCATAGAAAGGTTTGTAATTTCTAAGATAAACTCAGCATACAGTCTGCAGGATTTTTTATCAGTTAAAAATGCTTTTGAAGAGGATGCATTAACAAGTATTTCAATGCAAAGTATAGAATCGGCTTTTCAGGTATTTAGAGGAAATTATTTCTCACAAGAATATACTCAAATAAAATCTGTTTCTGAGTTAGAAGATTATTTGTCAGACTTCAAATCTTTAGCTGAATTATTCAATCTAAACACATCTAATGACATTGAATTGTTAGAAAATTATATAGAAGAGCAAAAAGATTATGAAGAACAATACGCTGACCAAAAGATGGATGAATGGAAAGATATAAGATATGAAGCTAAAGACGAAAGTAGAGCAATTGAGTCTATGTTTTATAATATAAAGGATCGTTAGCTTAGGACAAATTTGGGACACTAGACCACAACTAATGAAAAGAATTTAGAAACAACCACCACAAAATAATTTTTGTAACCGCTTGTTTTTCTTACTGTCGTCTGCTGTGATTTATTGTGGTTTATCAAAAGGATATGACTTGAAAACTGCCGAGGTGGCAACGCCTCCGTGAGTTCGAATCTCACCTCTTCCGCCACTTACCGAGTTACAGAGACTCTCTTTCCTCTGATGCTGTTGCTGTAAGTGCCGCTGTGTGCCTTGTTCAGCAAAGAAAGCAGTTCACTGATTATCTTGTGTGGGTGGTTTGTAATGGGCTGTAGAGAGGCGTTTCTCTCTGAGGCTGTTCACCAAACAAAAATGGTGACGTTAAAAAATCTGTTCAAAATCAATAGGTGCAAACTTCACTATTTGTAACGTTGGCTGGGTGGTAGATGCATGTGCGAACAATCTCTGTGGTGACCTACACAATGCCAAAATACTCGCGCTGCTCATTCCAGTCGCTCGGCATTTTGCTGACATCGGCAAGGTTCATATGCTTGGGCTGCTTGCCGTCAAGAATCAGGTCGATGATATCGGGTGCAAGCAGCGTGACCTTCATCACCCGCGAAACATACGAGCGCGGCAAACTGACTTTATCGGCGATGATGTCGTGGTTGAGGGTTGAGTCAGCCTCCAGCATCTCCTTCCACTCGAACGCACGACCAAGGGCTTTGAGGAGCGATTCCTTATTGGCGGGTGATTGATATTCGCTGGGGATGGCGTCGGGCGCAATAATGTATTTGCGGCCACCGTGGCGTTTGAAGCTGATGGGGATATGGATGGTGATGGTGCCATCCTGATTGGTGACGGAGCGCTGGTTTTCTGTAATCAGTTTAATGTTTCTAGGCCCGCCTTTTACTAGTGAGTTGCTCATATACATCCATGATGCCGTTGGGTTGAAAGGTAATGGTCACGCCGCTCAAACTCACCTGAATCCGTTTGACGATCAGGTGCATGATACGGTTCTGCTCAAGCGGAAAGAGCTGCTCCCAAATCTCGTCAAACTGCGCAAGAGTTTTGCGCACTTCTTCAATGGTGATGTTGGGTTCATGCATCTGCGCGCGCTGGTGTGTACGATGAATCACTTCTGGCGCCACAAAAAACTGGCGCAGCTGGCCGATAATGATGGGTTCGATTTGTTCTGCGGCGACCGAGCGCACATCCACCGATTGGTAGCCATGCTTGATGGCACGTGTACTGACGTAATAGCGGTAACGCCGCCGCTTGCTCTTACCGCCATCAGACGGAGTCATCGTCCAGCCCGCTGAATCGAAAATAATCCCGCGTAGTAGATATGGGGCATTCTTGGGTTTAGTGTCGAGCGTGCGCGGTTTCGCATGGCGGCGTTCTTTGATCAATGCCTGCACATCATCCCACATCTTGTCTGAAATAATCGCTTCTTGTTCGCCTTGATAATGCTCACCTTTGTGGCTGATGATGCCTTTAAAAATCGGGTTACGCAGAATGCGTATCACTACGTTCGCATCCATCTTGCCACCTTGCTTGTGGTTACCTGTTTGTGTCGTCCAGCTTTTGGTGCGATAGCAACGCTCATCCAGCTCATGCAGAAGGCGAATCGTCGAGCCATGCCGCAGGAATTGTTCGTAGATGAAGATAATAATTTTTGCTTCCTGGCGGTTCACCACCAATTTACGCTCCACCACATCGTAACCCAGCGGCGGTGTGCCGCCCATCCACATACCCTTGCGCTTGGACGCCAGAAACTTGTCACGGATGCGCTCACCCACCAGCTCACGCTCAAACTGTGCAAATGACAGCAGCATGTTGAGCGTGAGCCGGCCCATGCTGCTGGTTGTGTTGAGCGCCTGCGTGATGCTGACGAAGCTCGCGTTCGCCTTCTCGAACGCCTCGACCAGCTTGGCGAAATCGAACAGCGAGCGAC
>SXGU01225347.1_pt1 | contig 12022 bp, 17 predicted proteins | sample 3174531 | NCBI WGS metagenome assembly SXGU01 (sample SAMN11356863, study PRJNA531348) | freshwater metagenome | isolation source: freshwater sample F1-140 | place: China: Fuxian Lake, Yuxi | collected 2017-12-25
CCCATGTACCATCAGCTCTTAGGAAGTTAGTTGTACCACCTCCAGAAGCTCCTACAAGCCCCTTGGAGGACGATGTAAAGGTATCTAATAGTGAGGTAGCCTGAGTAGCTGTAAGGTCTTCTACGTTGCCTGTAGAGGCTGTAATACGACCTTTGAATGTGGCTGTGGGAACTTGAGCTAACTTAGCATTCGTGACTACGTTATTACCCAAGTTAAGAGTAATAGACGTTGTACCACTACCACTCACATCACCACTAACTGCTATTGTTTGGTTGCCAGTGAGGTATGTAGAATTGTCATAACTGACAGTTGTTCCTGTAACCTTGACAAAACCAGTACCATTCAACGCTGCTTGTTTGCCATTGAAAGTATTCCAATCAGTAGAAGTCAGTTGACCAGATTGACTAGAGGTTGCATTCTGTAAAGTAAGACTAAGTGTTGGTGTTGTACCTGCTGTATTCACAGTGCCAGTAAACCCACCACCATTTGTAAAGCTGAATGTGGTAACTGTTCCTGTGTTAGTGGTGTAGCCGTTAGGGTTAGATGCTAGGTAATAACTGTTAGTATCCAGAGTCCAAGTATCTGCACCTGTACGTCTAGCAAGACCAGTACCAGTTAATGCTGCAATGGCAGTAAGGTCAGCATCTGCATTCTGCTTACCTGTAATACCAGCAACAACTCTTGCATCAGTAGCAGTATTGAAATCAGATATGTCAGTTGATGCTAACTGTTTATTCTTCCACAAACCAGAAGGTGTGTCGTAACTTAATACATCTTTGTTTGTTTCTGAAACAATAAGAACATCATGCAACTCATCAAGCTCATATCCATTCTGAATAGAGACTTCTATCTGACCTTGTGTACCATGCGACCTAGTTACAACACCAACGTATACCATGTGTATTGGAGCAACAGGTTTAGTTGTTTGATACTCACCAGCAACACTTCCACTCAAATACAGTTGTGTACCTTCTGAGAAAGCTAAAGTGTTTAATCCAATCAAATCACCTTTAACTACAGCATAACCATTACTGTTGTTGGGAATGTCAGCTTGAAGTAATCCAAACGTTTGAGCACTTGTTGCATCAGCAGTGGCTAAAGCTTTTGTTACAGTAGGTTTATTACCACTGGCACCATTAATGTAAACAACAGTGCCCTTAGTTAACGTACTGCCTGTTTCATTTCTTACTTGACGAACTAATGTACCAGCTTGTCCAGCAACAGGGAATGCGATTAGGCTACCATCACCAGCAATGTACTGTGTAGTGTCTCCGGTAGGATTGTTAAACTTACCATCTAAAGCTGTCTGTAGACCACTTACACTGACAATATTACTTGGGAATACAGATGGTTTATTGAGTATTTGGGCAACACCAGAAACAGCGTTCCAATCTGAATTAACTTGAACAGCTAGACTATTTAATTTAACTAAATCAGAAGCTGTTAACAATCCAGCTTCTGTAGTTGTTGCTTGGGGAATTACTACATCAGCACCACTAGAACTTACTAATGTGAATTGTGTAGATGTCTTACTTGCGATAGTTAAGTCAGTGCCAGCAGCAGCGTTAGCAATCCAAACCAAATCACCAGTAGTATTGGATGCTTTACTGAGCACCTGTCCTGTACTGCCACCAACAGGGACTGGAATGTAGGAACTTATTTCATTTGCAGTTAAGGGTTGTTTTACAATTACGTCAACGATTGTATTATTACTCATGCTGGTCTACTAACCCCACTGTCAACAATTAATTCATATGTAGGGCTTCTGTCACCATCTGTTGAGTTGTAGACTAAACAATCTATAACAGCATTCTTCCAAGTTATTGCCCCTGTAATACTGGGAGGAAGTTCAATAGAAACTAAACCACTCACCGGTTCAAATGTCATATAGGGGGATGAACTATCGTAGGATGCTAATACTGTTTCTGATGCTTTGGTTGGACGTATTTGCACTAAAGGGGTATAACCTGTTAAGTTCTTTGGTGTCGAAGTGTTTACTTTAAACACCCAACCAATGAAGAATTCTTCATTCTTAATCAAGGTGTATGTACTCATGGTTCTTCCCTTTCTTCGTTTTGTTCTTGTTTCTCTCTTAGCTCAAGTTTTAGTAATTCAACTTTGAGTTTTAATTCTTCATTTTCTAAATCTTTTTTCTTACTGTCCAGAATCAGATTTTCTTTCTCTAATTCATTCTTCCTACTCTGTTCACCATTCAATTTGTTCTGCCAAATCATTCTCACATAATGACCTAAGATCAAAGTAATGGTTAACAGAACAGAGAACCACAATCCAATTTGTGTAATGTTTGCATCAACTATGTGAAAAAATCCTAATGTTTTTACAACAAATGGGCTACTGGCTGTCATGATCCCTACCTTGTAATTCAAGCCTGTTTCTATGAGCGTTTTTAGCATTCAAATACTTCCTATATAATCTTATGCTTGTTGTCATACTCACGGAGAAGATTAATAGGCTCAATATTACTTCCATTCTTCACCCGTCTAGTAATGACTCTGATTAACTTATTACTCCATTTTGATGCAGATAAAAACATAAGAATAACCATTGCATAATAAACATCTACCAACGCATTGTACTGTTCAAGGGAGAGTTTATTTAACTCCAAGAACACTCCATACAAGTGCATAGGTATTGCCAATATACTCAACGGCAATAACATCTTTAATAAATTACTTCTAACACAACCACGTAAACAAACCAATAAACCTACTGTAAGCATTTCTGCAAGCATTGATAGATTCAGAACTAACAGAGTATTGGATACTTCTGACATGCTGAAAAAGAATATGTGAGCGATAGCCACAAACGATAATGCTGGGGCTACCTCTCTACGATCTACGAATGCTGCACAAATGGTTATCAGAATAAGGAATAATTCTGTAGCCATTGTTGATTACCTTTATTCAGCAAGTTTTTCTACAGCTTCTTGTCCTGTATACACTTCAACAGCATCACCATCTACGATGATAACCACAGGAGTAGTGACTTGATTTTCTTCTTCCAAATAGGTGGTACTGGTTGCTTTTCTTTGAGTAGATCTTGGTTTAATCTTAATTGCTGGCATGTTATTTCTCTTTACGATTATTGTTAGGGGTAATTGAAAACACTTCTTCTTGTTTTTCTTTCCAGACAAGGTAGTTATCCACCATTGTCTTGTAGTCTTTAATACACCCGAGGTTTTTTCTGTTATTGATAGCCAACTCTCTTGGAGTAGTAAACCCAAGCGTATAGTCACAGACTTCATAGATTAAACCTTCAGGTGGAAACACAGGAACTTCTTTAGTTTGGTATACCACTCTCTGACAACCTGATAAACTCAGGATCAAAAGGGTCATCAATAGGAACATACTCTTTTTCATTTACTGCCTCCGTTTGTTTGGGGCATTTGGGCTTATATGTAGTGAGGTTATTAACAGCAACACCTTCTTCTTTCTTGTTTTGTGTTAATGAAGATTGAAGATCTGCTAACGCTTGCTTATCTACCTTACAACTATTCTCTAAAGTCTCTTTACTCTTAATAGACTCTTCTAGTTTGGTTTGTAGCTGCGTATATTGCTCTTTAAGGCTTGATAGGTCTTTCTGGCTACTCACGTATCCCCAAGATGCCAAACCTCCCCAAATCAAAGAACAGACAGCTACAGAGCCTATCACAGTAAGCATCTTACCTTGTAGGAAACTAAACATTTTCTTCATCCTCTATTTCTTCTTGTATTACCTTACCAGCAATACCTGCCGTAGCTAATACTCCAATAACAACGGATAAAGGAATTAACGTAAGATAGTCAACATAGAAATACAGTACACCAAAACCAACTGTACTCACCGAAGCGAGCACGTTGGCTAAAGTGGAGTATTTCTTGAGAGAACGTCTTAATTGTTTCTTTGTTCTCTTAGTCATTTTTATTTACCCTAGTCTGCAAAAAGTTTATAACCCCAGATATTGGTAGCCGTAGTCCCAGTCGATTTTACTTTCACTACAGAAATTGGTTCTCTTTCACCAGCAGCGAAAGGTATGGTTCTTTCTACACCAGCTTCTGTCTCCACAACCACATTACCAGCATTACCTTTAACAACAATACCGTGATATCTTTGGGTATTAGTATCGTGTGGGGTAATAGGAACCAGATCACGGGCAATTGCACTACCAATTAAAATATTTGAAGCCATTATACATTTCTCTTATTAATTAAAATCCAATACCTAAGCCAAAACCTAAGTAATAATTTGAGGAAGTTTTGAGGGTAACACCACCGCCTGACGTAACATCATAACGCACCAACATATCACCAGTGCCCAGCTTGTGAAGATACAGCGAAAACGTACCTGGGTTATCAGTGTACACGCCACCATCGGGGTAAATGATTACATCGCCAACACCCGGTTGGTTCGTTTCGTAGTATGCGTAATAACCATCTACGATGGGAATCTCAGAAAGCAAATAATCCGGCTCGTCTATCAGTGTGCCGAACTCTACGCTCGCCCAGCCAGCTGCAAGATTGATGCTGGCTGTTCGCGTTCTATCCGTTGATCCATCGCTCAGCGTTAATGTAACGCCGGTAGCTGGAAGTGCAACAGTGGGCGCAATCGACTCGCTAATCGCAGGCCATGTTGCTGTTGTTGTGTTTGTGCCTACATTAAATGAGATACCTGTGGCACTCATTCCTCCACCAGAAATACTGGTTACAGTTGTGTAGCCGGTTGTTACAGCAGAAATAGCGCCGCCGATTGTTATGGGGTCTGTTACTGATAACCAGTCGGCAATAGCGCCTGTCGAAATAGTTTGCACACCACCGTTCGAAGCAATCAAGCCAGAATATATCAGGCCGGTATAGGTCGTGCTCACAAAATCTGTGCCTATTTGCACCCCATTTCGTAAAACTTTAAACGTACCAGTAGATTTATCTACACAACGAAAATTAAACGTCTGGCCTAGCCCGGCACCAAAACCTGTTGCGCTCCAAACCGCTGTTGCCCCAAAAACGAAGTTGGTAACCTCGTAAATTCTGACAGTTAAGCCATCCTGAGAGATCCAAAACGCATATCCATTATTGCTGCTGTTTACAAAACCGCATCGCGGGGCATTACTGCTGTTTGTGGTCTGGTTCGTGCCGATTATCACCTCGGCAAATATTGTGTTTCCCGTGTATTGAATGCTATCGATTATAGCAGTACACTGATTGCCTGCACCGGTTGAACGCTGAACTCGCCCAACCCCAAGGGCTTGCACTATCCTTGCGGTCTGTGATGCAGCTGGCCTAAACCAGCCAGCTGGGGGGTTGTACGGATCGGTATTTGGTAGCCCCCTAAAATCTAAATCACTCATATTTGCACTCCACTACCGTGAGTCCCAAACCCTGCCGCCCCTTTTAGCGTACCGTCGGGGTTGGCAATACTTGCCGCCGCGCTGGTTACATAATTTGATACGGTAGTGACTTGATCTGCCACCACCCACCTAGAAGTGTCTGACGTTGCTATTACATTTCCGTCTGTCTCGACTGGCTCAAGTCCCGCAACAAGCGGGCATAATGTTTTGCCGCCATAAACACTATTTCTATAAACAAAAACATTAAAATAGACGCCAGAAAAATAAACCGAATCAACAACGTTAAGCGCGTCAATATTTTGATCTACGGGAATTGAAATATTGTTGTAGCAAACTTCTAAATTGCTGGCAGGTGCGCCGCCCCCATACGAGGCACCAGCGCCAAGAAACATACTAATTTGTTTACCGGTTACGTTATCAATAGCTGTATTGTTTCTGATAGTCCCAAACGCGCGGGTGCATTTACCCCAGAACCCATAAGTTGTGTTTGAGTTTTTCGCAATGTTGTCTTCCCACAGGTAGTTGTCTACTCGGTAATAGTCAATATATGAGCCATTACTGCTGGGGTTTTCAATATTGTCAAACGTACACCGCTTTAGCAAGAGATAATTCTTCATTAGTGTGCCGCCGAGTGAGCCACTAAAAATGGGGGCATTATTGTCGTCACCCACCACTCCCTTTGTAAAATCTTTAAACGTGCAATCAAAAAATGTGGTGCGATTAGAATACCCAGCCAACCATATAAAATGTGCATTGTCAGGTGCAGTCCACGGATTTTTGAACGTTAGATTTGCGATAAAAATATCATTAACGCCGGTTGTCTCTACAATTTTCGCTGCTGACATATCCCATTCTGCTATCTCATCAGGAAAACCAATCAGCGACGGAGTTTTATAGCTTTCGTGCAGATAAATATTTGTATCATTACCAACAATTGGCGCTCTGTTGCTGTCGCCCGTTGCTATATAAACCCCCTGCCGAAATACAATAATTTTGTTGTGATACGTGGCGTCTGTATCAGAGTTTTTATACCAATCAACAATTGTCGCCAGCGGCTGCGAAATTGTCCCAACCTTAGTGCCTGCATAGCCTGCCTGCACAAACACAAATTGAGCATCAACAGTGGCGGGATTAGCAATATCAGATTGAACAGTAAACATAACATCAATTGTGTTCACGTTATCCGCAGCAGTTACTCTCACAACAACGTTAAATGTGCCGGTGCTGTTTGGTGTACCGGATAAAACGCCGTAGTTGGTATCCCCGTAATACTGACCGATTGAAAGCCAAGCAGGCGCTGAAATAATTTCATATTTAAACGGCCACGCGCCACCCTGCACACCAATAGGTATCTCATACCGCATCTGGCTATGTGCCCATCTGTGCCTAGCGTGTGCTGGTGTTTCCGCATCTGGCCGTGGATAGATGACATTGAGCGGCATTTTCTGAGGAATAAAATATCCAGCACGCGGAGGCCATTGCGCCCCGCTTCTAAATCCGCCTGTTGTACGAGCTGCACGATTAGCAATTGTTACACTTGTTGGCATTATTTATTACCTTTCATACATAGTCTCATTTCATCAAGTCTACGATTATGTAAACCCTGATAATATCTTCCATCAACACTAGCCCACACCTTTCTGCCATCCTCCCCAAAAGCAATGGCCTTACAACCCTCAGCCATATTACCTGCATTAATCAATCTGACAGCTCTTGCTTGCTTACACACTCTTTCTACCCCCATGTTATGAGACAAGCTTGTAATAGCATCAAAAGCTTCTTGTGTTGCATATGGCATACACTGAGCTAATTTAATTTGTGTGTTTGTGATTACAAAAGTCTCTGCTTTGTGACACTCTTCTTTAGTCCACACTTCACCAACAATAATTGGTCTTTCTTTATATGCGTATTTTGTAATACCATTACATACGGTTGGTAATCCACCTGCTAATTTATCAGCGTATACAGTGGTGATTGTATCTCTACCGCTCTCCCATAACGTAAGGAATGCAACTAACGCAGCTCCAGCAAACGTTAAACTCTTTGTTGGTACTTTCATTTAATCCAACCTTCGATACATTTATGTACCATCTTCAAAAACTGTGGGCTAAGTCTCCACGGTTTATATTTAATTCCTACAGTGGCTGCTACTAACTCACTACAAAAATATTTATTTCTGTCTTCTATGTTTCTGTGTGTTATTAAAGAAATAATTCCTAAAGGGTCATACTTCTTACCAACCTGATTTCTTGCAAAAGCAATACTCTCTTTTTTGTTCTTTACAGGGAAGTTTACAATCTCATATTTGTTGTAATGTGTCTTCCATTCACCAATAGGTATTCTCCTAACTCCTGAAGCCAATGTAGTATCAATGACATAATCACCATCTACGATTCCACAGTGACTCCAAGAAGAAAGAGTTCCCAGTCTTATCAGCCAGCAGAAAGGTTTATTACTACGAGAAAATATTACTGGGAGGGATTGCATTATTCTTCTGTCTCTTCTGTTACAGGTTGTTCTATGGAGGTAATAGTTAAAGTCTTAACGTATCCAAGCAAAGCTTCATCTGAGATATTTGCATGAGCAACGATACGTTCTGACTTATCGGGAAACTTAGATACAAATTCATCGAATGTATATTTTACATGTGGGGGTAAATATCTATTAAGTTGATCAAAGGGAGAGACTGTATTAACGACCTCAGCTACAACAATCTTTTCCTTTTCAATTACTGGAGTTGTATTAATTGATAATGTTCTTTTCTTACTCATTATGCATACTCTGGATGATCAGCTTTGAATTGACCTACTGTTGAATAACCTTTACCACTGTTTGCAGCCATTTCAATATCGGTTGGTACTGGAGGTAGGTCAAACATAACCCTTGACTCTGCAAGAAGCTCTAATGACCAAACAGGTGGGGATAGTACTTCTGTAGCCCTACCAGAACCAATCAAACCTAAAGCCTCTAATGCTTGCACAAAGCTTACTGTTTCAGTTCTATCCAAGTGAATATACCCAGCAGCTAAAAGATCATCCATTGCTGAAGCAATATCTAACCATTGACCTTCGGTAAGGGCGTTATTCAATCCCAATGCTGCTTTCTTTATTGCACGTCTCTCTGTATCTACGAAACGTCTGCGGAATGCAAGCTTAGTAATTATTCTGCCGAAGGTGGGGGTAGTATCTGGAGGTGGATAATAATTACCTTGATCGAAAGTCCAGTTGTTGTCCACACCTTGAGCCACTTCTGTTGGAGTGAGTTCACGATACTCTACGGGAGCATTACCGCCAAAATACTCTTGTCTCCAGTCACTAGGCCAATTAAATGTACTGGCAATTTTATTATTTATCAGTTGTACTACAGATACCACCATTACTAGACTCCTATGTACCAGTCCACAACAGACTGTAAAAACTGGTCATAGTCTGAGGTGTAAATGTATCCAAAAGGGTTTGGGGCAGCAGGTACTATACTTCCCAAATACATTTTATCCGAATCAACCCTAACTATATTTAGTATGTCATTTAATGTAGTTATTTTCCTAGAATTAAAGATGTCAGAAATAGACAACGCAACCATTTCAATAATACCAGAGGATGTATTGACAATTCTGGGGATAGAGACAGAGTTAGCTTCAAGATTCAAACTCTGCGTATTGAAAGAACTTGCCGCTGTTAAACCATCCGCAGTCAAGTAATCACAACCTATTGCTGAATAACTTCCTACAGATATAGCTACATCTTGTGAAATTATGGCACCGGTTGATTTGTTAAGCTGATGTTTGAATCCACGATAAGTTATTTCAATATTGCCAGACCCATTAACAAACATAGTTGGTCTGTCCGCAGAGTACTGTTGAGGCCAGTTTGCGGGTGTTGCTGGTGTGAAAGATCCTCCTATAGCTGTAGCTATACCAGAGGCATCTCCTATCTTAATTAAAGCATATGTTGTTGACTGTCTAATTAAACAATACAAACACTGATCTGCTGTGTTTAGATGAAATACTGAGTATTCTCCAGAACCTCCGGTGTATGAAGCAGAGTTTGTAGTAGTGACTGTAGTAGTAGTACCGTTTGAGTTTATAGTTCTGAGAACTAATGATGAAGATGTAGACAAAAGGAAATTCTTATTGGCAGCACCAGTCCTCCATACATCTAACCCCTGTTTCTGTACAGTTGAGTTGCTACTAAAGTATTCAGTGTTAGTCTTAGTGGTTAGTGGTAGGGGTTTTATCTGATAAAAAGGACTATTACTGGAACTAACTCTATTCCCAGAATTAAAATAACTTGTACCTGCCATAATTACTCCACAAAACCTTGAACTCTGGTGGCAAGCTGTCCGCTAATTCCAGTAGTTCTTAAAATTAATTTATCCGCTGCTGAAATTACCTGACCGTGTTTTTCAAAGCCTGTAATTCCCGTAGCTCTTAATGTTTCTTTTTGAATTAAGAATCCACCAGCAATGTTTGTAGTGGTTACATATAGTTCTACGTTTACTAAATCAGAAGCACTTCCTTCTGGAATGCAAACACTGATATTTACAGCACTGGTTTTAGCTCCAGCATTTGGGTAAATAGTTGTATCTGTATTTGTGGTGATCAGAGAAGTCACAGAAAAATCATCCCCTGCTGAATCTTCTTCTTCACCGCTTACTACAACATTCACACCAGCTTGGTCTGTCTTATAGCAAAGACACTCACCAGCTTTCAATACCAACCCACTACGCTCATAACCTAAATTACTAACAGTGAGTGTGTCATGTTGAATAAGGTAATCATTTGCTGGGGTTGAGGTTGGACTGATATACAAATATACTTTAGCTGTAGTGCCAGAGTTGTTTAAAACTGAGACGTTAACTAAAGCTCTCTTTCCTACAGGAACTTGATACACTGATTGTGTCACAGCCCCTGTGGATTTATGACTAGCTAATCTTCCGAAAGCCATTAAATTAGCTCCAATTAAATTTGATTCTTGAAATAACTTCTTGCGTTACTTGTCTTAGTTTCAAGCACACCAATACGTGTGAGAATGTCAGTGATGCGCTCATCAAAGTAATAGATCCAGTTATTGGTTATTCTGTGCAGCCAGTTCTGAAACTCTCTTGGTGGTTTCTCACCGTAATCGTAACCTTCTTGTTTCTTACCAAGAGGAGGTTCTTGTACGTTATTAGCATCACCTAAACCATTACCAACGTCATCCGTAGCCCAATCAGGCTTAACGCTTGGTTGTGAATATGTATAAGGCATTTATTGTTCCTGATTAAATGTAACGACTGATGTATTTACCACCAATACTGGAATCTTCTGTAGTACCGTAGCCTTCACCAACACCACCCTCAAAACAGAAAGCTGGGTCGGCATCAAACGAGGCTGTAATGGAAGCTGTCACTGTTAGTGGTAATGCTTGTGTAAGGGTGTCCATGATACTAAAGTCTGAAATACCTACACCTGAATACAATGCAACACCAGCTGGGTATTCTGGGGTAATACTTGCGTTATCACTCTCAAGTAATCTCTTCCACAAGTCTAATACCACTGGGTAAGTACCTTCAGACGCATTTAGTATTTTCTGTATTTGTAATCTTTTTCTAAAGTCAACGTCATTCAGACCTTCACGCTTTACGCCAAGAATCTCACCCAAACCATCTAATTGAACACCCTCAGCATTGTCAATACTGCGTTGTGATAGTACCTCATCTAATACGTCTTGTATTGCCTGAAGTCTTTCGAGGTATATGGTTAATATCTCTTTTAATATTGGTGACTCAGAGAATTGTGAGGGGAGATATTTCAACCCCTCTGCAACATGATCTACCATAGGCTATACCTCAGAAACAGTTACGTACAGTTCATCAAATACTGTTGCTTCAGTTCTTGATATAGCTAATGGGGTAGATTGTAATGAAGTCCAAGTGGCTCCACCATTATAACTCTTCGCTACTTGAATACTGATTGATTGGATACCTTGGACATTAGCAAAGATGTTACCGAAGAATCTTTGTGGTATTACATCGTTACCAATGTTTAAAGAATTACCATAAGCAATAGCAGCATCTTTAATTCCATCTTCGCCAGAAGCAGTGAAAAGTTCTTCGCTGTATTTGGTATATTCAATTGCAAGTTTTATATGTACTGTAGTAGGTCTTGAGAAAGATACTGATAACTCATTACCATCAATGTCCTGTACTGTACGAGTGATTGCACCATAGGGTTGAATACCTAATGCACCATACAAGAATATAATGTCAGCAATCTCTTGCTCATCACCACCCTCAACTACACACATATAACTTTTAGGTGGGATACCATCAACTGTTACAAACTCTCTATTCTCAATAATGAATGCTGCTGTAACACCTTCAAGATTACGTAGGTTAGATACAAGAGCATTATTTGTAGATGCTCCAATAATACCCACTGACTGATAACGTCTTACACGTAATTCACTATCGGTCTCACGTAATCTACCTTCTCGTATGTCTTCAAGGTTGTTAACAGAAACTACTCCACCAATAGGCACTGGTAATGTTGTAAGCGTTCCTGCTGGTGCTTTGATAACGCCAGTTACTTCAGCTTCTACACCAACAACATTAGAAATACTTGTAACGCCAAATCTTGCACCTACAATCAAAGGATATACAGAATTATTTTCTGTTACGTTAATTCTTAAAGTGGTA
>SXGU01529357.1_pt1 | contig 12019 bp, 10 predicted proteins | sample 3174531 | NCBI WGS metagenome assembly SXGU01 (sample SAMN11356863, study PRJNA531348) | freshwater metagenome | isolation source: freshwater sample F1-140 | place: China: Fuxian Lake, Yuxi | collected 2017-12-25
CATCGCGATGACCGAACCCGGCACTGGCTCCGACCTGCAATCGGTGCGTACCACAGCCAAGCTGGAGGGTGACGAATACGTCATCAGCGGCTCGAAAATCTTCATCACCAACGGGTTCCTGAGCAACTTCATCCTGGTCGTGGCCAAGACCTCGGAAGCCGGCGGCGCCGGCGGACTGTCGCTGATCGCGGTGGAAACCGACAAAGTGGAAGGTTTCCGACGCGGCAAGAACTTGCGCAAAATCGGCCAGCACGGCCAAGACACCTGCGAGTTGTTCTTCGACGAGGTCCGGGTGCCGGCCAGCAATCTGCTCGGCACCGAACCCAACGTCGGCTTCATCCAGCTCATGCAGCAACTCGGCCAGGAGCGCTTGCTGATCGCCACCATGGCGGCGGCAGCGATTGAGAAGACCGTTGACCTGACCGTGCAATACGCCAAGGAACGCCAAGCCTTCGGCAAACCGATCTTCAGCTTCCAGAACACCAAATTCGTCCTGGCCGAATGCGACACGCTGGCTTCGGTGGCCTGGGCCTTCCACGACGACTGCGTGGTCAAACACATCGCAGGCGGACTCGATGTGCCCACCGCCTCGAAGGCCAAGTGGTGGCTCACCGATCAGCAGAACATCGTCGCCGACCGCTGCCTGCAAGTATTCGGCGGCTACGGCTACATGGAGGACTACCCGATTGCAAAGATCTTCGTGGACTCCCGCGTCCAGCGAATCTACGGCGGGACCAATGAGATCATGAAGGAACTGATTTCGCGCAGCCTCTAAGCGCCGGCCGTCGGCGTGGCCAACGCGGGCTGTTGCTGCGTGATGCAGTGAATTCCGCCGCCCCGGGCGAAGAACTCCCGGGCATCCACGCCGACGATCTGTCGGCCAGGGTAGGCTTCGGCCAAAATCGCCAGCGCCGAGGCATCGTTCGGGTCGTCGAAAGTGCAGGCGATCACGGCGCCGTTGATCACGAGATGGTTGATGTAGCTGTAATCGACGAAATCGATCTCGTCTTTGAGCACTTGCGGCGCGGGCACGGGAACGATGCGCCACGGCCGGCCGGCCGCATCGGTGCTGTTTTCGAAGACCGCCCGGATCTGCGCACACACCTCGAAATCCGGATGCTCCGGATTCTGCTGATCGTGCAGCAACACGGTACCGGGCGAAGGGATCGTGGCCACGATGTCCACATGCCCCTTGGTGCCCAAGGCCTGCGCATCGCGCACCAGGCCGCGCGGCAACCAAACCGCGTGCCGGGTGCCGAGGAGCGAATGGATCTCCAATTCGATCTCGGCTTTGCTCGCGTTCGGATTGCGCAACGGATCCAACTGGACGGTTTCGGTCAGCAGAACCGTGCCCTCGCCGTCGAGGTGGAAGCCCCCGCCTTCATTGACGATCGACGACCTCAAGGGCTGCGCCCCGGCCAAACGCGCCACTTCCGCATTGATCAACGAGTCCTTGCCCCATTCGGCCCAATCCTGCTGCCCCCAACCGTTGAAGTGCCACAGCACCGCAGCCAATTCACCGTCTGCCCCGCGAACGAAGCTGGGCCCGATGTCGCGCATCCAAGCATCGTCCAACGACGCTCGGTGAACATCGATCCGGGCGTCGAGATAGTCGCCGGCAAGCTCGACGTCGGCCGGGTCGACGATCATGCTGACCGGCTGGAAGGGCAGGATCGCGTGCGCGACGGCGGCCCAGGCGCTGCGTGCGGCATGCGTCTCGTCCGGCGTTTCGCCGGTGTTCGGTCCGGCCGGCGGAAACGCCATCCAGATCCGCTCTTGCGGCTCGGTCTCGGCGGGCATCCGCCAATTCGGGCCGGCATCCGGGCTCATGAGTGCGCACCGGAGCGAGCGGGAGCCGGCGCCAACAACGGGGAATAGGTATCCGGGCGGCGGGTCTCATGGAACGGGAACAGGGTCAGCCAGTCCTTGCGCTGGTTGAGATCCAGTTCGGCCACCAGCACCGCGGATTCGGCGCGCGGCGCTTGGACCAGGATCCGGCCATACGGATCGGAAATGAATGACGAACCATAGAAATTCACGCTGCCTTCGTCCCCCCAACGGTTCGGCACCGCCATGAAAAGCCCATTGGCGATCCCATTGCCCACGATCACTTGCTGCCACAACGGCTGCGTGTCGAAACCAGGATACGTCGGCTCGGAGCCGATCGCGGTCGGGTAGACCAGCAGTTCTGCACCGGCCAGCGAGTAGATCCGGGCCAGTTCCGGAAACCATTCATCCCAACAGGTGGGCATGCCCAAGGCCGCGGACTCCGCTCCCCCGGACCCGGTCAACTGGTAGACCGGATAAGGATTCCCCTCGGCCGGACCAGCTCGGAAGTAGTGGTCTTCGTAGTATCCGGCGGAAACCGGAATGTGCAATTTGTTCGTGGCACCGAGCAGTTCGCCGTCGGCACCGACCAGAATCGCGGTATTCAAGCCCAGACCGTCGCCGTCGTCCACCTTCTGGTACAGCGAAGCATGCACCGAAACCCCATTCTTGCGGGCCTGTTCGGCCGCGAATTCGAGGGTCGGCCCGGAGCGCAAATCCTCCGCCTGTTCCACCGGCAGATCAGTGTCCGGGTAGCTGTCCGCCGGGTAGCGGGACAAGGTGAGTTCCGGCAGGAAGACCACCGAAGCGCCCAAACCGGCGGCCCGGGCGATGCCCTCGGCCAACTCGGCTTTGAGCACTGCGGCGTCCTGATTCCAGCGGTGCTGCACGAGCCCCACGCGCAAGCACCTGGCGCGTTCGTGGTCCACCGGGCTCAGCGACGGCAAGGGGGTGAGTCTGGTGATTTCGAGCATGGCCGCTCCTCCGGAGTCCAATAAACGAATATTATTCGTTTATTATCAACCCATCACCGGGCACAAGGCAAGGGGCCAGTTCACAATCCAGACAGTTTCGCCGGATCCATCGCCACAAAACTGGCTCATCTACCCCAGCGGCAACTCCAGCCCCAGAAAATGTCGCAGTGCAGAACTACTAAACTGAAGGGGACTCAACAGGAGGTGCAGATGGCGCGGCCGCTCAGCCCCAAACTTTCCCCGGCGATCATTGCCCAAGCAGCACTCGATGCCGTCGACCGCGACGGCGAGTTCACGATCCAAGGCATCGCCAAGAAGCTCAAGGTCAGCCCCTCTTCGCTGTACAACCACATCGACTCCAAAGCCGATGTGGTCGAGTTGATGCGCGGACGGGTGATGGGCCGGATGGACTTGAGCGGAGTGGATCCCTCAGCCGCGGACTGGCTCGGATCGCTGCGCACCATCGCCGTGCATTACCGGGACGCCTACGCGCTCAACCCCAGACTGCTCCCCCTGGTCACCGCCTATTCCGTGCGGGATGCCACCACCATCGGCATGTACAACCTGATGGCCCAGGCGCTGAGTACCGCCGGCTTCGACAGCGCCCGGCAATTGGCGATCATCACGGTACTCGACAATTTCGTACTCGGCTCGGCGCTCGACGCCGGCGCACCGGACAATGTCTGGGTCCCGGGTGAGGCGGCCAGCCCGGCCCTGCAGGCCGCCCTGGCTGCCGGCTTGGGCTCAGCGGACCGGGCGCAGCAGTCCTTCGAGTTCGGACTCGGCCTGCTGCTGGACGGCTTGGCCCGCGAAGCTGCCGCCACTCGATGACTGCGGGGGCGCGGGCCGGCACGTTGGTGGCCGGCCCGCACCCCCGCAGCCATGACTCAAGGCCGACGCTGAAATGCGCCCTCCCGCACTATCCGTCGAACGAGAGCCGCAGCCCGCCGTCCAACCGTAGGCTCGTGCCGTTGAACATTGCATTGGTCACAATGTGCTCGACCAGCGCAGCAAATTCGGAAGGGTCGCCTACCCGCTTGGGCTGCGGAATCAGCGCAGTCGCCTTCGCCAGGACTTCGTCGGGCACAGCACCCAAAATCGGGGTCATGAAAAGCCCCGGAGAAATGTCCATGACCCGGATGAAGGAGTTGGCCAGCTCCCTGGCGATCGGCATGCTCAACGCGAGTATTCCGCCCTTGGAGGCGGAGTAGCCGCTGGTGCCCGCCTGACCGTCGAAGCCCAAGCATGAAGAGGTGTTGATGATGACACCCCGCTCAAGCCCGCCGAGACCATCGCTGAGCGGCTCGGTCTCAGCCATCGCCTCGGCTGCGTATCGCAGGACATTGAAGGAGCCGATGAGATTGACCTGGATATTCTTCGCGAAATTCGCCAGCGACAGCCGATCCTCCTCCGGTCCGATGATGCTGCCCAGAATCTGGATTCCTGCGGCGTTGACCAGGATGCGCACCGGGCCGAGCTCTTTCGCCTGTGCAACCGCGGCCTTCACCTGTTCTTCATTGGTCACATCGGCCGGCGTGAAAATCGCACTACCTCCACGTTGCAGATTCAACTCAGCCGCTACCTCCGCCCCGGGCGAATTGGGCAGATCCAGAATCGCCACGGCGACTCCGGAAGCATGCAGCTTGCGTGCCGTCGCAGCACCGAGCCCCGAGCCGGCACCGGTAATCAACGCTACGGCCCCCTGCGCTTCGAGCTTCTTCAGATCCATGGTTCCTCCAGTTCAACGTATTTGTCGATCGATTCAGGCAGTTCCCGGATCGCCTCCGGGCAGAGCCTTTCGCGCTGCCCATGATCCTGAAACTTATAATCAAACAATACCAACCAACTGGTCGGTAGGTCAATGTCGCTTTGCCCCCGGATACGGGAGCTTCCCCCCTCGACGTGTTGTAGATTTTGAACATGAAATCGAATTCGCGTGAACGGATCCTGGACGCGGGGCTGGCGATACTGCGCGATGACGGTGTGGTCACCTTGGATTCGACCGCCCAAAAAGTCGGCATGAGCAAGGCCGGCGTGGTCCACCATTTCCCGACGAAAGAGGCGCTGATGAATGCGCTGCTGGACCAGGTTGCAGATCGCTGGGAAAACGAAATCGATCAAAATCTCAGCGTCGAATCCGGGATCGAAGGAAGCAGCCGCGAACGCATCTTGGCCTACCTAGACTGCGCGCTCGACCCTCGGCACGACGCCAGCGACCTCGTGATGTTCGCTTCGCCGGAGCTCCGCAGGCAACTGGTGGCGCGGTGGGCGAAGCGGAGCGACAGTTGGCTCGACGCGCCGGAGCCGGCCGAAACTCCGGGCCAAGACGATTCACCGGGCCAGGACGGTTCAGTCGATCCGGACGGCTTTCTCACCGTGCGGCTGATCGCCGAGGGCGCGTGGCTATCCCGCGCCGCAGGGATCAACCCGCTCAATCCGCAAGAAGCCGCTCGCATCCGTGAAATCTGCCTGGAACTCCTGGACCGCCGGTAGCGCGGAAACTGAACCGAGGCTTAGCCCAGGAACGGCCGTACCGCCCTGAAGGGACTCCCGGGGAGATGTTTTCCGGAAACCCTTGCAATTGCGACGGCAGTGCTCAATCATTAAACGAAAATCATTCGTTTTGTGATCTGCATCTCATCCGGAATGCACCTTGCAGGCGTCCTGGAAAGGCTGCCGCTTGTCCGTCACCCTCGCTTCACCGGGCCAGAACGCCCGCGCGCTGACGCCGAAGTACGCGGTGTCCACCTTCGGCATCTCGGTCTTGGGGCTGCTCACCGCCAATCTGGTCCCGGTGATGATTCTGGCCCTGGAAGCCCTGGGCATCGAAGTCAGCACCGCGGGCCTGTTCACCACAGTATCCTTGCTCAGCACCGCAGCCGCGTGCATTCTCAGCTCCCGGTACTGCACCAGCGCCTACCGCAAACCGGTGGCCCGGATCGGCGCCTTGGTCGGCGGCTCCGGCTTCCTTCTGGCGGCCCTCGCCCCTTCGGATCTGCTGGTTTTCCTGGGCATGGTCGGCGGCGGCATCGGCATCGGTGCGACCAGCGCAGCCAGTGGCGCCGCCTTGGCGGCCCTGAAGGATCCGGAGCGCATGTCCGGGCTCAGCTCCTTGTCCAACCGGGTCCTGGTGACCATTGTCCTGGCAGTGATCCCGTTGCTGGGCATCCAGATGCTCACCGTGTTCGGCTTCCTGAGCCTGCTCAGTTTCAGCGGCGCGCTGTTCGCCTATTGGCTGCCCACGGCACCTGCCGATCCCGCAACGACCGATCCCGGAACCGCCGCCGCGCCGCCCGCGGCGAAGCCCAGCCAGCAGCCGGCCCCGGCAGGCCGCGCCCGCCCGACCGGCACCGTCGTCGGCCTGGTCTTGCTGGTCTCCTTCGCGCTCTGGGGCTTGAGCGAAGACTCGTTCTGGAGCATCTTGGGTGTTCTGGGCACCAGCCAGGCCGGCTTGGACAACGCGCAGCTCAGCCTGGTGCTGAGCGGCTCCACGGCGGGCGGGATCCTGGCTTCCTTCTTCATTCTGCTGGTCGGCGACAAACTCGGCCGGTCGATTCCGTTGCTCGTCTTCATCGTGGCTGGCAGCATCTTGAAATTCAGCGCGACCCAGCTCACCGACAGCGGCAGCTTCATCGCTGCCGTGATCATTTGGAACACCTTGTACGCCCTCGTCTTCGCCTACGTCAACGCCGTCGCCATCGCCCTGGACCGGTCCGGCCGCTGGTCCGGACCACTCGCCGGCGTCTACTTGGTCGGCTCCGCCCTGGCTCCGTTCGCCGCAACCCTGCTCAGCGAACAGTTCGGCTACACCGTCTTCGGCTACGCCAGCAGCGGGCTCAGTCTGCTGCTGGTCATCCCGCTCGCCCTTGCCGCCCGGCAGTCGAGCCGCAAACCCACCGCTACCCGCAAGGAGCAAGCATGAACCCGACGGTCTACCGAAACGCCAAAGTCCTGACCGGGAATCCAGCGGATCCGGACCGGTACGCAGAAGCCTTCGCGGTACAGGATGGGCGGTTCCGCTCGGTCGGCTCGCTGGCCGGAGTGCGGCAAAGCATCACCGAGGCACCCGACCCCCTGGAGATCGACCTCGACGGAGCAGTGGTCATTCCGGGCATCGTTGATTCGCACAGCCACCTGCGCCAGTTCGGCGAGTCCCTCGGCCACCTGGAACTATCCGGATGCGACTCCTTGGCCGGCATCCAAGCTGCGGTCCGGGCCGCGATCGCCGAGGCTCCCGAGCGGCCCAGGATCATCGGCAAAGGCTGGCTTTTCTCCGCAGTCCCGGACGGCAGCCCCACTGCCGCAATGCTGGACCCGGTCAGCGGGCAAACCCCGGTCTATCTTTTCGCCAATGACTTCCACTCGGCCTGGTTGAACAACGCCGCTTTGCTCGAATCCGGCATCGACCGGGAAACCCCGGATCCGGTAGGCGGCGAAATCGCCCGCAATCCGGCTGGCGCAGCCTCCGGAATGCTCTGGGAAAACGCCTTCTTGGAGCTCTGCCTGGGTTCCCTGGAGCGGTTCAAAACCACGCCGGGCAATGCCGGGGACCTGCGTGCGGCATTTTCCGCCTATGCGGCATCCGGCGTCACCGCGGCCATGGACATGTCCCTCGCCGAAGCAGACCTAGAAGCCCTCGACATGCTGCTGGCCGAGCAGGACGGTGTGCTGCCGCTGCGGGTACGCGGCTATTGGCTGGTAACACCGGCCGAAGACCACGCCGCGCATGCCGCACAGATCCGTCGCGCCGCCGAATTGGCCGCGAACCGGAAGTCGCCTTATTTTTCCGTGGTCGGCGTGAAGTTCATCGTGGACGGCGTCATCGACTCCTGCACCGCGGCGATGGTCGAACCGTTCGCCAACGGGGCGTTGCCGGAGGCCATTTGGCGTGCCGAATATCTCGCCCCTGCCGTGGTCGAAGCCGATCGGGCCGGGCTGAGCATCGCCTTGCACGCCATCGGCGACGACGCTTCGCGAATCGCCCTCGATGCCTTGGAATCTGCAGTCCGCAGCAACGGCGACATCCCGCGCCGGCACCGTTTGGAGCATTTGGAGACGGTCACTCCGGAAAACATCGAGCGCCTGGTCAGGCTGGGCGTGGTGGCCAGCATGCAACCGGTCCATGCCGATCCGGCGATCCAGGAGAACTGGCGGAAGATGCTGGGCGACCACCGGATCGAACGCGGGTACCCACTGGCGGAAATCGAACGGGCCGGTGCCCGAGTAGCGCTGAGCACTGATGCGCCGACTGCTTCGCACCGGCCCTTCGACAACCTCTACACTGCGATCACCCGGAAATCCCCGGGCCACCCGGAACTGCCCGCGAATCTTCCGGGTATGGTGATCAGCGCCAGCCGGGCCTTGGCCTACGCAAGCTATGGCGGCGCCTATTCCTGCGGAGAAGAATCGGAATTCGGCTCGATCGAAGCCGGCAAATTCGCGGATTTCACGGTTCTGGACCGGGACCCGACGGCGGTGCCCCCGGAGGAACTGCTGGGTATCCGGGTGCTGCTCACCGTCGTCGGCGGCATGGTCAGCCATCGGAGCTGACCGCGGGCCGCCAGAACAACGTGACCACCAGCGCGCCGACCGCGAGGACCACCATCATGACGATCAACCGGCCCCAGGCCGCCTGGTCCACGCCCGGCGCGAAAAAGACTCCGATCAGCACGGTCGCGGTGATTGCTCCGAGATAACGGCAGGTCTGCAGGATTCCGGAGGCGATACCGGCATCTTGCGGGTCGGTGGAGGCATACATGCCCTGGCTGGAGGCAATGCTCACCGCGCTGTACGGGAACCCGAGCGCCGCAGCGAGCACCACGATCAGCCATGGTTGCAGGCTCACGGTCAGCAGCCCGAGCAATCCCGCGCCCAGCAGCAGCGATGCCATTCCGTAAACCAGGATCTTCCGGACCCCGTACCGGTCGATCGCCCGGGCGGCGAAGGGCGTGGCGATCACCGAGACCGCGGCGAGCGGCAACATGAGCAGTCCGACCACGTTCGCGGGGAACCCGCCGGCTTCCTCCAAGAACTGCGGCAGGCCGAAGAACGCGATGTAGTAAACCCCGGTGAACACCGCGAAGGCCAGATAGATCAAGAGCAGCGGCCGGTTCCGGCCCAGCAACCGCAAATCCAGGAAGGGTTTGCCGATTACGAGCTCGCGCCAGGCGAACAGGGCGGCCGCCAGGGGCGCCGCGCCCAGGAGCACCCAACGGTATCCCGGCAAGGCATCCAGCATCCCCATCAGGAGCAGCACCAGGGTCAGGGTGAATCCGCCGATGCCGGGCAAATCGGAGGACCGGACCAGTTCGCCGATGGTCTGTTTGGCCCGCGGCGGGTCTTTCGGGGCGAAGACCTGGACGCCGGCCAGCGACAGCAAAGCCAAGGGGATGTTGATGTAGAACAGCGCCTGCCAGCCGATGGAACTGACCAGGACGCCGCCGACCACCGGACCGATCGCCGCGCCTGCGGTATTGGCCATCTGGATCCGGGAGAGCAGCCTCGTGGAACTGATGTTGCTTGCCGCGCTCAACGAACGGACCATCACCACCGAGCTGGGGAAAGCCGCAGCGGTACCGATCGCCATGAACACCCGGGCCAGGCAGAGCAGGAAGAAGTTCCCGGCGAACGGCGCCAGAATGCAGGTGACCGCCACCAAAGCCATACCGAAACTGAACAGCCGCTTGGGACCGAACCGGTCGGCGAACCTGCCCATCAAGGGCTGGCCGGCCGCGGACGCCAGATAGAACGCGGTGATGACCCAGGTGACCGTTGCGACGTCGAGCCCGAAGTCTTTGCGCAATATCACCAAGGCGACCGCGATCATCGAGGAGTTCAGCGGGTTCAGCACGGTGCCAAGGCTCAGCGCCGCAGTGCTGAGCCCGATCGACGGCGTTGCTCCTTGATTGCTTTCGGCCACCATGACAGTCTGCGGCATTTTGGCCGCCGTCGTCGGACCTTCGGGCCGGCAGCCGGGTTCGTTCGCTACCAGGCTGGGAGTTCACCGGCAATCTGCCGGCCGGCATTGAAGCGCGCCGCAGCCTCTGCGTACCATCGCTCGGCACCTCCTGCCGACCCACCAGATTTCAGCCAAGGAGCAATCATGCTTTCCAGGTCCGGCCCAAAAGTCCTTACGCTCATCCTGTCCCTCTTCCTCGCCTTCGCCGCTGTCATCCTGCCAGCTGCTGCAGCGTCTGCGGCCGTGCCGCCAGCAGTCTCCTCGCTGCACGACAGTTCTTGCCCGAATCTGATCGAAAAGGGCCAGCTGAGCGGTTGCGTCACCCGATTGCAGCAGCTGCTCAACGGCAAAGGTGCTGCGCTGACCGTCGACGGCAACTTCGGCGAGAACACCTTTTCCGCGGTCAAGAGCTACCAGAGCGGGCACGGGTTGTCCGCCGACGGCATCGTCGGGCCGAACACCAAGGACGCGCTCGAAGGCGGGCCGACTCCGCCCAGCGGCACGTTTTTGGCCAAAGTCGTCGACTACGCCAACCAGGCAGTGCAGGGCAAAGCGCTCAGCGGCTGGAGCGGCGGCGCGATTCCCTATAGCTGGGGCGGTGGCCACGGCGGCAAGCCCGGGCCCTCGCTCGGCACTTGCAGCGGTTACACCGGCAGCACCAAGCCCTGCCCGGCGGACACGACCAAAGGTCTGGATTGCTCGGGTTTCAGCCGCTGGATCTACGCGCTTGCCGGTGGCTCCGACCTGTTGGGCGCCGGCAACACGGACAACCAGCTCGCCAAAATGCACAAGACCTCATCGCCCAAGCCCGGGGATTTGGCGTTCTTCGGCACCGCGGGCAACACCCACCACGTGGGCATCTACTTGGGCAACGACAAGATGGCCAATGCCCCGTATACCGGGGTGAATGTGCGCATTGACTCGGTTAGCTCGCACTCGGATCTGGTGGGGTACTACACGCTGGGCAGCTAGCGGCTCGGCGGCAACGGCAAAGGCCCGGAATCACAATGATTCCGGGCCTTTCTCGGTGGCAGATGAGGGATTCGAACCCCCGTAGGCGTTGCCAGCTGATTTACAGTCAGCCCCCTTTGGCCGCTCGGGTAATCTGCCGTGAGCGACTTCCAAAGTGGAAGCAAGACAACTTTACAGAACTCATCGCCAAGAATCGAATCGGGCCCTGCGCCCCGGAGTTCTGCGGACACTTCTGCACGAATAATGGTGCTAGAGGTGTTCACGTTGCTGATCTGGCGCTCCCGGGACCAGTTGGATGCCCCAATTGTGCAGGCGTGTTGTACGGCCGTTGGGCCTAAGCCCCGCCGGCGATCTGCTTGGTGAGCCGGTCCTGGAACCGTTTGGCCTGCTCCGGGGTCACCTGTCCCAACGCGACCGCGCGGGCCAGATCGGACTGCACGCCGGCCACCCGGGTCACCGTGCTCGGTGCGGACTGCGGGATCGGCGCGAACGCCGTCATCGCTGCCACTGTGGCCGCGGCGAGCATCGTGCCCGCAGCCGCCTTCGCGCTCCGCACCACATATCTTCGTGCCTTCTGCGTCTTCATAGCCTCACTCTTCCAAACCTGTTTAGGTTCTGCCTCCAGTTAAGCTTGGGGAGTACTAAGAACGCATCCACCTTGGGGCTGAACTGGACTAGGCTAGAGGCCAGTCAAAAGTAGTAACCCCAGCCCGTGCAGGAGGAATCATGGCCGGCGATTCGACATTCGACGTAGTCAGCAAAGTCGACAAACAGGAAGTTGCCAATGCGCTGAATCAGGCGCAGAAGGAAATCGCACAGCGTTACGACTTCAAGGGTGTGGGCGCGGAAATCGACTTCAGCGGTGAAAACATCCTGCTCAAGGCGAACTCGGAAGAACGCGTGATGGCGGTTCTGGACGTTTTCGAGTCCAAACTGATCAAGCGCGGGATTTCGCTCAAATCACTGGACGCCGGTGAGCCTTTCGCCTCGGGCAAGGAGTACCGCTTGGAAGCGTCGATCAAAGAAGGCATCGCGCAGGACATCGCCAAGAAGATCACCAAGTTGATCCGCGACGAAGGCCCCAAGAGCGTCAAGGCGCAAATCCAAGGCGATGAGCTGCGGGTCAGTTCCAAGTCCCGGGACGATCTGCAAGCCACCATGAGCTTGTTGAAAGGCTTCGACGAAGCCGATCTGCAGTTCGTGAACCTGCGCTCGAACCCCGGCACAGCAACCATAACGGAGGCGCCTGTCCCGCGGGACAGGCGCCGCCGGGGGGGGGTGCGGCAGG
>SXGU01029998.1_pt1 | contig 12018 bp, 25 predicted proteins | sample 3174531 | NCBI WGS metagenome assembly SXGU01 (sample SAMN11356863, study PRJNA531348) | freshwater metagenome | isolation source: freshwater sample F1-140 | place: China: Fuxian Lake, Yuxi | collected 2017-12-25
AGTCTTGAAAGAAAATGGTTATGGTTTTACTATTCAGTACGAAACATTTGATGCTAATCATACTCTTGGAAGTATGGCAGGTCCTGAAGATCCACCAAGAATAGTAACTTCTAATTGGTTTGAAGTAAGATGGTAATAAGATGAAAAATAGAGCAATTGAAGCGATGATGGCGATACAACATAATGTATCTACATCAAACGTACGGGTTGAGTTTATCAATGTTATTGGTTCAGAATATCATTATGAAGTGACTATTTGGACTGAATACACATACGAAAAGTTTGAAGTAATAGTTCAATCGAAAGTAATTACATAATGTGCACTCATATTCCTGAATGTAAAGATAGACTTGAGCATATCAATAAACTTGTTCGAATGTTATATTTAGCTAAAAGTTTTAATGATTATGAATCAGTTGATGCTATTGCTTTTACGTTAAGATATGAAAGAGAGCAGTTGAAGAAAGAACAAAATGGGGTCGTATACCCTCGCGCTACGAACGCGTTGAAAGGTTAACTGGACACATGTAGGTTCGAGTCCTATCGTCCCCGCCAATAATAACCCCATGAACCCAATACAGTGCTTCTAACGCTGTCCTTAGAATTGGGCGGACGGCATGAGGTTCGACTCCTCACATGGGGTCCAAATATTAGTAGTAAGTTCATAAATAAATATTACACAAACTTACTAACTTATAAGGAAATATAATGGAATTAGATCAACTAAAAAAAATTGCTGGAATTACAACTACAATTCTTAAAGAAGAAAAAACAGAATTTGGAGCGTATGATATTGATACTCTTATCAAAGTTCTTGAAGAAATAAAGCAAGTTCATGGTAACCTAGGATTAGGTGCCCCAAGAAGAAATGATGGTTTTAGCACTGAAGGTCTTAGTCTTGAATTAAAAAATATTCATGCTTATAACCAAACTTCAACATATGTTTGCTTCTTAAGAGCTGATTCATAAAAACATTTATGGCGATTGTAGTTCAATGGGAGAATTCTTGGCTGTGAACCGAGAGGTAGAGAGATCGAAACTCTCCAATCGCCCCAGTGACCATTTTTGTACTTTTCTTATAAATAGATTAAATTCTATTGTAGGAGAAGAAAAGTGCGAAAACCAAAGAAATACCATTACATTTATAAAACAACTAATCTTATTAGAGATTATTTTTATATAGGAATGCATTCAACTAATAATTTAGAAGATGGATATCTAGGTAGTGGGAAAAGAATAAGATATTCTATTAGAAAGTATGGAATAGAAAATCATAAGTTTGAGATATTAGAATTTCTTCCTTCTCGAGAAGAATTAAAAATAAGAGAAAAAGAAATAGTAAATGAAGAAATGTTAGCTAATCCACAATGTATCAATTTACGAATTGGAGGTGAGGGTGGCGGGGGATGGGACCATGTTAATAACAATATTTTGATAAAACAGAAAAGTCAAGAAAAAAGTAAAAAGACACAACAAGAACTTTTTAGTAATAATGCCGATTGGGTTATTAAAAGAAGTAAAAACATTTCAAAATCATTAAAACTTAGTTATGAAAGAGGAACTAAAATAGCACCGGGTTGGTCTGAAAATGCTAGAAAAAATGCAAATAGTGAATTAGCAAACGAAAAACGAAAAGAAACGTTTGAAAAAATAGGACATCAACAAGGCGAAAAGAATTCAAGATTTGGGAAAACATTTATTTGGATGAATAAAAATAAAAATCTTGTTCAAGTTGATCCACTTGATACAGAAAAAATAAACTCATTGATAAATGATGGTTGGGCAAAAGGTATAAAAGAGAAAAAGATTAAAAACACTCTATCATATCTTCAAGAATTACATATCAAGAGAGATGAATTTAAGCAGTTAATTTTAAATTGTAATGTTGATGTAACTAAACCAAAATGGGCTGTTATTTTAAGTGATAAATTAGGAAAATCTAGAAATTCAATAAAAAAATTTATAAAAACCTATATGCCAGAATTATGGGATATTTGTTTTATTGATGTTTCTATGAAAAGATATAAAGTAAATGACGTGAGAGAGACCAGTGGTCTGGTTATGAATCAATAAGAGCCTGATTGGTGATCCATAAAGGTCATATGTAGTTCAAGTCTACATCTCACGTCCAATGCCTGAATAGCTCAGTTGGGAGAGCGCCGTCCTTACAAGTCGGAGGTCACTGGTTCAAACCCAGTTTCAGGTACCATTTTTATAACATAAGAAAGAGTGCGTATAATGTTGAGTAAATATCCACCCGCTCCAAAGATTACTAAAGAATTGTTGATGGAAGCTTTTGCAGAGTTTGCACGCCAGTTCAGATGCGATGCTCCTACTTTGGTAAAAGCTTATATGTATGTCAATGATGGAGATGGCTTCAAGATTGGAAAGTATCTTGATGATTTGGGTTGGGATATCACTGCTTCTGATGTAGAAGAGTTAGATAACTTGCATTGGATTGCAGATGATACATTGAAAAAAGCAAGACAAAAGTGGGTTGAAGATAATAACATTCAACCTGAATATGAAGTTGGAACTGTTTTGACTAAAGGAGTTATTACTGGATTTTGTGAGTATTCTCCAGCGTATTACTTAGTCAAAAGAATGGAAGATAATGACAATAGTCGTTTACTTGTAAAATTTGAAGAAGCAAAATTGAAACATGAATAGAGAATTAGGGGATAACAGAATGGATAGTGATCAAAAGTTTTGGTTGAGTTTGATTTTGGGTGGTGGAAGTTTAGCAATTGTTTTGATATTATCTATAATGATTATGAATCAAGTTGAACGACAATCTTATTTAGATGCAGGATTGCAAGAATGTAAGTATGCATTAGTTGGAAATGTTGGAGCAGCTACATCATGGATGAAAGAATGCCCAGAGAGCGGGCTTGGAGCAATTGTTACTTATGAAGAAAATGTGAAGTAGTTATCAAAATAACTGTTTACATTTACTAGAAATTGTTTATAATAGCTACATGATTTGAAGTGATAGAACCTTTTCAGGGTGGTAGGTGCCGGTGAACGAATCCGGCTTATCGATAATCAACGTGACGGGGTGGTTCCTTGAGCTAGATTATTCGGGATGATATACAGAAACTGACCAACTGTTACTGGTGAAAACCCAGTACCACCTTGAAAAGGTTCTACAAATATAAGAGGTAAAGTTGAAATGTCTTTTTGCGCTGATGATGTAAAAGCGGTAAGTAAGAAATATGGGGTTAGTTTATCAACTGCTAAGCAGTATTTGGAAGCAGAACATAAACGAAATAATCTTTTGAATGATATTGTTAGTGCTACTAATCTTGATGATTTGAAAGAAGTACTTGAAACAATTGTAAGAGATACCTATCCATCCTTTACTTCTAATAAGAGAGGCCGTTGATATGACAGAAAAAGTATGGGCAATCATTGATGATATTCGCACTTTGAATTGTGAATTGATTGCAAGAACTGCTCGGGACGGTATTCAAATGGTTATTGATAACTTTGACCGAATTGAATGTCTATGTCTTGATAATGATTTAGGCGAACTTGTTGAAGGGTATGATGTATTGTGTAATTTGTTTTATATGGATAAAGTTCCTAATAAAGTTCAATTGGTAACATCAAATCCAGTAGCTCAAGGGAAAATGAGTAAGTTGTTACAATCAAATGGTTATCATACAATTGACAATCGCAACTTTACTAAAGTAATTGAATGAAAAAGACATATCAAGAATTGTTTAAGTTGAAGTCAATGGCTGATGCTTTACGTGAAGTAGAAGAGAAAGAAAACAAACACCCTTTGACTGATGAATTGCTGAAAGCGCTAATTAGGTATTACAAAAATTCATTTGCGTTTGAACAAAAACATGGTGATAATGTACAAGAAAAGATTGATTCTTTTGAATCATTATTCCAAAGACCGTATTCATCTGCCTGTGGATGTATAGGTCCTAGAGATGGTGATCCATTGTGTGGTTGTGTAATGGATGAATTGAGATATTTGTATCGATATGACATTGCGTTAGCTTTATCTGAAGAAGAACTTACTAGAATACAAGAGTAAAAATGAAAACGAAAACAACTTATTCAATTGAAGAATTGAAATCTTTACTTGAAGAGTTCGAAGCAAATCATCCATGTAAAGGAGAAAAGGATGAATGGTATGTTGATGTAGCGATGAGGACATCACTTTGCGCCGAAGAATTTTTAACGTGGGTTGAAGAAAGAAATAAAAAATAAGAACAAAATGCCGCCCTGGTAGCTTAATTGGAAGAGCACTATTGAAGAAGTCTTGAAGAAGGGTACCATGACCAAGACTGAAGCAATGGAGACATAAGAATGTTTGTAAGTAGGATACGTAGCCAAAAGCAAATACAGGTTCAATTCCCATGCAGGGCTCCAATTTTTAAAATCGTGATGTAGCTCAGTCGGTAGAGCAAAGCATTCATAATGCTTGTGTCCTTGGTTCGAATCCAAGCTTCACGACCATACACGTTTCGCTCATTAGCCAAGTGGTAAGGCACCGGTCTGCAAAATCGTTATTCTCCAGTTCGAATCTGGAATGAGCGTCCATTATAATAGGAGTAAAATGAAATGAAGAAAGTACAAAATTTAGTTGCAAAGTATTGTTGTCGGTTCAACAAAGCGAAGGTTGAAGAAAACAAAGTAAAGCAATACAAACGTAAAGATAAACATTGCAAAAAAGTGATTGACTATTCTTATACTTGTCTAATGATGGTATAAGAATAGTCAATCTCGTGTAAGCTATAAATAAATTATTACAACCCTTATAGGAAAGTTCTACCAATGAAAAAAATCGCATTACTTACTACACTTATTCTTTTAGCAACCGGTTGTGCAACTTCAGGTGATATTGAAAACTTACAAGGTCAAATTGATGCATTATCTCCAAAAGTTGCAGCGGCTGAAACTTCTGCTATTCAAGCAACACGTTTGGCTGAAATTGCTTCTGCTCGTGCTGGTGCTGCTGAACAAGCTGCTAATCTTGCTGCTCAATATGCAAAAGATACCAATGAAAAATTAGATCGTTTGTTCCAGAAAACACAGCAAAAATAAGACACTATGAAACAGCAACAACAGATGATGGACTCTACAGACGTTTAGATAAACAGCACGTCTGTAGAGTTTCATTAGTAAACTTTTACAGGCGTGTCGTATAATGGTTATTACATCGGACTTTGACTCCGACAATGATGGTTCGATTCCATCTGCGCCTGCCACTTCTATCCATGATGAACAAAAGACAAATCTACGAATACGTTTATCAAGACTATACAAACAAGATTTATGCTTTTGTAGAATTTGATTTTGAAAAATGGAGCGGGCCAAAAGAACTCCTTACTATCGAGCATGATAGTAAAACATTCAAACAAACAGGTATAGTATCCAAAGAAGATTATTCTTGGGTTATACCACTCTTCAAATTACGTCCTGTCTTTTTAGATGGTCGTAGCTCTTTATGTGATATCTCTACTCGTTTTAAACGAAAAACTTTGATGGAATTCTGTGAGTATTCTAATTCTGTCACTTGAATAAATACTATTTCAAAATGGATTTTGATTTAGTGTTTTACAACCCGTATGGAAACATTTCTGTACAATTCTCTTAATCCCTTATAAGGTATCTTCAATATGCATATGAAAACAAGACTAGTCCTCTTTGCAGGTCTTCTTATGCCGATTGTATCTGAGGCGGTGTTGCTTATCCAACCAACTCCTCTAAATACTGCGGTCAAACCGCCAATGACTGTTACACTTGATGGTGTTCAACAGCTCAATGGTATTTCTTCTCTCACTCGCAATAATGCAGCACTTGTCCAATTAGGTAAAGCCCTTTTTTGGGATACTGCTGTAGGTTCTGATGGTATGGCTTGTGCATCCTGTCACTTTGCATCAGGAGCAGATAGTCGTACTCTTAATCAAATCAATCCTGGTTTCAATCACGGTAATCATACTTATGATGCTCTTCCTGGTGGAACTGTTGGTCCTAATGCAGCACTGAAAGTCAATGATTTTCCATTATGGCAATTCACTACTCCAACAGTTGATGCTTTGGGAAATCCAAAACTCAATGCAACAGTTGTTGATGATGTTATCAGTTCTTCTGGAACTTTGAATGGTACTTTCGTCAATACAATTGCTACTTCTGATAGTGAAGAATGTACGTCTCGTCTGATTGATGAAGCTTCAGTAAGTGGTCTAAATGTTCGTCGAGTTGAACCACGTAATACTCCATCTTCAATCAATGCTACATTCTATGTTAGAAACTTCTGGGATGGACGTGCTAATAAAGTATTCAATGGTGCTAATCCTTTTGGTCTTCGTGACCCTGATGCTAAAATTTGGATGAATACTACTGGTACTCCAACCCAAGTAAAAGCTGTGATTGATAATGCATCACTTGCTTCTCAAGCAGTTGGTCCAGTTCTTAGTGACTTAGAAATGAGCTGTGCTGGTCGTTCTTTCCAAACAGTTGGAACTAAACTTGTTGGAAGACCAATTCTAAACACTCAAACTATAAGCGGAACTGATAGTGTTCTTTCAACTTTTAGAACTAACAAACCACTTTATAGAACTTTGATCCAACGAGCTTTTCAACCAGCTTTATGGACAGGTGTGAATGGTGCTAATGTTCCATTAGATGAAGCTAACTTCCCATTGTTCTTTGGTTTAGCAGTTCAAGCTTATGAAGACACACTTCGTTCTGGTAATTCTCCTTATGATAACTTAGTACGTGTTAGACAAGCGATTACAGTTCCTGGAAATCCTGCTCCTGTCGGTACGGCTCCACAGTTGGTTAGACGTCCTAACGGAACATTCATCGGAATGAACAGAAGTCAATCTCGCGGATTTGATTTGTTCATGGGTGCTGTAAGTCCATTGAACCCACAAGTAGGTGTTGATCCAATTACAAATGCTCCAATTCCTCAAAAGAATGGTAATTGTATCTTCTGTCATAATGGTCCTGAGTTTTCATCCGCTACATTTACTGCTTTAGCTCCTGCTCCAATAGGTGTTCGTATAACAGATCCAAATGCTGTACCGTTGGCGAAATTAGCTGAACCAATGCCATTTTTACCAGGTGCTGCTGCCGCGGCTGAAGCTGTTATTCCAGTCTTTGATCCAGCTTTACAATTCGGAACATATGACTTAGGGTTCTATGATATCGGTGTCACTCCAATCGAGTTTGATCGTGGTCTTGGTGGTAATGATCCATGGGGTAATCCATTAGCATTCTCTCAACAATGGCAAAATGCTTGGGGATTAGCACCTTGTCCAACTGACTTAGTAACTCCAGCAAATGGTGCTGCTTGTGCTCCACCTTCAACTGTTGATGTATTCTCTGTTGCTACTAACTTTGTTGATGTCAATGGTGTTCCACTTGTAATGAACCCAACCCTTTCTCCAGCGAGAACTGATGGTTCATTCAAAACTCCATCATTACGTAATGTTAGCTTGACTGCTCCTTACTTCCACAATGGTTCTGCTAAGAACTTGAATGAAGCATTGATGGTGTATAATAATGGTGGTTTGTTCAATAATCCAAACTTACATCCTGAAATCAAGGTGCTTGGATTTGATGCAACTGACTTCACTGATGTTACTAACTTCTTATTGATGCTAACTGATAATCGAGTTGCTCGTGAAGCTGCTCCGTTTGATCATCCTTCATTGACTATTCCTAATGGTCATACTAAAGATGCTAATGGAAACTTGATTGCGGTTCCTGGAAAAACTGATGCAGTAGATGACTTCTTAGTATTACCTGCTACAGGTAGAACTGGACGTACTGCTCCTGCAAGTTTTGAAAGTAAGTTAGCTCCATAAAGTAGTTGAAATAAAAGGGGGAGTACTTGATAAAAGTACTCCCCCTTTTTGTTATCTGCTTCACAAAAATAACCGTTTACATCTTCCAAGTTTAGTATACAATAGACCTATATTCTGATGAAGAGGCGAGAACTACGATGAAAGCAAAAATCAATAGGTTAGAACTAGATGGCAAAGTAGAAATCCTAAATGATAGTGCTCAAGTTGATTGGAAATTTCTACATGTTACTGATCAAGATGGCACTATCATTGAAATAGATAAAGCGATTGTTGTACAACTTTTCCAACATTTAGTGGCAACTAAAGATAAACGAGTTGATGTTTCTGGTTGGACACTCAACGGAGAAAGTAAGTGAGTGTAAGTGCGACAATCGGAACCAATCGTTATGAATTTGATACTCATAACGATTATGAAAAAGCAAAAGACATTTATCATGATGGAATGTCTGATGATGAATTTGAAGAACTGATGGAAAATGCTAACATCGAGTTCAACTACGATATTTGGGGAGATTATTGCTATGAAGGGTAAATCAAGACAACAACTTGCAGATGTTCAACCAATGATTGGCAACAAAGTTTATAAGCCTTCAGGTAAACCTTTCAAAAGCGGTAATAAAGTCAATACCGTAATTGGTGTTGTTGATCATGCATTTACTAATCATTGGGCATACATCTTTGCCGAAGATGTCTCCGCAGTTGAATGTTTCCGTGTCAAAAAGTTTATTGAATAACTGATAACCAGTTATCACTTTTGACCGTTTACATCTGAAGTCAATGTTGTATAATAGATCCATATTCTGATACAACATCAACACACTGAGGAGAATTACGATGGCTGCTTCTAAAACATCAAAAAAATTGAAATCATATTCATATGAAATTGAGTATTTTACTACACCAAATCCAGAGTTTGGTAGTGATGGCAATTGTTGTATAGGAGATAATGTAAAATGCGATGACCTGTCTCTTATGCTTGATTATGTTAAAAATGCACTTTTTAAAATCGATGAACCTGTTGAAAGATATGTAAGATTGATTGTTTGGGAAAACTTCGGTGAAGGTAGAGAAGTTCTAAATCTCGATCTTTCAAATGAGCCAGTATTTACTGGGAAATCAATTTATGAGTAATCTTACTAATGAAGTAATTGGTAAAACAAAAGTTGAACTTTTTGATATTGCTCAACTTTTAGTCAAAGATTTTTTAGGGCTCAATAAACAAATACGAACTCCTATTATAAAAGTTGATAATGAGATTGGTGTTTATGGCCAAGCTTCAAAAACAACTATCAAAATAAATGTCAAAAAATGTGCAGTAGCAACTAAAACCCCAGGGTTCAAGTGGTCATATCCCGGTTATAAAGCTGATCTTACTCCTGTTGGAGTATTGTCACATGAATTAGGTCATATCATTCATTTCAATATTGAACGTGATTATAAAAAGTATGTCACTAATATCCGCAAGAAAGAAGCAAAAGTTTCATCTTATGAACCAAACGTTTGGGAGACCATTGCTGAGTCTACAAAACTTTTCATCACAAATCCCAATCTTTTGAAAGTTGGAAGACCAAGACGATATGAAATGCTAACTGAATTTATTGGCATTCAACCTTTACATGATAATGATTGGCAATATGCTTTTGCCAATGCCAATCCTAAGTTTTTGGCAGCAGCTGAAAAGTGGATAAAATCTTCTGTGAAATGATAACTGGTTATCACTTTCAACTGTTTACATCTGAAGTCAATGTTGTATAATAGATCCATATTCTGATAAACGAGTTGAATGGAGAACGAAGATGACAACAAGAACTGAAGAATTGGTAAACGAAATCAATGCTACTAATGTCAAAAGTAGCAAACATAAATTAGTTCAAGAACTAATCAATGAACTGATTAGTGAAGACCAATTAGACGATGATACACTAAACGCGTTTAGTGTTAAAAGTTACCCTGGCAAATCATCCTTGTTTTCTTATGTTATGCAAGTGGCTGATAATTTTATCAACCCACGTCGTGTTCAACCAGAAACAAATGAACCAACCATAATCGTTCAAGAAGTTAAATCAAATGGTAAAGTTGGTGATCAGTTTATTGTATCTGAAGATTTTCAGTTCTTATTTGGTATCAAACTGAAAAAAGAAACCGAGTTTACATTGTTATCTGAACCAATGGAATTTACTGTTGGTTCACGTACATTTGAGAGAGTATAAGAAGATGATCGCGGTAAAAGAAACAACATTCAAAGGTCCTGAAACTCATTATAACCTGACATACTTTTTGTCTAATGACAAGTTTCACTGCTTAGGCTATATTCCTCGTAATCAAATCGAACCTGTTATGTTCAAGGTTCCAATGAAGTTCAATTCTAAAGGTAGGACATTTACTAATGCAACCAACGTTGAATGATTTCCAACCATTCTTGGTAAGGTCTGAACAAAGAACTATGGTTTTCTTTGATAGTTCAACTGAAAGAGTTGAAATGCATTTTAGAAACATGTTCCCTGATCAAGAAATTACCGAATCCCGTCCTGCATCTAATGCAGAAATTGCTGAATATAGCTCAAAGAAAAAAGAGGCTAAATAAGATGAGTACATTACATACAAACATTATCAAAAATGTTGCCACCCAAACTGCAACTATGGTCATAAATGCTGGCCGAGTTTATATTGGCCAGGTTGATGTTACTGAAGAATTGAATGCAATCATTCGAGAAACTGCAAAAGTTTGTGTCAACCAAGCAGATACTGTAAATGATGACACTGATTCCGAATGGGATAGAGGTGTTAGAGGAGCTAAACGTCAAATCAAAACTGCTTTTGATTTATAAGAGTCTAAAATGAGTACGATAAGAATTCCAGACGAAAACATGAAGTTCAAGACTGTACGAATTATTGATCTTCGTGAAGATGCATTGTATCAAATGATCATACAAGGTCAGATATCATTGCAAAATTTTACAAGTTGGGTAGAAGCTACTCGAGATCAATGGTATGCTATTGGTGCCAACAGCGTTGAGGTTTCTAATCAATGAACTTCTTTACTCCAGAAGAATATGTCTTATACAATCTTCAAAAATATCCTACATTGAATAAAGCTTCTTCTATGGCTGAAGTAAAGAAGCTTGTATATGACCAATTATTCAATGTCATTGGCAATGGTGTTTCAACTTCTCAAGATCTGAAAAAAGAGCTAACATATAAAGAATTTTCAAAGGTAGAAGCTGAAAAGTTCATTACTTCTGAAGATTTGTATTATGGGTATTCTGAAGTAGAGTACTTGGGTGGTAATCGTAGATATGAAAGGCCAGCTCGTGGATGTACTCCAATTTATGTACTTGATAGCGAAAGGGATAATCATCCAGAAATTGAACTTTGGGTATTGAATACTCCTCGTGAATGGGAACCTTATCCAAACTTTGGTAAAAAATATTCAACGATTTATCAGACTAATTTTCTAAAAGTTGTAAGTAATGAATGGATAGAAGAAGCTAAATGGTTTTATTCTCAATGCGGTTGGTGGTTCACTAATCCTGATAATGTTGGGAAGTATTATGGTTCATTTCCTTGCAAAAATGAGAAAGAAACTCAAAAAGCTATTGAAGAAATGAAACCTTATTTGTCTAAGTATGAAACATACGAAAAAGCATCAAAAGCTTATGGGGTTCCATATGATGGTGATGTTGAGAAATTCATGCGAACTCGTTGGCTAAAAGAACTTGATAGAATATGCAAGTTCTTACGAGAAGTTCAAGTCGATTTATCGAATAGAAGTGTATCTTCTTCTAACGATATATAGAATGAAAGCATCTGAGATTGGAGAAACTTATACTTTATTAGGGTTCAAACCGTCAATAAGTAAAGCATATAGGAAAAAACTACTTTCATTTGGATTTACTCCAAGAACTGAGTTTACCATTATCCGTGTAGCCCCATTGGGTGATCCAATTGAAGTAAAGCTGAGAGGATTTAGTGTTACTCTTCGTAAAGATGAACTCGATGGACTTATTGCAATAGTGAAGTCTGCATCTTGCGAAAGTAATAATTGTCAAACATGTCATTAGGAAATGGTGTATAATATGCCTTATTATCTGAGAAATAAAAACGAAGTATTGAATTATATTGATGAAGTATTTTCTGGTATTGAAATAGCCATACCATCGGTTATTGGGTCTGAAACAAGACA
>SXGU01033108.1_pt1 | contig 12018 bp, 9 predicted proteins | sample 3174531 | NCBI WGS metagenome assembly SXGU01 (sample SAMN11356863, study PRJNA531348) | freshwater metagenome | isolation source: freshwater sample F1-140 | place: China: Fuxian Lake, Yuxi | collected 2017-12-25
GAACCGCACCGATTTCGACCTGACAACGCACGGCCAGCACTCGGGTACCGATCTTTCATATTTCGACCAGGAGAAGAACGAACGCTGGGTGCCCTATGTGATCGAGCCAGCGGCCGGGCTATCTCGGGCGGTGTTGGCCTTCCTGCTGGATTCCTACGCCGAGGACGAAGCCCCCAACTCCAAGGGTGGCGTCGATACTCGGACGGTGCTGCGGTTTGATCCGCGATTGGCACCGGTCAAGGTGGCGGTGCTGCCGTTGTCGCGCAATGCGGATCTGTCGCCTAAGGCCAAGGATCTAGCGGCGGAGCTGCGCAAGCGCTGGAATGTGGACTTTGACGACGCGGGCGCGATCGGTCGGCGCTATCGGCGCCAGGACGAAGTGGGCACGCCTTTTTGCATCACCGTCGACTTCGACACTTTGGAAGATCAGGCCGTCACCATCCGCGAGCGCGACACGATGGCGCAGGAGCGGATCGGGCTGGATGCGGTGGCTGGCTGGCTTGCTGCTCGGTTGCCGGCCTGCTGAGCAAGGCGGCTTCACAAAAAAAGCACCCGCCCCGTGATGAGTCGTTACAAGAAAACTCGATGTCTTCTTGCTACAACTCACCAGGAGGCGGGCCCAGCCACCCTGATGTGGCTAAAGAGTTGAGCGGTCTAACTAGTTGCCGGCGACGGCGCGCTTTAGCGACTGCCCGGCCGAAACCTTCACGGCACGCTTGGCGGCAATCTGCAGGGTTTCACCGGTCTGCGGATTGCGGCCGGTACGGGCGGCGCGATCTGCGGTCTCGAAAGTCACGAAGCCGGGGATGGTGACTTTCTCGCCCTTAACGAGCTGGTCGGTGATAACTGAACTCAAGCCGGCGAGGATCTGGTCAACTGCGGTTGCGGTCGAGCCGGTTTGTGCGGCAATTGCACTGACGAGTTCGGTGCGATTCATGCATTCCTCCTAATGGAAATGATTGTCAATCAACGTTAGCACAGCGGGTTGCTGGGCCAATGGTTCAACCCTTGGGCGGTTCATATCCCTCAGAGAGTACGCGTGCGGTGTTTTTCGGCAAAAGCAAACTGGTTAACAGGCCCAGGAGGACGAAGAAGCCGGCCACCCAGGAGACTAGTTTGGTGGCCTGGGCGAAGCCCGCTGAGGCCCCTTCGACCAGGACATCGCCACCGGGGGTAGCCGCTAGACCGGGGATCGCCTGGCCGGCCGAACTGGCCACCGCTTGGGAGACCTCCTGGGCTTGGGCGGTGGGTATCCCGCGGGCTTCCAGCTCACTTGAGACCGAGCTACCCAAGCCGATGAGCAAGGTGGTGCCCAAGATTGCGGTGCCAATTGCGGCCCCGACCTGCCGGGAGGTTGATTGCACGGCGCTGGCCTGGCCGGAATCGACGACCGGCACCTCGGATAGCACCACCCCGGTCAACTGGGCGGTGGCGAAGCCGACCCCCATGCCGTAGAGGAACAACCACGGTGCCATGCCCCAGCCGGTGATCTCGGGGGAGATAACAAATCCCAGCCCGAGGATGCCGATGACCTCCAGGGCCATGCCAAGTTGCAGCACCCGAACCGGGCCCACCCGTTGCGAGATCGGCGCGCCGGCGCCGGATGCGACGAAGGAGCCCACGGCAAGTGCGAGCAGGATGACGCCGGTCTCGAGTGCGTTGTAGCCGCGCACCGCCTGCAGGAAGAGCGGCAGGGTGAAGAGGAGCCCGAACTCCCCAAGGCTGACGACAACCGCGACCGAGTTACCGGCGGCGAAGGATCTAATGCGGAAGAGTCGAAGGTCGAGGATGACGATCTTGCCGGCGGCGGCGCGCCGAGATTCGATGAAGATCAATGCGATCAGCGCGATGATGCCGAGCACTCCGGAGATGAAGACAAGTGAGAGGCGGCCTTCGTCCCAGGTGATGGGGCCGGCTTTGAATGCCGCCGTCGAAATCACCCAGCCGTAGCGCTGGCCTTCGATCAGGGCGAAAACCACCCCGAGTAGGCCGAAGGTGGAGAGCAAGGTGCCGGGTATATCGACGCCTTTGCGACCGAGCAGGTCCTTGGTTTCCGGCACGACGAGTAGGACGCCGACAAGGACGATGATGCCGATCGGCACATTGATCAAGAAGGCCCAGTGCCAAGACGCGTAGGTTGTCAGCCACCCGCCGACTAGTGGCCCAACGGCCGCCATGCCGCCGATGGTCGCGCCCCAGACCGCGAAGGCAATCGCGCGGGACTTGCCGACGAATACCGCGTTGATTACCGACAGGGAGGCCGGCAAAATCATTGCCGCGCCGACGCCTTGCAGTGCGCGCGCACCGATGAGGCTAATCGACGAATCCGAGATCGCGACCAGCACGCTCGCACCGACGAAGACGATGACGCCGATGATGAAGAGCAACTTGCGGCCGACGCGGTCGGCCAGGCGGCCGGCGAGGATAAGTAGCGAGGCGAAGGTCAATGAGTAGGCGGCGTTGACCCATTCGGCGTCATTGGTGGTGAGGTTCAGATCCTTGATCATGGACGGGATCGCAACGTTGACGACGGTTGCGTCCAAGATGATCATGGCCACGCCCAGGGCCAGGAAGGCTAAGGCGAGCCACCGCCGCTTGCCAGTCAACACCTGTTGCTTCGCAGTTTCGGGCGTGGTCATGATCTCCCCATTGTGGCGTGGTGGCCGGCAGATCGACGAGGTTCTTGAATGCGGCCGCCTTGATGCTAGCGGTCAATGGGACAATCTCCACGTGACCACGACGACGTTCGCCGGCAAGTTATGCGCCGGTGGGCTGATAATTGACCCGCCGGTGGTCTTGGCTCCGATGGCCGGCATCACCAATCGGGCATTTCGCCGCCTGTGCCGGGAGGCCGGCGCTGGCCTTTATGTCTCGGAAATGGTCACCTCCCGGGCCCTGATCGAGCGCAATGCCGAAACCCTCGACATGGTCACTTTCGCGGGCGATGAGAACCCACGGTCGGTGCAGTTGTACGGGGTCGACCCGCAGGTCATGGCGCAGGCCGTCCGGATCATCGTGGACGAGGACCGCGCTGACCATATTGACCTGAACTTCGGCTGCCCCGTCCCTAAAGTCACCCGGAAGGGCGGCGGCAGCGCCCTGCCATGGAAACAGGATCTTTTTCGCGCAATCGTGCGGGCCGCGGTTCAGGCAGCAGGGCCGGTGCCGGTTTCGGTCAAGATGCGAAAAGGCATTGACGACGAGCACCTGACTTATCTGGCGGCTGGGGCTGCGGCCGCTGAAGAAGGGGTGGCGTGGGTGGCCTTGCACGGGCGCACCGCGGCCCAGATGTATGGCGGTACCGCTGATTGGTCGGCGATCGCCCGGCTCAAGGAGCACCTCGCGGGCTATGGCACCCCGGTGCTCGGCAATGGTGATATCTGGACCGCCGCCGATGCCCTTGCCATGGTTTGCCAAACCGGCGCCGATGGCGTGGTGGTCGGGCGCGGTTGCCTTGGGCGACCGTGGTTATTTGGCCAGCTGGCCGCTGCCTTCACCGGGGCGAAGATCCCGGCTGATCCGCAATTTGACGAGGTGCTGCGCACCTTGCGCCGCCATGCGCAGTTGCTCTGCGCCGATTACGGCGAGGCGCGAGGCTGCCGCGACATGCGCAAGCACATGGCTTGGTACCTAAAGGGCTTCAGCGTCAAGCAGCAGATCCGTCAGAGCCTCGGAACCGTATCCAGCCTCGCCGAGCTCGACGAGCTAATTGGTCAGATCGATGGTGATCAGGAGTTCAACCAAGTGGTGGGTGCCGGTCCACGCGGTCGCACCGCAGGAGGTCGCCGCCCGACTTTGCCCGATGGCTGGCTGGATTCCCGATACCTGGATGAGGCCGCTGCCGAATACCTGCTCGAGGCTGAACTTGGGGTGAGCGGCGGGTGACGAAGTGGTCACACCCGGTGTGGCGACTGTGTGACGACTGATACCCGTGTGAATATTGGGGCGTGAGCGCCCCTTCGGTCCCCGCACGCCCGGGAGCGGCGGCACTTACCCTCGTCGCTGCCGTCCCACGCACCCCGCGCGGGTTGTTGGCTGCGGCCAGCACCGTGCTGGTGTGCTTGGCGCTGCTGCTGCCAATCGGTGCCGTTTGCCAGATCGTCTTGACCAGCCAACTTGATGACCGGAGCGCGACCTCGGCGATCGTGGTGCTCGACCCGGCGAGGTACTGGGGCGACCCCGCTCCGGTGCTGTCGGCCCGGCTTGAGCATGCAGCAGCGCTTTATGCCGCTGGCACCGCACCGGTCATCGTGGTCACCGGCCCGGCCCGGATCGCGAAAGCCGCCCGCGCGGAGCTCATTGCCAGCGGCGTGCCAGCCGCCGATGTGGTGGCCTTCACTACGGGCGCCGACACGGTCGGCGCACTTCAGGTTGTCGCCACGATCATGCGGGATCTTCGTTGGGAGTCGGCAACCTTGGTTACCGACCCGCCGCACGCGGCGCGGGCGCAGGCCACGGCGGCCGGCTTTGGGATCGATGCGCACCTATCGCCGACCGAATCCGGGCCGGGAACCGCGCTGACTTCGGAGTACGTGGGGCGCGAGACCGCCGCACTGCTGCGGTTCTACCTGTTAACCCGATGGGAGCAACCGCAGATCATCGAGCCGACCACGCGTTAGCCTCGATTTCTCGCACTTCGCTGGGTGCGCACGTTTTCGTCGTGAAACCGCCAAAAAAACTGGTTTTGACGACGAAAACGCGCGCACCCAGGTGCTCCGCCCCCGCGCGCCCGCGCCCGCGCGATCAGGCGGTGCGCTTGGCGAACGCCCGCTGCCGCGCGATGGCGGCTTTGATTCGGTTGGTCATGATCGTTGGGGTGACCACTGCTTCACGCCAGGTCCATCGGACGACTAGCCAGCCCGCACGTTCCAAGGCTTCTTGTCGCAGTTTCTCGCGGACATGATCTGCTCGGGTCACATATTTCGTGACACCGTCCGCCTCGCCAATGATTCTTAAATCTGTCCAGGTGAAGTCTGCCCAGTACGTGCACCCGTCCTCACCAAGGACGGGTAACTGACACTGCGGCATGGGCAATCGGTGCGCGCGCATTTGCCATCGTGACAAGGATTCTAGGATTGATTCGGCGGCGGGTTCGCCAAGGCGGATGAGGCGGCCAAGGGTTTTTATTCCGCGCTTGCTATCAAGGTCCGCTGCGGTGGTGAGCAAGGCGTTGAGCGCGAAGGCGCGCTGCTCGGGATCGACTACTAGCCGGCGAATTTCGCGTCCCGGATTAGCGCCGGCGATCAGTCGGCGCAGGCCGATATCGATAAGTGCGAGGGCTTGATCAGGTGGCATCGAGGTAGCAAGATCCAAGACGGTGCGCGCAATGCTGGTGCACTCGAAACCATGTACCAACTCGCGATGCGCACCAGGTAGCGGACCGGGAAAGATGCGCAACCGGGGTTCGCGTCGACCTCTGCCAGGTTGTGTTAAGTCAACAATCGGCACCGGTCCAAGAATCGAATCGGCACACATCTGTGGATGCACCAGGTCATATGGCAACCCGTGCATGAAAGCGGCCGATCGGTGACTAACGACGGCCCGTGGATGCCGAAGTAGTGCCGACAACACTGCGGATAGGTGACGCCCCTGCTCGTCGGCGCAGGTCCAGGCTTGCATTGCTAGAAGGGTGCCAGGTTGCAGACTCACCAGTCTGCCGGCCTTCAGCGCCGCCCTAAGTTGACCGTCGGTCAGCCCATGGGCCAATGCGGTGCGCCGATCAATGGGACGAAATCTACCGAGTTGGGCGATCACCTGCTCGGTGCGCACGGTGCGACGTGGATCTGGCATGCGCCAACTTTGCCGGAAAACCCATTGGGCGCAAAAGTCTTATCCACAGGGCTGTTGCACCCAAGTTGGTATCAGGGCCTGAGCCACCGAGCCTGTGCGTCAACCGACTTCGCTGGGTGCGCTCTTGACTGATTCGTCGCAGTCGTGGCGCGCTAGGGTCGGGGCCATGGGTCAACCCCGCGGTTACACCGGTGCAGACCTTGAGCGCCTTGTCGCCGAACCCGTCAAGGAAACCGTCCGCACCGGGTTCGCGCGCGACCGGGCCCGGGTACTGCACTCGGTTGGTCTGCGCCGGTTGGCGGCGAAGACCCAGGTCATGGTGTCCGGCGTTTCGGACTTTCCGCGCTCGCGCCTTACCCACACCTTGGAGGTGGCGCAGATCGCCCGCGAACTCGGCGACGCGCTCGGCTGTGACCCTGATCTGGTCGAGGTCGCCGGGCTGACACATGACCTGGGGCATCCGCCGTTTGGCCACAATGGGGAAAGTGAGCTTGACCGCCTGTCATCTGATATCGGTGGATTCGAAGGCAATGCGCAGACCCTTCGCGTGCTCTCCCGCCTCGAGGCCAAGATCGAAGATGCGAAGGGGGGCAGCGTCGGCCTGAACCTGACTCGCGCGAGCTTGGACGCCTCCTGCAAATATCCGTGGGGCCGGCGTGCTGATACCCAAAAGTTCGGGTTCTACGAAGATGACAAGCCGATTTTCGATTGGGTCCGAGCCGGCGCCCCTGGTACCCGCACTTGCCTGGAAGAGCAGGCCATGGATTGGGCCGATGACGTTGCCTATTCGGTGCACGACGCCGAGGACGCCGTGCATTCCGGGCTCGTCCACTTGGAGCAGTTCACCAGTTCAGAGATTCAGCAGGAGTTGGTGTCTATTGCCCGTGAGCGCTACCACCCCGACCGTGATCCGCAGGCGCTCTTAGCGGCCTTGCGCCGGCTGACCGGCCTCGAGTACTGGCCCGGCGCCTTCGACGGGTCAATGGCGTCACTGCGTGAATTGAAGCGGTTTACGAGTTACCTAATTGGCCGTTTTTGCGTGAGTGCGCAGATTGCCACGCAGATCGAATACGGCACCCAGCCGTTGACGCGGTACGCGGCGAACTTGATCGTGCCCGAGGAAGTACGCGATGAGGTCGCGGTGATGAAGGCGATAGCCGTTAAGTTCGTGATGAACCGTGATGGGGCGGATTTGGAGTATGCGAGGCAGCGGGCGATCATTGCCGATGTCGTGCATGCCCTCACCCTTGAAGAGGGGCGATCCCTGGAGAGCTGGTTAAGACCCGCCTTCGATGCCGCTAGAACCGACGCCGAGCGGTTTCGGGTAATCATCGATCAAGTCGCCAGCCTTACCGACGTCAGCCTGCTGCACTGGCATGCGCGCTTAGTGCGCTGAGGCGCTACGCTTAAGCCGTGTCGGTAATAGTCGAGGGGATGTCGTGAGCGCTCAAGGTGATCGCATCCTGAACTTCGTGGTGCTAGAAGATCACGCTCTCGTGCGTGAGGGGCTAGAGCGTGGATTAGCGGATCGATTCCCGCAATTGAACTTTGCCTATTCCGGCGCATCTCTGGTCGATGCGCTCAATGCGATCTCTGGGCAGGACATAGATTGCGCAGTGATCGACCTAGACCTCGGCGACGGCCGTGCAGCCGCGGATGTGGTGTCAAGTTTTTCGTCGTTGCAAATCCCAGTCGTGGTTGTCAGTGCACTGGGTGACCCGGCAGTGATTCAATCCGCGATATTGGCCGGCGCTTCGGCCTACGTGACAAAACGGTCCGGATTTGAGGAACTCGGAGAGGCACTGGATGCGATCTTGAATGATCGCGACTGGATGTCACCTGATTTCGCGGGCGCCCTGATCCCGAAGAGTCTGTCCGGTGTTAATCTTTCGGCGCAGGAACAGCGCGCCCTGGTGCTTTATGCGTCTGGTCTAAAGATGGATTCGGTCGCAAGGAGAATGGACGTAGCACCCAGCACGGTTAAGCAATACATCGACCGAGTAAGAGATAAGTACACAGCAGCCGGCAAGTTAGCGCGCACCAAGACCGACCTTTACCGGGTGGCTCGTGACGAAGGTTTGATGACTTAAACGGCTTGGCTTGACGATGGCTGGTTCAAAGGCCTGCGGATGTTGATGATAATTGAGATACCTTCGTCAGCAGTATCCAGCGCGACGAGTACCTGGCAGTCAGCAAATTGCAATTCAGTCGATGTGAATCCGGTCAAATCGCCGGGCACCCAAATTGGTAATGCCTCATCACCGAGTGCAGTGACTAAGAGCTCCTCGGCATCTGCGTCAGTGAAGAGCCGTACCGTGATCTCCTGATTCGGATAGGCCAGAGCTGTCGACTCCAGGGCCGCGCCTATCGCGGATGGGAGCGGGTCGCGTCGGCTGCCGGCCGACAAGGCCACTGCGTTGACGCTGATCTGGGCTAGGCCGGCTGCGGCAACCATCCCTTGGACCGACTCCCACATGCCCGATGCCAGCGCATCGGCGTACCCCAGGTTGACACGAATGCGGCTCTCCTCCGCGCCCGCACGGGCCCTGCTGGCCTGGGTCAGGGGATCAACCACCCCTGAGGCAATATCGGCGAGAAAAGATTTCGCGGTGGAACTGACGCGACTCCAACTTTCCGAGATTGCCGCCTGCCTCGCAATCTCGGTTTGCTGTTCAGTGGCCCGAGCCCAAAGTTCTTGAGCATCTGCGCGTTTGGCATCAAACTTTTCGAACAAACTGCGTGCCGTGTACATGCCGCCGATGACGTAGGCCACCGTGACGATAATTGACATCACTGGCACGCCACGGCAATCGTTGGGTAGGCCCCAGATTAGGAAAAGCCCGAGAATGGTCAACGCGGGCAACACAGATATGCGAAGCGGGTTATTGGCTAGCGCGAAAATCGTGAGAACAATGCCACCGGTTATCGCGTTTATCAGCCAGTGGACTGCAGATGAGGAACTGCAGCCGGCCAGGCTGACGTAGGTGGCGAGTAGAGCCAAGGCTGCGGTCGCGAATGTCGCTACCGCGAGGAAAACACGATGACCGGTACCCCAAAATATTGCGAGCGCGATATTGAAGGCAAAGAACACCAGGAAGGTGATCAATGGAAGTGAACTTGGGTTGAGGCTTGACGTGAGATCCCAAACGGTCAAAAGGCCGAATATGGATGGGCTAATTATGCAAAGACGCGCAAGCCACGAGCGCGTAACCGCCTCGAGGCTTGGCTCACTTGGCATCTGCAGGACGTGGGCGTCCGTTAACGGGATGCTTAACGTGATCGTCGTTCCACCCGATGCTGGGGAGGTGACCGTGGCACCTCCGCCAAGCGCGGCCATGGATGCCTTGATGGTATTGCGCAACCCAAATTGCTCGAGGCCTTTGGCGCTGATCCCAGATCCGTTATCGTGAATTCTTATTGACAACTCGCCGTTGTTCTGGGCGGTGATGATAGTGGTGGCTGTGGCTCCTGAGTGCCGCTCGACATTACGCAACGCTTCAACTAGTGCATCACGGATAGCTCCAGCAATCTGGGGCGAAAGCTCAATATCGTCGCCAAGCAAGACATCGGGCTGTATGCGTCTAATTCGAGAGGCAGTGATTGCGTCAGCAATCAGCAGTGAGATTAATTGCGGGGTCTGAACCCGAGATCCAAGATCCAACTGGTCAAGGTCATGCTGGCAGGCGGCCTCAATCGAGCGCCGATCGGCAGCTGGCGGTGCCGAGGCTATCCCATTGAGCGTATTTAGGACGGTCTCATGGATCCGACGATCGACCATGGATTGCGCCAATTGAATCTGCAGTGCTAGATAGCTCTCTACAACCGCTGTTTCGAGTTGATCGCGACTTGCGTCCGTTCGCTTGGCGGCCACAAACCAAGTTCGGCTGAGAATAGATAGCGCCGGCCCGACAACCAGGATGAATAGCGGGCCGATGAATCCATCCAATGGTTCAGATGCGGAGAGTATTACTGACGGGGCAGGATTAAGTACCACGAGCCAGTTCAAGAGTGCCGTTAGCGCGATTATCGGAATTGCCGTCTGGGGTCGAAAGCTGAATGCGGCACCGAATGTCACCGCGAAGGCGATAAACGGTACGGGTAGCCACGGTGCGCTGCTCGTCTGCACCATAAGCAAGGGGGACGCCAGTAGAGCCAAAGTCGCCGCCGTTTGAATGTGCGACCGCTTGAAAATTGCGAACCGTGTTAACCCGAGACTCCAGATTGCTAGTAGTACAAGGTAGGTGGCTTTCTCGGCCGCTTCGATCTCAGAAAACTTAAGCGCCAGCAAAGTTCCGGCCGGCAGGAAGACAATGAACCCGGCAACTGTTAGGGCGATAACCGACACCTGCGCCAGTGCAGAGCGCAAGGACGTTTCAACTTTCAAGGTGCCGAGGGGTGGTGAAGCCTCAGGCATGCGTAACCGCCTTGAGCAGCTGATCGATTTCAGCCGGGGTGTTGTATGCGTGTGGGCTGACCCGCACCAGCGCCGCGATGTGGTGGGACTCAAAGTCAACCCGTGCATATTCTGGGGTGGATAGGCTGGCGTTGATACCTGCCTGTCGGATATCTGCAACCAACTGTCGCGCGTCAATTCGGTCGTGGGTGAATGTCACAATGCCGCTCAGCTGAATTCCGCGATCGTGCACGGTCACTCCTGGAACGGCACTTAGTCCGGCCCGTGCGTGCTGCGCCAGCAGAGTAATGCGAGCCGAAATGGCCTCGATGCCGCAGGCCAGTGCGTAGTCAGCTGCTGCGCCGAGACCCAAGAGACCGGCATAGGACTTCTCCCAGAATTCGAACTTTCGTGCACCTGTTGCGACCTCGAAGCCCGATTCATGCCAGGTGGCGGAGTGCAGGTCAAGGGGAAATGGCTCGAGCTCGGTGGCGGCTCGATCAGACACGTAAAGAAAACCGGTGCCACGTGGCCCGCGCAGGAACTTACGCCCGGTGGCGCTGATGAAGTCGGCGCCAATTTCGGGAGCCGATACCGACAGCTGGCCAATCGACTGACAGGCGTCAACTAGATACCAAGCGGACGATCCGGCGGCTCGAAGCGCGGCGCCGATCGCTGCGACATCGTTGATCAACCCATTTTGGGATGGGCACTGATTAATGGCTACTGCGGCGACGTCAGCGTCCAGCATTTTTTCGAACGCCGCGACATCGACGCACCCGTGATCGTCGTCCGGGATGAACTCAAGGCGCACGTCGCGCCCCTGCGCAAGTTGCATGACGGGAATTACATTCGATGCGTACTCCGATGAGGAGACCAAGATGCGATCACCGGCGGTAAATGGGCGGGTGTGATGGATGGCGGTAAAGGCCCTATCCCAGGCGGCGGTCGCCGATTCAAGCAGCGCGATCTGATCTGGGCGGGCGCCTAGGAGTTGGGCAACCGATTCGTAGACGCGTTCGAGGCGGTCGAGGACATCGGCGTGGGCTTCATAGCCCCCGATCATGGCCTCAAGGTGGAGGTGGCCGACCACGGTGTCGGTGACTTTGCTGGGTGGGAGTGCGCAGCCGGCATTATTGAGGTGGTTGACCCGCAGGCACCCCGGGGTCTCGTGTCGCAGCAAATCGATGTCAAGCCCCGTTGCATCCCCGGTCGCGGTCATGGGGATATCCAACCGCACTTAGACTCCGGATATGGCCGGAAGGATTCGCGACGACGATGTGGCGCTGGTGCGCGAGCGCGCCAAAATCGACGATATCGTCCGCGAATACGTCACTTTGAAGGCTGCTGGCGGGGGTTCGCTCAAGGGCCTATGCCCGTTCCACGATGAGCGCAGCCCCAGTTTCCATGTCACCCCGAGCCGCGGCATGTGGTACTGCTTCGGCTGCGGGGAGGGCGGCGATGTGCTGGCCTTCGTCCAGAAGATAGACCACCTGAGCTTCGCCGAGGTGGTGGAAAAACTCGCGGTCAAGACCGGGGTGGAACTGCGGTACGTCGAAGGTGGCGCTGCTATCAACAAGCAGCAGGGCCAGCGCACCAGGCTGATCGAGGCCCATAAGATCGCGGCGGCTTTCTATGTGGAACAACTGCTAACACCAGACGCACAAATTGGCCGCACTTTTTTGACCGAGCGAGGTTTTGCTGCCGAAGCGGCCAAGCATTTTGGGGTGGGGTTCGCGCCTAAGTCCTGGGATGCCCTGACCGGTCACCTGCGGGGCAAAGGCTTCACCGATCAAGAGTTGATGGCCGGTGGGCTGGTCAGCCAAGGTAACCGC
>SXGU01253081.1_pt1 | contig 12014 bp, 7 predicted proteins | sample 3174531 | NCBI WGS metagenome assembly SXGU01 (sample SAMN11356863, study PRJNA531348) | freshwater metagenome | isolation source: freshwater sample F1-140 | place: China: Fuxian Lake, Yuxi | collected 2017-12-25
CTTGAGTTTGGAAAAAAAATACCGGCAAGTCAGGCAAAGGCTTTAGCCACACAATTATTGGAAGATGGCTCGGCATTAAAAAAATTCTTAGCTATTTGTGAGGCACAAGGCGGATTTAAGGAGCCCTTAACAGCGTCGCTGACCCATGACATTGTTGCAAGCCACAATGGGTACGTGACTGAAATTGATAACAGAAATCTGGCTAAAGTAGCCAAATTAGCTGGCGCGCCGCATGATCCAGAGTCCGGAATAGAATTTTTCGCAAAAATCGGAACGAACGTTGAACAAGGTCAAGTGTTGTATCGGATTCATGCGAAATCAAAGGGTGCCTTAGACTACTCCCTTGCCTACGCACTATCCATGCCACATATCGTGAGTATTGTGCAAGACTAAACTTCGAACAGTATGATCCCTACTCCGTTCTCTTAGATTGATTATTATTTTCTAGAGGCTCTACAGCCCGATATCCACCGGCTAACTCTTGATAGAGATTGACAATGGTGAGTAATTGTTGCAATTTATCGTGATTCAGATTGATATTGATCCTATCCAAGGCCACCTTGCTCTTTAAGGTATCCACATAGTTCTGAATTCCACGAGCATACAAACGATAATTTAAATGATAAGCCTTCGCTGTATGGCGTTGTGCATAACTGGTTTGATTGAATTTATTGGTCAGGCGCTCATTTTCCGTGAGTGCATTCGTGGTATCACGTAATGCTTTTTGCAGCGTATCGATGTAATGGTAATAAGATACTTTGTTTAATCCACGTGCCTTAGCCATTTCACCGATCACTCCGAATTTAAAAATAGGCACATGTAATAACTGATCGTTAAAATAAATATTCTCTCGTGGCAAAATATAACGACTATTCCCAGCGGCTTTGCCGCTAAATAAATCCAATTGCACCATGGGCAAAAGATGGCTCGCCGCAAGGCCAATCCCCTCGTTAGACGCACGCAAGCGGTTTTCAACCATCTGCATATCGGGTCGATTCTCAAGCACCGTTAAAGGCAGTGATCCTGGGATCAGGTGCTGATTATTAAGATCCACAAAGCTCACCGTGGTTTTTATATCCCCCGGATTTTTATTAATTAAATAACGAATCGCATTGCGACTGAGAATAATATTGCGCTCAATCACTTCTTGCTCACCATGGATGATATTCACCTGGCTATATAATTCTTGCGGATCAATATTAGAACTTAAACCGTCTTTATAAACCTTTTCACCAATATTGGCGAGACGCGTTAAATCATCCGCCAGCACCTGTAACAATTGCTTGTGCTCAACCTCCGCAAGATAGGTAAAATAACTTGCCGATATGTCTGAGATGACCGTTAGTTTAATCGCATCATCTTCAGCCTTGACTTGCGCTAATGAATAAGTTGCCTGCTTTTGCTCTTTAATTTGCTTAAAGATGTTCATCAAGTAGCTTGGAATAATAACCCCAAGAAGACCTGGAAAACCGGTTGCGGGATTCCTTGAATACCCCATCATGACATCAAGATCAGGGATCCACTGGTAACGAATTTTTTTAAGCTCTCCTTGTGCGGCCTCTATATGCCCTCGCGACATATTGAGACTATTGTTACTAACGAGCCCTGCCTCAATCAATCGGTTAAGTGCTGGATCATGGAATCCTTGCCACCAGGCTAAATAAGGGATATTTTTTTCATTCGTCTGGAGTATATTTCTATCAGTCACGCTCCAGTGATTGCTGACCAAAACATCTGGCTTATGATAAGGATTATTATACCCACACCCCCCTAAAATAAACGGCACCAAAAGCGCAATCGACGACACCCAAAACGAGTGTTTATTTTTGTGGGACGCCTTAACCAGGTGCTGCATGCAACACTCCATAGGTGACATCCTCGGCTTTTTCAAAAGCAATCAGTGCTTTTAATTGTATTAAATCAGCCTGAACTTTCTCAACCAATTGATAATAATCAAATTTTCTGTGTCTTTTCGTATAGTAAGCCAGGTAGAGCGCCTTGAGGCCGACATAAACACGATGGGTCAGCACAACAAATTGATTAAACTCATCGCCAACAGCACGTTCTGAGCCCAGTATAAATTGCGAATTACACAACAGTCTGTCCATTTCAAATATACTGGCAGTACATAATGTACAACCATTATACCAATCGACGCGCCGTATTTTTTCTTGATTCAATAAATGAATTAAATGGTATAAATTATTGATGACCTCGATTTGTATATCATTAATAAAACGCTGCATCATGTTATAGCGCCTAAACCAAAAATACTCAAATACCAAAATAATAGCAAACGCAATCACAGTACACATGCCATAATCAATCAAGTAAAAGCTCACTATAAATGAAGACTGTGAATGATAATAGCCAAACCCAATGACAGACGCACACACGGCAAATATGGTCGATGTACTATAGGCCGTTCCTGCTGAAAAAAAGATAAAAAATATCGTTAGTGGTACGATAAAAAACATGAGCCGATAATCCAAATGCCCCAAAAACCAGAAAAAATAGCCAGTAAATAACCCCATAAATACGCCAGAAAAACGATGGAAAGCACGCAATATGGCTGTTCCATTATCAAATCCACCCAATATCATCATAAGAGCAAAACCGGTCCAACCCGCATGTGGGTGACGAATCCATTCTTGAACAGCAACAGTCACACAAAAAACGGTGGTGATTTGAAAACCACGCAAGGTGCGGTAGCTGAGTGGGCTATCGGTTACTTGGTGCACAAGTAGTTCCAGCTTAAAATTAATTTATACAATACCCATAACTCACGGGTTCCAGTCAATAGACTGCACTCCTGCGGCTTAAGGATCACGGGCTCCTGCGTTTTACATGCCACACGAAGCCTCTCAAGATATTGATGTAATACCTTGACATACTCCAATCGATATTGCTTCTGAAAAGAAATTAAGTACGACATCGACATCACGAGCTCAAACGTCAACAGGGTTATTTTTAACGTACTGTAACTCTTTGTCTTTCTGGGCAACATTTTAGAATAGCGCTTCATCACTACAATGCCTGGACAAATGCCTATATTTTTCACGTCTTCATGACAAATGTTGATGCAAAGCGTTTCCAAACTCATCATCACATCACAAAAGGCCCTCCTCCAAATAGCCAAATAATAGGTGTTGGGGAACAAATACAATCCAGCAAATATCACACCAATCGCTACAATCGTTTGTAACGCATTGTTTAAGGCAATATAAAAATTGGCATCCGCATCCACGTCAATTAAAGAATAACTTCCCAACCCTAAAATGAGGGGGACAACCGTAAGCATCCTTCTATATTTTAGAATGAATAGGTAATAAAACGTGGCTGAATAGAAAAAAACAAAGAACACAAAAAATGTTTTATAAACTGAAAATACACCAAACAAGAATATTGTCACGGCGCTCCCGAGGAGACTCACCAAAAGGAACAAGTATTTTTCTTGAATAGTACTGCCTACTATTTCAGCATTCAAACAGGTCAAAGGCACAAAAAAATAATAAAAATAGGGCTGGGGTATTGATGAAAATAACTCGAAAACTAACATCAACTCAAAGACATACAATGCCTTGAGCCCATTGGTGCGATGCTCCCCATATTTATCATAATCCTGAAGCTTATCTTTTAGTCGAGATATAAACATAGGCACTCGCGCCAGGGTTCAGTGGATAATTAGGATCTGGTGGATCTAGTATTTTAATTTGTATTGGAAAACGCTGCGGCAATAATAACCATTCGTTCTCATTGGTAACGAGTTGTATTTGGCTTTTCGATGCTGTTTTTTGTCGCTCTACTGCCCATAAAGTATTCACCACCTCACCGTGAAATATTTTATCAAAATAATATATTCGCAAAATGATATAGGCCTTATCCCCTACGCGGACATTGCGTAAATCCGTCTCGTTAAAATTAGCCTGAATGTAGTAATTTGACGTATCAATGAAGGAAAAGACAGGTTTATGAATTTTAATTGGGGTGTTAGGTGAAACATACATATTATCAATGACACCATCGCCAGGCGCCCTAACCACCGTGAGTTCGAGATTAATTTTAGCATTCTCTTTTTGGGCTTTAAGGCTGGCTACCGTGTGCTTTTGCTGCTCTATTTTAGCCCGCAATACTTCCACCTCTTGATGCAATGAGGCTAAAAGATGAGCTAAGGTCGACACATCATAAGACAGCTTTTTGATTTCAAGGATAGAAACAGCCTCGACGACACTCTTATGTTGCTTCAATCCAAGTTCATACTTCACTTTACCTAGTTCCGCATTGGTTGATTTAATTAAATCCTCTGTTTTACCGATTTGCTTTTGAAAAACAATGATTTTCTTTAAACCTTCTTCGTAATCAGCACTCGCCTGCTCAAAAGCTAGCTGATAAGGAACTTGATATACCGTGAATATAGGCTGATTTTTTTTAACTCGTTGGCCATTTTTGACATAGATATCCGTAATAAACCCTGAAACATCAGCCGCGACCGGCGTCACATTCGTCACCACAAAGGCATTGTCCGTAAAAGTGATCAAATAAGAGAACAGATGAAAAATTCCAATAATAATAGCGAGCCCCAGGACAAAAATGGGTAGATTCATTTTATTTTTTAATGAGTGATAAACGGCTGGTGTAGTATCAAGGAAGAAATGCCGCCATTTTTTATGCATGGATCTCAATAGGGCCTGTTTAGAATTCATTTTCTCAAATCCTCAAAGCGCCTACGTACCGTCCCCACGACTTATTCGCGGGGTTGTCCACGGTACGCAGAGATCTGGACAAGCCGCACCACGTAGACCCTATAGAATCATGGTAAACAGCCCCTAATAAATCGTACTCAAGTTTCATAATGTGTCCATACTTTGATTTGGAAAGAATATTGGTCATATGGTTTTCCGTTTACGGAACAACCCTGGATATCTAGAGGATGCAAATTGATTGTAGCACGTTAAAAATCCTTTTGAAGTATACCCATAGTCCTTAGAATCACCAGGTTAAGCAATACCTCCTCATGGCCTACGCCAATCATGTCTACGATCAAATACACCTGCGAGGAAAAGCTCACTAATATCGCACTGACATCATGTTCTGTTAATGATTCGTTGCTATAGTATTAATAAATGACATAGACAAGGTATGGCAAAATGGTTCCAAAGATTGGCTCACCCCCCGCCCCTTCGGATCATGGTCATGGCAAAGACGACCTACTTTTCGACCAAACACTGTTAGTAGGACGTGTGTCACAACAAATGCAGCAGCGGTTGACGTTCAAACCAAAGCCAACACCCATACCGAAAGAAACACCCATTCAGCTTCTGCTCAAAAAAATCCCGCTTCTATCAGGCTTTTTACGTAACGTTGATCACGCAGGAAAATCGCTCAGTAGTATTGCAGAACTACAAGGTAATACGTCCGGCTCGCTACAAACTGCCGCTGCGGGTTTTCATTGGGCGGGCCTAGGACTAAACATTGTCGATTTTATACGTATCCCCATGATATATGGGGCGGCCATGTTGGTCGGTGAAAAACCACCGATCACCTTATCCAAAAATGCTCGCTGGCTTTACTCTGCCGTATTATTAGGTTTAACGATCACAGCACTTGCGTTGCCCGTCACGGCTGTTCCCATAGCACTGACCATGGCAAGCCTTGGACTTGGCGTCAGTTTATTTACCATGGGTAAGGCATTCTATGAGCGGAATAAACTTCAAAAAGAATTAAAGGCCATAGAAAAAGACATTGCGGCTGAAACAAAAGAATTAAACGACTTACACCTTAAAACAATAGAATTGGAAAATGAATTAGGTGCCGCTGAAGCAAAAAATGATAATGCTCGGCAAATATCTGCCCTACGTGAGGAGCTTGCTAGTGTCAGCAAGCGTTTTGATACGCTATTTGATCAAAGCAAAAAAGATCGCTTAGACACGTTGTACGATAAAAAATTTAACGGTGAACAACAACTGAAAAAGATCAATACAGCCTCGGTGATCGATAAAGGCATAGCCGTAGCCCTATCTGCAATCGCCTTGACTGGCGTCGCCATCGGCTTGTTCTTTCCACCCATTGGTTTGGCTATTGTAGCCGCCAGTGCGCTCGCTGGTACTGCCTATCTTATCGCTAGGGCAGCGCCAACTGTCATCGGCTGGCTTTCCCGCCTATTCAGTAAAAAAAGCAGCACTGAATCCTCCGAAAAACCAGCCGAGCACGCCAATCTTGCGCCGAGCCATGAAAAAAAAGAGGCTTTATTGAGCACCCCAAGTGCATCACTGCAAACTACAGGACCATCCGATAATCCAGTACTAGACGTCAGTTCAACGGCCGAAACAATGCAACGGCTGTTTGGGACTAAAGATGCCACTCCCATCTTGCAACAACAGATTGCTGACAGCCAGAAGATAGAGACGCTACAAAGCAGGTTAACCAGCATTGTTGATCATCATGATGAAAAAGGCATATTAACCTTTATTCACCAACTATCATTAACTCAACCCCACTTAACAATGGACGATTTAAGCAACTTATTTTGCCAGATCGACGATCATAACCCCATGTTTTCCTTACTGAAACACGCGTTATCATCTGTTCAAAAAGGAGGCATAGAGCTATCTGAGCAAGCGAAAAATGAGTTGGTCACCTGTTTGCCTCTGGTTGAATTTTTGCGTGATCAAGGGATTGATCTGCGGGCAGTAGCGGCTCCCATCCCATCGCCAGAAACAAAGACTTCAACGGCTTTGGATTTAGCAGCAGAAGAAGAACAGCAGCAGATGAACCCTTTACGCTGACATCCCCTTACCATGATGGTGCTTTAGAATCAAAATGCGAGACTACAATAAACCGTGTGAAAAATTTGAGTCTTTAAGGCCTAGGGTCTACGTACACACTAGGGCTTTTAGCTAAAACCGCACGCTAATCCGCCCTTTTTATAACCCATTTTATAAAAATGGCCAAAGCCAAGGGAGTTAGGATATGATTTAAACTCATACTCTCTTTACACTATGGCATCGGATGCACAGGAGATAACATGGATTGGCTTTTTGGTAAAAGCGAGATGGCGAAGCTCATTCTCAACATGGACTGGTCAGCTTCCCCCCTTGGCCCAATTGAACAATGGCCAGAAGCGTTGAAAAACACAGCGAGTCTTTGCCTTAATTCTAATTTTCCAATCTCAATTGTCTGGGGAACTGAATATAACCAACTCTATAATGACGGATATTTACCCCTCTGTGGTGATAAACACCCACACTCCATGGGACAAAACTTTAAAGAATGTTGGGCGGCCACCTGGCCTGCCGTTAAAGATAGCTTCGAACAGGCCTTTACGGGTAAAGCGGCCTACCTTATTAATGAGCGCTTGTTTGTTGATCGTTTCGGCTACATGGAGGAAACCTTTTTTACCTTTTCATTCAGTCCTATCCTCGGAAAATCAGGTGTAGTAGAAGGGCTATTCATCCCAGTCATTGAAACGACAGAAAAAATGTTAAGTGAGCGACGAGGCCATATTTTAAGGGAAATTAGCGCCACTACCAGTAAAGCGAAGACCATTAAAGATGTGGCCCAGTTAACAATCCATTGTCTATCAGAACATCATGTGGATCTTCCTTTCGCACTCATCTATTTTTTTGATGACTCTCGAGAAAGCGCGACACTCATTGCAAGTACTGGGCTTGAGGCAACTAAAACACTCTGCATAAAGAAAGTTTTTCTAAATCAACCCCAAGATCAAACCTGGCCACTTTATGAATCACACGATAAAAAAATGCTGGTACTAACCGATCTTGAGCATCGGTTTTGGCCTTTTACCTGTGAGCCATATCCTGAGTCTGTCAAAAACGCTGTTATTTTTCCCATCTATTTAGCCGGTAAACATCGCCGGCATGGCGCCCTTATTTTTGGAGTCAGCCCACGACGAGCGTTAGATGAAGCCTATAAAACCTTTTACGAGCTGCTGGGCGCGAGCGTAACAAACGCCATCAATACGGCCTACTCATATGAGCAAGAAAAACGGCGTGCAGAAGCACTTGCAGACATTGATCGCGCAAAGACTGCTTTTTTTAACAACATTAGCCATGAGTTTCGAACTCCACTGACGCTCATGATTGGCCCCTTAGAAAGCATTCTCTTTGAGGGCGAGACCAAATTACCGCAAAAGATACGCACAGACGTTGACGTCGCCTACCGAAATTGTATAAGGCTACTCAAACTCGTCAATAACCTTCTTGATTTTTCTCGTCTCGAATCACAACAAATGGAGGCATTTTTTGAGCCGGTTTTTCTGCACGAAATCACAGCGGACATTGCGAGCAGTTTTCTACCTGCCATGGAAAAAGCAGGATTACAGTTCATTGTCAATTGTAACACTATCAAAAAACCCGTTTATATCGATAAAGGGATGTGGGAAAAAATTGTCCTCAATTTACTTTCAAATGCATTCAAATATACCTTGAAGGGATCCGTCACCCTAACATTAAAGGCCGTGAATGATCATGTTGAACTGACCATTCGCGATACCGGGGTCGGTATTCCAACCAATGAAGTGAAGAAGATTTTTGATCGCTTTCATCGCGTGAAAGGCATAGAAGGACGAACCCACGAGGGCACCGGGATTGGCCTTGCACTGGTCAATGAACTGGTCAATCTCCATCACGGCACGATTCGCGTTAAAAGTAAAATAAAAAGCGGCAGCGCGTTTATGGTGTCTATTCCCCTAGGATCAACGCACTTACCTGCCCATCAAATTAGAGAACATATCGTACAACGCTCAGCGAGCGACCACAAATACACGAAGGCGTTCATTGAGGAGGCCTTAGGCCTGCTTTTTGATGATACGTCCTGCTCCACAGAAACCATACAAATCGCCAAAGTGAAAGGTTCAGAGCGTATCGTTTTGGCAGAAGATAATGCTGATATGCGACAATACATAAGCCACCTACTGTCTGAATACTACCACGTCCTCTCTTTTGCCAATGGCAAAGACGCGCTGAAAGCTATCGTGGCTGATCCACCTGATATTATTGTCTCTGACGTCATGATGCCAGTGATGGATGGCCTCGAATTAATTCAACACGTTCGTGCGAACAAGACTGTTGCTAAAATACCGATTATTCTTCTATCAGCACGCGCCGGACAAGAGGCCATGATTTCAGGTATTGGATCGGGAGCCGATGACTATCTCGTTAAACCCTTCTCAGCAAAAGAACTATTGGTACGCATTAAGCAACAGTTCGCCATGTTACATTTACGGCAAGAATCTAATAAATTAAAGGACGAGTTTTTAGCGAATGTATCTCATGATCTACGCACACCATTGACTACAATCCTTGGCTTCGTATCATTAATCATCAATAAAACGGCAGGCAACATTACATCCCAACAAAAAGATTTTTTAAATCACGTGACTAATGCTGCAAACCATTTGCTGAATCTTATTAATGACATCCTGGACACAACAAAAATTGAGGCCGGAAAGATAAGTTTTCATCCAGTGCGTATCAACCTCAATACCGTTGTGAGTGAGGTGGTCAATACCCTGACTCCAGCAACGACCGATAAAGAGATTAAATTGACCATTAAAATAGCCCCCCGCATTTCAATGATCACTCAAGATCCTGTTCGGCTGAAACAAGTTCTCTATAATTTTCTTTCAAATGCCATCAAATTTTCACCCCGTCATGGGGTTGTGTTCCTGCATGTATCACCCCATGAAAACGATATGTTTCGTATCGATGTCAACGATAATGGAATAGGGATAAATCCAGAAGATCTTCACCAGCTATTTTCTAAATTTACACAACTCCACACAAAGAGAAAACCATCAGGAACGGGGCTTGGTCTTTTTATCACAAAACACTTAGTAGAAGCCCAAGGAGGCACCGTCTCTGTTAAAAGTGAGCTAGGAAAAGGCTCAACCTTTTCAGCACTATTGCCACGCACCATGGCCAGCAATTGCAATAAAAAAGATGGGGAGCGAATAGCATGAAAAAATCATCGCAAAACATCATCGACAACGCGGCAGAAAATAAACTACAAAAACAAATGCAAACGCTCGTTGATAACACACTGGATTATGCTATTTTCATCCTTGATACGCAGGGTCGTGTGGTCACATGGAATAAAGGTGCTGAACGAATTCAAGGCTATCAACCCCATGAAATCATTGGCAAACACTTCTCTTGTTTTTATGAAAAAGACGCTATTTTAAAACATCATCCTGAAAAAGAATTAGAAATGGCACGAAAAAACGACCGCCATGAAGAAGAAGGCTTTCGTGTTCGTAAGGATGGAACCCGATTTTTTGCTCATGTCATTATTATGGCCCTTCGAGATGAAAAAGGTCATGTGGTGGGCTATGGTAAAATTACCCGTGACGTAACCGATAAAGAAGAAATTGAAAAATTAAAAAAAGAATTTTTTTCAGTCGTGAGTCACGAATTAAGAACACCACTCACTGCCATTCGTGGTGTGACAAAACTGCTGTTGAGTGGAACAGTCGGCTCTTTTTCAGAATCATCCAAACAACTATTAGAAATTGCAGATAAGCACTGCGATCATTTAACCTTTCTCATTAATGATATTTTAGACATTAATCGACTAGAAGCGGGTAAAATGATTCTAGAGTTAACGGTTGTTGACATTAACCAGATAGTGCAGCAAGCCCTTGACATGCATGCTGTGTATGCTGAAAAATTTGATGTCATTCTTAGCCCCTTACAACCTCTTCCCAACACCTACGTCAAAGTAGACGCGGCTCGTCTACTGCAAGTATTGGCAAATTTAATATCCAATGCCATTAAGTTTTCCTACAGAAACAAACCCGTGACGGTTGCTCTTCAAAGGCATTATGAGACGGTGCGCGTGGTGGTAACAAACGAAGGTCCAGGGATTAGAAAAAAATTTCAACCCTTTGTCTTTCAGCGATTTGCACAAGAGAATGCATCAACCACACGAAACCTCGGTGGAAGTGGGTTAAGTTTAAGTATTAGTAAAGCCATTATTGAGCGATTGGGCGGGACATTGGATTACACGAGTATTGAGAATCAAGAAACCCGTTTCTATTTTGATTTACCCCTTTATTATCAAAAACAAGCGATCACCCAAGCATTATCGCCTACTACCTCAGAGGATAGACTCCTTCTTTGTGAAGATGATGAGTCGCAAGCGCGCTATATGCAAGCATTGCTTCAATCCACAGGGCTCCACGTTGATATTGCATCATCTGCCACCCATACCAAACAATTACTCGCAAAAAATCATTATATGGCGCTGTTATTAGACTTAATTTTACCCGATCAAGATGGTATTAGTTTGATTCGAGAAATACGAAGGAATGAAAAAACAGCCATGCTTCCCATTATTGTTGTATCAATTTTGGCACATATGGGTCGATCTATAATGAGTGGTGATTCAATTTTGGTCATGGATTGGTTAGAAAAACCCATTGATTTTCAATCACTACTACAAGCGGTTACCCGGGCCAAGACACAAGCATCGTCTACACATCAGCGGATATTACATATTGAAGATGATAAAGATGTTCAAGACATTGTTAAAATGCTGTTACAAGAGCAGGCTGAGATCGTATCGATTGCAACTATCCACAAAACAAAAAAAATCCTCAAAGAAAAAACATTTGATTTAGTCATCTTGGATTTATTACTACCCGATGGTAATGGTGTTGAGCTGATGCCTTTGTTCGCCAAATACCAACTTCCAATTATCGTTTACTCCAATATTGAGCTTGATCCTACCTATGCAAAATATGCAAGTCATACTCTCATTAAGTCAAAATTTTCAGGTAAAGAATTAGTCAAGATCATCAATTCCATACGCAAAAAAGGAGCATAAAATGCCCCCCCAAACATGTCATCGCATTTTGTATGTTGAAGATGAAGAAGATATACGTTGTATTACTAAAATTGCCTTAGAAGAGATCGGTGGTTTCATCCTCACCCTATGTAAAAATGGCCGAGAAGCAATCGATGCTGCAAAAGAGTTTACTCCCGATTTATTACTAC
>SXGU01300147.1_pt1 | contig 12013 bp, 6 predicted proteins | sample 3174531 | NCBI WGS metagenome assembly SXGU01 (sample SAMN11356863, study PRJNA531348) | freshwater metagenome | isolation source: freshwater sample F1-140 | place: China: Fuxian Lake, Yuxi | collected 2017-12-25
CCACACCACAGTCGTCTTCGGCAGCAACATCCGCACCGAGCATGACCTCTTCAATTGCCCCACGCTCATCGCCGGCAGCGGTTCCGGCATCAAACTCGGCCACAACATCATCGCGCCGAAAGACACCCCGCTCTGCAACGCGTGGCTCACCCTGCTCAAAGGCTCCGGCGTCAACGCCGAGCGCCACGGCGACAGCACGGGCGTCGTGAAGGAGATCGTGGCGTAGGTTGAAACGGCGCACACAAAGTCACGAAGACACAAAGCAGGGGCTCCACTCCCAGCCGTAGCGATTTGCGACCGCCCGTCACAATACGCTTCTTGCCTTCGTGAGAGCCCATCGCCGCCAGTCGGCGATTCATTTTCATTTTCCCCGTTAAATCCCCGCTTGGCCGGCAGCAATAGGGTGACGACGTTTCACTTTGATCATGGAAGCCGACGACACCGCTGCCGCACCGCACGACCCGAACGAGGGTTTCCTGCGCCTGTGGACGCATCATGAGCCGGAGTTGCGGGCGTTTGTGCGCGCGTGCGTTCCGCAGGCCGCAGAGGTGGACGAAGTGATGCAGGAGGTGAGCCTCGTGGCGTGGCGGAAGTTTTCCACGCTCACCGAACCAGCGCAATTTCCCCGCTGGGCCTGCCTCATTGCCCGCTACGAGATTCTCATGGCCCGCCGTCGCCATGCGCGCGACCGGTTGGTGCTGGACGAGGACATTGTCGCAAAACTTGCCGAGGAGGGAGCGGAGGAAATGCCCCTGCGCCACCAGCAGTTGGCCGCGCTCGACGCGTGCATTGGGAAGCTGCCCCGGGAACGCCGCGACCTGGCGCTGGCGGCCTATGCGCCGGAGACTTCGATGAAGGCGCTCGCAGCGCAGTTGGGCCGCACGGAAGGCTCGCTCTATCAACTGCTCGCCCGCATCCGGCAGGAACTGCTACGGTGCGTCGAGCGCACCCTCGCGCAGGAGGCCCACCTATCATGACTCCAGACGAACTCGATCTGCTCCACGGTTATCTCAATGCCAGCCTCGGCGACGCCGACTTCGCGCGTTTGCAATCGCTGCTTCGTGAGAACGCGGATGCGCGGCGGACACTGCGCGCGCTTTCCACCGTGGATGTGAAACTGCACCAGGTCGCCGCCACCAATCCGGCCACTCTGCGGCTGCTCGCGGAGCCATCTGCCGTGTCGAAGTCCGCGCAAGTGGACCGTAGTCCGGCGTGGTTTGGGTGGCTGCAATGGCGTCCGCTCGCCGCAGCGGCGGCGGGGATCGTGTTCGGTCTTTTGTGCGCGTCGGTCGCATGGGCGGTGACGTCGCCGCGCGCGATGGCGACTGCGGAGCGGTTGTTTGCGCTGGTGGATGGGAGTTTTGAAAAGGGGAGCGCTCGCGTGGCTTCCGGGTTTCCGTCCGAGTTCGGCGAGTGGAGCGGCGATGAGGCGGAGGCCGTCGCTGGCTGGGCGAAGGATGGAAAGCAGGCGCTGCGCTTCGTGCGTGCGGAGGGAGATCCCGCAGTGCCAAACAGTCGGGCGACTGCGTGCGATATTCTTCAGCTCGTGGATTTGCGCGACGCGAATGCAGGGCACGAAGGCGAGGACGCGATTCTCGAACTTTCCGCCGCCTTCCGTGATGCGCGGCCGGCGAAGGGGCCGCAGGTGCGATTTGCCTGCCGTCTGTTTGTCTTCACGGGCGACCCGTCGCGGGTGCGCGATGAATGGCCGCTGACCATGCGGGACTCCCTCGCGGCCGGCGCGGGCAACGCGTCCAGCCTCGGCGGCGCACCTCAGCAGTGGCAGGTGGTGACAGCCAAGGCCGTGTTGCCCGCGAAAGCTGAGTTTGCCGTGGTGCAGATCGTCGTAATGAAGGCCGCGCCCAGCGGCCAGGCTGCCGAGTTCGGCGAGCAGTTCGCCGATGACATCCGCCTGACTCTCAAGACCCAGCCGAAACTGCCAGTGCGCGTGGCTCAACGGTGAGGCGAGCGTTTTAACCCAAAACACAATCTTCCCAACCATGATGACCAAGGCCACCATCCAACTCATGGCCACCCTGCTGCTATCCGCCTCTGCAAGCCTTCATGCGCAAAGCAGCGCCAAAGGCACCGTCTTGATCAAAGAAGACTTCAGCGGCGGAGAAAAACGCACCGAGCCGAAGCAGTGGGGCGGCGGGCTTACTTGGAACATTCCGGAGACCTGGGAAATCCGCGATGGCGTCATCGCCTGCATCTACGATGGCAAAGCGCATCCCGGCAAAGCGCATGGCAAGTCCATCGACCCGAAGTTCAAGGCTCACAACGTCCGCGTCTCCTACCGCATCCAGTTTGAGGGTGAGGGGGCGATGATGGACATGATCATCAATGCCCCGCTGCGGCCTGGAAAGCCGGGCAGCGTGCTTTGGCACATCGGCGATGTGGTCACGCGCATCAACAAGCCGACCGCCCGCGACGACGTCAAAATTGCCGAGCGCGATTTCACCCGCGACGTGACTCATCCCAAGCTCGTCGGCAAGAAACTCGACCCCGCCGTGCTGGAACTGCCCGAAGGAACGTTTCGCAGCGCCTATGGCATCCCGGGCGAGTCCACTTTCAAGAAACTCGGCCTCGTCACCGGCAAATGGTATCAGTTCGTCGTCGAGAACATCGGCACGAAGTGGACGCTGTGGGTGGACGGCAAGGAGACGCTCTCGCTCAACCTCAAACGCGCGGACGTGGAGAAAGAGTCGGTCAACTTCATCGGCTTCGGTCCCTTCCTGCTGGATGACATCGTCATCGAGGAACTGCCCAAGGCTAACTGACGGGGAATGGAGTGTTGGAGTCGTGGAGTGATGCATTCCCGACAACCACCACTCCAATACTCCACCACTCCATGCGAACGCTCATTCTCACTCTCGCCACGCTGCTCGTGACTCCCATGAAGGCCGCCGATGCACCGCATGCCACGCTCGACGCGAAGCACCGCGCTTTTTTCAAAGACAACTGCCTCTCCTGTCACAACGCCGAAAAGCAGAAGGGCAAGGTGCGGCTGGATGACATCGCGTTCACGGTGGACACGGTCGAGAAGGCCGACCTTTGGCAAAAGGTGCTCAACTCCATCAACTCGGGCGAAATGCCGCCGGAAGATGAAAAGCAGCCGGACGCTGCCGCGAAGACGGATTTCCTCGATGACCTCTCCCGCATGCTCGTGGCGGCTCGTGGACGATTGAGCGACTCGGGTGGGACCATTGCCATGCGCCGCCTGAACCGGCGCGAATACAAGAACACCCTCCACGACCTGCTCGGCGTGGACATCAATGTGCGCGAGCTGCCCGCCGATGGCGGCGCGGGGACCTTCGACACGGTGGGTTCGTCGCTTTTCATGTCGAGTGACCAGTTCGAGCAATACCTCGCGCTCGGGCGACAGGCGTTGGATGAGCATTTTGCGCGTTACGTCGCGCCATCGGGAGCAAAGCCGCGCCTCATGCATGTCGAGGCCGAGGAACGGAACGCGCGAATCGTCAAGTCGCTCGCCGAGCGCACCGACGCCCATGAGCGCCATGTGAAATGGACCGCCGCGGTGGATGCCGCCGCGCAGAAGCCGGAGAATGCCGCCATCGCCACGCAGATTCGCGCGGAGAAAAAGAACGACACGATCCACTTCTACTCGCAGTGGCAGCGCATCAAAGGCGCGCCTTCGCCGAAGGATTTTGGTTTCACCGATGCCGTCAATGCCGACGAGGACGGCCGCCGGAACTGGGTCCACAGCGTCCCGCACCAGAAGGCCTATGTGGAGCATCCGGCGACGAAGACCGGCAGCTTCCTCACGGTCGAGGACGTGTTCGTGAATCCCTATCAGCCCTTCCGCCTGCCCGGTGACTGGCCTGCGGGCGACTACGTGGTGCGCGTGCGCATCGCGGCCACCGGGAACACGCCGGCATCGCGGCATTTCGTCGAGTTCGGCTCGCAGCACGACAGCGGCGTGCGTGCCGTGGCCAGCAGTCATCAAATCACCGGCACGATGGAGAAGCCGCAGGTGCTGGAGATTCCGCTGAAGTTCTCGCCCGCAAAAGGCCACGGCTTTTTCTTCCAGGAAAAAGGCACCTACGAATCCGAGGACGTCGCGCACCGCCTCTTCGCCGAAGCCAAACAGCGCAACGGCATCGGCCCCGAGTTCGCGCTATGGATTGATTGGATCGAAGTGGAGAGTGTCGGCACGGCCAAAGCCCCGACCCTCGCGACCAAGGTCGAGAAACTCCGTCGCGAGCCGGAAGAGTTTGCCAACAAGCAGGTCTCGAATTGGATTGCTGGAGTCAAGCAGAACTACGAGCGCTACCAGCAGTGGAGCGCCGCCGTGGATGCGGCGGCGGCGCTGCCCGAGAATGCGGCGCTAGCTGCCGAGTTGCGCGGCATGGATCGGGTGAAGAAGGATGCCTCGAATTTCTACAGCGAGTGGATGAAGCGGAAGACTGAGCCGTCACCGACCAAGTTCGGCTTCCGCGATGTTGAGGATGCGCGCTCCGCGAAGACGGTCATTGACCATTATCTACGCTATTACACGGACTATCTGGCACAGCCCCACAAAGACACGGGCGCTTACCTCACCATCTACAACGTGCATGAGATGGAGAGCATCTCTGTCGATCCGAAATGGCCCGCAGGCCCCTACACCCTGCGCGTGCGCATCGCAGCGCTCGACGATGCCCCGATGGAACGCCGTTTCATCGAGGTCTTCCAGCGCGGGCAGGTGAACACGGACCTGACCGTCATCAGCGCGCATCAAGTCATCGGCACGATGGCGCAGCCGCAAGTTCTGGAGATTCCCGTGAATCTGCCCCAGACAGGCAACCGCGTGTTTTCTATCCGCGAAAAACAGCCTAACTCGCGCACGGCAGCGTTCGATGTGTGGAAAGCCGCCCTAGATAAGACCGGCACCGGTCCGAAACCCGCGCTGTGGATTGACTGGCTCGAAATCGAAGGCCCCGCAGGTGTGCAGTCTGCCACTGTTGCGGCGGGTGCTCCTCAGCCCCAAAAGCTCCGCAAAGACCCCGAGGAATGGGCGAACAAATACATGCCCATCTACGCGCAGGGCTATGTGGAGAAATACGAGCGCTTCCAGAAATGGTGCGCCGCCATCGACGCCGCCGCGAAGAAGCCGGAGAACGCGGACGCTGTCGCCAAGGCCCGCCAGGACCCGAAGCTGAAGACGCAGCCGCATTTTTTTTACAATCACTTCGCCGAGTTCAAGGACGCACCGCCGCCCACGCAGTTCGGCTTCCGCGATGTCGAGGACGCGCAGTTCGCCCGCAGCGAATACAGCTATCACCATCGCTACTACGCCGACTACCAGAAGCTCCCGCAGCGCGAGACGGGCACCTGGCTCATGCTTTACTCGCTCGGTCGCTACACCCACATCTCCGCCACGGAAAAATGGCCCGCGGGCAAATACACGCTGCGGGTGCGCCTCGCCGCCAGCGATGAGTCGCCGAAGGAACGCCGCTTCATCGAGATCGGCACCGGCAAGGCGGACGCGGAGGATTTCAATGTGCTCAGCTCGCATCAAGTCACCGGCACGCTGACGAATCCGCAGACGCTGGAGATTCCCGTCGAGATCAACGCCAGCGGCGACCGCAACTTCGCCATCCGCGACAAACGCCCGAACAATCGCGACGCCGAGTATGCCATGTTCCGCGAGGCCTGGGACAAAACCGGCACCGGCCCGACGCCGTGTATCTGGGTGGATTTTGTGGAGCTGGAGGGACCGGTGAATGCGAATGCACCAGCGGCTCCCGCTTTAACCAAAACGATCAAACAACGCCGCGAGGTCGAACTGCATGCGAACGCGATGGTTGGCGGCACTTACAACGGCTACTTCAAAGGCGGCTACGCGGCGGCAAAGAAATTCATGCAGACCAAGCAGCCGCAGGAAGGCATTCCCGACGAGCCGGAAGCGAAGTTCCGCATTCATGTCTTTGAACAGGATGGGCCGAGCTTTGAGCGCTACGTCAACGACCCGCTGACCAAGAGCGGGGCGTATTTGACCATCCACAACGTCCACACCGAGGAGGCCATCACCCTGCCGCCGGACCAGCCCTCCGGCTGGCTGAAAACGAAACACGAGGTCGAGAAAGCCGAGCCCGGCGAATACACGCTGCGCTTCCGCATCGGCGCGGTGAAGGGCACGCCAAAGGAACGGCATTTCGTCGCACTCGGCAGCCGCATGAAGCCAGAGGAGAAAGAGGATTTCACTTTGATGCAGACCTTCCAAATCAGCGGCACCACCGACGCGCCGCAGGTCATCGAAATGCCCGTGAGCATCACCGCGAACGGCCCGCGCACCTTTGTGCTGCGGGAGAAGCGCGATGTGAAGCTCGACCCCGGGCTCTACTTCGCCGCCGTGAAGGACACGAAGCTCGGCCCGCCCTCCGCCCTGTGGATTGACTGGGTGGAGTGGGAAGGGCCCATCGTGGCCGCCGAGGCCCCAACCAGCATCCCACCCGTGCTCGCCGCCGGAGAGACCGATGCCCGCGCCGTGCTCGAAACCTTCGCCAAACGCGCCTTCCGCGGCAAACAGCCCACCGATGCCTTTCTGGACAAACTCACCGCTCTGCACGAAACGCGCATCAAATCCGGCGACAGCTTCGACAAGGCCATCCGCGAGCCCCTGAGCGTGATTTTAGCCTCGCCGGGGTTTGTCTATCTTCAGGAAAGTGGCTTGAGCTTTAGCTCAACTCAGAACGAGGAAATTGGGCTAAAGCCCAAACTACTTTCTCCATCCGAACTCGCTTCCCGCTTGTCCTACTTCCTCTGGAGCGCACCACCCGACGCCCAACTCCTTGCCGCCGATCTCACCAACCCCACCATCATCGCCCGCGAAGTGGACCGCATGATCGCCAGCCCCAAAGCCGATGAGTTCGTCAGCGGTTTTGTCCATCAGTGGCTCGGCATGGACCGGCTCGATTTCTTCCAGTTCGACACCAAGCAATTCCGCGACTTCGACGAAAGCGCCAAGGCCGCCGCCCGCCGCGAAGTCTATGAAACCTTCGCCCATCTCCTGCGCCACAACGGCAGCCTTTCCAAACTGCTCAAGAGCGACGAAATCCACGTCAACGGCCTCCTCGCCACCTACTACGGCATCGATGGCGTCAGCGGCGACGACTTCCAAAAAGTAAAACTCCCCGCCGACTCCCCGCGCGGCGGATTGCTCGGCATGGCCGCCATCCTCGCCATGGGCAGCAACGGCGAGCGCACCAGCCCCGTCGAAAGGGGCGCCTGGGTCCTGCGCCACCTCCTTCATAACCCGCCACCGCCCGCCCCGCCGAACGTCCCGCAAATTACGCGTCTCGAAGGCAAGCTGCTCACCACCCGCGAACGCCTCGCCGCGCACATGGAGCAAGCGCAGTGCGCGCAGTGCCACCGCAAGATCGACCCCATCGGCTTCGGCCTGGAGAACTTCAACGCCGCCGGCAAATGGCGCACCGAGGAGACCTTCGAAAAGCGCGGCGTCGGCAAGAAAACCTGGCCCATCGACCCCGCCGGCCAATTCCACAACGGCCCCGCCTTCAAAGACTACTTCGAGTTGCGCGACCAAATCGCCGCCAAAAGCGAAAACTTCGCCCAAGGCTTCACCGAGTCCCTCATCGAATACGCCCTCGGCAGGCCGTATGGCTTTACCGATGCCACGCTCGCGGATGACATCGTCGCCAAGGCAAAGGCGAAGAACTTCGCGATGCGCGAGTTCATCACCGCGCTAGTCAGCAGCAAAGCATTCCACACCAAGTAAGCACCCCATGAAGACACACCTCACCCGCCGCCATTTCCTCCGCAGCACCTCCGCCATCATCGCGTTGCCCGCACTCGAGTCCATCGGCTTCCAGGCCTTTGCCGCGCATCGGGCGGATGCTCCCGTGAAACGGTTGGTTTGCATCGGCGCGAATCTTGGGCTGCACACCCCGGCGCTTTATCCGGCGAAGGCAGGTGCGGATTACGAAATGACTCCGTCACTGGCGCCGCTGAAGGAACTGAGGAATGACTTCACTCTCTTCTCCGGCCTGGATCACCGCGCAGGTGGCGGGCACCCTAACTGGCCGAACTTCCTCTGTGGAAAAAATACCGGGGAAATCTCTTTCGATCAGCGCGTCGCGGCGCGCATCGGCGAGAACACCCGCTTTCAATCGCTTGTGTTGACCGCGGGGGCGAATGATTGCACGCCGATGAGCTATTTGAAGGGAGCGATCGCTCTGCCTGCGATCGAACGGCCCAGCGTGCTCTACAAGAAGCTCTTCGCTTCAGTCAGTGACCGGGCGCGGACTGAGTATCTGCTGAAGTCCGGCCGGAGTGCGCTCGACTTCGTGATGCAGGATGCCAATGCGCTCCAAAAAAGTGTGAGCAGCTACGACCGGGCCAAGCTGGAAGAGTATTTCACCTCGTTGCGAGATGTGGAGGCGCGGATCGGCAGGCAGCTCTCGCGTGTGAACGATGTCGTGCCGACCGTGAAATACGAACTGCCCGCCGCAGATCCCGTGGCCAACAACCTGATGGTCGAGCTTGAGACGATCCACTACGACTTGATGGCGCTGGCCCTTCAAACGGACTCCACGCGGGTGATTTCGATGGTGCTCCCCAGCGGCTCCCAGACTTTCAAAGTGGACGGCAAGATGCTCCAATACGGCTATCACAACGCTTCGCATCACGGCAACGACCCCGACAAGATCGCCGCGCTGACCGCGATTGACCGCGAAAACCTGCGCTGTCTCGCCGCCTTCATCTCCAAAATCAAAGCGGCCAGGGACGAACAGGACCGCTCGCTGCTCGACAGCTCCATCATTCTCTTTGGCACCGGCATGGGCGACGCGAGCCGTCACTCGAACACCGATCTGCCAGCGATCGTGGCCGGAGGCGGCTTCAAGCACGGGCGTCATCTGCGCTTCACGCAGGAGAGCGTGGAGCGTGAGCAGCGGCTGCTCGGCGATTTGTTCATCTCCATCGAAAGACGGCTCGGCATCGAGTCCTCCTCGTTTTGTGCCGCCAGCCACGGTCTGGATGACGTGCTCCTTTAACTTTAGGCCAGGACAGCCATGCGATATAAGAATTTCATTCCCCAACTGGCGCGCGCTTTTGCCGCCTGTCTTGCTTTGACGATTCCGGTTCAGGGCGCAGAGATGCTGCCGGAACCCGTCCGGCAGATGCTGACAAGCCATTGCACCGACTGCCATGACGCCGATGCCAAAAAAGGCGGTGTGAATCTCGATTTCGCATCGCTGGACCTGCAGTCGCCCGCGAGTGCATCCCTGCTGGAGCGGATGCACCGTGCGCTGGCAAACGATGAGATGCCTCCCGCGAAAAAGCCACGTCTCGATGCTGCGGCAAAGGGTGCCGTGTTGACCTGGCTGGATGACACACTCGTGCACAAGGTGCCACGGCACGCCGCGGGTCTCCGCCGCCTGACACGCGTGGAATACGAAAACACGGTCGGCAAGGTCTTCGGCATCTGGTTCAAGGTTTCCAGCGGATTCCCTGCCGACACGAGCAGCCACGGATTCGACAACATCGCGGAGTCCCTCATGATTTCTCCGCCTCTTTTGGATGCCTACATGGAGAGCGCCATCGAGGTGGCGGACCGCCTCTTCCCGCCTCCGGCGGAGCCCGCGCCACCGTCCCGCAAGTGGGTCATCCCTCCGGATGATCTTTCCAGCTACGATGGCAACGGTCCTTCCAACAAGATGGTTGATCGCAAAATGCGGCTGATCCTCCGTGACTACACTTCGACCGCGAGCCGCTTTGCCGCCCCGGCCTCCGGCTACTACCGGGTGAAATTTCGCGCCTCCGCCTTCCGGCCAGAGGACGGCAAGCCCTTGCTCGTGAAGCTTCAACACCGCTCGAAGGAGTTCGAAGTGCCGATCAGCGGAACGGTCGAGCACCAGGCGGAGATCGTGCTGCATCCTGGAGACTCGTTTGGCTTCACGTTCGCGAGTTCGCCGGTCGGGAGATTCGATCCAAACGTTCCCTACGAGGGCTCACGCGAGGAATTCCTTCAGCGATTGACGCGCCGTCCGCGCCTGCTCGCCGCCTGGTTGCCTCTGCACGAACCGGTGCCCGATTCCGCCACGGGTGCGATCCGCTTAAAGACCTTCCATCCAGAACATGAGTTGCAAAAGAAGCGCGTGAAAGAGGCTTACGATGCGGAAATGGCGCGGGCTGATCTCGATCTCTCCACGGCCACGCCCGAAGCGGCGCGGAAGGTAGTGGACGCCATGTATGTGAACAAGAACCCGACGGGATACGGCGGCTACCAATTGTGGTATTACGCCATCTCTTTGATGAGCACGCACTTCACAGATGGGCCCGCGCTGGACATGGAATCCATCGAAATCGAAGGGCCTATCCCTGTGACAGAAGGCGCGCGCTATGCGGTTGAACATTGGCGCTTTGGCCAGGGTCGCGATCTCCAGCGTGCCCTGCTTGGGGCTGAGGGGGCAAAGCTCACCACGGCGGACGCGCTCGATGCGGCCTTGAAACGCATGCTCTCAAAGATCTTTCGCAGGGATGTGGAAGCTGTGGAAACCGCCCGCTACCGCGCCCTCGTGGAACAGCATCGAAAGGAAGGCAACACGTTGGAAAACGCCCTGCACCTGGCGTTGCGCACGGCTCTCGTGGCACCTCAGTTCATCTACCGGGAAGGTGGCGGGACTTCGTTCACGGATGCCGAACTCGCCGCCCGGCTTTCTTACTTCCTCACCTCGCTCCCGCCGGATGACCTGCTCCGCGCCGCCGTGGCAGACGGCTCCCTCCGGGGTGCCGGAGGCATCCGGCTCCAGGCGGAGCGGCTGCTTGCGTCGCCGCAGCTGAAGGACTTCGTCACCAGCTTTGTCGGGCAGTGGCTGGGCACACGCAAGATCCGCGAGATCATGCCGGACGCTTCCCTGGGGGCGTATGGCGAACACCACAGCAAGGCCATGAGGCTGGAGCCGGAGCTGGTCTTCACCGAGATCCTGCGGGATAACCGGCCGATCCAGGATTTCATCGCGCCTGATTTCACCCACACCCACGCCTCTGTCGGCAAGCAAATGTATGGGCTCAAGATGGATCCGCCGGATAACTTCAATTTCAAGATGACCAGGGTTGCCTTGCCGCGCGATGGCAGGGTCGGAGGCCTTCTCGGCATGAGCGGCGTGATGATGGCCACCGCGAACGGCGTGGACACCCAGCCCGTGTATCGCGGCCAGTGGGTGCTGGAGACGATCTTGAACGAACGGGTGCCACCTCCTCCCGATGCGGTCCCGGCCATCACACCCGACACCACGCAGGCCAAGACCATCCGCGAACTTATGGCCGCGCATACCACGCAGGCAAGCTGTGCCGGATGCCATCGCAAACTCGACCCACCCGGGTTCCTCCTCGAAAACTACGATGCCATCGGCCAATGGCGCGAGACCTACCCGATCCACAAACACGGGAGCACTGTCACCAAGCCCGGACCCGCCGTGGATGCCACGGCCACGATGCCCGATGGCACTCAACTCAAAGACGTCCGGGATCTGAAAAGCTACGTCATGAGTCACCCCGAGCGGTTTGGCCGGGCGCTCACCGAGAAGCTCTTCCTCTACGGCAGCGGCCGCCTGCCCAGTTACGCCGAGCGCAAGCAACTCCACGCCATTTCCGACAATCTGGTGAGCAAAAAGGGCGGATTCCGCGATCTGCTGCTCGCCATCATTGAGAGCGAACCGTTCACAAAACACTGACAATATTTTTCCCGATTCAAACCAAGGAACCAAATCTGAGACCTCACTTCCATCTATGAATGCCAAATACCCTATTGCCCGCCGCCATTTCCTCCGCAGCACCTCCGCCATCATCGCGTTGCCCGCGCTCGAGTCCATCGGCTTCAAAGCCTTCGCCGCTCCGAAAACTGCCACTCCGCCGAAGCGCATGGTCTTCCTCGGTTTTGGCTGGGGCGTGACGAATGAGACGTGGTTCCCGGACGTGAAAAAGACCGGCGCAGCTTGGGAACTGTCGGAGGGACTCAAACCACTCGCCCGGCATAAAGCGGACATCA
>SXGU01459170.1_pt1 | contig 12013 bp, 7 predicted proteins | sample 3174531 | NCBI WGS metagenome assembly SXGU01 (sample SAMN11356863, study PRJNA531348) | freshwater metagenome | isolation source: freshwater sample F1-140 | place: China: Fuxian Lake, Yuxi | collected 2017-12-25
GCTGATAGAAGCTCGCGGGGTAGGGATGGATGCAGACCGTCCGATAGCCCATACGCTTCAAGTAAGACGCCAGCGACGGCACATCGCCACAAGCCGCGATAGCCAGATACGGGTTGAAGCGATGCACGCCGAGTTTGTCCTCACCGAGCCCGGTGAGAACGGCGAACTCGGTCCGCACCGTCTCGGCGCCCCAGGAGGGCACCTTCAACTTGCCATGAGCCACTGCGCCGCTTCTTAGGCGGTCAAACTCGGCCAGCACTTCGGGGCGGATGCCGGCAAAGAGCGGTCGCGGGTCGAAGAACGATTCGCTTTGCACCGCGATGAGATGCGGGAACTGACCCTCCGGGCGGCAGGGAGGCAAAAAATCGAAAGGGGACGCGACCGCCAACGGCGTACCCTCCTCTTGGGCATACCGCCAGAGAGACGCCAGCAAACCCAACGCGCGGACATCCCGCACCGGCTCGAAGCTGACCGGAAGTCTTTTCCAGCTACCCGCCAGCAACAGCAGCGCGCTCCCGCAAAATACCACGGCAATTCCGCCCAACTGGCCCGACCAGGCCAAGCGTTGGACAGGCGCTTCCTCCATCCACAGCCCTACGGCAACCGCCAGCACGAACCCCGCCGTTGCGGCAAGGAACTTGCCCCAGCCTAGGAACGGGATATAGAGGCGCGGATGCTGGATCGCATCGGTGAAATACTCGTAGTCCTGGAACACGAAGGGCTCGCGCAGAGCCTTGAACTTGGCGTTATTCACCAGCACCAGCATCAGCAGAAAGGCCGACACGGCGGCCGCAGCGAACCAGGGGCGTCCCAGCACCAAGGTCAACGCGGCATGGGCCGACAACCAAGATCCGCCATGCAAGGCCCAAGCCGCCCATGGGCGTGCCATTGGCGGGCACGGCGTCATCAGGCGTTCGGTCACGACCGACAGCACCAGCCCGGCCAGCGCTGCGGCAAGCACAGCTACAAAAGCTGCCTCAATCACCATGACGACCAAACCCGAGCCAACGCACGATCCTGCTCGAAAGGCCAGCGGGCAGCACGGCCAGCCACCAAGTGCCCCAGTTGAGTGGAAACGGGAAACTGATGCGGGCCTTGTCCCGCGCCAAACCGCGCCGGATCGCTTTTGTCGCGCGCTCCGGCGACCAAAGAAAAGGCTTCGGCCCCGGCATGTCGTCGCACATGGGCGATTTCACATAGCCAGGCATCACCACATTGACCCGGATACCTTCAGGCGCGAGCCAGCCACGCAACGCCTCGCCGTAGGCCTTGAGGCCCGCCTTGGTTGCCGAGTAGGTGGGCGTGACCGGCAGGCCGAAATACCCGGCTAGCGAGCTGATCAGCGCAATCTGCCCGCGGCCTCGCGCCCGCATCGCCGGCAGCACTGCATGCACGATCACCATCGCGGCCTGCAGATTCACGTCCAGCAGCGCTTCCACCTCGTCCCACGGCTCCGGCTCGCCGTTGGGGCCGATGTGGGTGTTCATGCCCGCGTTGATGATCACCAGATCCAGCGGCCCCAATTCCTCCAGCCACACCCGCAGCGCGGTGAAATCCCGCACATCGAGCAGCGTCGTGACCACCTTCGCCCCCTGCGCCTGGCAAGCCGCCGCGACTTCCTGCAAGCGCTCAGCGTTGCGGCCATGCAGGTAGAGCGTCACCCCCGGCGCGGCATATTCGCGCGCCAGCGCGCCTCCGATGGCGCTGGTAGCCCCGGTGATGAGGACGGTTTCAGCCATGTTTGCCGCCCTCCCGCTGCCGCCAAGACCAAGACAACATCATGCCAAAGCCCACGCAAGCCGTCAGGTTGATCGGGATCAGCATGTAATTGACCTTTACCAAAGCCACGGCGATGGCCAGCAGCGAATACCCGAACGAAAACGCCTCGCCCAAAAGCAGCCAGCGGTTAATAGGCGGCGGCGCGTCACCGCGCTCCTTGCCTTGTCCTTTCGGGGTGCGATGAAAGTCACCATGCACCCCAAACAAGGCGCGTATCCCACCCGCAAAATAATGCCATGCCATCGGCATGAACATGGCGACGTAAAGGTAGGTTTCCCACAGGGTGTGCAAGATACTGGGCCGATCTTCCAAGCGTAGCCCCTTGCGCGCACCAAAGGTGTTATCCAGTGCCCACAGCGCGACGAGCGCATAAAAAACAAGCGCTCCCCACTGCACCCAAGGCCCCTCGAAATCGACCAGGAAATTAAGCGGCAGGGTCAGCAAAAACACCACATAAACAGCCGCCAGGAGCAGTGATGAAAACATCATCGCCAGGGCATGTGCCCGCTTCATCAGCGGCATGGGCTGCGCCAGCATCTTGCGGACATGCTTGAACGCGCTATGAATCAGTCCGCGCCCCCAGCGCTCGCGTTGCACGCGAAACGCGCTTGCCGTCTCGGGCAAGACCGACATCGAAACCACGTCGCGCAGGTAGGCGTACTTCCAATCCCCAAATTGTGCGCGGTAGCCCAGGTCCACGTCCTCGGTCACGGTGGAAGCATTCCACCCCCCCAAAGCCTCAACACAGGCCCGCCGCCAGACACACGAGCTACCAGAGAGCGAGGCCATATCGCCATCTTCGCTCAAGCCCACGGTCACATATTGCTGGTGCCCCATCTCCATGGCCTGGAAACGGGTCAGAAAAGACTGGTCACGGTTTTCATAGCCAATGCCAGTCTGCAAGAACCCAAGCCGCGGGTCCTTGAAGCACGGAATGGTTTTCAGCAGAAAATCTTCTGGAGGCACGAAGTCCGCATCAAAGATGGCAAAAAACTCGCCCGCCGCCTGCTGAATGCCGTTGACCAGATTTCCCGCCTTGTACCCCTTGCGCATCTGGCGCCTGATTAGCCTGATGGAAACCCCCTGCGCAGCGTAGTGGTCTACCTTGGACTGCGCGAGTCCGGACGTTTCGTCGGAAGAGTCGTCCAGCACGAGAATTTCAAGCGCCTCGGCAGGATAGCGCAAGCGGCAAGCCGCATCGATCAATCGCTCCACCACGGCCGATTCATTGCAGATCGGCAGCAACACACTGACCGGCGGCCAACCTGCATCATCAGCTTCACCCACCGGCTGAACCAGGTCCGCCAGCTTAGGGCGTTCAGCCCTGCGCGAAATCAGCAACACACGCAATTCAAGCAACACATACAACGCAAAGCAGAGCACCACCACCAGAAAAATGGCTTGAACAAACCAGGAAAAGAATGCCAGCATCAATCGCGGTCCGCCTCAAACATTGACGACAGCGCAAAGCGCTTCGAGCCGGTGCGCCCAGGTGTGATGCTGGCGAACGTAAGCGGCGCCAGCCTCGGCGCGCTCCAAGTCAGTTTTCGACGGTCCGTGTTTGAAACGCGAGAACAGTGCCAGAGCCTCTTCGTGCGAAGCAACGACTGCGCAGTAATCGCGAAAGTGGCGATCAACCGCCCGGCTGGGGTTGGTCACGGCAATGCCGCCGCAGGCCAGAATCTCCAGCAAGCGCCGCGAGCACATGGTCTCGGATTCGGTCACCGAGTTCACGTTCAGCGACAGGGCGTACTTTTTATAGACGTCGGCCGTCTTGCGGTGAGAAACCCGCGGGTGAACTGGCAGATGATCGTTATTGGGGTATCTGAATTCAAAATGCCGGGAAAAGCGGTCATGGTTGCGATCGAACACATTCACCCTCATGCCCGCCTGTCTTCCGGCATCGAACACCATATCCAAAAAGCGCCGTCGTTCAGACAGAATACGTCGGTAGTAGCTGCCGGTAAAACAGGCCTCATGGTGAGTGAAATTGAAGCCGTTGAAAAAATGAAACCTCGGCTGATACGGCATCATCAGCACGTTGGCCGAAACACCCGTGGGCAGATGCTGCCGATACCCTTCAATGCAGGCGATATCCGTGGTGAAAACGTGATCAACCGCCTTGGCCACCTCGATGAAGTGTTCAAAAAAAGCACCGTCGTCCTTGTTCCAGAACACCGTTGGCACACCGCTTGAACGGGCAAACGCCAGCAAGTCAAAAATGGCCTTCGGCTGCCCCCAGCGCAACCATTTGGGCTGCCGGGCAAGCTCGTAGCGCCAATTGCCGCCCACACCATGAAAAGCCGATTCCACAAAGACCAGATCCGGCTTCCAGTTACGGATGACATCCCGATAATTCTGGCGCGTAAGGCATTTGATCTGACACTCAACCGAGAGACAATCAGTGGTGAAATAGTCGGTCACCAGCGCCATCTTCAGATGCTTGAACGGCCCGTCCAGTGCTACGGCTGGCGGCACCTGCGGGTGGTCATAGAGCGTATTGCTCAGCTTGCGAATCACGCGGGCGATCAATTGTCGCCCCCTATGCTGGGCAAAACGCCTCGCACATGGTCTCGCCAGTTGCGCTGCGTCACGGCATGCATGCGTGCCTTCTGCCCGGCCACCGCCAGGGCAGTCTCGTCCCGAAGCGCTTGCTCAATCACCCGCGCCAGATCTTGCGCATCCCCCGCACGGAAGAACCAGCCACTGCCACTATTGCCCAACTCATCGCGGAACACCGGCAAATCCGGCACGATCACCGGCTTGGCCATGGCCAGCGCCTCCACCAGCTTGATGGGTGGCACGATCTGGCACACCTTGAACGGTTTACGGGGTATGCAAACCAGGGCGCAGCGGCTCACCATCTCACGCGCCGCTTCGGGTGGCATCTTCCCGAAAAAACGGATGCGGTCGGCAAGACCAAGCCTATGCACCTGTGCTTCCAGTTGTCCTCGTGCCTCACCATCGCCGACGATATTCACACGCACCACCGCCCCACGCCTTGCCAGCGCATCCACCGCGTCCACCAGCGTGTCCAGCCCCTCGTAACCAATCAGTGATCCTGCGTAGCCGATGGTGTTGGGTTCCGCCTGGGCTGCTTCGGCCGGCGTGATCCGGGTAGGGTCTATGCAGTTCGGCAGCAAGGCAATGCGCTCAGGGGCAACGCCCCAGTTCGACTGCACATAATTGCCCAACTGCTCTGAAATCACGAACAACCTGTCTGCATGGCGGGCTACCAACGCCTCCAATTGCAGGCCCTGCTTGTAAGCCTGTGACCCCTCATAGGCGGGCTGGCGAGAAATGCGCGTCAGCTCCCACAAACCGCGCATCTCATACTGAAAGGGAATGCCCAACTGCCGCGCAGCCAGCAAAGCGGGCAATGCGTTCACATGATTCGAGGCCGCGTGAATGACCGCCACGCGATGCCGCGCAACCTCTTCCGCCACCACCTTGGCGGCCTGCAGCGCATAGTGGAGCACCGGCCGGTTATTGGCAGGGCTTTTTGCATGTTGGTATCGAACCTCGCCGATCCATGTTTCCAGGCTCTGTGCGTCACTTGCCCGGTCTTTACGGTCCCAAGGGTAACCGGGGCGCGTCATTACATGCACATGGGGTGACAAGGCACGAAGGGCACAGGCCACCTCGTGCGTGCGCGTGGTGTAACCGCTGGTGTGATAGGGCAGCGCACTGGCGGCCACATACAGCAGGCTGCCCGGCAGTGGCTCATAAGCCGGCGAACGCCGTTGCCGCCGCACATGCCGCCCTAGGGCATGGACCGTCAACACACGATTGAATGCCAGCCACGGCTCGCTCAACGCCCTGGCAACAGACTTTGGTAGCCCAATCACCTCTTCTTCCCCGCCGGCGTCTTCATCTCTGCCAGGCTCAAATCGACGGTATGTGTCGTCTTGATCTTGCCGCGGGCAAGCAGGTCGAGGAAATCCGCCGTGGTGATGATGTCGTAATCATTCGCCAGTTTTTTCATCAGCTTGCGAAAGTCTTCCAGGCGCCTATCGTCTCGATAAACCGCGTGGCCGTTTTCGTCCCAATACAGTAACGACCAAGAATGCAGCAGCAAGACCATAAACGATGAATCGCGCCCCAGCGTGTAAGGCGACATCACCCGCCATGGCGGGCTGCCCAGCCAGTCATCACCAACCGGAAATTGCGCACGCCCCCACCATGCCTTGACAAATGGCGGCTTAAACAAACGTTCGGTTGAAGGAACCTCGACCACGCCGTTGGACCAACGGAATGGCAGGTTAGTCGGCTCACTGTAAGTGCACTGCCCAGCCAAATAGGCATTCATTGAATTATTGAAAGACAAGGGGATGCCAGCTTCTGCCAGGGCACGAATCGTGTCGGCGTTCCACCGGAATGATCCCGCACGAAATGCCCGTAGCGGCTTGCCTGTCAAGCCAGAAATGAACTTGCCAAAGTGATTAATGGTGAAGGCCGCCTTTTTCGCGTCATATTGATTGAAAAAGCGCGGTCGGTAGGTCAGGCCATGCTCCTTCCAGAAAGACTCAGGCAGGTACTCGGGGTGCGCATGCAATTGCACATCGTGCCCTGCACCATCTAGCCAGCGCACCACCTTCGCCACCTCGTCAAGTTGCGCATATGCCCCACACGCATCGACGAAGAACACCAACTTTCCGCCAACCTCATCTGCTACAGCGCACATCTCCCTAACACCAGCTGTTCCCAGTACGTGCTCACCCCAGATTAGGCGCTTGACGCGATCCTTTGATGCGCGTTTGGGCAGGGCCTCCGAGTCAACAGTAAGCAATACGTAGCGATTCTTCTCATCACTCATTGGGGCGAATCAAGGTCAGATGCATGGAGTTTTTCGCAAGTTCAGCCACGTTATACTTCCCTAATGTATTTTTATGCTCCTCATAGAACCGTGTTTCAGGGACCTTGCGCGTATACCAACACTTGTCGATTTCAAAACCAATCCCAGTGCAGGTATCCAGATAATTTTGAGAGGTCCACCTGTTAACCCAAGCGGCACCGCGATCGACACCAAAACGTTTCTTTATAATTTCGCGGATTTCGATATCGCTGTGCGTCAAATGTATCCATGGCATGTCGGGCAGATAACCTAGTAGGTGGGCCGCCGAGGCGCCTAGATAAAGATTGAAACTGAGGAACGCTCGCCCACCCGGCTTGAGCAGTTTGAAGATATTCTCCAATGCTTCACGCGGTCGTTCGATATGCTCGAATACAGTGTAGGAATGCACAATATCGAAGGTGCCAAGCCGCGTGATGTCCGGTCCACTAGCATCCAGGAGCAAAAGACGCCCTTCCAGCCCTAGGTTGTCGTACGGCCCATCACGCCAGCGTGGCTCAATGTCCACGCCATAACTGTCTGCCTCGTAGATACGCATAGCCGCTGCCGTGCACTCCCCGTTACCGCAACCTATTTCGAGCATTCGTGCCCCTTGTAGCGCCTCTGGGGCAACGCCAAGACGCCTTGGCAGTTCGCGCACCCGCCCTTCTGCGCGCTTTTGGAGGCTGGCTGCATCGTACAGAGGCCCCTGATATCCGCTCTTGCGGGAGCGATACTGAGTGACTATTTCCTGCTTAGGTACCGCGTCTGTAGACGAAGAAGCAAGCGGGGCACAGGGTTGATCCACGTCGAGAACCTCACAGAGTTTCTTGCGCAATAGCTCGTAGCCCTGGGTACTGTGGATGGCCAGCCATTCACTGACTTGTTTTGGAATTGCGGCAGGAAAATATGAAAGGTTTTTCCAAAGATCCTTGTCCGTATAACCGCGCAACATTTCCGGGCGCTCGATCATGCGTAGAAAATTGCGATTCTTTGGGGTTACGGACATCGCTATGGTTGGGACACCATACATTGTCGCTACTACCATACCGTGAAACTTGATTGAGGCCAGTAGCGAGCACGAAGCAATCGACGTACATAAGGAATCCAACGATTCGGAAGTAATGATTTCCTCGTCGCTCTTGGCGATGGAGCGTGCCATTTCGAGATCGGCCTGGCCCAGTTGTAAATTTGCGAGAACAAGATGTTTAACCACGTAGCCCATATCCTTCGCCTTCGTTGCTGCAGGCAACTTGAGCGAGCATACTGGGTCGGGAAACCAGGCCAGCTGACCTGACGGGCAAATATTGGATTTGATCCAGTTGTAGGACTCTATGTCGCGGGGTACGACCAAGTGGCAATTTGGGTGCTGAAAAAATCTGCGGTACGTATCGATAACATCGTTACGTGCCCACTTTGCACTAGGCACGCCGATGCCGAAAACAAAGACAGGTTTTGTCAGAAATGCCTCTTTCCAGTAGAGACCTGACACGCGCACTGGGTTAATGAGGTCGCCGCCACCAATCAGAATTGCGTCATAGGGGGCAATCATTTCCTCGACTGGTCGGGAAAAGTAAGGCTCGCTCAATAGATCATGGATGACCTCGAGTTCGAATTCCTCACCAAGATGCTGCCGGTGAGCTTCCAGGAAGAGTTCATCTCCGAAGTTACCCCATCCAAAGTATCCGACCAGTCCAATCCTTTTTTTAGCGTGTACATTCATTTCATATTCATCCAGATTGTGTGCCTTGTGTGTGCATCAAGTAGTTGACTCACTGGTGGTCAGCGTTGGTGCATCGCGATCATACAGTTGTGCAATTTCAGCGAGAATGGCTTCGCAGCGCTTGCGCTCTTCCTCATCGGTAACCGCATTTAGCTTTGGCAGATACCAATTGAGCATGAAGCGTTCATATGGGCCAGCCAGATAAGCCTGCATCAAGCCATGTTTTGCGAGAATGGCCGCTTGTGCCCGCTCAAGAATAAGTTTCTTATTGAAATAGTTAGTGTCAATGACGTTGACGATGGAACCAGCACGTTCTGCGTAGTAGATCAGGAAGGCCGCATCGGTAAAAGCCCCAGCCCTGGCATGGCAAAGAAGTTCCCAGCCGAATAGCGTATCCTGCCCAGCGGCATTCTCGACGAAACGTAATTTTCCGTTCTCGAACAAATGTCGGTCAATTACCGCCGGCTGGGTCGCTATGACTGGAAATTTGCCAGTCTCCAAGAATCGTGCTTTGAGATCCTCGATAACTAACAAACGTTGCGAAGCGTGTTTACCAATTGTTTTTGTCTGGTTCTCGACTTTAACGTGATACCCGGAAACAAAATCGACGCCTTCCTGTCGTTGATCATTCGCCTCGGAATAGAGTGAGACGAGTACATCATAGCCCCCTGGCGAGATTTCATTATCAGGGTCTAAAAATGAAATCAAGGGAGCTTGCGAAAGTGAGATTCCTTTGTTGCGCGGGCGGGAGGCACTACCACTGCCGTTGTCATCAAAAAAGTAAGATCGGATATTGCTATGTTCTCGTGTCAGAGTCTCAATGATATGCAATGTTTCTTGATCACTAGAGCCATCATCAATTAACAAGACCTCCATCTGGGGCCATAACTGATTGCGCCTTAGACTTTCAATACATTTAGCCCGAAGGAAACGCCCATTATTGAACACAGGGACTATCACCGACAGTTTCGGGCTAACTGGCACCTTGAGACTGTTTTGGTACTCGACATAACGAATATAATTGAGTTCGAAGGGATCGATTGCGTATCCGCCCGAAAGCCCGATCACAGCCTCATGAGGATGGCGATCTAGGAATTGCGACGGAGTGAACTCATCCGCAGCAAACAAGGTGCGCGCACGCCCACCCATGATGTCAGTGTAGTCATGCTGTTCCCCGTCGATAAATGTCTTGCCGTCGAACCATGCAAGATGAGTAATATAGCGAGCCGCCGTGTATTTGAAGGCATTAAGCATGCTATCTAGGTAGCCACCTTCATATTCGTCTGTATCGGTGAACCAAGTGAAATACTCAATTTTGTGCGCATGAGCAAAGGCCTGCCATCTTTCATCGCCGGCAATGTCTTCGCTTTTGACCACAATACAGGATCGATAGCGCTGCCGGTCAACCATGGTTTGTACAAGTGCGCAGTCGCTGCCATCACAGATCACACAGATAATGGGAGCGGAAGGAGGGGCTAGATCGAAACCTGCATACTGAACAAGGCGGCTAGCAATGTCGTGCGCTGTTTTGTCAGTTAGCACATTACGCACGAGTCGCATATTGCGACGGTATTCATCGAAGTCATCAGATTTCTCGAATTCGATATCTAGTCTTTCACGCCACGGTACGATTCTGACCTCCGGAAAGTTGTTGAATACCGAGCGCGCGTAGTTTGACAAAATGCCGACCCCCATCGCCTGCATTTCATATATGCGCATGGCGCACATAGTCGTACTGTTCTTGATCGAGTTGAAGTTAAGGTTGTAGCGGAACAACTTGTGCATTGCCTGCAACAGGGTGTGTTCAACTGGGGGCACAACATAACTGCGGAAGCGTTCTGGATACTGCAATTCCGGCGACGATGTTTCATGATTTCGGTCAGCAATGATAAAGTCCCCGCCGGATTCCAGTATGGAATCGAATAGAGTGACCATGTCGTTACACCGTTCTTCGTACCGTGCCGCCCAAGAGCCGGCGAAGAAGGCTGCATTGAGTACGTGCTTCCGACAACCTATAGGGTTATTAATGATGGGATTCGCACCGTATTCACCGTAAAACACACGGTCGTGCCCACACTCCAGTTTGTAGCGATCAATGCTCTCAGCGTCGCTAGTCAGTATGCAATCGAACTTTTTTGCAATAGGCAGAAAATATTCAAAATTGCTTGGATCCTCTATGCTCTGAAAGACAAGCTTTGAACCATCCTCGCGCGCCTTGGTTAATATTTTCTCCAGGGCTCCGGCAGGTTCATCCCGAAATTTGATCCCACGCCACTCTTCATTCTCTATTCCCTTCCAACAGCTAACATAGAGAATCAAATCCAGCCTCGTCGCAGCTTGCACCGCTTTAAAGTTGCTGGGCGAGAGGTAATAAACTTCAGCAAATACATCCTTGTAGAAGTTATACATGTAAAGGTCGGTAATAATTCCAACCTTTAGTGGAATTTTTTTGTGATACCGACATCCGTTACTGACTGGCAATGACTTGGCAAGCTCCATTATCGCAGTGTAAGCCAGAGTGGGTATGTAACCCTGCGGAACTGATTGCCTGCTCTGAGAAACCAGCCCATTAGTTTGTGAGTCTTTCTGTACACTGCTCAGCGATAGAGCAGGTCTGCTGGTCGGTTTCGCGATGCGAACACCAAATATTGAGCACCGTCCACTTCCCGTGAATCTCAAAGCAATTAGGCATCGCCGGGTGCCAAGTGCGGGGCGGTAGACGGTCGATTTATTAATATAAATGCTTTGGTGACTGGATCGTACATTTTTCTCATCATACTCAATCAGTATTAACGAGCAACTCACCCCGCCATCAATTTGGCCGAGCACGCTGACTTCCATTCCATCAAGATATTCAACTGCGACACCCTTAAAGGGGTTGATCTTCTTAAAATGCCTGGAGTCGCCATTAAGAACGAGATAAACAGATGCTGATTGCAACTGGGATATATTAAATTCGGTCCAATCAACATACGATTGAATAGATATTGCGGATGTATTTTTATTAAATCCAAAGTACCAAGAGAGCTGGCAAAATTCAGCGCTCGCATCGACATTCAGAAATCTGGGGTTAAGCGTTTCGCGTATGCTTTGAGATATTCTCTTTACAATCGATAAAAATGGCGATCTCTTCAAACCGAAATCAGAAGGTTTGATCTTCAATTTTTTTAGCATGGCAAGCCTTCGTTGGACCTTATTTTTTGTGTTTTGAACGCATAGACATCTTTGTTTAGACCAGCACACCAGCTGGATCTATGATATTGCCATGACGGCTCACATCGCCGAGCGCATTAACAAATGACCTGTGCTTTACCAAAATACATACAACATCGGCGTTCGACATGATTTCACTCAATGAGCTTAATTTTATGTTTGGCCTATTGAGACTTGGCGGCAGCGATTCGATGTTAGGTTCAACAACAAGTACGCGGCAGCCGAGTTGTGAGAGCTTTTGTGTGATCTCAACTGCCGGGCTTTCCCGTAAGTCGTCGATATCCGGCTTGAATGCCAGGCCCAGGCAGGCCACCTTGATATCGGCCATGGTGCTACCGGGATTTTGAGCCAGGCAGTCGGCAATGGCGGCCTTGACCTTCTCCAGCACCCAATGCGGTTTGTGGTCGTTAACCTCGCGCGCCGTGCGGATGATGCGGGCTTCGTTGGGCGTGGTGTCGACGATGAAC
>SXGU01287892.1_pt1 | contig 12011 bp, 11 predicted proteins | sample 3174531 | NCBI WGS metagenome assembly SXGU01 (sample SAMN11356863, study PRJNA531348) | freshwater metagenome | isolation source: freshwater sample F1-140 | place: China: Fuxian Lake, Yuxi | collected 2017-12-25
ACGTCAGGGGAGAGCACAGCTCGGCAACGGTCTCGAACGGGGAGTGACGACCGTCGCAGTGCCGCGTAACCTCGCCGCGACAGCACCGTTGTTACTGGTCAGTGGGACGCGTGTACACGCGCTCGCATTAACGGGCCACCCACGGAGTCCAAGGGCTCGTTTACCAGAGGGAGAGCGCGATGGGCGTAGAGATCAAGATCGAGCACCTGACGAAGTCCTTCGGCAAGCAGCTGATCTGGGGCGACGTGTCGCTGACCGTCCCCGCGGGCGAGGTCTCGGTCATGCTCGGCCCCTCCGGCACCGGCAAGTCGGTGCTCCTCAAGACCCTCATCGGACTGCTCAAGCCGGACAGCGGCTCGGTGGTCATCGAGGGCACCGACATCGCCAGCTGCTCGGAGAAGGACCTCTACGAGATCCGCAAGCTGTTCGGGGTGCTGTTCCAGGACGGCGCGATGTTCGGCTCGATGAACCTCTACGACAACGTCGCGTTCCCGCTGCGCGAGCACACCAAGAAGTCCGAGTCCGAGATCCGCGACATCGTCATGGAGAAGATGGACCTCGTCGGTCTCATCGGCGCCGAGGACAAGCTCCCCGGCGAGATCTCCGGCGGGATGCGCAAGCGCGCCGGGCTGGCCCGCGCGCTCGTGCTGGACCCCGAGATCGTCCTGTTCGACGAGCCGGACTCCGGCCTCGACCCGGTCCGCACGGCCTTCCTCAACCAGCTGATCGTCGACCTCAACGCGCAGATCGACGCCACGTTCCTCATCGTCACCCACGACATCAACACCGCCCGGACCGTGCCGGACAACATCGGCCTGCTCTACCACCGGCACCTGGCGATGTTCGGGCCCCGGGAGATGCTGCTCAGCTCGGAGGAGCCGGTCGTCCGGCAGTTCCTCAACGCCCAGAAGGTCGGCCCGATCGGCATGTCCGAGGAGAAGGACGCCGACGAGCTCGAGGCGGAGAAGGACGAGGAGATGCCGCCCCTCCCGCCCATCCCGCTCCAGCTCGAGCCCTCCCCCGGCATCCCCCGCCGCAGCCAGCGCGAGCCGGGCTCGTGGTGCCGCGACAACAACGTCACGCCCCCGCCCGGCTCGTTCCAGCCGGCGATGAGCATGGCGACGGGCGGTTGAGGATCGCCCCATGACCTCCTCGACCGCGACACGGATGCTCGCGCCGGTCGGCACCGCAGGCAACCTCTTCGCCTTCGGTCTCGATGTCGGGCGCCAGCTCTTCCGTCGACCGTTCCAGACGCGGGAGTTCATCCAGCAGGCGTGGTTCATCGCCTCGGTCACCATCATCCCGACCGCCCTCGTCGCCATCCCGTTCGGCGCCGTCATCGCGCTCCAGGTCGGCGGGCTCATCAAGCAGTTCGGCGCGCAGTCCTTCACCGGCTCGGCGTCGGTCCTCGCCGTGGTCCAGCAGGCCGGCCCGATCGCCACGGCGCTCCTGATCGCCGGTGCCGGCGGGTCGGCGATCGCGGCCGACCTCGGCGCCCGCAAGATCCGCGAAGAGCTCGACGCGATGATGGTGCTGGGCATCGACCCGATCCAGCGGCTCGTCGTGCCGAGGGTGCTCGCCTGCATGCTGGTCGCGGTGTTCCTCAACGGCATGGTGAGCGTCGTCGGCGTCTCCGGCGGCTACGTCTTCAACGTCGTCCTCCAGGACGGCACCCCGGGTGCCTACCTGGCGAGCTTCACGGCGCTCGCCCAGCTGCCCGACCTCTGGATCGGCATGGTCAAGGCCCTCGTCTTCGGGCTCATCGCCGCCATCGTGGCCTGCTACAAGGGCATGAACGCCAAGGGCGGACCGAAGGGCGTCGGTGACGCCGTCAACGAGTCCGTCGTCATCACGTTCCTGCTGCTGTTCGTCGTCAACTTCGTCCTGAGCACGATCTACCTCCAGCTCGTGCCACCGAAGACGGGCTGACATGGCCAACGTCAAGGCTGTCTACCAGCGCCCGCTGAGCCAGCTGGAGACCCTCGGGTCCCAGCTCGCGTTCTACCTGCGCGTCCTGCTCGCCATCCCCAAGTCCGTGGCGCGCTACCCGCGCGAGGTCCTGCGGATCCTCGCGGAGGTCACGCTCGGCTCGGGCGCCCTGGCGGTCATCGGCGGGACGGTCGGCGTCATCATCGGCATGACCTTCTTCACCGGGGCGCAGGTGGGCCTGTCCGGCTACGCCGCCCTCAACCAGCTCGGCACCGCCCCCTTCGCCGGCTTCGTCTCCGCCTACTTCAACACCCGCGAGATCGCCCCCCTGGTCGCGGGGATCGCGCTCGCGGCCACGGTCGGCTGTGGCTTCACCGCCCAGCTCGGCGCCATGCGGATCTCCGAGGAGGTCGACGCCCTCGAGGTCATGGCGATCCCCTCGATGCCGTTCCTGGTCGCCACCCGGGTCGTCGGTGGCCTGATCGCGGTCATCCCGCTCTACGTCGTGGGGCTGCTCTCCTCCTACTTCGCGGCCCGCCTGATCGTGACGCAGTACTACGGCCAGTCGGCGGGCACCTACGACTACTACTTCAACGCGTTCCTGCCGCCAGTCGACGTGCTGTGGTCCTTCGGCAAGGTGCTGGTCTTCGCCGTCGTCGTGATCCTGATCCACTGCTACCACGGCTTCAACGCCTCCGGCGGTCCCGCCGGCGTCGGGGTCGCCGTCGGCCGGGCGGTCCGCACGAGCATCGTCGCCATCAACGTCATCGACCTGCTGCTGTCGATGGCCATCTGGGGCGCGACGACCACCGTGAGGCTGGCCGGATGAACCTCGTCCTTCGTCAGCACAAGGCCCTCGGCGTCGTCTTCCTCGCGCTGGTGGTCCTGTCCGGCTACCTCACCTACGCCGTCTTCACCAAGCAGTTCAGCGACTACGACGAGGTGACGCTCAAGACGTCCAAGATCGGTCTGCAGCTCCCGGTGCGCGCCGACGTCAAGATCCGCGGCGTGATCGTCGGGGAGGTCCTGGAGACACGGGCGGACGCCGATGGCGCCGAGGTCGTGCTCGGCCTCTTCCAGGACCACACCGACAGCGTCCCGGCGGACGTGACCGGGTCGATCGTCCCCAAGACCCTGTTCGGCGAGAAGTACGTCTCCCTCATCCCGGCGAGCGACTCGTCCGAGCCGATCCAGCCCGGCGCCACCATCGAGCGGACCCAGGTCGCCACCGAGGTGGAGGAGGTCCTGTCCGACCTCTACCCACTGCTGCGCACGGTCCAGCCCGCCGAGCTCAACATGACGCTCAACGCCATCGCGACCGCGCTCGAGGGCCGCGGCGACCAGCTCGGCGACAACCTCGAGACCGTCGACAGCTACCTCAAGCGCCTCAACCCGCAGATCCCGGCGCTGATCGAGGACCTCCGGCTCACCGCGCAGGTCTCCGACATCTACGCCGACGTGCTCCCCGAGGTCGGGACGATCCTGCAGAACACCGTGACCACGACCGGGACGCTCGAGGACCGCGAGGCACAGCTCAACGCGCTGTTCACCAACGTCTCCAACTTCTCCGACAGTGCCCGGACGTTCCTCGACGACAACGAGGCCAACCTGATCCGGCTCGGCGAGGTCAGCCGGGCCCAACTCCGGGTGCTGGCCCGCTACTCGACCGAGTTCCCCTGCCTGCTCAAGGGAATCGTCAACGCCGGCGAGCTCCAGGCGGAGGCCTTCCGCGGGTTCACCCTGCACATCGTCCTGGAGACCCTGCCCAACCAGCCGCGGCCCTACGGTCCCGAGGACAGGCCCGAGCTCGGCGAGGACCGCGGGCCGTCCTGCATCAACCTGCCCAACCCGCCCGGCTCCCAGGCCAACCCGGTCCGGCGTCAGCCCGACTTCAAGGACGGCGTCGACGAGCCGACCGGCAAGGGCACGCAGCGCACGGGCACGGGCTACACCGGTCTCGACACCAGCATCTTCGGGATCCCCGGCTACGCCGGCAGCACCGCCGAGAGCAGCCTGCTCCGCGACCTGCTCGCCCCTGGTCTCGGGATGACCGCCGACCAGGTGCCCGACCTCGGTGCGCTGCTCGTCGCGCCGCTCGCGCGCGGCGCCACCGTCTCGCTCGGCGAGCCGACCGCCGGGGGTGACGGCGAGTGAAGCTCCTGGACAAGAAGACCGGTGGCGACCTGGTCAAGCTCCTCGTCTTCATCGTGGTCACCACGCTGGCCACCGGCGTGCTCGTCGCGACGATCGGCAACCTGTCGCTCAGCTCCAAGAAGACCTACAAGGCCGTGTTCGTCGACGCCACCGGCGTGGTCAAGGGCGACGACATCCGGATCGCGGGAGTCAAGGTCGGGAGCGTCCAGGACGTCGAGATCGAGGACCGCACCAGGGCCCTGGTCACCTTCGACGTGGACGCCGCCACCCCGGTCACCGAGTCGACGACCGCGACCATCAAGTACCGCAACCTGGTCGGGCAGCGCTACATCAGCCTCAGCAAGGACGTCGGCTCCGACGAACCGCTGGGCGAGGGCAACACCATCCCGGTGTCCAAGACCTCGCCGGCCCTCGACCTCACCGTGCTCTTCAACGGGTTCAAGCCGCTGTTCCAGGCGCTCTCGCCCGCCGACATCAACCAGCTGTCCTACGAGATCGTCCAGGTCTTCCAGGGCGAGGGGGGCACGCTCGAGAGCCTGCTCGCCAACACCGCCTCGGTGACCAGCACGCTGGCCGAGCGCGACGAGGTCATCAGCAGCCTCATCGACAACCTCAACGTCGTCCTGGACAATCTGGGCGACCGCGACGAGGAGCTGTCGCAGCTGATCCTGACCTTCAAGACCTTCGTCGGTGGCCTCAAGGACGACCGCGACGCGATCCTGGACTCTCTGGACCAGATCTCCGCGCTCTCGGTGCAGACCGCCGACCTGGTCAAGGGGATCCGCTCGCCGTTCGTCGAGGACATCAAGCAGCTGCGCAGGCTGACCAAGAACATCAACCGCAACAAGGCCGAGCTGGACCGGGCGCTGCAGGTGCTGCCGATCAAGCTGGAGAAGGTCGGCCGGACCGCCATCTACGGCTCGTTCTTCAACTTCTACCTGTGCAACTTCCAGGGCAAGATCCGGTTCCCCGGCGACCTGACCGTGCCGGTCAACTACAACACCGGCACCCCTAGGTGTGATCTGGGGTGATGGACACATGAGCAAACCGTTCAGGGAGCGCAACCCGGTGGTCATCGGGGCGATCAGCATCGCCGTGATCATGCTGATGCTGCTGGCGGCGTTCCGCGCGCAGGACCTGCCCCTGATCGGCGGGGGCGACCGCTACACCGCGATGTTCACCGAGGCCGGCGGGCTCAAGCCCGAGGACGAGGTCCGCATCGCCGGAGTCCGGGTCGGCAAGGTCGAGGACATCGAGCTCGCGGGCGACCAGGTCAAGGTGACCTTCAGGGTCAAGACCGACTCCTCCTTCGGCACCGAGACCGCGGCCGCCATCAAGGTGAAGACCGTCCTGGGCGCGATGTACCTCTCCCTCGAGCCCGAGGGGTCGGGCCAGCTCGACGAGGACGACGTCATCCCGGTCGAGCGGACCAGCTCTCCCTTCGACGTCGTCGAGGCGTTCTCCGGACTGGCCGAGACCGCACAGGAGATCGACACCGACCAGCTGGCCGCCGGGCTGACGACCCTGGCCGACCTGACCCGCAACACCCCCGAGGAGTTCCAGGCCGCGCTCGCCGGGGTCTCCGCCCTGTCGGCCAACATCGCCGCGAAGAACGACCGGATCAACACGCTGCTGACCAACCTGGACCGGGTGACGACCGTCCTGAGCGAGCGGGACCAGGACATCATCAAGCTGATGCAGGACTCCGACGTCCTCTTCCAGGCGCTGGTGGCCCGTCGCGACGCGGTGCACGACCTGCTGGTGGCCACCACCACCCTGTCGACCGAGCTGACCGCCCTCGTCCGGGACACCCGGGAGGACCTCAAGCCGGCGCTCACCCAGCTCGAGTCCGTGGTCGCCGTCCTGACCAAGAACGAGGACAACATCGACAACAGCCTGCGGCTGATGGCCCCGTTCTACCGGGTGTTCACCAACACCCTCGGCACCGGCCCGTGGTTCGACACCTACATCCAGAACATGCCGCCGGCCCCTGACGTCGCGGGTGGAGGTGGCATCTCATGAGCGCCCGATCCGACTCGATCAAGCGGTTCGCCGTCCCGGCACTGCTCGTCGCGCTGGTCGCGGCCGCCGGCGTGTGGATGTTCACCGGCGGCGACGAGAGCAAGAAGCTGGTCGCGCACTTCCCCCGGACCATCTCGGTCTACGAGGGCAGCGACGTGCGGGTCCTCGGCGTCGCCGTCGGCAAGGTCGACAAGATCACGCCGTCCGGCACCGAGGTCGTCGTCGAGATGTCCTACGACCAGGACGTCGACCTCCCCAAGGACGCCCAGGCGGTCATCATCGCCCCCTCGATCGTCGGCGACCGCTACGTCCAGATCACCCCCGCCTACGCCGGCGGCGAGAAGCTCCCCGACGGCGCCACGCTCGCGACCGACAACACCTCGGTACCGCTGGAGCTCGACCAGATCTACTCCAGCCTGAACGACCTCAACGTCGCGCTCGGCCCTGACGGCGCCAACAAGAACGGCGCCCTCACCGACCTCCTCGAGGTCACCGCCGACAACTTCGCCGGCCAGGGCGACCAGTTCAACCAGACCATCTCGGACTTCAGCCAGCTGTCGCAGACCCTCGAGGACAACAAGGAGGAGCTGTTCGGCTCCGCCGCCCAGCTCGAGGAGTTCATCTTCACCCTCGCCCAGAACGACTCCACCGTCCGCGCCTTCAACCAGTCGCTCTCCGACGTGTCGACCATGCTCGACGGCGAGAAGGAGGAGCTGGCCGCGGCGCTGAAGAACCTCTCCGTCGCGCTCGGCGAGGTCACCACGTTCGTCAAGGACAACAAGGCGTCGCTGTCGCGCAACATCAAGGGCATCAACCGGGTCGCCAAGGTCCTGGTCAAGCAGCGGGCGGCGCTCGAGGAGACCCTCATCAACGCGCCGATCGCGCTCAACAACCTGGCCCTGACCTACAACCCGCAGGCCGGCACCCTCGACACCAACGCCAACCTCGGTCACCTCGAGGGCGAGATCGCCTCCAACCCCGCGCTGGTGCTCTGCACGTTCGTCGAGCCGAACGACCCGAGCGGCGCGCTGTGCGACGCGATCGACCAGATCCTGCCGCGCGCCGGGGTGTTCACCCAGGGCACCGGCTCGTCCAGCAACGACACCTTCGACCTGACGCTCGGTGGCCTCGTGGAGGTGGACCAGTGACGCGGCGGGTGTCCCGGCTGGCCCGGGCGGTGGCCGCCGCCCTGGTCGGCACCGTCGTCCTGTCGGGCTGCGACTTCGACGTCTACGAGCTGCCCCTGCCCGGCGGCACCGACACCGGCGACGACCCGATCAAGGTCACGGTGCAGTTCGAGGACGTCCTCGACCTGGTCCCCCAGTCCTCGGTCAAGGTCAACGACGTGAGCGTCGGCAAGGTGACCGACGTCCGCCTCGACGGCTACACCGCCGAGGTGACGCTCGAGCTGCGCAAGGACGTCGAGCTCCCCGACAACGCGCTCGCGGAGATCCGCCAGACCAGCCTCCTCGGCGAGAAGTTCGTCTCGCTGAGCTCGCCGCCGACCGGTGCCAGCGCCGACCCGCTCGGCGACGGCGACGTGATCGAGCTGGCCGACAGCGGGCGCAACCCGGAGGTCGAGGAAGTGCTCGGCGCGCTGAGCCTCCTCCTCAACGGCGGCGGCGTGGCCCAGCTCAAGCTGATCACCCAGGAGCTCAACAAGGCGCTGACCGGACGCGAGGACGCCGCGCGGTCCGTGCTCACCCAGATCGAGAGCTTCACGGGCAGCCTGGCCGACAACAAGGCGGACATCGTCGACGCGATCGAGTCCCTGGACCGTCTCGCGAAGGCGACCCGGGAGCAGCAGGGGGACATCAACTCCGCCCTCGACGAGCTGCCCAGCGCGTTGACCAGCATCGACGGCCAGCGGGCCGACCTGGTCAAGATGCTCCAGGCCCTCAACGAGCTCGGGGACGTCGGGGTCCGGGTGATCAAGGCGTCCAAGGAGGCCACGATCGACTCGATCACCCAGCTCCAGCCGGTGCTGACCGAGCTCGCCAACTCCGGGGACGCCTTCGTCGAGGCCTTCCACGTCTTCCTGACCTACCCGTTCGTCGACGAGGTCGTCGGCCGGGACCCGCAGGTCGCCCGCAACCTGCACATGGGTGACTACACCAACCTGTCGGTCACCCTGGACATCGACCTCACCGAGGGCCTGCCCGACGTGCCCGGCATCCCCACCATCCCCTGCATCGAGCTCGAGCAGATCCCGCCGCTCGGCCCGCTGCCGCCGCTCAGCGAGCTGTGCGAGGGCGTGATCGACGAGATCAACGAGTGCCTCGCCGAGCCCACGCTCGAGAACTGCGAGGGGCTGCCGCAGTTCCTGATCGACGAGGTCTGCGCCCAGCTGCCGATCCCGGGCATCTGCCCCAACGGGGGCGGCGGTGGAGGTGGCGGTGGCGGCCTGCCGACCGCGCTCCCCACCATCGAGCTACCGGACCTACCGGTCGTCGGGGACCTGGGGGGCCTGCTCCGGCCCGGCACCGACTACGCCACCGAGGTCGACCCCGAACGCGGGCCGACCCTGGGGCAGCTCTCGGCGGCGTACGACGCCTCGCTGGTCGCCCTGCTGGTGCCCGCCCTGGTCGTCCCGGAGACCACTGACGACGGAAGGGCGGCCCGATGATCACCCGCCGCACCAAGGTCCAGCTGATGGTCTTCGTGGTCATCACGCTGCTGGGCGTGTCGTTCGTGGGCATGCGCTACGCCAAGCTCGACCGACTGATCGTGGACCGCTCCTACGAGGTCACCGCCCACTTCAGCGACTCCGGCGGTGCCTTCGCCGGCAGCCAGGTGACCTACCGCGGGGTCAGCGTCGGGAGGGTCGAGCGGCTGGTGCTGACCGACGAGGGCGTCGACGTCGTCCTCAAGATCGACAACGAGCACGACGACATCCCGGTCGACTCACGGGCCCTGATCGGCAACGGGTCCGCGGTCGGTGAGCAGTACGTCGAGCTCCAGCCCCAGAGCGACGACGGGCCCTACCTCGACGACGGCGACGACATTGCCATGGCGGACACGCAGATCCCGATCGCCACCGAGACCCTGCTCTCCAACCTGTCCACGACCGTGGAGTCGGTCGACAAGGACGCGCTGCGGACGACCGTGGACGAGTTCGCGAAGGCGTTCGCCGGGTCGGGCGAGGACCTGCAGCGGATCATCGACTCGGGCAACTCGTTCCTCGAGACGGCGGACGCCAACTTCGACGTGACCACGGCGCTCATCCGCGACAGCAACACCGTCCTCAACGGACAGATCGCCTCGGAGGACGCGCTGCGCAACTTCGCGACCGAGCTCGCCGGCTTCAGCACCGTGCTGGCGGGCGCCGACGCCGACGTCCGCCAGCTCATCGAGACCGGGTCGACGTCGACCATCGAGCTCCGCGACTTCATCGAGACCAACCGGGTCGAGCTCGGCTCGCTGTTCAACAACCTGGTGACGACCGGCAACATCGTCGTCAAGCACCTCGACGGCATCAAGCAGGTGCTCGTCATCTACCCCTACGTGGTCGAGGGCGGGTTCACCGTGGTGTCCAAGAGCCCCGACACCGGTCTCTACGACGCGCACTTCGGACTGATCATCAGCGAGACCGCCCCCTGCACCGAGGGCTACGGGGGCACGGACAAGCGGCCGCCCTCGAACGGCGAGAACCGTCCCATGAACGAGGACGCGCGGTGCACGGAGCCCGCCACCCAGAGCAACCCGCGCGGCGCCCAGCACGCACCGCAGCGGGCGGCGCCCGGCTACGACGCGCCGGTCGTCGGCTCCTTCGACCCGGAGACCGGGGAGTTCGCCTGGGGCGACGTCGACCCGCTCCTGGCGTCGACCGGTACCGTGGCCCCGCAGACGCTCGGAGAGGAGTCGTGGAAGTGGCTGTTCCTCCAGCCCCTGATGACGGCTCAGGAGTGACGGAGGACAGCAGCACCCACGACGGGGCCCGCGGGCCCGCGACTGCGGCCGGGTTCCGGCTGGTGCTCCTGATCGTCCTGAGCGCCGTGCTCGTCCTCTCCGTCGGCACCTTCGTCGGCCTGGCCGTGACCGGGGAGTCCAGCCCCACCGACATCGTCGGCGGCGGGGACGACGCCGCCGAGCAGGACGAGGCCGACCGCCAGGCGGTGATGTCGCAGGCGCAGCAGTTCATCCTGCGGGTCAACACCTACGGCCCGGACCTCCTCACCGACGACGGGACGATGCCGGCCTACCGCGAGCAGGTGCTCGAGGTGATCACGGACAAGTTCGCGGCCAGCTTCGAGGAGAGCGTGCCCGCGGCGGAGTCCACGGTCTCCCAGGCCGGCTTCGCCCGGACCGCCGAGGTGTTCGGCGCCGGGGTCTCGGTCATCGACCGCGACTCGGCGACCGCCCTGGTCGCCGGATCGTTCACCAACTCCTACCCGGTCGACCCGGAGGACCTCGAGGGTGAGCGCCAGGAGGACCTGCCGCTGCCGTTCCGGGTCCGCGTCGAGCTCGTCGAGGTCGGCGGCGAGTGGCTCGTCGACGGGTTCGCGCCGGTCACCGGCGAGGACGAGGCGCCCGTCGGGTCGCCCTCCTCGACGCCGACGGGCACCGACACCCCGTCGCAGGAGGCGACCCCGTGACCGCCCCCAGCCCGAGCTGGTACGACGTCCTCGGCGTCGACCAGGACGCCTCGGCCGACGACATCCGGGCCGCGTGGAAGAGCGGCATCGCCGACCTGGACCCGACCCACCGGCGGTTCCGGCTGCTCAACCAGGCCGCCGAGGTGTTGCTGGATCCGGAGCAGCGGGAGGCCTACGACCAGGCGCTGACATCTGAAGCGAGCGCAGCGAGCGAGGACGTCGAGCCGGCGGTGGTGGAGGAGGTCGCGCAGCGACCGTCACGAGACCAGGTGACCGACGCTGGGACCGAACCACGGACGGCTCCGCGAGGGAAGCGCGTCGTCCCCGCGTGGCTGCTCGCCGGCCTGGCCCTGGCGATCGCGATCTTCGTGGGCCTCAGCATCTGGCAGGCCACGCAGAACGACGACCCGGGGAGCGGGGCGGCCTCGTCGGACCTGACGTCGTCGGACGCCCGGGACGCGCAGGTGGCGGCCGAGAAGGCCGCGGTCGCGATCCTGGCCTACGACTACCGCGACCTCGAGGGCTCGCACGACGCGGCCGTGCCCTACATGACCGAGGACTACCGGGAGAAGTACGAGCAGCTGTTCGAGGTGATCGAGCAGAACTCGCCCAACACCAAGACCATCGTGCGTGCCGAGCTGGTCGCGTCGGCGGTGGGTCTGGTCGGCGAGGACCGGATCCAGGTGCTGGTGTTCGTCAACCGGCCCACCCTCAACGCCGACCTCACCGAGCCCGAGATCTCCAAGGACCAGGCGACCCTGACGATGGTCGAGGTCGACGGAGAGTGGCTGGTCGACGACATGACCACCACGCTGCCCGAGTCCTGAGCGCCCCGCGCCAGGCGCGGTCGTCCCCAGGCTCACCGGCGATCCGCTTGACCTGGATGGCGCCGCCCCTCATGATCATGGGACGTCGCGCGGGCGAACCGCTAGTGCGGTGTTGAAGCCTGCCCCGTGCTGCGCTATCGTGGGTCCTTGCGCCTGCCCTCAGATACCTTCGTCCTGCCCGGATGGACGACACGGTGGTCGGTCGGCGCCACTCACCTGCGAGTTCCGCATAAGGACACGTCTTGGCCGCGCGCAACACCCCCGGTAACACCCGCACGAACTCCTCCGGCAGTCCCCGCCGCATCTCCTTCGCGAAGATCCAAGAGCCTCTCGAGGTCCCGCAGCTTCTCTCCCTCCAGACCGACAGCTTCGACTGGCTGATCGGCAACGAGGCGTGGGACGCAGCGGTCGAGCGCCGTCGTGGCGAGGGCGAGGACGTCTCGAGCAAGTCCGGTCTGCAGGAGATCTTCGAGGAGATCTCCCC
>SXGU01138370.1_pt1 | contig 12008 bp, 8 predicted proteins | sample 3174531 | NCBI WGS metagenome assembly SXGU01 (sample SAMN11356863, study PRJNA531348) | freshwater metagenome | isolation source: freshwater sample F1-140 | place: China: Fuxian Lake, Yuxi | collected 2017-12-25
GACGTTGGCGAACGGAAACGCGAGCGTGATCTCGGCGCGCTGATACTTTGGAGCGGAACCGTCCTTTGGCTTTCGTCCGCCGGGCAGGCTCGGTGCATCCGTGGCGTCGAGCAACGTGATGTTCGTGACCTTGGCGCGCGACCGGGCTTTCAACTCTTCCGTCTCGCCGGGTACGGGGAGAAACGTGCCGGACGACTGCTCGCCGGCAATGGTCTCCGCAACCTGCTCCAGCGGGAGACAGGTCTCGATGCGGTAGCGGGCGAGGATGGAGCTGTTGGCGACTGCGCTCATGGGGATGACTTTCAGTTGGAATCCGCGGCAAACGGCCGGCCGTCGAAGATCATGGCCACAATGCGCGGATAGTTATCGCGGCGGCAATGATGCCCCATCCAGCCATTTGCCGTCGTAGAGAATTAGTTCGGGGTTTTCCGGCAGCCCCCGTTTGTCGGATCGCAGCTTCTCCACGACCATGTCCACCGCTTTCGATGCAATGAGTTGGTGCGGCAGGTCGATGCCGGCGACATCGGGGAGACTCTCATCCTGAATCAGGGTCGCAAACCCGAAGTTCTTGGGCATGGAAAAACCGAATTCCTGCAAGGCAAGATAGGTGTCGACCACTCCCACAATACAATCCGGCTTGAAACGCCTCACCCATTTCAAAAGCGACCTGGGATCTGTTGGATGAAAAATACACGCCTGCACCCGGTTTCTGGATGGCACGCCTAGCTGAAAAAATTGATAGGCCGCCTCCCAACAATGGAGGCTGCGGGCAGCGGAGGCCGCCGGCAGGGCGAGGCCAATTCGCTTGTAGCCGAGTTGATTCGCCCGACGGACCACGCAATCGAGATCATTGTGGAGATTACCCCCGGTGGCATCGAGACGAGGTTCAGCCAGACCGCGGCCAATGACGGATGCGGCGAATCCAGAGAAGTCGAAATCAATCACAGCCGGCGCCCGCGCGTAGCTGAACACGATCAGTCCTTCGATGCCGCGGTGAACCATGACCTGCCGGATTCGCGCCGTCGACATCCTTGGCTGCCCCAGCCAGAAGCAATCGAACGTGTAGCCATACTCGATCATTCTCTGGGACATGCTCAGATAGAAACGCTCCAGCCATGAGCCGTCGCGCCAAGGATCGGGCTGCTTGAAATCGGCTCCAACCAACACCGCCAGTTTGCTCAGGTGGGTCCGGCTCCGTCGCGCAATGTGGCTCATGATCTGCGCGACCTTGGGGTCCGGGAGGTAGCCGAGGAATTCCGCGGCGGCGCGAATTTCCTTTGCCCGAGCGTCGACCACGCGTGGGTCACGCTTGAGGGCCAATGAAACCGTGTTGGGCGAGCAGCCGCACCGCCGAGCGATCAAACGGAGCGTGGGACGACCTGCGGACATGGCACGATTCATGATGCTATGCCATCGGCCAACAACCTTAATTCGCCCCGGCATCCGCAGACCGCAACCCCGTGGCCTTCGCCAGGCGGATCTGGCCAAGCGATTTCTCGTCCAGGCGGTAATATCTCAGCACGAAGAGCGAAATGAGCGCCTGGGCGACCAACACCCCCGTGAAAACCACCCGCATGCCGGTTACCACCGACTCCGGTTGGGATGCACCGGGCGCATGGTTGAAGCCAAGTGCCGTCAAAGTCGTGCCGCCGACCAGAACTGAAAGTGCCACCGCCAGTTTTTGAACCCACGTGATCGCCGCCCCGAACATTCCTTCGCGCCGGCGACCGTGCAGGTGCTCATCCAAGTCGCAAACGTCTGCGGTCATCGAATGCAACATGACGAAGAACGCGATGAACCCAATCTGGTGCGCCACCAGTGCGACGATCTGCAAGTAAGGCGCTTCGGGGCGAATCACGAACCAGGTCGCCGCACCCGCTATCGCTTGAATCGAAAACGCCCACTTCAACACGCCTTTCTTGCCGATTCGCAAAGCGCTCTTCGCTACCAGCGGAAGCGATATGACGTTCGCCACCGCGAAGCACGTGGTGATCACGCCTTGGAGGATCGCGGCCTTTTTCACATCTCCCCCGAAGGTGTAGAACGTGTTTATGTAGATGAGAAACGAGGAGAAGATTAGGGTGGAGGTGATCAGGATCAGGGTGGTGAGCACGAGCAGGACGCGGAAGGGCGGCAATTTGCCCGTCGCCAGAAAAGACCGCCAGAACGGCTCCGGATTGGGGGCTTTCCGGAAGGTGCGCTCTTTGATCAGAAGGCCAGGGATCACGCACGTGCCGGCGAACAGCAGGCCGGCAAACGCGCCGGCAAATTTCGCTCCGGTCAACGGATCGCCGAAGATCGGAGCTTTCGCCAGGGCCAAGAGCCATCCAACGGCAACGTTTCCAATCACATTGAAGAAAATCCGATAGGCCATCACCGACGTGCGCTCGTGGTAATCGTCGGTCATCTCGTAGCCGAGCGCGTGGTAGGGCACCGTGAACACGGTGAAGGCCGTATAAAAAATCATGAGGGCCAGCCCGAGAAAGGTCGCGTAAGCCAGCTCCGAGAGACCCGGCGGCACATGCCACATCAGCGCAAATGAAAGTCCTCCCGCCAAGGCACCGCCGACGATGAAGGGGCGGCGGCGTCCCCAGCGGGTGGTCGCTCGATCCGAAATCTCCCCCATCATCGGGTCGGAAACTGCATCCCAGACTCGCGTGATCGCCAGGACAATTCCCACCGCGGCGGGGCTGACCCCGAGATAAAGGGTATAAATGGGAACCGCGAGGTTGGCCGGACCGTGAAATCCAATCATGTCGCCCACGGCACCGACCCCATACGCAATCTTGCGGGTTGCGCCCAATGGCTTTTCGCGCCCTGGCGTGCCTTCGGAGAGACTCATCACGCAGGACGGTCAGAGAAAATCGTGCACTGGAACATGCCCGGTTTCATCCACGGGGAACTTGAACTTCCGATGGTAGTAGTCGCCATCCTCAAACGTGTCGCCGTGGCGCTTCATCATCTGGCGCATCACATCCTGCAATTCCGACCGGACCTGAGCGCAGGAGGGGTCATCGACCAGGTTTTTCAGCTGAAAGGGATCAGTCGAGTTGTCGTAAAGCAACCACGGCCCGGCCAGTGATTCAGCGTAAGTAAACCGCTCCGTCCGGATCCCGCGATACTCCCGGCCTCCTTCCTCCCTCGTGAATTCGCCGAATGGTCGATAGCAGGCCAACAACGCGCCGACGGCCGGCGCGCTGCCGCGGCCGAAGAGAAACGGGGCGTAATTAGTCCCATCGACTCCGGCCGGAACCGTGAGACCGCAAAGTCCGAGCAGCGTCGGCATCAGGTCAGGCGTATTGATCAGTTCGGGGACCACCCGGCCTTGGCGTCCAAACGCGCGTGGATACCGAATCAACAGAGGAACATGGACCGACTCCTCCCAAGGCCGCTGCTTCCTCCTCTCGCCATGGGAATGCAGCATGTCTCCGTGATCCGACCAGAAGACGAAGATGGTATCGTCCGCGATTCCCGCGGAATCCACGGTCGCCAGCAAGCGCCCCAGCGCATGATCCAACGCGAGGATGTGCGCGTAGTAGCCGGCCACTTCCCGGCGGGCGAGAGCTTGCTTCTCCGGTGGCACGTTGGGGCGCAATTGAAGCGCATGGGCATCGACGCGCCGACGAAACTCTTCCGGCGCCGCATCGTAGGGATCGTGAGGCGGACCCCAGGAAAGCATCAAGAGGAAGGGGTTCTCCTTGTTCGCATGGTCTCCAATGAAACGAATCGCCTCCTCCGTCTGCGCGAAAGCGTCGTAGCCCGGCCAGCGTTTCAGCTCAGGGCTGTCGCCCTCGTAATAGTCCGAGTTATTATAATCATGAGAGCACTCGAGTGCCTTCCAGAACTTGAACCCATGTCTGGATTCGGCTGGCACCGGGGCCTTTCGGCCACGGGCGTTCAGGTGCCACTTGCCGATATAACCCGTCATGTAACCGGCCGAATGGAAGGCCTTCCCCAGCGATGGCAATTGATCGTCCAAATGCACATCATTGACCAACACTCCGTGATTGTGTGGGTAGCGACCAGTCAGCAACGACGCCCGGGCCGGACAGCAAACCGGCATTCCGGAAATCGCGTTGGTGAAGTTTAGACTTTCCGCGGCGAGCCGATCGATGCAGGGCGTCGCGATGTTGGTTTCGCCCCCCATCCCAACTGCGCAGCGTCGCAGCTGGTCGGGGAACACAAAGACTAGGTTCGGTCGCTTGGACATGCGCCGATCCATGGGTCAAAATCTAGCGACAAAATTCAAGTAGGTGATCCGGCCATCCAATCGCATGTTTCCACCGATGGTGATTCCCTTGTCGAAGACGTTGTTGGTTTTCAGATCCAACCGAAAGCGGCCTTTTTTCCAGACATACTCGACGCCACAATCAACCTGCGACTGGCTCTTGGGATAGGGGTTGCTGATGTTATTTGCCATGTTCCAGCCGGAGAAATAATGCTTGGCACCCAGATTGACGGACCATCCGTCCACTCCGGGATTTGAGATCTTGTATTTTAGATAGCCCGCCGCGCTGTCGACGATGCCCCCCGCCGGGATCACCGCATTTGACGCCGGTCCGATGCGGGAATCGCCATTAACCGTCCCGGCATTAGCCATGAAGGTCAGTTTGTCGTTCACTGTCCCAAAGGCCTCAATTTCCCAGCCGGTCAGATCTTCTCCACTGAGGAAGCGAGTCTCCACCGGGAAGCTGGCCCCACCGATAACTTCGTTGAACACAATGAAGGTGAACGCGCCGACGCGCTTGAGCGAAAAGATCGCGGCACTCACCGTCAGTCTATTCTCAAGCAGTGACGCGCGCACCCCGGCCTCTTTGAGCTCGGTCTCGGGTTGCACGACCAAGGTTCTGCTTAGGCGCGGATCGCCGGCCGGCAAATTGCCAAAAGCCGCGACGGTGCTGGCGGGATCGCTGTGCTCGGTCCAGAGCCCGTAAATCGACAGCCACTTTGCCGGCCTGTAGCTTAGAGCCAGGCGGGGAACAATATCGGTATTATCCTTCACGCCGGTGCTTCTTTTCGTGACTCGGTTGGTCGAGACATAATCGTAATACTGTTTTCGAGCCGCCGCCGTTAATTCGACCTTGTTGGAAAACAGGTTCGCTTGGGCTTGGGCATAGAATCCATAGTTTTTTCCGTCGTTCACGATGCCGGCGTTCTCCATCGAAGGGAACGTAACGACGGGATCTGCTCGGTTGAAGGCCAGCAAGGGCTGACGCGGCGTTCCAGCAACCTGGCGCGCGTCGACGTCACGGATGTCGGATAGATCGCCGCCGGCCAGAACCGTGAACTTGGAGGCGGCAGGCCCTTCCCACTCGGTCAGGAAATCCGCCTGATATGACCAGCCCTCGGTCTGAACTTGATCTCTGAGGAGAGGAATCGCGATCGTCAGAGTTCCCTGGGCGTCTCGAGCCACACTGCCCATGTTGCCGGCCCCAAAGGTGCCGAGTTTGTCCACATCCGTGTAGCGAATTGCCTGCCTCGTCCGCAGCTTCTCGGTCAGCTTGTAATCCACGATGACAGTGGCCGCAAACATGTCTTGGGCAAACGCGTCCGAATTGTAGCCGAACGTGTAATCCTTATCCAAGACCGGGACGCCTTGAGTCGTATTATTATTAGCCCGAAGTTGCTCGTTCCTCAGATAAGGATCGTTGAAAGTAGGATTCCCGACGGATGATGGCGTATTCTCGCGGCTCTTGGAAAACGACGCTTGAACGGTTCCGCGGGTGTTGAGTCGGTGCAGCACGGAGAACATCCCCGCGTTCTTGTCGAACTCGCTGGAGCTGCGCGTGCCCGCCCCCGTGTGGTGGAGACCGAGAATCCGATAGGAGGTTTCTCCCTTCTCTCCGGCGACTGCGTTGTGGTCGATGGTCGCGCGAAAATTGCTCTGGTCTGAGTTTCCGGTGCCAATCATGGCACCCAGTTCCGTGCGCTTCTGGAAGAAAGGCTGCTTGCTGATGAAATTCACCATGCCCGCCGGGTCACCCCGTCCGAAGGCCACCGAACTCGGTCCCTTTACAACTTCAACCCGGTCCGCAAAGAACGTATCGAAATTGATTTTGAGTCCACCGTAGAACCCGTCGAAGTAATTGCGCTGGGTGTAGAGTCCGCGAATACTGTACTCGGGCATATGGGCGAGTGTGCGGGCTTGAACATTGTTCACAAACTTCAGGACATCGATGGTGTTGAAGAGCTTCGCGTCAGAGATAAAATCGCTGGTCACGACGGACGTGGTTTGGGGCATATCAATATAGCGCTGATTGAGTCGCCCGCTGGAGCCCGCTGAAGCTGCACCATAGCCAGCATCCCTGGTCGATTGGACGGTAAAGGGGCTTAGTGTGACCACGGCCTCGGTTTGCGGCGTTTGACTCTGGGCGGACAGCGTGACGCCCAAGAGAGCGACCGCGATAGCAGAGCCCCGCGACAGGACTCGGATCATGGAATGACTGATATGTGGTTTCATTGGGGTGTGGGGACGTGCACATCGCTTCTGCGACGGCGCGAGGACGAATGGTTGGGGTTCCGCCAGGCGCAAACCTTATCATATAGGACTGTCCTATTTGGGTGGCGCCCCGGTCCTGGCCGAAGCAGCGGGGGCTGATAGCCGATCCTCCCAACCGAAGTCCGCCAACAATCCAGCAGATCGGAATGGTCCCGAGCCCGAGCAAGGAACCGGGTTTTTTGATCCGCCCCGCGACCCGGCCATCGGGTCGGCTTTCATCGTGCCACCATCGCGCGGCTTGCCGGAGTGGACGCGGACGGGCCCGGGGCCTCGGAAGCGGAGGACGAGACGGCGGGCATGGCCGCCAGAACCGCGAGGATCGAGGCGATCCCGCGGCGTACGAGTGGGTTCATCGGCGTGGGTGTCATCGGACAGAGCCTCCCGTCATCTCGCTTCAAGCAGGAGCACCCAATCGCCGTCGCCTCCGGCATTGTTGCCCGGCGGCGCGAATTCACGCGAACCCGACGCCGCGAAGGGCGCCCCCGAAATCGGCTTCAACTCGCCGCTCGTGGGATCAAACCAACGGGCGTTGAGCGAGCCTCTCAACTTGCTGAGATCAGCCGTCAATGGCTTGCCGCCAGTGGTGTAGGCCAGAGCGCAACGGCCGTCGGCTGTGCGCGCGGTGGACATGGCGCCCGCGAAGGCATCCGTCGCCGGCGCGAGTTGATGCCATGGCAATGTGAGCAGGAAGGCTTTTGCTTTGGCGAGTTGGGTTGAGCCGGGCAGGTGCATCGCTTCGCGCCACGGAGTGCCGCCCCAATCATTGCCGCCCGGCGATTTGCCGAAACGCTGTTCCGGCAGATTGACCTGCCAGACACCGTTGACGCCGTAGGTGTGGCCCGCGCAGCCGCTGTTGAGCAGATGCGCCCAGAACGCCTCGCGCGCCTCCTTCGTTCCCAGCGGAGGCTGGATCTCAAGCGCCTCGTAGCGCGACTCACCAGAAATCACGGGCACGAAAGGCGGACGATTCCACGCTTCGAGCGCGCTGGCCGCGTGTAGCTCGGTTGCTCGTCCGTGTCCGGTCTGTTGCATTTCAAAATCGAGCAAGACGGGGTCGAGCAGTTCATCGCGGGCATTGCGACGCGGATGGGTGGTGAGCAAGCGATGGAAAGGGTCGGTCGCGCGAATGTGGCGGATGACTTCATTCCATTCGCGCCGCAGCCATTGGGTTTCGGATTCCTTGCTGCCGGAAAGGTACCAGGGCATTGCCTGTTCGCCCGAGGCGCACCAGACAACGGGCAACGCGCCCCAGCGTGCAATGAGGTAGCGCCAGTGCTGTTTCATTTTCTCCGTGCCGAGCCAGGGCAGATGATAGCCCCACGTGCCGAGGACGCACGGAACCAGTCCTTGCTCGACGAGGTGCTGCACGCGCCGGTCAGCCGCATCAAAGAATTCAGGACGAATGCGCGCGTAGAGCCTTTCCCAAGGCAAGCCGTTATCGCCCAGACCGCGTTCATCAAAGGCTGGCATGTCGGGATACAGGCCTGCGACAAACTGGATGACCGTGAAGCCTTTGTCGCGGCGGTCGGCGGTCAGTTCCTGAAAATCCCCGGGCCAGCGCAATCGGTTTACCAGCCCCATCCACCACGTATCGCCGAGCCAGAAGAACGGCGTGCCGTCGGCGTGCGCGAAATGTCGGTTGTCATCCGCAACCCGAATTGCACCGTGACGAAGCAACGGATTCTGCCCGGTGTAAGGCGTGATCGTCACTGCGCCCCGCACGCCGTGCAGCCCCGCGTTGCTCGGGTCGCTGCATTCGGTCTGAAACCGATGCGGGCCGATGATGGACGAGGCGTAACGCACGCGCCAGGTTGTGCCCCCCGCCCAGAACGCCGGCACGCGCCGCTTGCCGCCCGCAGGATCAGTAAACACGGCATCCAGCGTGATTTCATTGAACGGGTCCTGGTACGGCTTGGCGGATTCAAAGGGGAACTCCACCATGCGATTGGCCTCGGTGGCGGCAGTGGCCACGAGGCCTGCCAGGCAGAAGAAGGTTGCGCCGAGGAGGAGCACGAAAGTGTTCATCGAATGGATGGGAAACTGAATCTTCATGGAGATCGGGTCCAGCAGGGGATTCTGTGCCGGCGTGCCTGAAAAAGGATCGGGGTTCCGCTAATCGAAAACCTGATCAAATCGGACCGTCCTATTTGGGTGGAGCCCCGGTACTGGTCGAGAAGCCAGCGGGCGAGGGATAGTTTCTCGCCGCGTCGTCGAGCACGAGAATCCAATCGCGGCCCCGCGCATCGTAAGGCGGCCCAAATACCGCATCAGCGGTTTTCGGCACCTCTCCGATCAGCGTCGTAGCGCCGTCGCGGGGATTGAACCACCAGGCGCGCACGGCTTCGCCGGAGAGCAGGGTGAGATTTACCTTCACATTCTGGCCGCTCGGGATGTAGAGCATCGCATAGCTATAGGCCTCGTCGCGCGTCGCGCGGAGATGGTCCCCCGTGCCGCTGAAGGAGTCGCCGACGATCAGCGATTGATCGGGCACCCGAGTGAGGAACGGGCGCGACTCCATCAGGCGGCGCGCGTGACCGACTTGCCCGGAGCCGGGGAACTGCAGCGCGTCGCGCCATGGCGTGCGGCTCCAGGATTTGACCCAACCCTTTTCAGGGGTGCTTAACATCCAGATGTCATGGCAGCCATAGGAGTAGCCGAGCGAGCCGGCGAAGAGCGCCCAGTAGCAGCTCTTGCGGATGTCGTGTTCGTCGAGCCAACCGTGGGAAGGAAACTGCATTTGATTGAACCAGTTCGGGTGATTCTCATAGCCGGGCTCGGCCTCTAGGACCGGCCGGCGCGGCATCAGACCGTAGTCGTGCGTCACCATCTCGTAGTTTTCCATGTCGCGGCGGTGGCCCGACTGGATCATGTGGAAATCGAGCCAAGTCTCCGCGTGCACGAAGCGCGACGACGACTGCCGGCCCGGCGGATGAAACGAAATGAGTTGCGCGCGGCCCACCGCGGCGCGGATGCCCTCGGCGAGGCCGCGAACCACGAGCACATGGTTTTCATTTAGCAACGGGCGATCGCCGCCTACGACCCACACGACGTCCGACGTCACATAGCGGCGCGCGAGCCACTCGCCATAAACGCGCGCGTTGGCCGGAGTGAAAATTTCCGGACCCTTGCCGAGACGCCGGTAGAATTTATCGCCCCACGTGGGCAACAGCGCGACGACGAGCCCCAGGGAGTTCGCTTTCGCGATCACCCAATCGACGTGCTTGAAGTAGTCCTCATTCGGCCTCGTCGGGTCGAAGTCATCGAATGGGGTGTGGCCGTAAGGATTTGGAACGCGCAGGCCGTCCTCCTCGCCGAGCACGACGGCTTGGATGACGGTGAATCCTTTCTTCGCACGGTCCTCCAGGAGCAGCGTGGCATCCTCGCGCGTGCCGCGGTGGAGGAGTTCCCAGCAGGTGTCGGCGAGCCAGAAAAACGGCCGCCCGTCGGCGTGTTGCAGGAAGCGTTGGTTGTCGGAGACGCGCAGTTGCACCGGAGCGGGAGCGGACCACGCGGGAGAGATCGCGAGCAGACTGAAGGCGAGAAGCGGAGCGGAGAGTTTCATGAAGTTCGTGCCATGCTTGCCGGACGGCTGTTATTATTATCCAATAGCAAATCTGCAGTGCTCACTAGGTGAATCCTGTATTAGAACTTATTTACCTGATATCGTAATAATCATCCGTCTGTAACTCGTAAGGACGGGAATACCATTGTCCGTTATTTCAAGTATAATATGGATATTTTTACCCGGAGCTGCAGGTACGAGAAAATGTGCATCCTGACTTGTTGCATTATGAATAGTAATGTTCCCGTCATAGCTGTCTGCTTCAGCATATCTCCACCATTGAAAGGAGAGTTTGTCTCCGTCAGGATCAACTGATCCCCCGGCGGTAAGATTTACTCTCTCCCCGGGGGGGGAAGAAAGATAAACGAAATCCCGGCCAGTATGATTATTAATGATTGCTACCGGAGGATGGTTCGCATCACTAAAATCAGGTTTAACCGTCCAGAGAATTCTCGCGGCAAAATCATTCTGGATAGCGGTCCGGAACCGGCCTATCGGAACTCTTGTATCGTTAATATAAAGATTTCCCTTATAACACCATGTATCTCCGGCAGGCTCATGCATGAAAAATGGCTCGTGCTTCTTTTGCAATTTACTGATGCCTTCCATAAATGCCGGCAGATTCGCGGTGGGAGATTTCATGTAACGGCCACCCCAACCCCCGTAATGCAGGTCTCCCGGATCAGACAGGCCCCTGTCAGCAAATGGCAGGAACGACGGGGTATCCCCTTCCCAGTTTCCCTCATGCGTTTTTATCGGATAAAGTTCACCCATTATTCCGAATCTTCGGACATTTCTATTCCACCAATCCATTGTGATCACTGATAAATCCCCAATATTATCGGTACTTGCCAGCACATTTGCCCAACTGATAATATTATATGTCGCCCTGTGCCATTTGATTTTGGGAAATGTGCCGGCTATCCATGCACCACAGGCATCCTGTCCGGCGATGTCATAAACGAGAATTTTGCGGGTATACTCCTCAACTTTTGACCGATGGTCACGTTGCAGTTTCCACAAGGCCTGAGCCAGATCAACGGATTTGCCCCAGACACAGAACCAGAGGTTTCGCGGGTCATCAGCCATTATACGTGAGAGAATGTGATCGGAAGCTTCTGTATCTTTACCATCTCCAACAACCGCCATATGATCGCCGTTCCAAAATGGAACACTTGCAGCAGGGTTTCCCTTTTTTATCACGCCGCGAAGGTATTCAGCAGCTGGCCACCCCTTGTCGTGAACTATAAGATTATCCATAACTTTAGAATAAACATCCACTGCTGCTATTATGCTTTCGGGGAAAATTCCCTGTTGGCTATTCGTGAATGATTGTCCTGTCCATGATGCAGTGGCAATCAGGCCCTCGATATCCATTTCATTGGAGTATAACAATGCACGAACAAGGGTCTGCCTGTCATCAGGATCTTTTTTATCAATCTCGGGATTATGGGGATGTCTTCCGATATCAATAAGATGGATTACACGCTGTTTTTCTGCGATTATATTGTTCGAAACCAGAATAAAAGAGATAAGAATCAGAAGACTTTTCATGAGTCTTTATTATTTCAATGAAGTTGTAAGAAGCCCTGAGAAAAAGAGCCTCTGATTGTTTCTGGCATTGCCGTAGTCAAGGTCTTTTTATTCCTAAGAAACAGCGCCTGTGTCGGCTGGTTGGAGCGAAAAGCCTAGGAGGGCGGCTTGCTTGCGCAAGGAACGTTCCTTCCGCAGGCGTGCGACTTCATGACTGCCCGCCTTGGCGGGGCCGTACGCCGTCCGTGTCTTGATCATGGTGTAGAGGATTCGCGCTAGCTCTGCACTTGCCCCACAAAAGGGGCTGTAGCGCATCAATCGTCGGCGCTGCGGGCGCGCTTCCGGGTCAGGCCGATGATTTGAACCATGGCGCGAAACTGCGCGTAGCCTTTCCACAGGCACTCGTATCCAGGA
>SXGU01157634.1_pt1 | contig 12005 bp, 8 predicted proteins | sample 3174531 | NCBI WGS metagenome assembly SXGU01 (sample SAMN11356863, study PRJNA531348) | freshwater metagenome | isolation source: freshwater sample F1-140 | place: China: Fuxian Lake, Yuxi | collected 2017-12-25
CGTCCATCAGCACCACGTCGGGAGTGCTGCGGGCCACCAGGTCGATGGCCTCACGACCGTCGCCGGCCTCGCCCACCACCGTGATGTCGGCCTCGGTCTCCAGGATCATGCGGAACCCGGCGCGCACCATCGCCTGGTCGTCGACCAGCGCCACACGGATCATGCCGACCTCACCGGGAACGTGGCGCGCACGCGCCAGCCACCACCCTTGCGCGGGCCGGCCAACAGCTCGCCCTCGTACGCGGCCACGCGCTCGCGCATGCCCACCAGGCCGAAGCCGTTGGGCGATGCCGCCACGCTGGCGCCACGGCCGTCGTCGGCCACCTCCACCATCAGCGTGCCGTTGGTTCTCTGCACCGTCACGTCCACGTGGTGCACCGCGCCCGCATGACGGCGCACGTTGGTGATGGCCTCCTGCACGATGCGATACGCGCTCAGCTCGATGCCGGCCGGCACGTCGGTGAGATCGCCCTCGGTGTGCAGTGCCACGGGCAGGTCGGGGGCCGTGGCCAGCAGCTGGTCGAGATGCGCGAGCGACGGTTGCGGGGCGCGTGCCTGCTGGCCGTCCTCGTCGCGCAACACGCCGAGGATGCGGCGCATCTCCTGCATCGCAGTGCGACCGGTCTCCTCCACTGTTGCCATCGCGGCGTCGGCCTTTGCGGAGTCGACCGTCAACTGCCGGCGGGCGGCTGCGGTCTGGATGACCATCAGGCTCACGCTGTGTGCCACCACGTCGTGCAACTCGCGCGCGATGCGGGTGCGCTCGTCGTGCACGTGCTGATGGGCCAGCAGCTCGCGTTCGCGTTCGGCTCGCTCGGCGCGTTCGGCCAGCTCGGCCACCCGTTCGCGACGGCGGCGCATGTTGTCGCCCAGGATGAGCGAACCGAGGAACATCACCGGCGTGGAGATGATGGCCTGCCACGGCGCATCGCCGCGCACCACGCCCCAGGTGACGAACGCCATCATCAGCGGCAGCAGCACGGCGGTCACGCGCCACAGCACGGCGCCGCCACGCTGGGAGCCCACGGTGTAGAGGGCGATCATCACGCCGGATCCGCCGGAACCGACGTAGTTGAACGCCTCGCTGACGGCCTGGAACCCGAGCACCGTGAGCAGCACCGCCAAGGGGGCCTGACGGCGCCAGGCGATCGGCACCGTGGCACCGAGGGTGAGGATCACGCCCCACACCGACGGATCGTGGTACTCGTCGCTGCGTTCGGTGAGGTGGAACACCAGCGAAAGGACCACGACGAGCGCAGCCAGGAGGGCATCCGCCTGGCGCGGGTGCGTGCGCAGCCAGTTCACCGGACGTGTCCACCTCATCGACGAGCACGCTAATGGTCCCCGGTGGATTCAGCGTCCGACCAGGGGTGGATGTCGCCTACGCTCCGGGTCTGATGCTCTGCTCCACCTGCGGCAACTCGGTCCCCGTCGGGGCACGGTTCTGCCCGTCGTGCGGCGCGGCCCAGGACGTGGTGCAATCGCAGGCCGAGGAACGCCGCATCGTCACGGTGTTGTTCGCCGACCTGGTGGGGTTCACCTCGTTGGCCGAGCACATGGACCCCGAGGCGGTGAAGCGCCTGGTCGATGGCTGTTTCGAACAGATGGTCGAGGTCGTGGCCGAGTTCGGCGGCCGTGTCGACAAGATCCTCGGCGACGGCATGTTGGTGTTGTTCGGCGCGCCCGTCGCCCACGAGGACGACCCCGAACGCGCCGTGCGCGCCGCGTTGCGCATGCAGGAATCGTTGGCGGCCCACGTGGCCGCGAGTGGTCTCGCGCGCATCGACGAACTGCGCATGCGCATCGGCATCAACACCGGCGAAGTGCTGGTCGGCACGCTGGCCGGCACCGACTACACGGCAATGGGCGACGCGGTGAACCTCGCGTCGCGGTTGCAGGCTGCAGCGCCGCCTGGTGGCGTGTTGGTGGGCGAGAGCACGCACGGGCTCACCTCGCACACGTTCCGCTACGAGGAAGTGGGCGACCTGCAGGCGCGTGGCCGCGAGCAGACCATCACCTCGTGGCTCGCGCTCGAGGCCACCGCCCCACCCGGAGCGCGTCGCCGTCGACGTCGCGACATCGGGTTCGTGGGGCGCGCCGACGAGTTGCTCATCGCGCAGGCGTCGTTGCGGCTGGTGGCCGAGCACGGGCGTGGCACCGTGCTGCACGTGACCGGCGAGAACGGCGTCGGCAAGAGCCGTCTGGTCGACGAGGTCATCGGCCACCTCCGCTCGGCCGGTGCCACCACGGTGCTGGAGGGCGCATGTGTGCCGTACGGCGAGTCGAACGTGTGGTGGCCGATCGCCAGTGCGCTGTCGCAACACCTCGACATCGACACCTCCGCCACGCTCGACGAGGTGCGCGCCGAGGCCATCCGCCGCGGCGGGAAGATGTTCCCGTCGTACGCACGCTCCGACCTCGAGCAGTTGGCCGACTCGTTCGCGCATCTGCTCGGCCATGCGAGTCCGCTCGATCGCCTCGACCCCGCCAGCGCGCGCAGCACCATCCACCACACGGTCGCCCAGGTGCTGGAGGCCAAGGCCCGGCAGGGCATCGTCGCGCTCTGCATCGACGACCTGCACTGGGCCGACCCGGCGTTGCTCGAACTGCTGGGCTCCATCGTGTCGTCGCTGAGCCGCACCACGTTCGTGCTGATCACCGCGGCCCGGCCCGGGGTCGACCTGCCGTGGCCACCGGTGAACGACCGCACCACGGTGATGTCGCTCACGCTGCAGCCGCTCACGCGAGGTGAGACCGACGAACTGGCGCGCGAGCTCGTCACCGACGACGACCCGTCCGAGCGACGCCTGTCGGAGCTGTACGACCGCAGCGGCGGCAACCCGCTGTTCCTCATCGAACTCGTGGCACTCACCGAGGCCGGCGGCGACGGGGAACTCCCCGACTCGTTGCGCACCCTCATCGCCGCACGCCTCGACCAGCTCACGCTGCAACAGCGACAGGTGCTCGAGAACGCCGCGGTGATGGGCACCTCGGGCAACCTCATCGCCCTCGAGGCGTTCGCGATGGCGCTCGGCCAGCCCGCACCGGGCAACACGGTGCAGGAACTCGACGAGCTCGGCCTGCTGGAGGTGCACGGGCATCGATGGGAGTTCCGCAGCGACTCGGTGCGCGACGCCGCATACCAGACGCTCACGAAGGCAGCCCGCGCGCAGCGTCACGCCGGGGTGGCCAAGGCGCTCGCCCACTCGCGGGTCGGCATCGACGACCTCGCCCACCATGCCGCCAGCGCCGCGGAACTGATGCAGGAACTCGGCCGGGTGGAGGGCCTGCCCGCCGATCTGCCGGCCCGTGCGCTCGACCTGCTCACCACCGCCGCCGACCGAGCGATGGAGACCGGCAGTCTGCACACTGCGCTCCGTCACGCCAGTCGAGCGCTGCACCTTGCCGACGGCGCGCACGCCGACGACACCCGCATCGCCCATCTGCACAAGGTGCGCGCCACCGCCGAGATCGAGCAGCGCCAGTTCCAGGGTGCCGCAGCCGACATCGATTCGTTGGCGGCCATCGCGCAGCGCACCGAGGACGCCGCGATGCTGGCCGACTCGCACCGCTTGCGCGGTCTGTTGGCCAACGTGGCCGGCCGTGTCGACGAGGCCCGCGACGAACTGGGCACCGCGGTCGATCTGCTGCGCCGCGTCGATCGCCCCGATCTGCTGGCCGACGCGCTGCGCAACCGTGGCTTCATCGAGATGTTCACCGGTTCGCTGTCCGATGCCGAGTGGTTCTTCGGCGAGGCCGACGGTCTGTTCCGCGAGTTGGGTGACGAGCGCGGCATGGCCTACGTCGAGCAGCACCGCGCCTGGATCGCGTTCCTCTCCGGCGACCTGGCCGTGGCCCGCGAACGGCTCACGCACGCGGCCGGCACACACGGCCAGCTCGGCGACCGCAACGGCGTCGGTTGGGCATTCGGTCTCCTGGCGTTCATCGAGTTCTTCGAGGGCCGGTTCGAGGAGGCCGAGAACCTGGCCATCACGGTGCATCGCGAGGCCGAGTTCCGCGGCGACGACTGGGCGGCCGGGATGATGGACACGCTGCGTGCCGATCTGCGGCTGTGGCAGGGCAAGCTCGAGGACGCCGCCGAACTGGCCGAGAAGGCGCGATCCCGCTTCAAGAAGCTCAACGATCGGTTCGGTCTCATCCAGTCGCTCGCCCCGCTGGTTCGTGCGCAGGTGGCGCTCGGCCGGTTCGCCGCATCGCAACGCAGCGCCGAGGAACTGGCGGCACTCGCCGACACCAGCCATCAGGGGCCGTACCCGCTGCTGGCCGTGGGTGGCGCCGCGATGCACCGCGGCAACGGCACGGTGGCACTGTCCATGGCCGATCGCGCCATCGCCGAGATGCGCCGCAACGGCGCGAACGTCACCGAACCCTCGGTGCTGCGCGCCGCCGCGCTGTTGCAGGGCGGCGATGTGGAGACGGCGCTCGCCACCATCGAACCGGTCGTCGAGACGGCGGCGAACCAGCCGTTCGCGTTGTCGGTGGCTGCGCTGGTGCACGCCGCCGCCGGCGAACCGAAGACGGCTGTGCACCACGCCGACGCCGTGGCGCACCTGCGCGGTGCCACGTACCTCGACCAGGTGTTCGCGTACGTCGCCGCGGCAGGCGCCTATGCCCAGCTCGACGAACCGGTGCAGGCCGAGTTGTCGGCCGAGGCCGCCGTGGCGCGGGCGATGAGCGTGGGCGACGTGGTCGCCACCGCACTCGCCACGTCGATGTACCAGGCTGTCACGGGCATGCAGCATCCAGCGTTCGACGACCGCACGCAGTTGGGTGACGGCTGGGTGCGAGTGGTGCAGTTGCTCACGCCCGCCGCAGGGTGACCGCGACGGTCAGCCGGCGACGTCCTTGCGCCACGGCAGTTCCGACAGGAACTTCGCGGCGGCCGGATGCGGGTCCATCTCACGGTCGATGTGCATCGGCGTGATGTCGCGAGCCGGCGCGTGCCGGACCTGGCAGCCAGGGCACCAGTACACGAGCCGGGCATGTTCGCCGACGCGCTTCACGAGCACGGTGTCGCCACAGCGTGCGCAGCGCTGACCGTTGCGGCCGTAGACCGCCAGCCCACCCGGGATGTCGGGTTGCGTGACACGCGTGGCCGTGCTGAGGTTGGCGCGCAGCATGCGTGCGGCCGAGTGGATCACCTGCACGCAGTCGGCCGGGTGCAGCGCCTGCACCTCGGCGAACGGGCTGAGCTCACACGCCCACAGGATCTCGCTGCGGTACACGTTGCCCACACCGCACGCGACGTGCTGGTCGAGCAGCACCTCACTGATGGGCGTGGAGGGCTCGTGGTAGTCGTAGATGCGACGCGCGCACTCCTCGAGTTCCTTCACCGGCGCGGTGCACAGGTCGGGGCCGAGGCGGCCGAAACCCGGATGGCGGTGCATGTCGAACTCGCGGTACGTCTCCACCTCGGGGGCGTTGAAACACACGGCCACCCAGTCGGCCACCTCGATGGCGACACGCATCTGGCTGTCGGGCTTCCGCCACCGCTCGCCGTTGCGATACAGGTGCCACGACCCGGTCATGCGCATGTGCGTGTGCAGCACGAGGCCGTCGTCCCAGATCACCTCGAGGTGCTTGCCGTGACTCTCGACCAGTTCGATGACGCGTCCGAGCTTGGGCTTCGGCCCGTACAGTCGAGGTGCGTCGAAACGCAGCACGGGCTTGCCCACCAGCGCGGTCCGCAGTGCTGCGGCCGTTCGATGAATCGTGTCGCCCTCAGGCATTGCTGCACAGCGTAAACGCTGTGCTCGCGCGGGCGCGCGATACCCGTGACACGCGCTCGGTAGCGTGCAGGAGGTGACCGACGAACCCACCGCCGACACCACGACCGTGGCCGAACCGGAGTCCGACTTCGAGTCCGTCGAGCCGCTCGAGCCGATCTCCGACCCGGTGGGCACGGCGCGCCGCAAGCACGGCGCGGCCGGCGCGGTGTTGGCCGCCGGTCTGTTCGGGGTGGACATCGCGCTCGGCCGGAAGCCGAAGGAAGAAGTACCCGTGGTGGTCGACGCGGCGGGCGAACCCACCAACATCGACGAGGACGGCATCCGCATTCCGCTCGACGAGCACACGAGCGTGGTGGCCCCGGCCCTGCCGCCCAGCGAACCCCGAGCCCCGAAGCCACGGCGTCGCAAGGGCTAGTACGCTCGGCCTCGACGAACGGGAGGCTGTGTTGAAGAAGTTGTGCGCCGTGCTGGCCCTGGCCGTGGCCGCCGCGGGGGTGCTGCAGGCTCCCCCCACGTCGGCCGCGCCGGTGGTGCCGACCAGCCGCATCACCGACCCGAAGCTGCAGGCCGAGATCGCACAGGCCACCGGACAGGCGCAACGCATCGAAGCCGTCGGGGCACGCACGGCCCCGCCCACCGTGTCGATGGAGATCCTCACCCAGGACGTGGCGTCCACGAAGCGCCTCGTGCGCGCGTACGGCGGCACCGTCACCGGTGACCTGCCAGGTGCGCTGGTGCAGGCCGACGTGCCGCCTGCTGCGGCCGAACTCATCGCCGCCGGTCGCTCGGTGGAGTCGCTGCGCTCGCCGCTGCGCGCCGGACGCCTGCCGATGCCGCAGACCATTGCGCGACCTCAGACCATTGCGCGACCTCAGACCATTGCGCGACCTCGCGCGGAGGCCGTCCCCGGTACTGGCCCGACCGTCGGCGACGAAGTGCAGGGGACAGTTGCAGGCTGGTGGCAGGAGACCGGGTACACCGGCACCGGCGTGAAGATCGGCATCGTCGACTACTTCGACTTCCGATACTGGGATCCGGCGGAGATCGGCCCGTTGCCCGACGCCAACCACCAGTTCTGCCGCGACACCACACCGGCCAATCCGTTCCCGCTGTGCCTCTCCGCCAGCAGCATCAACAGCGTCAACGGCGATGTACACGGGGTCGCCGTGGCCGAGATCATCAAGGACATGGCCCCGGACGCAGAGGTGTTCGTGGCCAGCGTGGGCACGGTCAGCGACCTCCGCGCCGCGATCGATTGGTTCGCCGCCAGCGGGGTCAGCATCATGAGCCGCTCCCTCGGCTCGGCGTACGACGGCCCCGGTGATGGCACCGGCCCGCTCGACACGGCCGTCGACTACGCCGTCAGCAAGGGCATCATGTGGATCAACTCCGCGGGGAACGACGGCTATGGCGCGTACGTTCGCCGCACGGTGGCGACAACCGACCTCGCCGGGTATGTGAACTTCGCGGCGTACGGCAGCGACACCTGGTTGCGGGTCGACTCACAGCCTGGCGGCTGTTTCTTCCTCGACGGTGTGCGCTGGGCGAACGATTGGTACCTCCCCGCGGCGCAGCGCACCGACTATCGCCTCGAGGTGTACGAGCCAGCTCCAGGTTTCGTACCGGGCGGTATCGGCACGACCCGCAACCCCACGTCCAGCCAGGTGCGCGCGTTCAACCTCAACGCGGACGTCAACCAGGGTGGGCAGGGGACCGGACGCAACATCATCGACGCCAGCCAGCGAGCAGGCGCTCGCTCGTTGGAGGCCACCGACCTGACGATCTGTCCGAACAACGCGGCGAACGCCGTCAACGGCAGCGCAGTCACCTATCTCCGCGTGAAGCGCAACCTTGGCACTTCCATCGGCACCAAGCCCGATGTGATGGAAGTTGCGATCGCCGGCAACGCCTACATCGAGCAATGGACGTCGGCCGGGAGCGCCGCGAAGCCGGTGGTCGACTCGAAGAATCCCGCCTCGATGGCGGTGGGAGCGTTGGCCAAGGACGCAGAGACCTCGGCAACCGACTTCGCTGCGAGCGGCCTGGCCTACTACTCCTCGCGTGGTCCCACCAACGACGGTCGGGTGAAGCCCGATGTCGTCACGACGTCGGGGATGTTCAGCGCCACATACCAGCGGTACGACACGGTCAACCGGCCGAACGACATCTACCCCTACTTCGACGGCACGTCATCGACGGCGCCCACGGTGGCCGGGCTGGCAGCGGTGGTGGCCAGCGCGGGCCTCGCGCTCCCCGGCGCTCCGATGGCGGCGTACCTTCGGCTCCAGGCTCGGGCGTGGGGCGATCTCGGCGTCGCCGGGCCCGACAACATCTTCGGCGCTGGGCGGCTCACCCTCTACTACCCGCCACAGGTGACGCCCGGGCTGCGACTGCAGGCTGGGTGGTACACCCCGCTCGCCACGCCGGTCCGGGTGCTCAACACCATCAATGGCATCGGCGCGACCAACTCGGGGACGCCGTCGGGGAGCATCCCGCCATACACGGCGTTCACCGTGTACGTCGGTGCCGTGCCGCACCACTACTCGTTCAACGCTCTGGCCTTGAACGTCACCGTGGTCAACCCGATACGCGCAGGGCACGTGGAGGTGCACCCGGCGACGCACAGCGCCCTGGGATCGGTCAGCACGGTCAACGTCAGCGGACCCGGCGGCGTGCGCCCGAACTTCGTCATCGTGCCAATGACCTCGGTTGAGTCGCTGAGCGTGTACGACGTTGCCGGCGGCCACCTCATCATCGACGTGCTCGGGTTCTTCTCCACCACCACACCGATCCCACCGACCGGACCGACGCACACGTCTGGACGGTTCCAACCGCTGACAACCCCGGAGCGGTGGGTGGACCAGCGCACGGTCGTCAGCCAGGTCGACTCGGTGGTCACACCTCCCGACGTCACCGAGATGCGTACCGCACTCGACGCCGGCGACGTGGGAGCCCTGGTGGTGAACTTCACCACCAGCGGCGCCACACGGAGCGGCGACCTCAAGGCCTTCGCCACCGGATCGCCGCCGGGCAACTTCAGCAACGCCAACTTCGCGCCGGGAGCGACCAGCACGAACACGGCGATCGTGCCGGTGAACGAACTCGAGCAGTTCACGATGCGCACCAACAACCTCGCCGGCAACACGGTGAACGTCACCGTCGACGTCGTCGGCTACATGACGTCATGGACCGCACCCGACAGCAGCGACGGCATGTTCATGCCCACCCGGCCCACCCGTGTGCATCGCGAGTATCCGCCGCAGGTCGCCGGCGACCGCGCCATCACGTTCACCGGAGCCGGCGACGCCGAGGTACTGGCGGTGTCGGCCAATCTCACCATCACCGGCCCCACGGGCGTCGGGTCCCTCACCATGTGGAGCGGCGCCACGCCCAAACCGGGCACACTCAACATCAGCTACCTCAAGGGACAGACCGTGGCCAACGGCGCCTTGTTCGGCACCAGTTGGGACCCTGCTGCCAACGGCGGACTCGGCGCCAACACCGCTGCCGCTTTCACCGACCAGGCCGCGCTCTTTATCATCGACGTGAACGGCTACTTCCTGAAAGCTGCGCCACCGCCTCCATGAACGAACAACTCGACACCAAGACCGGTTGGCTCTCCAAGGATCAACTCGAGAACATCCGGGCCAACGTGCCGCTCGTGTACGTCGATGCCGTGCCCGTGCGGGTCGACGACCTCGGCCGCGTCACGTCGGTGGGCATGCTGCTCCGCCAGGCCGCCGACGGCACCATCAGCCGCATGGTGGTGAGCGGCCGCGTGCTGTACGGCGAGCGCATCCGCGAGGCGCTGCTGCGTCACCTCGAGAAGGACCTCGGCCCGGTGGCACTGCCGCAGATCCCTGCGAACCCGGCACCGTTCACCGTGGTCGAGTACTTCCCCGACCCCGACATCAGCGGCTTCCACGACCCGCGCCACCACGCCGTGAGCCTCGCGTTCGTGGTGCCCGTGTCGGGCGACTGCCAGCCCACGCAGGAGGCGCTCGACCTCGCGTGGTACCCGCCCGAACAGGCGGTCAGCGAGTCGGTGCGCCGCGAGATGACTGGCGGGCACGATCGCCTCATCCGGCTCGCACTCGCGCACGTCGGACAGCTGCCCTGACGCGGCTCGTCGCCCGGCCGAACGACCGGGCGACGAGTGCGTGTGGGATGTCAGTTGCGGCAGGGGTCGGTCAGCGACCTCCGGTGGTGACGGCGGTGCCGGTGCACTCGAGCGCCTTGTTGCCGCCCTTGGCGAAGTCGCGGTGACGCACCACGACGCTGTAGGTGGCAGCCGTGCCCGGGGTGGTGATGGCGGCGCTCACGGTGCCGGCGAGGCGCGTGGTGACCGCACGGTTCAGGATCTGCACGCCGTTCTTGCGCACGCTCACCGACACCGGGTAGGTGTCGCCGGGGCTGGCGAGCGACACGGTGACGCTGGTGTTGTTCTTGGCCGCGCGGGGCGACAGACGCAGGATGCCCGACAGGTTGGTGCCGGCCCCGGTGGCGGCGTTGCTGCAGGCGAGCGCGATCTCGACATCGCCGGCCGCAGCCGATGCCACGTCGTGCGATGCCACCGGCAGGAAGGAGGCGACGGCCGCCGAGGCGAGCAGCGCGCGGGTGATGAACTTGTTCATGGTGTTGTCCCTTTCCGAGGGGTCAGGGCTCCCGAGTCCACTCGATGGTCCGCCGACCATGGTGTCGAGTGGGTTCGGAACCCGCCGTCGTCCTCGTGCAGGGTTGCTCGAGGACGACCGCAGCATGCGGTCGACCGTCACAGATCGTCAACACAGTTCCGGTCCACAGACCTGGTCCTAAGCCTCTTGACATCGCAGGTCAGGAGCACTTTTCGCCGATCGTCAAGGATTCGGTAAGTAGGTCGTTCGACCTACACTGTCCACCCGTTCGACATCAACTGTCCAGGGCGGCGTAGCCCTGCTGCACGTCCCACAGATGGTGCACGGGGTCGTGCACCATGTAGCGCGTGAACGTGTCGATGGTGAACGCCACCCCGTCGCTCCGATAGCCGGTACGGTTCCATTCGTCGGGCCGCACCGAGGCGAACGCACGGGCCAGCAGATCGGCGGCCACCGCCAACTCTCCGGCCACCTCCACCGGGTCCTGCTGGTCGTAGCGGTCCTCGATCGCCGTGACGTCCTGGTCCCAGTTCGCGAAGTGCGGTCCGTCCTCGTTGCGCATCAACTCGAGCCGGTACAGGTACAGCCGGTACACGTCGCGGGTGTGGCAGGCGTACTCCAACGCCGACCACGTGTGATCGTCAGGCCGCGCTCGCACCTTCGGGTGCGCGAGCAGGCGCGCCCACTCGATGGCGTTGGCATCGATGGTGGGCGGCGCGTCGGCGACGGCGAAGTGCTCGCCCTCGAACCCACACTGCGGGCAGGCGCGTTCCAGCACCCAGGTCCAGTTCTTGTCGTCGGGCACGATCGGCATGCGCCGACCGTACCGAACCGCGTCAGAGTGCGGCGACGATCTCCGCCATCAGGTCGCCGGCCTCGGTGGGGTTGAGGCCCACCTTCACACCGGCGGCACGCAGCGCGTCCATCTTGCCCTGGGCCGTGCCCTTGCCACCCGAGGTGATGGCGCCGGCGTGGCCCAACTTCTGGCCCTCCGGTGCGGTGACGCCCGCGATGTAGGCGCTCATCGGCTTGGTGACGTTGGCCTTGATGAACTCGGCTGCCTCTTCCTCGGCCGAGCCACCGATCTCACCGATCATGATGATCGCGTGGGTCTCGGGGTCGTTCTGGAACTCGCGCAGGCAGTCGATGAAGTTCGTGCCCGGCACGGGGTCGCCACCGATGCCCACGCAGGTGCTCACGCCGATGCCGCGCTGCTTCAACTCGTACAACGCCTGGTAGGTGAGCGTGCCCGAGCGGCTGACGATGCCCACGTTGGGGCCCGACGCGGTGGGCACCTGGGCGATCTCGCCGGCGGTGATGCCGATGTTGCACTTGCCGGGGCTGATGATGCCGGGGCAGTTCGGACCGAGCAGGCGCGTGTTCGGGTAGTCGCGCACGAGGGTGTTGTAGACCTTCGCCTCGTCCTGCGCCGGAATGCCCTCGGTGATGCACACGATGAAGCCGATGCCCGCGGCCGCCGCCTCGAGGATGGCGGCGCTGGCCGCCTTCGGCGGCACGGCGATGAACGACGCGGTCGCGCCCGTGGCCGCCACTGCCTCGGCCACGCTGTTGAACACCGGGATGCCTTCCACGTCGGTGCCGCCCGTGCCGGGCGTCACGC
>SXGU01160733.1_pt1 | contig 12003 bp, 14 predicted proteins | sample 3174531 | NCBI WGS metagenome assembly SXGU01 (sample SAMN11356863, study PRJNA531348) | freshwater metagenome | isolation source: freshwater sample F1-140 | place: China: Fuxian Lake, Yuxi | collected 2017-12-25
AAAGGGGGCGACCGGTATCGACGGGGATACTAAAGTCAGCGGTGCATGTCGAGCTCTCGGGGTCTCGTAAATCCTCCGGGAAAATGTAACTGCCAATCAAGAACTGGCACTCGCAGCTTAATTAACTGCGACGTTCCTCCACCTGAGGCCCGCGGGGGTGGTCGGAGCGCGATACAGCGGGCTGGTCCAAGGCTGGTGCTCAGCGGCTGAGGACGAGACAATACTGGGCTAGTGGCCAGTCTAAGCCAGCCGGTGGGCGTGGGTGGCTGCGAAACTAAAACGATCGGCTAAACATGTAGATCCGTTGTGCTGAAGGTCTTCGGACAGGGGTTCAACTCCCCTCGCCTCCACCAACATTTAAAAAACCAACCATTCTCGGTTGGTTTTTTTCCGCCCATTTTCCCCAGTGTTGGCGCGGGTTTGGGCAATGCTGCGACGGACGCCGCCGCCCGGGGTGACCCGATTTCGGGTGTTTTTCCGTTCTCTGTCTCGCCTATTCTCTGTTTCTGCGACGGACGGCTGTCGCACACCCTGTAGCAACGGCGCGGTTTTTCGGCTCCTTGTTCGTAACGGAACTCGCATTCACGCAGGCGACCCGTTGCCGCAACAGGGCTTGCCAGGCTACGCGTTCACGATGGGCCGTACCTCCCACGCGATGGCGATCTCGGGTCGGTAGGCCACCTCGTTGCTGTGCTTGATGCTGGCCTTCAGGTGTTCCGCCATCGCCTTGTCGTACTGTCCGATGTGCGTGATGGCCCGGTTTACCGCGATGCGAAAGGCATCCCGCACGTTCTTTCGCTTGTCCGCCACCTTGCGCAGCCGGCCTCCCTTGCCGACCGCGCCGGTGATGGCCGCAGCGATCTGGGCCAAATCTTCCTCGATCTGATCGACTCGCTCGTGATCGCCTTCGTCCTCGGCTTCGGCCTTCTCGGTGAGAAGCATCTGGACTTTTTTCCGGTACTGATTGACGGCAGTGCGGTCGGCTACGACCCCTGCGTCGCTCATCGGCGCGCCGCTGGTGATCTGGAAGCCGTCCTCCATTTCGTCGTCCCCCAGCCCGGCGTCGGCCGCCGATCCAACCGGGTTCAGCGCATAGCTGCAGACGATCTCATAAACCGAGGTTTCGCGGTTCGGGTGGGCCAGCAGCAGGTTGATGTACGCCGCGCCTTTGTCGACGCCCTGCAGCAGTATTTCATTGCGCCCGAGGTACCGAGACTCCCAAACGCCGCCGCGCTTGCGAAAAACGTTGTCCGGGCGTTTCTCTGCCGAGGCAACAGCAGGCACCGAAATCACTGATTCCGACTCGTAGACCGTCCGCAGCAGGCAGTCGCCGTGCAGGGTTCGCTCCCGGATCTGCGTGAAATACCGCCCTCCGAGTACATCGACCGCGCCGGTCACATCCGTGGCGTGGCGCTTGTAGAGATCAAACACCCGCTGCGCGGCCTGTGCCGTGCTGCCGTCAAGGAAGCGGAACACCCGGTTGACCTCTGGGTAGCTGCTGATGAACTGCGCCACATCGGTAAGTGACTTCACCTGGTTGGCGCGCTCGAGGTAGGCGGCGGCCAGGATCTTGTCATCGCCCTTGTCCCGGCTCTGGGTGAACACGTCGATCTTGTAGTTCTTGATGGGGTCGTGTGGTTCGGCCTTGGCTGTGACGATGGCGAAGCGGCGATCGATGCACTGGGAGCAACCGCCGCAATGCGTGTGCTCGTTGGTCATCTCCCAGGTGTGGGCGCAGGTCATCGAGTGCTGGATCAAATCGGCGCATCCGCCCTTGGTGATCACCTCGACGACGTCGGCCTTGGTCTTCCAGATGAAGGGGTTCTCGATCGCGAAGGGCTCGCCCGCCACCAACGAGATGATTTCCTGAAACCCCGTCATCACTTTGGGGTGCGTAGTGCGCGTGGCCCGGCCCCCGGCGACCTGGGCGCATACCGGCAGGTTCAGGCTGATGACGCCGTTCTCGTAGAAGCGCAGGCTCTTGAGCCCGAGCATCTTGGCAATCGTCGCGCCGATCGACGTGTACAGAAAAGACCGGCTGCGCTGGGTGTATTCCAGATTCAGCCCCTTGGTCTTGTGGACGCGCACGCTGATGTGGATCGGCACGTTGTCACCGGCCTTGGCGGCGAGCAGCGATTGCATATGGCGATGCCGGTTGTTGAGCTTGGGGGTCGACTTGTGGGTCACCAGCACCACGCGACGTTTTTGCGTCAGCACTTCTTCAATTGCGCCGGCCAGTGAGTCCAGCCCACCAGAGAACATGACCACCTGTTCGGGCAGGCCGTACACCTGCTGGGCATCGTTGAATTCGAGGTACTCCTGGATCGGATGATCCTGCTCAAGCCTGACGAAGTCGAAGTGGTAGTTGTCGTCGGTGAGAAAGCCCAGGGTCGAGCGCAACACCTCAAGCACCTTGGGCGATTGCCAGAACTCGACATTGCGCACCGGCACCACGAAGTGCAGATCGCGCCGCCAGCCATCGCCGAAATTGTCGACATCGTCCGCGCCGCGCTTGATCGCCTGATCGGCGCTGTACACGTAGGTGGCGATTTCCAGCAGGTCGTGAAACTGGGTCGGGACGTGGTGAAACATCTTGCTGTGGATGTCCTCGATGCGCAGGGTGATGTTGCCTTTGCCTTCCCTGCCCGAGAGGCGCAGCCGCAGATCACGGCTGGGGTCATCGCTGATGCCCTTGGCCGAGGCGTTGCCGCAAAGGATGTACCGCTTATCTTGCATCGCTACCCGCTCCCGCTTTGAGTTCGTCCTTCATCTTCGTCAGCGCATAGCCCGCGAACCCGTCCGACGATTTTCTGGAGATGTCGCCGCCTTCCTCATAGCGGTGCTTGGAAAACCACTCGGAGGAAAACTTCTCGACGATGAGCGAGGCCTCCCGTGTGTGGGTTTGCAGCGCGGTATCGAATTGAGCCTTCTGGTTCATCGTCGCAAAACGCATCCCCTCGCCCAGGTGCGTGTTGAGCGTCTTGCTCAGGAAATACTGCAGGCTCTCGTTGGCCAGTCGGGCGTAGAGCGCACGAGAAAACGCACCGAACTCCTTCTCCTTGCCCAGTGCTGATAGCGCTGCGCGCAGGGTGTCTGGCTCGGTCGGAAACAGTGAATGCAGCTTGGGCGACAACACCTCGGTGACCGCGCCCACGAGCGCACGCGCCGAGAGCTCTGCCAGGTCGGAGCGCCTGCCAGAGGCGTCCGTGGCCCGGTCGAGCGCCTCGGCCACAGCCGCCGTCACATCGGGCAAGGTGGCATCACGCGCCAGGGAAATGCCGACGGAATCAAGATGCTGGTGAATGTCAGGCTTCTTGGCGGCGATCGCCATCTGCGTCATCAGCCAGACGGCTTCGGTGTAGCCGACATCATTCATCACGAACGAGAACGCCTTCTCCGCCGCCGTGATGGTTGCATTGGCGATTTGGGCCGCGTCGGCACCGGCCGCGATCAGCCCGATGACTTCCTTCCACGCCCTCGTTCTTGGCAGTAGGCCAAGGCGAACATGCCCCATCCCGATTTCTCCCTTCAGAGCACCGTGGTCACGCTTTGCGCTTGACGACGACGATGCTGCGTGCCTTCTTCTCTTCTTTCCTCAAGTACCCCTTGCGCACCAGCTGAATGATCTGCTCGTGCGCGCTGGCCGGACTGATGCCCAGCGCCACAGCCAACTCCTTGACGGTAGGCGGCAGCGCCGTCTTGGCCAGGATTTGGCAGATCACCTTCAATGTTCTTGCCTGCGGCTCTGTAATGCCCGCAGTCTTTTCCTTGCTCATGGGATTACTCCACGCAATAGTTTAACTATATGACCTGATGGATATCAGGTCAACGAAGGCGACCCGGCCACAAAAACCCGCTTTCGGCTACCGCCGCACGGGATGCCGCCAGTCCCATGGCGCGACGGGCTCGGCGTCGCGCCATAGCCCGAGCTGGTGTGCGCGTGCCGCGTGCTCGGCAATTTCATAGGCTCCGGCGTCTGCTGCCGACTGCTCGCGGGCGTAGTGGCGATACCACCACGCCATGCCGAGGGTGAGCTGGGCGAGCCCGGCGTCGACCGTCTTCGGGCATACGTCTGTCGTGCAGGACGGCTGCGCGACCAGCACCCGGCCAATAAGCCGCCCGTAGCGATCGCGTTTGCCCGCCACCACATCGACCTCTTTGCCAAACACCAGGGCGGACATCGCGGCCTTGGAACGCTGGCCAAAGGGCTGCGCTTTCTCCGGCGCGTCGATACCGCTCAGGCGGATCTTGTGTTGCGCATTCACCGCATCGAGCACCGTGATGGTGTCGCCGTCGGCAACGCCGACGACTTTGCCCGTGATGGTTTCTGACCGCGCGCTGCTCACCGCCAGGGCGCTTAGCAGCAGCGCCACCCACAACCTGTTCGTAATCTTGTTCTCTCCTCGCTGATGCACGGCAAAACTGGATACTGCGACCGCCTTGCGTGCATATTATTCGTGACGGTTTGATTACTTTACAGGGTACCGAAATGACCGTCGAACAAACACTCCCCGAATTAATGCCAGCGCGCCAGCGCGCACACGAGGCCGCAACAATCATTGCCGCTGCCATTGCGCGCCTGCATTCAACTCTTTCGCGAAACAGCGATATTCCTCTTGGCTTTTCGCCAGCCGAGCGCCTTCATACAAACCCGTCTACAGAAGGAGTTTGTAAATGAATGCACCCCCCGCGAGCGCATCACTGGCCGCGCAAATCACCCACCTCGCCCGATTGGGCATGCCCGATCTCTGGTCGGTCTGGGACCGGCATTTCCCGCGCCGTCCACCCCACCACAACCGCGCCTACATCGAAGGCCGCCTCGCCTACAAGATTCAGGAAGCGGCGCTGGGCACCAAGCTCACGCTGCACGCCCAGATGGCGCGCATTGGCGAGGCCCAATCAAAGATCAAGACGCAGCGCGGCGTTGAGGTCACCGTGGTGCCCGGTACCGTGCTGGTGCGCGAATTCGACAACCGCGAGCACCGCGTGACCGCACAGGCCGACGGTGCTTACGAATATGAAGGCCGGCGCTACAAAAGTCTCTCCGGAGTGGCGCGCCACATCACGGGCACGCAGTGGTCAGGGCCGCTATTTTTTGGGCTCACCAAGAACAAGGCCAAGGGAGGCACGAAATGAACACCGTCGTTACTAAAAAACGCTGCGCCGTCTATACGCGCGTGTCCACTGACGAACGCCTGGATCAATCCTTCAATTCACTCGATGCCCAGCGCGAGGCTGGCCAAGCCTACATCGTGAGCCAGCGCGCCGAGGGGTGGTTGCCTGCGCCCGACGACTACGACGACGGCGGCTACTCCGGCGGCAACGTGGAGCGCCCGGCGTTAAAGCGCCTGATGGCCGACATCGCCGCCGACCAGATCGACATCGTGGTGGTCTACAAGATCGATCGCTTGACGCGCAGCCTGACCGATTTCGCCAAGCTGGTGGAAGTGTTCGAGCGTCACAAGGTGTCGTTTGTTTCGGTCACCCAGCAATTCAACACCACCAGCTCGATGGGGCGGCTGATGTTGAACATCCTGCTCTCGTTTGCGCAGTTTGAGCGTGAGGTCACTGGCGAACGGATCCGCGACAAGATTGCGGCCTCCAAGCGCAAGGGCATGTGGATGGGCGGCTACACGCCGCTGGGCTATGAGATCAAGGAACGCAAACTCCTCATCGCGGAGAAAGACGCCGCGACCGTGCGGCGCATTTTTACCCGCTTCACCGAGACGCGGTGCATCACCGACATCGTGCGCGAAATGTCCCTGGAGGGTTTCACCACCAAGCCCAGCCGCCTTAAAAACGGCGGTGTGCGCAACGGCACGCCGATGGACAAGAAGTACATCTCCAAGCTGCTCAGGAATCCCATTTACGTCGGTGAGATTCGCCACAAGGGAGCAGTGTTTGCGGGCCAGCACGAACCGATCATTACCCGCCAGCTGTGGGATCGGGTGCACGCCATCCTGGGCGAGGATGCGCACCAGCGCATGGGCAAGACCCAGACCCGCTACAAAACCGATGCGCTGCTGCGCGGCCTGCTGTACGGGCCAGACGGCGGCAAGTACCACATCACCTACAGCAAGAAGCCCTCGGGCAAGAAGTACCGCTACTACATCCCCAAGGCGGACAACCGCTATGGCTACCGCAGCAGTGCCACCGGCATGATCCCGGCCGAGCAGATCGAGGAGGTGGTGGTGAACATCCTGGTCGGGGCACTGCAGTCGCCCGAGACCATCCAGGGCGTCTGGAACGCGGTGAGCACGCAGTACCCGCAGATCGATGAGCCGACCACGGTGCTTGCCATGCGCCGCCTCGGGGAGGTCTGGCAGCAACTGTTCCCGGCCGAGCAGGTGCGGCTGGCCAATCTCTTGATCGAACGCGTCCAGCTGCTCTCGGACGGAGTCGATATCGTCTGGCGCGAATCCGGGTGGCGGGATCTGACCGGCGAGCTGCGCCCGGACACCATCGGCGCGGAGTTGCTGGACATGGAGGTGGCTGCGTGAACCGCTCGTCCAAGAAACTGATCGGGGACGGCAAACCCCACGAGCGCCGCCACCCGCTGGAAGGCGGTGGGGTCAGGATCACCACGTTTGTGCCCTTTCATTTTAAGAAGCGCGGCGTGAAGAAAGTGATCGTTGCCCCCGAGGGTGTCAGCCAGCCGGTATCGGTCGCTGCCTCGCCGGTGCTCTCGCCCGAGCAAGACCAGCCGCTGTTGAAAGCCATGGCGCGCGGCATCTACTGGCAGCAGCTGCTCGACAGCGGCGCGGTGGCCACCACCACCGAGATCGGCGAGCGCGAGGGCATTCACCGCTCCACGATCAATGAGTTGCTGCGGCTGGCGCTTCTCGCCCCGGACATCGTGCAGGCGACCTACGAAGGCACGCTCCCGCGGGCCGTGTCGCTGGAGGCCATCCTGCGGGCCAAGGTACCTCTGGACTGGGATGAGCAACGCCGCTTGATCGCGTCCCTCGGCTAGCGCAGAGACCCGCAAAAAAAGTTTCCGCTACGCCAAATGTAGCTGTTGCTACGCCAAATGTAGCGCCTTCCCTGATGAAGGCGCGATTGGCATCAACGGTCAGTACTGGATTGACCACCGGCCGCGCCCCAGTCCCCTAGTGGGAAAAGGAGCATGGCAATGGCCCATTCTTTGGCACTGGCCGCAGGTTTCGGTGGTTCACCGAGCCCCAATTGCGGCATCCGGTTCGATTCGGCATCCCCTCCAACCTCGCCGCCTGCCGAGCGGCGCTTCCTGAACGAGGTTGAGCTCGCCAACCGCTGGGGAATGTCGCCCAAGACGTTGACGCGCTGGCGTGGCCTGGGCCGGGGCCCGGTCTTCGTCAAGCTCTCAAAAAAGGTGGCCTACCCGCTCGATGGCGAGCACGGCGTACTCACCTACGAACAGAGCAATCTGTACAGCTCTACCTCCGAACGCGTGCCGGTTTGAGGGGGATGGCCATGAACGATTTGACCATCTACCCCGCCGACATCGCCCAGATGTCGTCCGCCCAATTGGCTGCGTTGTCACCGGCGCAAAAGCTGGAAATCCACACCAATCTCGACAAGGCCATGGACTGGCTCAAGCAAGCCCGCATCAAATTCGATGCGGCGCTGGAGCAGTGCTACGGCGAACGCGCCCGCGCACAACTGCTGGACGAGGACAAGGATACCGGCACCACACATATCCGCGACAGCGGTTTCGATATTGCCGTGGAGATAGGCAAGGACATTAAGTACGAGGCCAAGGGACTGGCGCAATTGGTGGCCAAGATTGAGGCCACAGGCGGTGACCCGCGCGAATACGTCGAATTCAAATACGGCGTCAGCGAGGCGAAATACAAAGCCTGGCCGCAGCACTTGCGCGAGCCCTTCGAGCGGCTGCGAACCGTCGCCCCTAAAAAAGCCAAGTTTACGCTCAGCCGTGTCGGGGAGCAGACCTGATGAAAACCATGCTGTTTCATCCGGTCAGCGAACTGTTTCCGGTGATGGCGCAGGGCGAGTTTGAAGCGCTGGTGGCCGACATTACCCAAAACGGTCTGCGCGAACCGATACACGTTCTGGGCGAGTCCATTGTCGATGGCCGCCACCGCTACCGCGCCTGCCAGGCGGCCGGGGTCGAACCGCGATTCGTGGAAGTCGACCCGGTCGCCGATGTCTACGCGTTGGTCATCAGCCTGAATCTGCGCCGCCGGCATCTGTCGGAAAGCCAGCGGGCCATGATTGCCGCACGGCTGGAGAGTTATTCGCACGGCGGTCATCGGCCGGCAGCGCAAGACGCAAATTTGCATCTGGCACGCAGTGATGCGTCTCAAATGTTCAACGTCTCGCCGCGCAGTGTGGCTTCAGCGGCCAGGGTTTATGCCCAGGGTGCCCCGGAACTCATCGCCGCAGTCGATGCTGGGCAGTTGGCGGTTTCCACGGCCGCCGACCTGTCCCGACTCCCGCCCGCGACCCAGCGCGAGGTGCTCACCCGCACACCCGAAGAAATCCGTGCCTTCGCCCGGGAGGTGGGTAACCGCATTCACAAGGCGGGTGTGGTCGGGGCTTCGGCGGTGCGGATTTTTGATGCGCTTGCAGAGGAAAACGCCCTGTCCGGCAGCGAGCAGTGCGCCCTGGTTGAGCAACTCAAGGCCGATGGCCCGGTGCTGCCCACGCCAGCCCAAGCGCAACGCATCGCGACGGCGGGCGAGCCTGGGCTGATGGTGCTCGCATCCGACAACCGCTACTACACCGCGCCCGGTGACCCTGAGCAAAACGCGCGCTACGAGCGCTGGCTGCACTTGCGCAGCGGGCTGGAAGCCCTGGGCAGCGTGCCGTTTCCAGCAGACGAAGCTTTCGCGGCTATCCCCGCCTACCAGCACCAGAACGTCACCACCTGGCTGTCACAGGCCGTGCCCTTTCTCAACCAACTCAACAACCTTTGGAGCAAACACCATGCGTAATCCTGATTTGAATCATCTGCGCGAAGCTGTGCGCGACGAAATCGCCCACGCTTTCGAACGTGTCGGCTTTGCCAAACCGCGTGATATCGCGCGTCTGGTCTGTGCCGCTCATCCTGAAAATATCGAGGCCATTGGCGGCCGTCTGGCAGAAGATGCGCTGACCGACGTTGCCCGGCGCGAGCTTAAAAACACCACGCAGGGGCGCGAATCAGCCTCGCAGATGCGCCTGCCCGGCGTGCCTGCGGCGCTGGCCGTCCAGTTGCCACCGGCAATCAGCATCCCTGGCGGTGAGGATGCCGATGACGAAGGGGTGATCTACAAGCCTCTGGCGCAGGCCACGCTGATCGAGCTCGAAGCGCACCTCGATCTGCTCGCGTCCCAGATCAGCGCCGACACACGGCGTCACCGTGCATTACGCGAATTGCGTGATTTGGCATTGTCGGCCGGGGCCAGCGGGCAATCCCGCGTGATCGACACCCTCAGCGCGGGTGAATTGCAACCGGGGGAGGCTCTGTAATGGCACTGCCCATCATCTCCGCCGCAGAACGCCTTGCCGAGAAGCGCTGCGCCAAGATTGCCCTGATCGGTATTCCGGGTTCCGGCAAGACTTCTCAGATCCGCACGCTCGACGTCAACAAAACCCTGTTCGTCGATACGGAGGCGGGCGACCTGTCGATTCTCGACTGGCAGGGCGACACCTTGCGCCCGCGCAGCTGGCCCGAGTTTCGTGATCTCGTAGTGTTTCTGGCTGGCCCCATGCCGACTGCAAGCGCAGAGCAGGCGTTCTCGCAAGCGCACTTCGAGCATGTCTGCACCCGCTATGGCGACCCGGCGCAATTGGCGAAATACGACACCTACTTTGTCGACAGCCTGACCGTGCTCTCGCGGTTGTGCTTCGCCTGGTGCAAAACCCAGCCCCAAGCCTTTAGCGAAAAAACCGGCAAGCCTGACAACCGGGGTGCTTACGGCTTGCTGGGCCAGGAAATGATCACCGCGCTCACCCACCTGCAGCATGTCAGGGACAAGCACGTGATCTACGTCGCCATCTTGGAAGAAAAGATGGATGACTTCAACCGGCGCTACTACCAGCTGCAACTCGAGGGTGCCAAGACCGCACTCGAATTACCCGGTGTGCTCGATGAGGTGATCACGCTGGCGGTGCTGAAAGCCGACGACGGCACGCTGTACCGGGGATTCATCACCCGCGCCGACAACAGCTTTGGCTACCCGAGCAAAGACCGCAGCGGTCGACTGGAAGCCATCGAGGAACCCCACCTCGGAAAGCTTATCGCCAAGTGCCTCGGTGCGCCCCATCAGAGCGTCAAAGCCGACGCTCGCAATGCCATCAACACCAACAACGCTTAACCCAATTTCAAGGAGATCGACATGAACGAGACAAACAACTGGAATGACTTTAACGACGCCGACTCACAACGGTCCGGCTTCGACCTGATCCCCAAGGGAGCCATCGTACCGGTGCGCATGACGCTAAAACCAGGTGGCCACGACGACCACCACCAAGGTTGGATTGGCGGTTATGCCACCCAGTCCTTCGACACTGGTGCGGTCTATCTCGCATGCGAATTCGTGGTGACCGGCGGTGCGTTTGCCAAACGCAAGATGTGGTCGAACATCGGCCTGTATTCCGCCAAGGGGCCGACCTGGGGCCAGATGGGGCGCAGTTTTATTCGCGGCGCGCTCAACTCCGCCCGTAACGTCCATCCGCAGGACAACTCTCCGCAGGCCGCCGCTGCACGGCGCATTGCCAGTTTCGCCGATCTCGATGGGCTGGAATTCATCGCCCGCGTCGATCTGGAAAAAGACGCCAAGGGCGAGGACCGCAACGTGGTCAAGCTCGCGGTCGAGCCCGACCATCCTGAATACGCCCAACTCAAAGGCTTTGTGCCCAAGGGCAATCCGGGCGCGCCAATGCAGGCCGCAACCCGCCCTGTTGCACCACCGGTGCAGGCCGCGGCCCCGTCGGCGGCCTCCAAACCCGTGTGGGCACAGTGATGCGCGGCCCCCAGGAAATGCTGGGTCTGCAAACGACAGGCGCGTGGCTACGGCCACACCGACAACCGCCACGGTATCGGCAACCCACAGCGCTACCCCATCGACTGGGCGTTTTGCTCACGGCGTTGCCAGGACGCGTTTCACACGCTGTACGGCAACTGGACGCGTGCGCAGGGCGGGTACATCAATCCCAAGGAGGTGGCCGTGATTGATCCCTCCAACATTGAGCGTTCAGCCATGCGGCAGTGCTTGAAATACTTTGGCGAAGCAGCGGGTGAGATTGGCTTTGCCAAACCGCTGGGCGACTACTCCGAAGCGCAGGCGCTACAGGTGATCGAAGCCATTGTGACGGGTTACACCGAAGCGATGGTCAAGCACCACGAGGCCACGAAGTTTCCACCGGTGCGCGGACTGCCGGCGACGCCTGACCCCATGGCGGTGAATCCCTTCGCTGACATGGAAGACGACCTGCCTTGGGAAGATGGAAAGGAGGTGAAGTCATGATGGACTTCAACTCCGCATCGAGCATCCCGGGGCAGATCACTGCGCTGGTGGATGCCGGCCTGCAACGCGCACGTGCTGCGCAGTCGCCCCGTAAATACCTGGGCGCATCCCGCCTGGGTGTTTCCTGCGAGCGTGCGCTGCAGTTTGAATATGCGAAGGCACCGGTTGATCACGGCCGGGATTTCCAGGGCCGCATCCTACGGGTATTCGAGCGAGGCCATTCGAGTGAGGAATCGATGGTCACTTGGTTGCGGGACGCGGGTTTTGATTTGCGCATCCACAAAGCCAATGGCGAGCAGTTCGGTTTCTCGGTAGCGCAGGGGCAGCTGCAGGGCCACATCGATGGCGTCTTTGTCGGCGGGCCCGAAGGTTTCGCCTACCCCGCACTGTGGGAAACGAAATGCCTGAATTCCAAATCCTGGCGCGATCTGGAGAAGAACGGCCTGGCAGTTTCCAAACCCGTCTACGCCGCGCAAGTCGCTGTCTACCAGGCCTACCTCCAGCTGCACGAAAACCCGGCGATTTTTACGGCGGTCAACGCCGACACGAT
>SXGU01351237.1_pt1 | contig 12000 bp, 11 predicted proteins | sample 3174531 | NCBI WGS metagenome assembly SXGU01 (sample SAMN11356863, study PRJNA531348) | freshwater metagenome | isolation source: freshwater sample F1-140 | place: China: Fuxian Lake, Yuxi | collected 2017-12-25
CCCACCGTGGCGGCGACCACGCCGACGGCGTCGGGCACCGGGAGCGGCACGCCGACTCGCCCGGTCACCTCGGGCGGGAGCACGCCGCCCGAAGCGGCCACGGCCAAGACCACGCCCACGGCGCCCACCACGGCGCCCACCCGGCCGACGTCCACCCCGACGACCCCGACGACCACCCCCACGCCGACGGCGCCGGTGGCCACCGCGTCCAAGACCACGCCGACCGCGACCACGCCGACCTCGACCACGCCGACGGCCACCACACCGACCCCGACGGCGCCCACGGCCACCGCGATGAAGACCGTCACGCCGCCCACGGCGCCGGCTTCGTCCGACGACACGTGCGACGACCTCGTCAAGCTCGAGCCGCAGGCGATGCTCGGTCAGCTTCGGGCAGGGCAGGTCAAGTGCATCGAGGGGCGCATCGGCTCCGAGGGCGCGCAGACCGCGAAGGACAAGCTGTCGCGCGTGCTGATCGCCAACGCGGAGGGCCGCGGCGACAAGGTGGAGTGGGAGCGCCTGGTCAAGCGTCACCTCGAGGACATCGACCGCTCCGACCCCGACATGTGCTTCAAGTACGCCACGCAGCTCAGCCGTGGCGGGTCCGGCCGCGCCCCCGGCGTCATCCGGTGGGCCGACTACGCGCTGGACAACAAGTCGCGTTGGTCGGGCACCACGTACACCAAGCGCGTGTACGACCTGTACCGGCTCAAGACCGAAGCCGCGAACAAGCTCTGGACCGAAGCGGAAGAGGTGTACGCCACCAAGGAGCACACCGAGGAGAACGAGGCCAAGGCGGCGAAGTGGCGCGGTCAGACCAAGGACTTCGCCCGCGAGTGGCTCGACTATGCGAAGGCCAGCGGACAGGACACCAAGAGCGCCATGGCGATCTGCGTGTCGGCCGCGGGTCAGCGCGCGTTCTGCGAGGGATGAAGGCCGGGATGCTCTCCCTCCTCGTCACCCTGGTCGCGTGCTCGAGCGACGAGGTCACGGGTGCCCCCGTGCCCGGGGTGGTCACCGCCGTCCCCGACGCCGTCGTCGCGGCGACCTGGCAGGTCCGCATGGCCAAGGCCGAAGTGCGCGCCCCGTTCGAGGGTCGGGCCAGTTGGGTCGCATGGTACGAAGGCCGCCGCAACGAAGCGCCGGCGGCGTTCGCCAGCGAGTCCGACCCGGCAGGGCTGGCGCGCGCGCACACCGAGTACGCGGCCATCTACCGGCAGTCGGCGCTGCTCGCCGCCAACGCGATCCTGCAGGTGTACGGCGCGGACCGGCAGGAGAGCGACCCGGCCGAGACGGCGTACCTGCTCGGCATCGCCGGTACGCTGACGGCCCGTCCCGAAAACGCGGCGTCGCTCGGGCAGTCGGGCAAGAGCACGGTCGCGGAGATCGCCCGCCGCGACGCGGCCTGGGCGGCGTGGAGCGCGGCCAAGGCCACGCCTTACCCCGACGAACCTGCGGGTCTCGCCGCGATCACCGGCGCGCCGGGCGAACTGCCGACGGCCGGGTTTGCGCCCATCCCGCTGCCGCTGGTCGGTGAGCCGGGGCAGGTGGCGGCGGGCGATCCGGGCGAGCTGTACGCGCTGTCCCGGTGGCACGAAGCCCGGGCGCGCGAGGCCGACCCCACCGCCGTCGCGGTGATCGACCAGTTCCTCGATCCCTTCCGGCTGCCGTTCGAGGCGAAGATCAAGCCCGAGGGCGCGCCGGCCACCGACACCTGGTTGTTCATGTCGGCGTACACTTCGGCCGCCGACATGCAGTTCGTCTCCCTGGTCAGCGCCGGCGATCTCGCCGCCGCCGAAGCGCTCGCCGATCGCAGCGGGTACGCCGCCGTGGCGAAGGCGTGCACCACCACCGGCAAGGTCGATGTCGACTGTGTCATCGAGCAGGGGGCGCGATTCGGCAGCGCCATCGAGGACGCAATGGCGGCCGCCAACGGTGGCGCCGGCGACGGCTTCCACCGCCCGTTCAGCGACTACGCTCGCGCGGGTGTGCTCCGGGCGCTCGACCTGTACGCGCGCGCCCGCGGCGAGGACGAGTCGTCCGGGATCCTGCGTATCAACGCCTACGATCGCAACATCAACCACGCGGTCGACCCGGTGTTCATCCTGTTCCTCGGCGCCTGGGACGCGGGCAACCGCAACACCACGCGGGCGACCGAGCTCGTCCACCAAAACCTTCGCCTCGTTCCCGGGCTCGAAGTGGCGCGTGCGCCGCTCGATGCCCTCCACATCCGACTGAGCCGGAACGCCGCCCCCGGCGTCCCCATGCACTGAGGAGTCTTCCCATGCAGCCCACCTCCCGCGGCGTGCTCGCCGCCCTCGGCCTCGCGACGGCCGGCCTGCTCGCCGGCGCGCAGCTCTCGTTCTACGAGGAGCAGCTCCCGGGCACGCTCAACCCGCTGTACGCGTCGTCGATGACCGACTACCGCTCGCAGGAGCTGGTCTTCGACCGGCTGTTCTACCATTCGCCGGTCGACAACCGGATGGTCAGCCGGGTTGTGGAGAAGTACGAGCTCGCCGACGGCGGCAAGGCGTACAAGCTCACGCTCAAGACGGGCCTCAAGTGGCACAGCGGCAACGCGGTCACCTCCAAGGACGTGTGCTTCACGGTCTCGGCGATGCTCGACAAGGGCACCACCAGCCCGATCGCCGAAGGCTACCGCAGCATCCTCTCCGGCTGCGAAGCAACGGCGCCGCAGATCGCGACCATCCGCTTCACCAAGGTGTTCCACAACCCCCAGGAGCGGCTGATGTTCGCGCTGCTCCCGGCCGAGAAGTTCACCGACACCAAGATCGTCCCCGACAGTGACTTCAGCCAGCACCCCATCGGCTCCGGTCCGTTCAAGGGGAGCAAGGGTCGCCGCGGCGTCACGTTCGAGGCGTATTCCAACGGCCACCACGCCCCGACCATCGCCCAGCTCTCGCTGCAGGAAGTGCAGGACCCGGCGGTGCAGGTCACGACGGTCCGCAACAACGGCGTGCAGGGCATCATCGCCGTGCCGCCGCAGTACCGACCGGACGTGAGCGCGTCCGACGAGCTGCAGCTCAAGAGCTACGACCTCCGGTCGTGGTGGTTCATCTCGGTCAACACCAAGAAGGGTGCGTTGTCGGTGCCGAAGGTTCGGCAGGCGATCGACCTGATCCTCGACCGCAGCGACTTGCGCCAGCTCACGATCGGCGTCAAGCCTGGCGAACAGAACAGCCCGTGCGAGTTCATCTCGGGTCCGTTCGTCCAGTCCTCGCCGTTCTACAACCGGCAGGTCGCCTTCCACGAGAAGTCCGACCGCGCGGCGGCCACCAAGCTCCTGACGGAAGCCGGCCTGACCCAGATCGGCGGCCGTTGGCACTTCAAGGGTACGCCGGTCACCTTCAACCTCGGCATGCTCTCGTCGCTCGACAACGAGGCGCCCGACCTCCTCACGCAGATCGGCAACCAGCTCAGCGCCGCGGGGTTCGACCGGCAGGAGTCGAAGGTCTCGGCCGACGACTGGTCGCGCAAGGTGGAGACGGGGCAGGCCACCGACTTCGACCTGCTGGTCGGCAAGTGGTCGTTCGGCCTCGTGGAAGAGGTCAACGACCTGTTCCAGACCCGCTCGGGCACCACCACCGGCACGCGCAACATCTTCAACTACAGCAACCCGCAGGCCGACCAGCTCATGGTCGAGTACAACCAGGCGCGCACCGACACCGCGGCGTTCGACGCGTACCACAAGCTGCACGCGCTGCTCTCGCAGGACCTGCCGTACCTGTTCTTGTGGAAGCTCGACACCAAGAGCGCGTGGCGGACGGAGGTGCGCGGAAACGTGATCGCCCCGTTCTACTACTGGACCGAGGTCGACGGCTGGAAGCTGCAGTAGGTCGGGTCGTGCGCAACGAGGGAGTCGAGCGGATGCGAGGAGGGTCCCCGCGATGAAGGCGTGGTGGGTTCGCCCTGGCGTGCGCTTGCTCGCGGCGTTTGCGCTGCCGTTGTTGGTGCCCGGCATCATCACGGCGTTCATCTGGGCGCTCCCGGGCGATCCGGCCGAGATCATCTGCCCGCCCGCCACGTGCGGCGGTACGGCCGAGCTCGCCGCGCGGTGGAACCTCGACGCCGGACCGTGGAACTTCTTCACCCGTTGGGTGGGCTCGGCCCTCCAGGGGGAGTTCGGCCGGAGCTGGCGGGTCGAGCAGGGCCTGCCGGTCGCCGACCTGCTGTGGGAGTCGACGCCAATCACCGTGGCGCTCGTCTTGTTGGCCTTGGTGCCCATCGCGTTGGGTGCGGTCGGGGCGGCGACGGGCCTCATCCCCGAGCGGGCGGACGGCGCGTTCGCGACGGTCGGGCTGGTCCCCGCGCTGGTGTTCGCGCTCCTCGGCTCGGCCGCGATCGTGGTCCGGTTCGGCGCCGGGGCGTTCGGCGACGAGGCCAACCTGTGGCGACTGGTCATCGGCGCGGCGGTGCTCGGCATCTCCGACGGGGCCTTCGCGTCGGCGGTCAGCGGCGTGCGCGGCCTGTTCGCGGCCGAGCGCAACCAGCGGTACGTCAGCATCGCCGTCCTGCGGGGCGAAGAGCCCCTCACCAACATGCTGCCCAACGTGGCGCCCGCGCTCGCGGGGCAGCTGCGGGCGCGCGTCTTGCATCTGCTCAGCGGCGCGGTGGTGGTCGAGGTGGTGCTCGGGCTCACCGGGGTCGGCGACCTCTTGTGGGCGGGCACGCTGCTCCAGGACTTCGGGGTGGTACTGGCGGCGGCGACGGCGTTCGCCGTGCTCAGCGCCGCGCTCTTGTCGATCCAGGCGCTCGTCGAGGTGGCGGTCGCGCTCCACGTCCGTCGCGCCCCCGCGCTCACCGAGGCGGCGTGATGCCGCGCACCGCGGCAGGGGCCGCCGCCCTGGTCACGCTCGTGCTGCTTTTGGTGCTGGCGGCGACCGCGCCGGACCACCTCACCGACGCGCGGCGCGAGCTGGCCTTCGCCGGTCCTGGAGACGTCGCGCCGTTCGGGGCCGATCAGCTCGGCCGATCGCTGCTCCAGTACGCCCAACAGGGCGCCTCGGTGGTGGTCGGGCCCTCGCTCGCGGCGGCGGGCTTCGTCGGGGTCCTGTCCATCGCCGGCGGGCTCCTGCGCTGTGTCGGCGACCAGCGTGTCGACGCCGTCATCCAGGTGCTCGCCGAGGTGCTCGGCGCGCTGCCGCGCATGGTGGTGATCCTCGTCTCCGCGATGCTCATCCCATCCACCTCGCGGGGGCTCTTGCCGCTCGCGCTCATCTGGGCGCTCCTGGCCGCCCCGGGCGCGATGGACGAAGCGGCGGCCGTCGCGGAGCGCCTCGGGGGCGCCCGGTTCGTGGAAGCGTTGCGCGCGCACGGGTTCTCGTGGTCGCGGGTCTTCCTCTACCACATCGTCGCGCTCAACCTGAGGCCGGTGGTGGTGCGCCAGGCCAGCGAGGTCCTGCTCCAGGTCACCTTCCTCGAGCTCGGCCTGTCGTACCTCGCGGTGCAGGACAGCCAGTCGAGCTTCACCCACCCCGACTCGCTCAAGTCGTGGGCCGACCTCCTCTACATGGGGTACACGTCGATCGGGCTGGACATGCCGACCGGCCACGCGCTCGCGTTGGGGCTGGGGCTGGTCGCGGCGGTCACGCTCATGGCCAAGCTCACCACCAGCGCGGTGAGGGCCCGATGAGCGAGCTCGTCCGTCTCCGCGGCCTCGGCATCCGCACGCGCGCCCGCACGTTGGTGCAGGGCATCGACATCACCGTGCGCGCGGGGGAGGTCACGGCGCTGTGCGGGCCGTCCGGCTCCGGGAAGTCGCTCACGGCGCGCGCCTGCATGGGCGTGGTCGACGTGCAGCCCGGCCTGGTCACCGGGAGCCTGCATTTCCCCGAGCACGGCGAGCGGGACTGGTACCAGGGCGTCGCGGACGGCGGCGCGCGTGCCCACCAGCGTCTCCTCACCGAGACGGCCGCCCTCCGGGGGGGGTACATCAGCTACTCCCCGCAGGCGGCGTCGAGCGCCCTCAACCCGGGCCGTACCATCGGGCGTCAGATGGAGATCGCGGTGGCCCGGCGCCCGAAAGCGCCCGCCGACGCCAGCGCGGCGATGCGCGCGCTCTTGCACGAAGTGGGCCTGCCCGCGCGCGCGGCGGGCTCGTTGCCGGGCGAGCTCTCGGGCGGCCAGTGCCAGCGGGCCGCCCTGGCGATCGCGATGGCCTCCGACCCGCGGGTGCTCATCGCCGACGAACCGGAGACGGGGCTCGACCCGGTGCTCCGCCGCCAGGTCGTCGAGCTCCTGCTCACGGTCGGGAAGGCCCACGGGTGCGGCATCCTCCTCATTTCGCACCACGAGGACACGGTGCACCGCATCGCAGAGCACGTGGTCCGCCTGTCCGCGCCTGCGGGCGCCGGGGGGTCAGCATGACCGCGATCGTCGAGATCAAGGCCGTGCACAAACGTTTCGACGTGCCCGGTCCGTGGCCGTGGAGCCCGCGTCGCGAGGTCCACGCCGTCCGCGGGGTCGACCTCGTCGTGGCGCCGGGCGAGGTGGTGGCGTTGGTCGGCCAGTCCGGCTCCGGAAAGACCACGCTCTCGCGCATGGTGCTCGGCCTCGAGTCGCCCACCTCGGGCGAGATCTGGATCGAGGGGCGGCGCTGGGACAACCTCGGCGAAGCCGAACGCCAGGCGCGACGCGTGAATTACCAGTACATTCCGCAGGATGCGATGTCGGCCCTCGACCCGCAGCAAACGGTGCTGGAGGCCATCGTCGAGACGCTGACCGTCCTGGCCGGGCGCAGCCCCGAGGCCGCGCGCACCCAGGCGGAGACGATGCTCGCCCGCCTCGGTCTCGCCCATCGCCACGCGGCGCTCCCGCGCGAGCTGAGCGGTGGCGAGCAGCGTCGCGTGACGTTGGCCCGGGTCCTGGCGCTCTCGCCGCGGTTGGTCGTGGCGGACGAGCCCACCTCCGGCCTCGACCCCGACCGGCGCGCCGCCGTGCTCGAAGACCTCGTGGGCAACCTGCCCGAGGGCGCCGGGTGTATCCTGGTCACGCACGATCTCGACGCAGCCGTCGACTATTGCCACCGCGCGGTGGTGATGCTCGAGGGCGAGGTGATCGAGGTCGTCGACCTCCGTCACCAAGAAGCGACCCACCCGTACACCAAGTCCCTGCTCGACCCCTGGCACGAAACCCGGAGCTCCCCATGACCCGCACGCTGCTCCTCTGCGCGCTTGGCCTCACGCCCGTCCTCGTGGCGCCCGCCTACGCCGGCGACGTCGAACGGGCCGAGCACACCCGCATCTCCGAAGAGATGCGCAAGCTCGCCCAACGCAACGCTTGGACCGCGGTCGAGGCCCAGTACCAGAAGCTCGAGGCGCTCGAGGTCAAGGGCGAGGTCCTGACCTACCAGGAGAACAAGCTCGGGGCCGAAGCGGCCCGCTCGATCGGCAACATCACCGGGTGTCGCAACCGGCTCGTCAAGGCCTCCAAGCTCGACCCCAAGCCGGAGATCCTCGACTGGCTCGCCGAGATCGATCGGTCGTACGGCCCGGTCAAGGTCACCTTCGACCCCGACTTCAGCGGCGAGCGCACGCTGGTGCCCACCGAGCCGCCGTTTGCGCCCGACCAACGCGCCGCCATCGGCTGGGTCGCCACCTACATCGTCGAGAACGACTTCGACGGCATCCTCCCCGCCGGCGAGTACACCATCTCCGGGGTCAAGGTGAACGTCGTGGTCGGCGGCGCGCAGGCCGTGGCCAAGGTCGAACGGCTCAAGTCCGACAAGAAGCGCCTGTTCCACTTCGCCTACGCGGGGCCGCGGCTCGAGCTCGGCGTGGCGGTGCTCTTCCCCGGCGACTCGTTCACCGGGGTGGTCTCGGAGACGACCAGCCTGCAACCCGAAGCGTTCGGCGGCGCCGGCGGCCGCCTCGGCGTCGGGTTCGAGCTGGGCGCGAGCGAAAACTTCGGCGTCATCGCGCAGGTCGGGTACCACAACCTCTTCGGTTCGCCGACCATCGAGGAGGGCGCGCCGGAAAACTACGTGGTCTCCCCCAACCAGGTCCACATGGGGTACGGCTGGCTCGCCGCCTCCATCCGCCTGGATGATCTGTGGATCGCCGCGGGTCCTCTGTGGGGAATCGGAGTGGGCACGGTGACCGGTCTGGACCCCGCGTGTGTCTCCAGCGAAGCGTGCACCGACCCCAACGGCCAGGTGTTCAGCGACACCCGCTACGCCGACTACCAGCAGCTCTCGGGTACGATCATGGCCGGCGGTGGCGCCGTCAGCGTGTCGTACGCCTTTGTCGACATCGGGAGTCTCCGTGGCGCCGTGAGCGTCGAGGGTGGCGCCCAGACCGATCTCGTCCGCCTGTACCCGTGGGCCCAGGCGGCCTTCACCGTGGCCCCGTCCTCGTCCGACGGAAAGAAGAAGTGACCATGTTCGCGCTCCTCGCTTCGCTCAGTTTCGCTGGTGCCGCCGAGGTCTCCTGGGTCGGCGGCGGCCACGGGAGCAACCCCCAGTGGTCGGCCGACGGCAGTTGGCTCGCCTTCGAGGTCAACAACAACTCCGACAAGGTCGACCTGTACATCGTCCGCGTGTCCGGCGGTGCGCCCGGGGCCCCGACCAAGGTGGCGATCCCCGGCTCGTCGTCGAGCTTCTCGGGCGGGGGCGGGTTCGCGGCCGCGCCGGTGTGGCACCCCAAGCAGGCCATCCTCGTCTTCTCCGGGGCCAACTCGGGCGGGACGATGCGGTTGTACTACCTGGCGGCGTCCAACCCGGCGCCGACCGAGTACCTCAACTCGAGCCAGGCGCCGGGGTCGCTCGCGTGGCCGACGATCTCCCCCGACGGCTCCACGGTGGCGTTCGTCACCTCGGCGTCGGGCGCGGGCGACGTGATGCTCTTCTCCCAGCAGACCAACAAGGTCACGCCGGCCATGCCGAGCACCAAGGAGCCGGAGAACGCGCCCACCTTCGGGCCCGACAACAAGCGCGTGGTCTTCTCGCGCAAGAACTACGGCACCGAGGACCTCTTCACCATCACCACCGGCGAGACCGCCGCGGTGCCGGTGAAGGGCGCGACCGGCAACGGCGACCAGACCCGTCCGCGCATGTCGGGGTCCAACGTCGTCTACTTCACCGGCGAGCGGGGCGACGACCACTGGGACATCGGGGTGGTGCCGGTGTCGGGTGGGGACCGCCGCGTGGTCGCCAAGGACGTTCGTCTCCCGATCCGCGCCGCGCCCACGCTCACGCCCGACGGGTCGGCGGTGGTGTACGGCTCCAGCGAGCCGGCCAAGGACGGCAGCGTCTACGTCAGCAAGCTCGATGGCAGCGGTACCGTCGAGATCAAGACGGGGCAGGCGGCGGTGGGCGAGCCGGCGGTCATCTCGGCCGGCGGCAAGACGCTCCTGGCGTTCACGTGTCTGCCGTCCAGTGGCAGCGACTGGCGCCAGCTCCACGTGATCGACGTCACCGGCAAGTTCTGACGAGCAGGGGGGTGGCGGGCGCGGCGCGACCGGCCCGATCGCGGCCTGCGGCCGCTCGGTGCCGCGTCCGGCCCGCGCCCGGCTCCCGTCGCGGCGTGCACCGGCCTCGGATCCTGTCCGGATGGTCGCGGCACGCCGCCCGCCTGCGTCAGTCCACCGGCAGCGTGCATCCGTCGTCGGCGAGGTAGTTCATGCCGGAGTCGTCCCAGTAGCCGTGGGCGAAGCTGGAGCCTGAACCCGGGAAGTACCAGTCGACGCTGCCGTCGCCGAGGCGTTCGACCGCGTAGGGTTCGGTCATCGTCTCGTAGCCCTGGTACTGGCTGGCCGGGCAGGTCGTCAGGTCGAGGTTGACGGTGGCTTCGGCGGTGAGGCCGAAGTCGCAGCTCGTACACGCCCCCTTGGCGCTCGCGGTGGCGACGACGTCGAAGAAGACCACGCAGTCTTCGAGGCCGCGCTCGATCCACGCGTCGTTGCCGAAGAGGTACCACGCCTCCTGGCCGGCCCAGCCCGACGCTTCGTCGCCGAGGAACTCGCCCCAGTAGTACTGCTGCGCCGCGGGCACGTCGTCGTGCCCACCGATGACCTGGCAGGCGTCGGCGTTCTTCGCCATGTCGTCGCGAACGTCGCGCAGGCCGGTGGCGCCGGTGTCTCCCGTGTCGCCGGTGTCGGTGTCGGGGTCCGAGTCGGTGTCGGTGTCGGTGTCGGTATCGGTATCGGTGTCGGTGTCCGCCTCGCCGGTGTCGGCGCTGTCGGTCGGAGTGGCGCAGGCGAGGGTCAACAGGAGGGTGAACATCTGCGGAGTGTAGCGCGGAACCGGAGGGGTGCGCCGGGTGTCCCGGAGTGCGCACTGGATAGACAAGCGCATGCTCAGCCTCCTCGTCTCGTTCGCCGCCGCCCAGGACCTCGACTTCGGCGTCACCCCCGCGCCCGGACCCAAGGAGAACCCCGCGTTCTTCCTCACGCCCACCCGCAACCTCAAGTCGTTGTACGTCCTGTGCGACGCCGGCGGCAAGAAGGTCGAGGTGGAGAAGGGCTCGGTCGCCGCGATGACCAAGGTGACCGTGAACTTCCCGAGGAACGAAGCGGTGAGCACCGCGTCGTGTTTCGTGCGGGCGACGTTCGTCGATGGCGACGTGGTCGAGCAGGACGTCCCCGTGGAGTGGGCCTACCGCCTGCCGCTGAGCATCGACCTGTCGCGCGCTTCGGCAGACCTGCAGGCGCGCACGGTGACCGTGCGGACCACCGCCAAGGTCGACGAGGCGGAGATCACCGCCTACGGCGCTCACAAGGCGGTCCTGGACAAGCGCGTGGTGCCGATCGGGCAGGGCCCCGGCGACGTGAACGTGCCGTTCGTCGGCGAAGCGCACGAGGTGGTGCTGATGGACGTGACGCTCCGCAACGGCAACGCCTGGGCGGGGTTCACCTACTCGCCGTGGTTCCTCGACATCCCCCACGACGACGTCCTCTTTGCGACCGACAGCGACCTCATCCCCTCCGACCAGGAGTGGAAGATGAAGAACGTCCTGGAGCAGCTCAACGACGTGCTCGACAAGTACGGCGCCATCGTGCCGGTGAAGCTCTACATCGCCGGGTGCACCGACACCGTCGGCGACGGCGCCCACAACCGCGACCTGAGCGAACGGCGGGCGCGCTCGATCGCGCGGTGGCTCCAGGGCCACGGGTTCGCCGGCAAGGTCTTCTACTACGGCTTCGGCGAGAGCCTGCTCGCGGTGCAGACCGGGGACGGCGTGGACCAGCCGGTCAACCGCCGCGCGCTCTACATGGTCGGCGCCAACCCGCCGCCGGCCGGCTCGGGCATCCCGAGCGTGGGCTGGAAGGCGCTGTAGCGAGGCCCCGCCCGCTCAGCGGAGCACGTAGACCACGCCAAGCTCGAGGCCGAGGATGTGCTCGTCGATGGTGCCGGCGGCGCCGAGGTCGGTGGTCGGCAGGTAGTGCCAGTCCCACGCGACGCCGGCGCGGAACGCGACCGGCGCTTCGCCGAGCGGCACGTCGAGCAGGGCGCCGACGTGGGTGCCCGCGGGCGCCCACGCGAAGGTCTCCGCGACGTCGAGCTCGAGGTGGAGCTCGGAGGGGAGGTCGACGTTCAGCTCGCCCACCACGCGCACGCCGAGCCAGTCGGCGACGGCGAGGTTGGCCGCGGTGCGGAACTCGTCGGTGTAGGTGTAGTACGGGGCGCTGAGCGACTGCAGGTCTACACCCCCGCCGACGTGCAGGCCCTCGGCCACGCCGTGCAGGTAGCGACCGCCCACCGTCACGTCGCGCACGAGGACCAGGAAGCCTTCGCCGTTGACGCTGTAGACGTTGGCCGTCATCCGCCCGTCCAGGCCGAACGCGACGCGGCCCGGGCCCACGGGGACGCCGAAGTCGGCGTGCGCCCCGAGCCCGAAGAACCCGGCCCCCGGCGCTTCGGTGGCGGCGTTGGCCAGCCCGCCCCCGCCGTCGGAGCTCAGCGAGTAGGGCCCGCGGGTGTTGGCCAGGCCCGCGCCGAACCGCCCGCGCGCGGGTGCGCCGTTGCCGCTGCGCGCGGGGCCG
>SXGU01444690.1_pt1 | contig 12000 bp, 11 predicted proteins | sample 3174531 | NCBI WGS metagenome assembly SXGU01 (sample SAMN11356863, study PRJNA531348) | freshwater metagenome | isolation source: freshwater sample F1-140 | place: China: Fuxian Lake, Yuxi | collected 2017-12-25
ATCCTCGTTCATTACCTTGTCGAGCATGGGTGCAATGTCTTCCCAGATGTCGCGCCACACTACCGATGCGGGCTTGCCAAGTGCGCCGGGATGCTTGCCGCCGACAATCGATTTGTAAGGGTCATTGTAGAGCTTGATGAGTTGCGGTCCCCATCCGATCCAGATGGGCTGGCTCGAACTCAGCATGATGCGCACGCAGGTCTTGAGGCTCTGTTCCCAATTTTCGGGAGGGCCCAATGGGGTAGCGGCCCAATCGAATTTGCGGATGCGCTCGCCCATTTCGCCTCCGCCAGAAAGGAATTCCGAATGTGATCTAGGATTGTCGGACATAGGGGCGAAAACTAAAGCGACAATTTACAAAAATCCTCGATTCGATTTCGGCAAATCAGAATTTATCCTTCCAGTCCAGCGATTTGATGGCCGATACGCGGTTTTGCTCATTGACCGTCACGCGAAGTTCCTTGTTCGCGATGGGTTTTGAATATTGCGCCTTGAAACGGTAGATGTTGACCTTCGCCGCCTTGTCGCGCACCGCCTCCACAAAGCGGATATCGCGGAACTCGCCATACTTGAGCCTAAAATTGTGGCAAGTCTTGGTGAGCCGCTCTTCAGTCGTATTGCGGATCACTTCGGGCGTGGCCTCGCTGGAATTGAAAGGCTTGAACTTTGAAGTGTTGCAGGTCATCAGTACGCGCCGCCCCAGTTCATAGGCTTTTTGTTTCTGGTCTTCGTCAATTTTGTCGGCCGCGATCCTGACCACTTTGGGTTCAGGCGGCTTTGGGGCTGCAGTGGACGTGGTGGCTTTCTTTGATTTACAGGCTGCCAGCGCCAGCAAGCACATCAGTATGAGGAGTTTTTTCATTTGCAGTCAAGTTTTAACAACAAGTTGGGGTCGGGACAATTTTGCATGAAAAAAGGCAGGTCCTGTGCCGAGCATACGCCCGGATAATCGCCAGTGCGTCCGTCCATGTCCGCAATCACCTGTAAATGCAGGTGAGGTGCATAATCGCCGTTTTCCTGCCTGGTTCCCAATTGCGAGAATTCAGTCCCGGCGACGATGAGATCGCCCAATTCCAGATCTTCCAGGCTTTCGGCCGACAGGTGCCCGTACAGGGTAAAGAACGTCAAACCGTCAAATTTATGTTGCAGGATGACCGTGGGGCCGTAATTACCGATACCCGCATTGTAATCGAAGCTGTGGACGGTGCCATCGATCGGTGCCAATACCGGTGTCCCCGCGGGCGCCCAGAGATCGAGCCCGATGTGGATGTTGCGGTCAAGGCCAAACAGATCGCTCCGGCGGTACAACGAACGTTTTTCGAGATACCCGCCCGCCAGGAATTTTGCGCCGGAGGCATCCATCAGGTTTTGGATATAGGCATCGGTGATTTCGGCGTCCCGATGCGGGCCATCCGCTGACAGGTCAATTGCGGCGCAGGGCCCCGAAATCGGGAGCACGCGGCACGGCGGAAGCGATTCTAAGAGGTCTTTCAGCATAAAAAAGCCGGCTACTGCCGGCGGTCTTATTTTTTGATATCGACCTCGGCGTTGTCCTTTGAAACATTGACCGTGGTCTTGTTGCTTCCGTCTTTTGAATCGACGCTGACCCCATCGGCATTGACCGAGACTGACGTTCCATCGGTTTCCTCAACGGTCGGCGGCGGCGGTGGTACCTCGCGGACAACGGTATCGGTTACGGTCTCAGTTTCCATGACGGTCGTGTCGACTTCCTTTTCTTCCTTTTTGCACGCGGCCAAAACCAGCAGCGCAGCGCAAACGATCATTGTTTTTTTCATCGGTTATGATTTTTATTGAATCCTAAAGTAAGGAATTTTGCCCATTGCGCAATGCGGGCCAAAAATAAAAAAGGACCCCGTGTGGGATCCTTATTGACCAGCCGGCAGGGGCGGCGGTCAAATTGCCATGTTGACGATGGCGATGATGGTGTTGACGATCACATTGACAACAAGGATGTTGAAGATGGTTTTTGGCTTTTGTGTGGAGAGTACCGCACCATTATGCGCCATGCACAGCGCCACGACGACAAAGAGTTGCGCCATCTGCGCGAAAGACGTTCCGTTCTGGAGGATGTACATGGCCGCGACGGCACCAAGGCAACTCTGGGCAATGACCCCGATGGCGATGTTGGCGTAAAAATTCTCTTCGTAACTCCTTAGTGATTCCTGATATAGTCCCATGAGTGAAAATGCTTTTAGATTATGGTGTAAAATTACAGCCACGATCGCAGGCAACATATGACAAATGTCATGTCCCCAGCATTTTAACTTTTCAATACAGGGCCGGGAATCTTGAAGGCTGTACCTCGCGCATCATCTCATACACTTTCTCGAAAATATCCTCTGCCGATGGCTTTGAGAAATAATCGCCGTCAGTGCCATAGGCGGGCCTGTGTTCCTTTGCCGAAAGGGTCTGTGGCTTGGAATCCAGGAACCTGTACGCATCCTGTCCCTCGATGACCTGTTGCAGGATAAAGGCCGATGCGCCTCCGGGTACATCCTCGTCGATCACCAGCAGCCTGCCCGTTTTTTGGACGCTTTTAGCGATGTCATGCGAAGTGTCAAAGGGAAGCAATGACTGGATGTCGATGATCTCGCAGTCGATTCCTGCAGCAGCCAGTTCGTCTGCGGCCTGCTGCACCAGCCTGAGTGTCGATCCATAGGAGACAAGCGTGATGTCTTTTCCCTCGCGCAAGGTTTCAACGACTCCCACGGGCGTTTTGAATTCCCCGATGTTGGAAGGCATCTTTTCCTTGAGCCTGTAGCCGTTGAGGCATTCGATCACCAGTGCGGGTTCGTCGCATTCCATCAGGGTGTTGTAGAATCCGGCAGCTTTGGTCATGTTGCGCGGAACAAGCACATGGATTCCGCGGATGGCGCCCAGGATCATTCCCATCGGCGAACCTGAATGCCAAATCCCCTCGAGCCGGTGGCCGCGCGTGCGGATGATGACCGGCGCTTTCTGCCTGCCCCGGGTGCGGTACTGCAAGGTCGCGAGGTCGTCGCTCATGATCTGGATCGCATACAGCAGGTAATCGAGGTACTGGATCTCGGCGATGGGGCGCAGTCCGCGCATCGCCATCCCGATTCCCTGGCCCAGGATCGTCGCTTCGCGGATTCCCGCATCGGCAACGCGCATCTCGCCGTATTTTTCCTGTAGCCCTTCAAGCCCCTGGTTCACGTCGCCAATGTTGCCCGCATCCTCACCAAAGACAAGCGCTTCGGGATGACGGGAGAACAGGGCGTCAAAATTGTCGCGGATGATCACGCGCCCGTCCACATCCTGCGCGTCATTGGCGTAGGCTGGCTCGACCGCTTTTACCGAAAATATGTTCTGCGCCGATTCAGAATAAAGGTTCGCGCTGAATGACGGCTGGATTTTGTCTTTGTACGTGGTGATCCACCCCGCGAGCGCGCTCCGGCCTTTCTCGGCGGCAATCATGCGCAGGACGCGCCGCGCGGTGACCAAAAGGTCCTTGCGGATGGGCTCCTTTATTTCCCTGATTTCGGTTGCATATTTTTGGATGAAAACGCGGTTGGGGCTGTCGGACGCAATTTCGTCAAGCAAGGCCGCGAGCTGGTCGCGCTCTTCGCGGATGGGGCTGGTGAAAGCCTCCCAAGCCGCTCTGCGTCCCTCGTTGACCTCTTTCTTGGCATCGGCCTCGATCTGGTCCAACACTTCGGCGGTGGCCAGGCCAAAACTCGTCATCCATTCGCGCATCTGCCTGACGCAGTCAAAACGCGTTTCCCAATCAAGCCTTTCGGCATTTTTGTAGCGCTCATGCGAACCTGAAGTCGAGTGGCCCTGCGGCTGCGTGACTTCGGTGACATGGATAAGCACGGGAACATGCTGCCCGCGCGCGATTTTCGAGGCCTTTTCATAGACGGCCACGAGTTCGGCGTAATCCCAGCCTTTGGCGCGCAGGATCTCATATCCCCTGGTGTTCTGGGGCAGGGTGTCGGGACCCGCTTCCTCGCGCTGAAAGCCTTTCAATATTTCGGATATGTTTTCCTTTGTGGTCTGGTATTTTGCATGTACCGATATGCCGTACTCGTCGTCCCAGACGCTCATCACCATCGGAACCTGCAGTACGCCCGCAGCGTTTATCGTTTCAAAGAAAAGCCCTTCGCTGGTGCTCGCATTGCCAATCGTGCCCCAGGCGACCTCGTTTCCATAGATCGAAAAATGGGTCGCGTTGCGGATGCCCTGAACGTTCCTGTAGATCTTGGAGGCCTGCGCAAGCCCCAAGAGCCGCGGCATCTGGCCTGCGGTCGGGGAGATGTCGGCACTGGAATTTTTCTGCATCGTCAGGTTTTTCCAGCTGCCATCGGGATTCAATGAATGTGTGGCAAAGTGGCCGCCCATCTGCCTGCCCGCGCTCATGGGATCGTGGTCCAGGTCGGTATGTCCGTAAAGCCCGGCGAAAAATTGCTGCACCGAAAGTTCACCGATGGCCATCATGAAGGTCTGGTCGCGGTAATAGCCGCTGCGGAAATCGCCCTTGCGGAAAGCCTTTGCCATCGCGAGTTGCGGGACTTCCTTTCCGTCGCCGAATATCCCGAATTTGGCCTTTCCCGTCAGGACCTCGCGGCGCCCCAAAAGGCTGCATTCGCGGCTGACGACGGCAATCCGATAATCGGTTAATACTTCTTTCTTGAAATCGTCGAACGAAAGTTCCCGGCTGCTGGTTTCTAACTCTGTAGTCATAAGGAAATGTTGGCGGCTACAAATGTAAGGAAATGGGACGAATGACGAATGACGAATGACGAAGTCGAATGACGAAAGAAGACCTGAGCCCGAAGGGTGAATAGTATGCAGCGTAGCGGAATAAAAGAGGAAAGAGGAAAGAGGAAAGAGGAAAGAGGAACGAGGAAAGACCGCTGGCGCTGCAAGAAAACAGGATCAAGGGAAAAACATGGGGGTATTCCACTCGGCATCGGCGTCAGCCGTGTTATGACTGAATGCTAAAAGCCGATCGCGGACCGCTCAGAACCACTTCCGAGTAAACAACCCTACCAAAATTCTTGGATCCAGGGTCACGATGAAGCGTATTTTCTCGTGGTAGTTGGGTTGTGCGATTTCCCAGCCGTTTGAGGAGTTGACGGGAAAATAGAGCTCGAAATAATCGGTGACCAGGTTTAGCCGGATCCCGCTGTCATATACAAATGCAGGGTCGCTGCCGCGGTTCTTGACCCAGCCCGCATCGCTATAAACTTCGATCCAGTTCCAGATGTTCACCCCGAGGTTGGCGGTTGCCATCCACTGGTTGGCGTAAGGCGTGGCGAGTTTGGACTTGAACCCGCCTTCGGAGACCACGAGTTGCTGGCTAAAGATACCGGTGGTTTCCGAACGGCCGTAATAATTATAATCAAAGAGGTAATCCGTAGGACGGTCAAGCGCGAAACTGAAGTAGTCCGAATCGGTGTCGTTGTAGAGGAAGGTGCCCGCAAAAAGCCGCAGGTCCACCTGGCGGTTGTTGGCAAAGAGCCGCCTGAAACCCGCCTCGGCAATCGCCTTCCCGAATTTACCCGCGGCCTGGAAATCGGCCACGAAGCGCTGGTGCCGGGTCGCCTCGGTTCGCGAATTGATGTACTTGGCATCGAAAACGGTGTAATTTTCTTCGGAATTGTCAATGACGAACTGCGTTTTTTGCCGGTCCACGATGACCTGGCGCAACAAAATGGTTTGGTTCCGGTTATCGCGGAAATCACGCTCGCGAATGCGGAACATCACCATCGGGTTCAGCCTTAAATAGGCAGCATCGGGCGCATAGTGGAAGTAGTTGCCGCTGGCCGAATAGCGCACCATGTACAGCCTGCCCTCGCGGATATTTTGGTTGACCGCGGCCAGGAACGATCCCGTGAACGTTTTCTGGTTTGTCGAATAAACCGGGTTGAAGTCAAAGACGATGGGTTTGTCCAAGATGGTCTTGTTGTGGAACCTGATGCCCGGGGAAAGCCCGTCGTAAAGGTTGTAGGTAAGCGTCGGCACATACAGCACCTGGTTGTAGTAGGGATCCTCCAGGTCCTTGACAGGCCTGAAACGAATGGGCCTGTTGCCGATGGAAAAATCCCTGAGCGAGCGCCAGTTGTTGCGCAAATTGTATTCGGGGACCTCGTTGGCATAGTTGAGCACGATTTTTTCGGCACCCTGCCTGCCAATTTTGAAGATGGAATCCTCCGCCGGGACATCGATCCAATATTTAAAGATTTCCTTGCCTTTCGATATGCCGGAAACCGGGACCGGGAGCTGTGCACCCGTCTTGTTGTACAGCGTGAACGAAATGGTGTCCCGCGTGCGTGAGACCTGGTCAAACTTGAAGTCGATCAGCTTGCGCGAATGGATCACCGTGTCAAAAAACCAGTCGATGTTCTTTCCCGCCCGCATCTTCAGCGTCTTTTGGAAAGCCGGTTCCGATCTTTGCCCCAGCGTCGCATCGGCGTAAAATTCCTTTATCGCGCGCTGCACCGCATCACCGCCAAGATAGTGGTCCAGATAGGTGAGGCTCAGCCCGGCGCGATATTTCCCGGCAATCTGCTCGTTGAACTTGATCAGGGCGTCCTTGGGCTCGCCAATGGGCTGATCGAGGTTTTTGCGGGCCATGAGCATGTAGAAATAGCTGTACTGCTCATTGAAACCCACATTCATGAAATTGTAGCCCTTGAGGATCCTGAGGTTGGAAAGGCTTCCCATCATTTTGGCCTGCGGATGGAATTCATCCATGTAGCGCATCATGGTGTACACCTGCAGGGCATCAAAGATGTAATTGTCCTTTCTTGGATCGAGCTTGAGGCTCTGCGAAAGGAAATTGTGCAGGTAGGTCTTGAGGAACTTTATCTCGTAAACAAAATCGTCCGGGAATGGCCTGATGAACGACGGGAGCTGGTTAAGTCCGTAGAAAGGACTGCGGTCATAATCGGCCTGCGTGACGATGATCTTGTCGTGGGGAAATTCGCCGATATGTTGCCTGACGTATTCCACAACGCGGTCCACGATCATCGCGCGGCTGATGTCGTCCACCCGCGAATCCATCAGGCCGTTCACAACCTCCACCGACTCATTCCGGAAGTGATGGAAATCCGCCGCAGGACCGATGGCCAGGGTGAAGCCGGTGCGGTTGTTTCCGCGGGCACGAATCACCGCGCGATCCTTTAAGGATGCCGAACCTTCGATATCAAGGTCGGTCGCCAGGTCAAAACCGGGCAGAAGGTGCAGTTCCAGCTCGATGTCAAAAGGGGCCAGGGCGCTGTCGTCGAGGTTCTGGTGGCTGTAACGCGCAAAACCGTCCTGCTCCAATCTGGCCGGCAGCAGGAAAACATCCCGCAACAGGAAGCCATTTTTATCGGTGTACCCAAACTTGGTAAACCTGTCCGACGGAATTTTAAGGAAATAGGTCAGGTCCAGCCTGATGCTGTCGCCCGGTGCCAGCGGCTCGCGCAAGGTGATTTCAACAAGGTCGGGTTTGCCGTCCGGCCGCTGCCACTGAAGGAAACGGCTTTCGCTGTCCAGTACCGTCAGGTTTGAGGTGTGGCCCCGCTCGTGGTCGCGCGCCAGGTGGAAAGCGCGGATGAATTCGTCCGAAAACCGCCTTGCCAGCGGCGTGTCCTTGCCCGAAAATGCATTGTTCCAGTCATTGAGCACGATGGATTGCAATGGTTGGGCAGCTGTGTTCACAAAAACGAGTTCCTGCCTAATGCCGAGGTTTTTTTGTTGGTGATCGGCCTCGACAAGCATCCTGACGCGGTGTTGCCCCATCATCGGGAGGCAGGACAGGAGCAGTACCGAAAAAAAGATTTTCTTAAGCATGGGGCCGCGGCAATATAGTGCTAAAGATGCAATGCGGCAAGGGAGGTTGCGCGTAGTGTCCGCTGTCCGCTATCAGCCATCAGCTACCGTAAACCAACAGCCAAATTAAAAATTCGGGCTCAGCGTGTACTTCTTGTAGAAATTGTCCAGCACCTCGACCACCTCGTCCTCGGTATCCACGATCCTGATCAGGTTCAGGTCTTCGGGGCTAACGTTGGCATGGCGCTCCACCAGCACGGTCTTGATCCAGTCCATCAGGCCCGACCAAAACGCGCTGCCCACCAGGATAATGGGGAATTTCGCGATCTTCTTGGTCTGGATGAGCGTAATTGCCTCGAACATTTCGTCCAGGGTCCCGAAACCGCCCGGCATGATCACGAATCCCTGTGAATACTTGACAAACATGACCTTGCGCACAAAAAAGTAATCAAAATTCAGGTTTTTGTCCTTGTCGATGTAGGGGTTGAAATGCTGCTCGAAGGGAAGCTCGATGTTAAGTCCCACCGAAATGCCGCCTCCGGTGTGGGCGCCCTTGTTCCCGGCCTCCATGATGCCCGGGCCTCCGCCGGTGATCACGCCGTAACCCGCCTTCGAGATCTTGTAGGCGATCTTTTCGGTCAGCAGGTAAAACGGGTCCTCGGGCTTGGTCCTCGCCGAACCAAAGATCGACACGCAAGGGCCAATGCGGCTCATGGTCTCGTACCCGTTCACGAACTCGCTCATGATCTTGAAGATCGCCCACGAATCGTTGGTGCGTATCTCGTGCCACGGCTTCTGTTTCAGGCGTTCCTGAATAACCTTATCCTCATCATTGTCAAAATCTTCCAGTCTCATTTTTCTAAATTTTGGATCTGCTTCCGGCGGTCCGCAGTATCATTTGCCCGTCCTTCGGCAAAGGCCTGCTTGGCCCATTTGGACTTTGACCATTCCCTTCGGTTAAAAGCATCGGCCGCAAAAGCGCGCTAAAGTAGTGAATTTTGACAAAATGGCTAAAGTCAAAAGTCAAAAGTCGGGTGAAAAGCAAACCACAGCGATTCATATCATCCAATGCACCGCTTCCTAAAAGACCTTAATCACTTGTGTCTGCAAATAGCTTTCAGGGTAATGATTTTAACGATTCCGGTGCTTTTCCCGTACCACACTTTCCCCCAAATTCCCGACCTTCGGGTGTAGGGGAGGGGCCGGGTGCTTTCCCGATTATTCCTCGCGCGAAATTAATCGTTAATCGAGAGAGGCTTCGAGTTAAAAAAAATAAGTAAAAACTTTCTGCAAGCAAGTATATGATGCGGCTTAGCCTACTGATCATTTGCAAAATCCTAAAAGTTTGCAACGATCTGCTTATCGCAATGCAACTGATAGCTTACGGCTTACGGCTTACGGCTAACCGCTTCTATTCCCTGCGCATATCCATTTCCAACACCTTGCCGTTCGCGTCCACATCCAGGATAAGGATGACCTGTTTCTGCACAAAGTTGAGGCGGTGACGGACCTGCCGGTTTCCGTTTGGCTTTTTCACATAATCCACGAGATCGACGCCCTTAAGTGCTCCGTAACTCCTGAATTCCGCGGTGGCCTTATCGGCATGTTTCTGCATCATGTCCAGGGCCGCGCCGCGATACAGGCCCAGGTGTGGTTTGCCCCCGGCGATATCCTGTACCAGTTTGGTAATCAACGCATCGAGCGTTGGCTCGGTGCTTTTAATGGGGATTGCCCCGGCGATGCTCAGTTCCGGCGCGACAAGTCCAAGGACGCCCATGGACAACCTGTCCGGCGATGCGCCGCGAAGGTTCGTGAATATGATGACGGCAATACCTTTCTCCGGGTAGCGCGTAAAATTTGCGGTAAACCCCTGCCAGCCGCCGCTGTGGGCCACCAATTGACGTCCGTTTTCGCGGCTGACACTCCAGCTCATGCCCCAGGGTTCGGTCGCGCCTTCCTTGGTAATGATGGGGTTCCACATATTTTCAAAACCCTTGGCCGAAAGCAGTTTGGCCTCGCGCAATCCCGCTTCAAACCGGGCCATATCGATGACATTGAGGTACAGCGAACCGGCCGCATCATTGTTGTGGCTGGGCGCCACCCATTCCTGGTTCTTAATCTCGCCCCTGACCAATCTGTATCCGGCAGCGCGGCCCGCCACGATGTCGCTTTCACTGATGATCCGGGAGGAAGTCATCTGCAACGGCCCGAAAATACGCGCCTGAAGAAATTCGCCATAGGTTTTGCCCGAAACCTTTTCAATCAACATGCCCAATATGCCAAAAGCGACATTGCTGTAACCGCGTCGCGTTCCCGGCTCGAATTCCAGTGGAATGCCCGAATAAAGGTCCAGAAGTTCCTTGTGCGTATAATCCTTCCTGAAGTCAAGTCCGTCCGGGTATCCCGTCATGCCCGAGGTATGCTCCAGCATATGCCTCACCGTGATCCGGTCCCATGCAGGCGGAGATTCGGGAATATAAGTCTTAATGGGAGAATCCAGGTCGATCACTCTGTCGTCGGCCAGCATCAGTACCGCGATGACAGTAAAAGCCTTTCCCACCGACCCGGACTGGAACATCGTTTCCGGTGTCACCGGTATTTTGTGTTCCACGTTTGCCACCCCATAACCCTTCGCATAAATCAATTTCCCATCCTTGACCACGCCCAGCGCAACGCCTGGAATTTTTTGGGTCCCGACCGATCGGTTAATATAGGCGTCAATTGCCGATGTAACAGCATCGGGCAGGCGGTCGGCGGAGGGTTGGGCAAATGCCATTGCCGATAGCGTCAGCGAGAGGAATAAGATAGATTTCATTGGCCTAAAGTAGTGAATCGCAATCACATAGTCAAGATGGGAGCACTAAACCCCAAACTGCCGCAGGTGGTGGTCGATGTGCTTATAGACGAAGCGCCCGATCTGGCCCCTTGACATCTTCCCGAAGAATGGGTGCATAATATAGGTCCCGTTCCAGGTGCCGTAATCGGCGATGCGCTGTTTCCAGGCCTCGCGCTCCTGGTCGAAGTCGCCTGTCTTGCCCAACGTCTTCAAATACGGGCTTGTAGGCGAATGTTTGTCGAATGGCGCATCGGCCCTAAGCACCTTGTTAAGGACCATCTTGCCGATGAGCCTCCCGATCATCACGCGTTTGATCACCAACCTTCCCTGCATCATGTCCTCGCTTTGCACCCCGTGCGCCAACATCTCGTAGGCATTCATTTTTCCCCAATTGGACTGGTGGTCCTGAGTCAGGGTATCGATCCGCGACAAAAAAGCTTCGCGTACCGAGGGTTCAAATATGGTTTTCATCTGATGGATTTGCGGCTAAAATAGCCATTTACGCACTATCTGGCCGCCAGTTCCTTTTTGAGGAATTCCGCGGTATAGCTGTTTTTGGCTTTCGCGACCTGTTCCGGTGTTCCGGTCGCCACGACGGTCCCGCCACCCTTGCCGCCTTCGGGGCCCATGTCGATGATGTGGTCGGCGAGCTTGATCACGTCCATATTGTGCTCGATGATCAGGACCGAATTGCCCTTGCCCACGAGCTTGTTGATCACCTCCATCAACACCCGGATGTCCTCAAAATGCAGCCCGGTCGTGGGCTCGTCCAAAATGTAGAAGGTGTTTCCGGTGTCTTTCTTGGAGAGTTCGGTCGCGAGCTTGATGCGTTGCGCTTCACCGCCTGACAACGTCGTCGATTGCTGGCCGAGCGTGATATAGCCAAGCCCAACGTCCTGGATCGTCTTGATCTTGCGGTAAATCTTGGGAATGTTCTCAAAGAAAGGAACAGCCTCGTCAACGGTCATGTTCAGGATGTCCGAGATGTTCTTGCCCTTGTACCGGATTTCCAGCGTCTCCCGGTTGAACCGCTTACCCTGGCAAGTCTCGCATTCCACGTAAACATCGGGCAGGAAATTCATCTCGATGGTACGCACACCGCTGCCTTCACAGGTCTCGCACCTTCCGCCCTTGACATTGAAGCTGAAACGACCGGCCTTGTACCCGCGGATCATGCTCTCGGTGGTCATCGTAAAGAGGTTTCGGATTTCGGTCCAGACCTCGGTATAGGTGGCGGGATTGGAGCGGGGCGTGCGGCCTATCGGGCTTTGATCGACGTTAATCACCTTGTCAAAAAACTCTAACCCGGTGATTAAGGCATAAGGCGCGGGCTCCGCGCTGCTGCCATACAAATGATGCGC